>CWHD01000073.1_pt2 | contig 98311 bp, 85 predicted proteins | sample 673061 | NCBI WGS metagenome assembly CWHD01 (sample SAMEA3735893, study PRJEB9488) | human gut metagenome | biome: ENVO:mammalia-associated habitat; material: ENVO:feces | place: Malawi | collected 2009-02-27 | reverse complement strand
TCTAATGCCATTGTCAGACTCGTTTCTTTCTATTTTCTATTCGGCGGAAGACGGCGTTGTCTTTCGCCATACAACGCGCAATCGTTATCGATTACGCGGGCAGCGGGAATTCACTCCTCTATGGGCGTATAGGGTCGGTTGGAACGTGGACGAAGGACAAGGACCGAGTCACTATGGTTGTCACCCGTGGCAACAACAACCGGTGCACGTCTGCGGTGACGTTCCCCATCGTCTCAGTTCTTTAATGTAATGGACGTTGACTGCATTATAAACACCGGAATAAGAAATATGCAAACCCGTGTTAGAAATTTTTGACCTTTCCACTGTGATGGATGGACGTTTTCCAAAATCTCAAGGACTTCCCTCAATAAAGGGAGGTCAGAAAGGCTTACTTATCAGCGAGGTTGCTGTGATCCTCGTTGGTGTTCCACAGGTAGTTGGCGAGCACGGCCATACCCCAAGCGCCACCTTCGGAGTGGTGAAGATGCCGCCGTGGCCCACGAGAGAGTCAACCTGCACGTGCTCCTGCTTGGGCATCACGTCCATGCCAATCTTGACCGGGGAGTGAAGCAAACCCTCGAATCATCCGAAGAAGCGCCCCGCTAAGCCCAGCCTTACCGCCGGGGAGCCGGTCCCAAGGACCGCCGAGCACGCACTTCGGCGGGGAGCAGGCCCACGCCGTGCTGGGTGGTCAGGAAGGTCGGCTCGCCGCCCTCCCCCAGCAAACGCAGCGTCTCGCGCATGGCGGCCACGCCAAGCCCCTCGAAATCGGGATGCACGGTGGTCAGCGGTGGGTACATGTTATCCACGCCAGACATGTCGTCGAATCCGACCACGCTGATGTCTTGCGGAATCCGAAGCCCATGCTCATGCAACGCGCGCATGACGCCGACGGCCTGATTGTCGTTCGCGGCGACGACCGCAGTGGGTAACGCCATGCCCCGACGCCCATACTCATCAATGAGATGATTCATGTGCGCATATGCCTCAGAGGCATCCCACGTATGGCAGCGCACGATCTGTGAATCGATGGATCGGGAGGCGGAGAGCTTGCGCCACGCATCCAGTCGGGTGTGGGCGTCGCGCCATTCGTTGGGACCGGCAAAATACAGAGCCGATTTGTGCCCGTATTCGCCCAGCAAGGCCACCACTTTGGCCATTGCACCCCACTGGTCGATACCGACCAGCGCAGTGCGACGCTTGTTTTCGGTGGAGATAAGGCCCAATCCCTCACGCACGGTCATTTGGCCGTGGGTGGCGGTGACGATGACGCGTGGCTGAGTGACTCGCGCACGGCAGGCGGCGGCGAACATCACGTCGGTCGGAGTCAGGAAGATGAAGGCGTCGACGTTCTGCTCGTTGAAGGTGTAGCACAGGTTGTCGAAGTCGGCCTGTGTGCACAAGGCCTCGTGGACCATCATCATGCTCATGAACAGACCGTGTTCGCGGGCCATGGATTCAATGGAGGAGATGGAGGAAATCAGGCCGAAGAATTTGAGGCCTCCGGCAATCAGACCTATGGTGCGCGAACGGCGGGAAGCCAGTGCGCGCGCGGAATTGGATGGGCGATAGCCGAGTTGGTCAATGGCGGCCTGGACTCGCGCACGGGTGGCGTCGGAAACGTCCGGCGAGTCATTGATCACACGGGAGACGGTTTGGTGGCTGACTCCGGCGAGCTTGGCCACTTCGAACATGGACGGACGTTTGCTTGGCTTGCGGCCGGTCACCATGCTGCCTAACCTCCCCGCTGGCGGCCGGCACCCATGCGCGGCCAGTCTTGTACCTTAATCAATACTGACTTTAGCGCGTCCACAACAGTTTTGCGTTAGCGCTCACACTGTCGTGTCGCAGGCGGCTCAGGTCAGGTGCCATGAGACACGGTGGAGCGGAGTCGGCCCGTGTTCGGCGATGGCGGTACGGTGTGCGGCGGAACCATAGCCCTTGTTATGAGCCCATTCGTAGGCGGCGTAACATGGGTTGCTTTGCGCGAGGTCGACCATCAGCCGGTCTCGGGTCACTTTGGCGATGACCGCCGCGGTGGCGACGGTGGCGCAATGCTGGTCGCCTTTGACTTTGGTCGTTATATCGGCTGGAATCGGCACGTCCGGCGCGTCGAACGTGTTGAGCGCCTTGGTGATGTAATCGCTCGGCCCGTCGAGAATTCCGGCGACTTTGGGCAGGGCACGAACGCTTTCCCCACAATTTCCAACGGATTCCCCTACGGAATCTCCCGGACGACCTTCCACAATCTCCCCCGCAGACTCCATCGAAGCCTTTCTTGCCGCCAATCCCCCTCCAAGCCGTAAGCCAAGTTCGCGTTCGACTTGGCTGAGCGCGCGCAGGGCGGCCACGCCAAGCGCGTAGGTGATACCCCATTCGTCGATCTCGGTGTTGCTGGCCTGGCCTACGGCGTAGGCCGCGCACCAGTCGCGCAGTTCGTCGAAAATCGCCTCGCGCCTATGTTCGGTGAGCATTTTGGAGTCGGCCACGCCGTCCGGCACGCCGAGGTAGGTCCGCCCGGACAGTTCGACGGCATCATCGCCATCCAACGGCTCCAAATCACGGGCCCAGATGGCGGCGCACCCGACCATCACCGGGCCGGCGAGCGCGCCGCGGCCGACTTCATCGAATCCAGTAATAAGGTCATAGCCCTGGGCCGCAAGGCTGCGTTCCAAGTCAAGTGTCGGGGTAATCATGCGCGGCTCCCATCGTCTCACAATGGTTAGGATTCATATGGTTCAGGATTCAGACGGCCCAGGATGCGAATGGCTCAGGATTCAGACGGCCCGGAACTCAATCAGTTCAAAGACTCACACGGTTCAAAAAAGACTCAGGAATTTGAGCCGGAAGCGTCAGGCACGTCCTTGAAGACTTCGTGGTGGTCATCAATCGCACCAAGCCGGTCAAGCGGCCAGTATCTCGCGATTCCGACTCCGACCACATCGGAGATGGGAACCAAGCCGCGATCGCCGTCATCCTGATGATAGCGGGAGTCGGCGGAATTGGCGCGATTGTCGCCCATGACGAACACGTGGTCCTCGGTCACGGTTACCGAGAACGGGAAGGCGCTCGGGTCCACGCCGGGGCGAATGTAGGAGGTCTCATTGATGGCCACGCCGTTGATGGTCACCGGCTGGCCCGCGCCCTTGCATTCGACCACGTCACCGGGCAGGCCGATCAGTCGCTTGATGAGGTACCCGCCACCGAGAGCGCTGCTCTGCTCCTCGTTCAACCAGTTGTTGGGATCTTTGAATACCACGACGTCGCCGCGCTGCAGATCGAAGATCTTGGGGGTGAGCTTGCTGGTCACCACGCGATCGCCGGGCACCATGGTGTCCATCATCGAGCGCGAAGGAATCTCGTAAAAGCCGACGGCGAAAATGCGAATCAGCAGCACGATAAGCACGGGAACGCCGCACCACAGGAAAAAGTCGCGTAGGGTGAAGTGGTCATCATCCATCGATGATGCTGCCGCGGCATTCGCGCCAGCGGAAGAAGCGGCGTGCGCCGGGCGCGCCGGTGCCGGGGGAACCGGGGACAGGGCGATGCCGTGGTCGGCGACTTGGAACGTGCGGGAATCGCGGGCATCGGCCTCGTCATCATACGAGGTCTGGTTGCTCTCCGGATTGTCGGAAACCGGGAATTCGCCGTTATCCTGATTGTCCTGCATACCATCTCCTCGCGATTCATGCTGCCGGATATGAGGGGTGCCGGCGCCCGTCCATCATACGTGGAAAATACGGAAACAGCCCGAAACCGAAACGGTTCCGGGCTGAATTTCACGGTTTATTCGCGCACCTGCATCATCAGGCCCACGATTGCACCCGCGAATCGACTCACTTAGCGGAGTTGTCGCGGCGCTCGGCAATACGAGCGGCCTTACCGCGCAGAGCGCGCAGGTAGTACAGCTTGGCGCGGCGCACACGGCCCTTACGCACGAGCTTGATGGAGTCGATGGATGGGGAGTGCACCGGGAAGCGCCGCTCCACACCAGTGCCGAAGCTGATCTTGCGGACCACGAAGGTCTCACGCACGCCAGCGCCCTTACGAGCGATCACCACGCCGGTGAAGGTCTGGATACGGGAGTTGTTGCCTTCCTGGATCTTCACGTTCACGTCGACGGTGTCGCCGGGACGGAAGGCCGGGATTTCCTCGGCCGGCTTCATGTGCTTGGCGTCAAAAGCCTCAACAGCGTTAACCATTGTTTTCCTTCAGTGCTGCCGCATATCAGCCACAGATCTGGGGCCATCCACGCGATTGCGCATCGCGTGCGTTGGCCTGTTCTCGTTATCCCTCGGGTTTGCCCTTGGGAAGCCTGCCAATCCGCCGAAAGTCAGGCCTTGCGGCCGTTCGGACTGGACCCATGGAGACGTGGGCTTATGCGGCGGCCCACTTCTCGACACAGCAATCGATTATTCTACGGATTATTGCGGACAGAATGGCTGCCTGATGGCATTCCAACACCAAGGCACTGCGACGTAGTTGACAGACCTGCGGGCGGGCTTTATCTTGGGAGCGTCGGTAGGCGAGGCTACCGCAGGGATATGGGTTGCTGCCGCTAACAGTGGAGACACTGCACGCAGGTCAGCAGTTCTTGTCGGATCAAGGCATGAACTAACGCAATTCCACCGCCCTGCGATGCTGAAGCTTGAACGATGGCTCGAATCGGCGGATTCGAATACTTTCCGCCCCTCCTGCTGGTCGCATGGATACCGACGATGGTATTGATCTGGCGTTTCAGCGCACGGCTTGAAGGAGGTGAGAGTCCGATGGACGGTGATTATTCCAGTAGTTCCGCCGCCGGCAACAGTCATAGTTGTGGTGGTGATGACTTTGTTTTCTTGTATTCCGTTATCCGGAAGTCGGGCTCTCGCCTGTAGTGCTCCTTGGATAACCCTTGCATAATTCGTCTTTCCTATGCATAGGGAGGTCTTTTCATGACCATGTTTTCATTCAATCGCGTCGACGCGCGTCCAGATGCGTCGGCCCGCAACCCTTCCACCGCCGCGTCCGACCGCCAACCATTCGCCGTGCGCCTGGCCTCCGACGTACTGGTCGCGGCCGGTATTCTGGCGCTGTTCGGTCTGATCGCTTGGATTCTGCCGGCGATCGGCGAACCGATCGGCCCGAAAGGAGTGCCATCACAAGTCAGTACGCATCTCGCCGACCTGCCGTATTACGCGCTGCGCTCGGTGTTCCGTATGTTCGTGGCACTGTTCTTCTCACTGGTGTTCACGTTCATCTACGGCACGGCAGCCGCGCGCTGCCGCCGCCTGAGCCGCGTGCTGATTCCTCTGTTGGATATTCTGCAGTCGGTACCGATTCTGGGCTTTCTTTCGGCCACCATCACCATCTGGATGGTGCTGTTCCCCGGCTCGATGCTGGGCGTGGAGGCCGCGTCGATTTTCGCAATCTTCACCAGTCAGGCCTGGAACATGGCATTCTCGTTCACCCGGTCCCTGACCAGCGAACCAACTGAACTCGACGAGGCGGCCCGCTCACTACAGCTCACACGCTGGCAACGATTCTGGACACTGGACGTGCCGAACGCGATGATTCCGCTGCTGTGGAACTGCATGATGAGCGTGGGCGGCGGATGGTTCTTCCTGACCGCCTCCGAGATGATCTCGGTGAACAATCGCACCTATGCGTTGCCCGGCATCGGCAGCTTCGTGGCACAGGCGGCGGCCGAGGAGAATCTCGCGGCCATCTGCTGGGCCATCGTGACGATGGTGCTGGTGGTGCTGCTTATCGACGTACTGCTGTGGAAGCCGTTGACCGCGTGGGCGGAGAAGTTCCGCATTACGCAAAGCGAGTCGGCGGTGCGCAAGACCAGTGTGGTGCTGACCATCATTCGTCAGTCACATATCGATGAGATGGTGGCCTGGCTGTTCAGGCCTGTCGGCGACCTGCTCGACACGCTGACCCGCCCGTTGGGTCGGACCGGTGGACGTTGGGCGGCGGACGTGAAGTCCGCACGCAGCCGCGCGCTTGACGTGGTATTCACAGTACTGGTGTTGGCAGCGTGTACGTTCGGACTGGTGCAGCTTATGCTGGTGATTCATCGCGATGCGGGATTCGGCGAGCTCGGGCAGGCGTTCGTGTTGGGCATGGTGACGTTCCTGCGCGTGGCGCTGCTCACGCTCGCCTGCTCGGTGATTTGGGTGCCGATTGGCGCGATGATTGGCATGAATCCGCGCGTTTCGCGGTTTATGCAGCCGATTGTGCAGGTGCTGGCCAGCTTCCCCTCGAACTTCACGTTCCCGTTCGTCACGCTGTGGTTCGTGGCGTGCAGTGTGGATATCAACTGGGGCAGTATCCTGCTGATGGCGTTGGGCACGCAATGGTACATCCTGTTCAATGTGATCGCCGGGGCCAGCCAGATTCCCGACGATCTGCGTGAGATGACGCGCAGCTTCCAGCTGGGGCGCCGGCAGCGGTGGCGCGATTTGATTTTGCCGGCGGTATTCGGCTCGTGGGTCACGGGCGGCATTACGGCTGCCGGTGGGGCGTGGAATGCCTCGATTGTCTCGGAAATCGTAAGTTATGGGCGGCATACGCTGACCGCCTCCGGCCTGGGCGCGTATATCGCCGAGGCCACCGAAAGCGGCAACACCGTGAAGACCATCATCGGCGTGACCGTGATGAGCGTGTTCGTGGTGGCCGTCAACCGCTTGTTCTGGAACCCGCTGCAGCGCATGGCCGAGCGCCGTTTCACACTGAACTAAAGACTTAAGGAGAATAATATGACTGTTGCAATGGAAACCATTCGTTCGCTGCGGGCGGTGACCCCGCAGAACACCATCATCGAAGCCCAGCACGTCGGCCAGCGCTTCACGGCCGACAACGGCACCGAACTCACCGTGTTCGACAACATATCGTTCAACCTGTACGAGGGCGAGATCGTGGCCATTCTGGGCCGTTCGGGTGCCGGCAAGTCCACATTCCTGCGTGCGCTGGCCGGACTGGTCAAGCCGACCAGCGGCACGGTCAAGTATCGCGGCAAGGCCCTGACCGGCCCGAATCCCGGCATCGCACTCGTGTTCCAGACCTTCGCGCTGATGCCGTGGCTCACCGTGCAAGACAATGTGGAACTCGGTCTGAAGGCGCGCGGCGTACCACGTGCGGAACGCACCAAACTGGCTCTGGATGCCATCGACATGATCGGCCTGGACGGCTTCGAATCGGCGTATCCGAAGGAACTGTCCGGCGGCATGAGGCAGCGCGTGGGCATTGCACGCGCCTTGGTGCTGCGGCCGGACGCGCTGTTCATGGATGAGCCGTTCTCCGCCCTGGACGTGCTGACCGCCGAAAACCTGCGTCAGGAAGTGCTCAAGCTGTGGTCGAGCGAACAGCGCAGCATCAAGTCGGTGCTTATGGTCACGCATAACATCGAGGAAGCCGTGGAGATGGCCGACCGAGTGGTGGTGTTGGGCTCGCACCCGGGCCATCTGATTGCCGATGTGCGGGTTGATCTGCCGCGCCCGCGAGACCGTCACAGTGTCGAATTCGAGGCGACGGTGGACCGGCTGTACGCGATTCTGACCGGACAGGCCTCGCAGCCTACGCAACAAGCCGAGGCTCTATCGCCATCGGCATCGCTCACGGACGCATCTGTCACGGACGCATCAGACCTTCAGCCCGCCAAGACCATCGAGAAAATCAAGGAGCATCCGCTGCCCAACGCCACGCCGGGCGGGCTTGCCGGTCTGCTGGATGTGGTTGCCGAGCATCCTCACGGCATCAACTTGGCAGATTTGGCCTCGGCTCTTTCGTTCGAGGTGGACGACCTGTTCCCGCTGGTGGATGCCGGTACGATGCTGCGCGTCATCGTGGTGCGCGACGGCCATGTGCAGATCACCGAGGCGGGCGACTCCTGGCATAAGGCGGACATTCTGCGCGCCAAGCAGGTGTTCGCCTCACTGGCGATGGAACACGCGCCGCTGGTGCACAACATTGAGCATGCACTGCGGAAGTCTGCGGAAGGCAAGCTCCGCGGCGAGCTCATGCTGGACCTGCTGCGCGCCCGTTACGCCAACGACGAGGCGCATCAGCAGTTCGCCATCGCCGTGGAGTGGGGCCGTTACGGCGAACTCTTCGATTACGATGCCGATGACGATCTGCTGAGCTTGGATGAGGCGAATAAGTGATACCTCAGCTCAGTTGAAAAGCGTCGAGCACTGGGTCGGGGTTGGAAGTTTCGTAGCTGGCGGCAATCGCGGCCAGGCGTTCGCTGCCATGCGTGTCGGTCAGTGACAGGGATTCCCATTCCAGACGGCTGCCGGCGAATGCGCCGCCGGGTGACGTGTCACTAGACGTGCCACCGGACGACGCATCGCTGTCGCTGTCGTCACTGACCGCAACGGGAACCACCACACTTTGACCTTCAGCAAGTATGACATCGCGCACCTCACCCCACGCGCTGCCAACGGTGCTCTTGCCGTTCAACAGATTGAACGACAGGCTCAGACTGGTTAACGGGGGCGCCCGGCTGCGCACGGTCACTGCGAGCATGCACCTGCCCTTGTTCACGGAAGATCCGGAGATGTCGCTGCCAGCTGAATGCCGCGATCCTCGATGTGCACGATTTCCAGCGGAATGGTCGGTGCCGTTGCCGCAGGCAGGCCAAGTTTGTGGCGCAGATAGGCATCGGCCTCGCTCACTTGGTAGGCATCGATTTGGGTGAGTTCTTTACTGGCAATATCGTTGACCGATGAGGCAACGTAGTCGGCTTGCTTGGCTTTGTTGGCATAGTTGTCGGCAATGGTCGTGACGGCATTGGTCAGGCTATCTGGCCAGGTGCGCGACCGCAATGCCTTCGCGGTGGCCCGCAGCGCTTTCGCCGCCTGTGCCGATGCTGCTTGTGCGGCGATGAGATTGCCGCTGAACGATACGGTCATGGCGTCCGCGAGCGGCTGAACGGATGGCTCGACGGCGTCGAGATAATAGGCACCGGCTTTCGCTTCGCTGAGCTTTGGTCCCGTCGGTTCCACGGACTCGGCGAAACTGCTGCTCGGCGCGTTGCCATCTAGATTCCATTTCTCGTCGGTCAGACGGTTTACCTTGCTGACTAATCCTACGCCACCAAGCATATAACCGACCGCCAGCGAGACGACCAACGCATCACTGCAGAGTTTTGATTGAATAACGAGGACATAATGCCGCACCTGTCCTAACCCTTCACTGCACCTGCAGCAATACCTTGAATAATGTACTTTTGGGCTACCATGTAGAAAATAATGATAGGAATAATAGCCAGTACGAGGCAGGCCATCATCGCACCCATATCAACTGATCCATAGCCGCCGCGCAGATATTGAATAGCAATAGGAATGGTTTTGAATCGCTGCATATCCAGCGTCAGATATGGCAGTAGGTAGTCATTCCAAATCCACATAGTTTCCAAAATGGCAACTGAAATAATGGACGGGCGCATCATCGGCACCACAATAGTGAAGAATGTGCGCATAGTGCTGGCGCCGTCAATCATGGCTGCTTCTTCAATTTCTTGCGGAATGGATTTGACCACACCAGTGAAAATAAATACCGGCATGCCCGCACCAAATCCTAGATACACGAGCCATAATCCCCATGGTGTATTCAAACCGGTACTGTCAGCTAATTTCGATAGCGGGTACATCACCATTTGGAATGGCACAATCATGTTTAGCAGGAACAGCATGTATATGGCTTTGGCAACTATTGTATTGACTCGTACTACCCACCAGGCACACATGGCAGTGCAGACGAGAATCAGTGCTACAGCGCCGAGAGTGACCACCAAGCTCCAGCCGAAGCTTTGGAAAAAGTCAACTTTGCGCACGCCGTCGGTGTAATTCGTCAATCCTGCAGATGTTTGTGAGTTAGGCAAAACGAAGGTTTCAGTGGAGATGAACGCCTTCTTTTTGAACGAGTTCATCAACACCAACACCATTGGGAAAATCCAGGCGAGGGAGACTAGGGAGAAAATAATAGTCCACATGGTGCCGTGGCGCATAGTCCGGTTCATGCTTGCACCTCCTTAGATGTTGTTAAGCGGTTCTGAATAATGGCAATAACTGCTACCAGAATCAAAAACACCACAGCCTTAGCCTGTCCGACGCCTTCAAAACCAACACGACCGTAGAATGTGCGGTAAATATTGAGTGCCAATAATTCTGATGTATTAGAAGGGGCACCATTAGTGAGGGCGAGGTTCTGATCGAACATCTTAAAACCGTTAGTAATCGTTAAGAATGAGCACACTGTAATGCTGGGCATCATGAGTGGCAGTGTTACTTTGAACAGCGTCTGTCGTGGTGAAGCACCATCTACTGCTGCAGCTTCGAGTAGTTCGCTGGGTACTGATTGCAGACCGGCGATATAGATAATCATCATGTACCCGATTTGTTGCCAACAGGTTAGAATCACCATGCCTAGGAATCCCCATCCAGCAGAATAGGTGAGGGATAGATTCCAGTGAGCCAATATGCCGTTCAACAGCAGCTGCCAAATATAGCCCAACACAATACCACCAATTAAATTTGGCAGAAAGAATACTGAACGGAATAATTTAGCACCGTGCATCACTTTGGTAAACATATATGCCACAAAAAAAGCGCCAATATTGACAAGGATGGTGGTCACTATAGTAAAGGCCACGGTATACCAGAACGCATGCACGAAATCTGGGTCAGCAAAGGCTTTTTTATAGTTCTCAATACCAACCCATGTCGCATCGGTAATAGTGGTGAATCGAGTAAAACTTAAGTAAATGCCCATAATCATGGGCACAACAAATCCGAGAAAGAAGGCGATGCATGTCGGCATAACGAATAATGCCCACCACCGGCTAATCACACGCCCGGTCATTGTTTTGGTTTTCATATGAGGATCATCCCTCTTCTTAATACGCCTCAGTGTGCACGCTTACAGCCCTGCACCTGTACTGTTATTATCGGTGTCGGGCCGATATACTCGGCCCGACAAACACTATGCATTACTGTGCGTAGCTGAGCTTATATTCTTTAGCCCAGTTGTCAGTAAATACTTTGGTAACGGCATCCCAGCCGCCATTGCCTTGCGTGTAGTTAAGTAGCGCACCGCCGAGATCCTGTTCCCATTGGTGGGAGGGATTAGGAACATTCACTACACCTTCGAAGCCTTTATCTTGGTATTCGCGGTTGGCGTTTACCAGTGGATTATTTACTTGATACACTGGATCGTCGAAGGTAGTAAATGGTGTGACTAGTCCCATGTCTTGAGAAATAGTTTTACGTGCTTTATCATTGGTAATTAACCAGGACAGGAACTTTTGTGTAGCTTGTTGATCTGCTTGCGAAGCTTTAGAATTCACCACCCAGTAGTTGGAAATTACTTGGTTTAGGCCTTGTTTTTCTTCGCCTTTCACGCCGATATAAATAGGCAGGACACCCAAGTCTTCATCGGCAACCGATTGGCCTTTGAGTTGATTGTAAATCCACACACCATCTTGGAAGAATACAGCCTGCCCTGTTGCAAATTCGGCAGTGGAGTCATCCATGGTCTTGCCAGAAATAGTACTGGGCTCAACAGTGGTATCAGTAATATACAAATCCCAGATGTTCTTCATATTCTTCACGTAGGTGCCTTTCACTGAAGCAGGCACGGTGTTCATATCAACACCATCTTGTTTGTACTCATAAAATAATGGCACTGTGGGCAGATGGAAGAAGAAACGGAAACTCGAGGATCCGTCCATACCAGGCGAAGAGAAAGCACCCTTAACACCCATCTCATCTTTATGCTCTTGGATTTCGTCAGCAGCTGCTTTCAGCGCTTTGAAATTATTCAGCTCGTCAATTGATTTTACACTCGACCATGAGGATTCGAAATACTTGTTGAGCAGGGCTTTATTGTAGATAATCCCGTAGCTTTCCACAGCGTACGGTATGGCGATTGGTTTGCCGTCATCGTTGTTCAGCACACGGTTTTTGTAATCGTCAGACAAATTTTTGTATAAATCCGATTGGGACATGTCAGCGGCGTAGGCTTTCCACTGATTCATGAAGCTCGGTCCGTCGGCTTGAAACATGGTTGGCGCTTCTTTTTTCGCCATCTCTGAGCGCAAGGTCTCATCGTAGTTAGCCGCTACTTGAATTTGTACAGGAATACCAGTTTCTTTTTCAAACTGTTGGCCTAATTTAACCCATGATTCTTGTTCTTCTGCTTTTTTATTCAGATAATATACACGCCCTTGTGAGTTGTCAGCGCTCGAAGAGCTACCCCCCCCCCCGCAAGCGGCCAGTCCCATGGTGAGCGTCACTGTACTGAGAGCAGCAATAGCTTTCATAGTATGAGCCATTATCCTGTGTGTCATCATTACCTCCTTGTAGAGACTGATATAACGGTGACATGCGTATGCGTTTTCATTCACAATCACATATCAATTTATGTGTTATCCCAATATTCAAAACACTCCAATATCAATGATATTCAACCAATCTGTTCGTCAGCGAACGTTTCAGTTGTGCATCTTTCATATGGACTGCTTACGATACAAGATAACACTTGCGCAAAATACCTTTTTCACGGCGTGTCGCAGCATACAAGCCATTCATTACAGTACATTTTATACCCTTACTTCCTTGAAATAACGCTATTGTTAGCGCGAACACCAACTAACCAACAAGTGCGCAAGCGCTTGCATATTATAAGTTGACAAATGTCGCATACCCGCTGAAGATAGAAAGCACCATATCATGGTTGAACGAGGGTGTGCAGACGAAGGAGCCTAAACAATGGCGACATTGAAAGAAGTAGCTCAAGCGGCAGGAGTCTCTGCCGCCACAGCTTCTCGTGCTCTTCGTGGTGTTGATCGTATTAGTGAACAGACTAGGATTAAAGTTATTGACACCGCAAAACGCATGAATTTCTCGTTATCGCGCAGTGCTTCACAGCTTGCCTCAGGCAGAACAATGCGTGTCGTCACGTTATTTAATGGCCCATTAAACACTTGGTTTAACGCATCGTGCCTCGAAGGCATGGTCGAAGTATTTTCTCCCGCCGGTTACGATCTAGTGCCCGCTATTGTTGTCACTCAAGAATCTATCCGACGATTTTTTCACGATTTACCCAACGAACGCAATGTTGACGGCATTATTTTGCCTTCATTTCGTATCGATCACGCTATTGCAAGAATCTTACAACAAGTCACCATCCCTATTGTTGGACTAGACACTGCCGGACATACTGGTTTAGATGGTTCCGTCACCCTTGATAATGCAACAGCTATGCACGATGCCGTGCAATTATTGCACAATTTAGGCCACCAACGTATTGGTTTTATTGGACATCCTCAACCGGGAGTATTCCCCTCAAGTGCACAAATTCGGGCCAATTATTTTATTGAATCAGCACAAGCATTAGGCTATCCACCCGAACATATTGATCTGTTCCCTTCGGCTGAAGACATTATCAAACTCGGGTATGACGATGGCATAGCTGAAATTGCCGGTCGTGTCATGCGCTCGCCTATTCACCCGACTGCATTATGTACAGAAATGGACGAAGTCGCCATACCGTTGATTGAAAAATTCCGCAGTATTGGTATTCGCGTACCCGAAGATATATCCGTTATCGGCTTTGACAACACCGACCAAGCCGCTCTTGTAGGCTTAACTACCCTACATCAAGCGCCATTACAGATGGCCAGAATGGCGGCGCAAAAACTGCTCACACTGATGAATCATGAAACACTTGACGAACCGGAAACGCTTGCGCCTGCAAAGCTTATACTGCGCAACACTACGGCTCGTTACATGCCACAGTCGGCATCATAATAGCCAGCGGTTAAACAATTTTTCCCAATATTCACCCTTGCCCACATACCGTATTGTTCCTTAAGGAGCGTTATGACCAATCCCCTGTTTCGCAACTACACCACATATGCAAAAGCAACAGCCCCCTCATACAATATTGTGCAGTCAGATCACTGGCGTATCACCATGATTACTGAGTCACTGATTCGTCTCGAATGGTCCGATTGCGGCATATTTGAAGACCACCCCACCCAAAGTATTGTCAACCGAGATTTTGGTCAGGGCGAAGTGGATTTCCACGTCAGCCGCCACGATGGTCTGACTATTATTGACACGCCATATGTGCGGTTGAGCTACGACGGCCAGCCGTTCAGCAAAGAAGGCTTGAACGCGGTAGTCAAAGGAGTTAACGCTGTTAATAACACGTGGCATTATGGCGATACCGCTGAGGCAAATCTGCAGGGCACCGCGCGCACGCTTGATGCTGTTGACGGCGAAATCGCACTTGAAGATGGCATACTGTCTACAGATGGATGGGCTATTCTGGACGATTCCACATCGAATATTATTCGAGCATGCGACAGTGTCGATAACACTGAGAATCCGTTTGGTACGTGGGTGATGCCACGCGATCATGAGCAAACTGATTTATATGTATTCGCCTACGGTCATCGCTACCGACAAGCCATACAGGATTTCTACCGGCTCACCGGACCCACCCCTTTATTGCCTCGATTTGTATTCGGCAACTGGTGGAGCCGCTATCATCGTTATACCGAAGAGGAGTACCGTCAGCTGATTGAACGCTTCGAATCAGAAGGCATTCCGTTTACCACTGCAGTCATTGATATGGATTGGCATCTGGTAGACGATGTTGACAGTGTCTACGGTTCAGGATGGACCGGCTATACATGGAATCCTACATTCTTCCCCAATCCGCCGCGCTTTCTCAACTGGCTGCATGAGCATGGCCTGAAAATAACGCTCAATGTCCATCCTCGTGACGGTGTGCGCGCGTTTGAAAAGCCGTATCCGACTATAGCGAAGGCGATGGGGGTTGATATTGAACATGAAGAGCCAGTGGAATTTAATCCAACCGATCCACGATTTATGCAAGCCTATTTTGATATGCATCATGAGTTAGAAGATGAGGGCGTAGATTTTTGGTGGCTGGACTGGCAGCAGGGCGGCGTCACCAGACAAAAAGGCCTCGACCCCTTATGGATACTCAACCATATGCACTATCTCGATTCTGCGCGCGATGGTCGATGGCCGCTCACATTCTCACGGTATGCTGGCCCCGGTTCGCACCGGTATCCTATCGGTTTCTCTGGCGATACCGTTGTCACCTGGCAGTCTTTGCAATTCCAACCTCAGTTCACGGCAACAGCTTCGAATATTGGTTACGGCTGGTGGAGTCACGATATCGGCGGACATATGTTCGGCTATCGCGATGAAGAACTGGAAGCACGCTGGTACCAGCTTGGCACTTTTAGTCCTATTAACCGACTGCATTCGACCGATTCACCATTTAACGGTAAAGAGCCGTGGAATTTCCATGAGCCTGTACGTTCAACAATGACGGATGCCTTACGCTTGCGGCAAGCGCTTATTCCCTACTTGTATACGATGAATTGGCGTGCAGCAATTGAAGGGCTGCCCCTAGTAGAGCCTATGTATTGGCAAGCAGCCGATAATCATGACGCTTACTTAGTGCCTAATGAGTTCCGTTTTGGCACTCAGCTGCTAGTTGCGGCTATCACAACACCCGTAGATAAGGCTTCGCAGCGTGCGGCAACCGATATATGGCTACCGCAGGGTACATGGTTTGATTTCTTCACTGGCCGACATTACGACGCTCCCAGTGATACAGGACGTCGTCTGCAAGTATGGCGCACGCTTGATACTTACCCGGTATTTGCTCCAGCGGGAGCTATCATACCGTTGCAATCACAGACGCACACTAATACTGTAGCTAATCCAACTGAGCTCAAGGTTATTGTGATGCCAGGGGACAACGGCAGTTTCCAGCTGATCGAAGACAACGGTTCGTATGCTGATATTGTTCGCGACGCTGTCCCCGATCTGTCGGCAACAGCGCGCACTGAATTTGACTGGCAATTCAATCAGCACACACCGTTATTCACCGTTCACGCTGTTGATGGTGACAACAGTGCTGTACCCGACTACCGCGATTGGACCATATGTTTCCGCGGTGTGCAGTCAGCGCCAGTAATAGTGACGCTCGATTCAACGCCTCAAGATTACACGGTTGATTACGAGCCTGACACACTCACCTTACGTGTGAATATTCCTCGTTGTGCCACTGGGCAGGATCTGGCTATACAATTCCCGCAAGGGCTCAGTATTGCCGACAATCCGGCAGCAAACGACGCATACGATGTGCTCTTCGACGCACAAATACACTACAAGACTAAGGAATATGCGTTGCAGGCTATTCGCTCGCAGGGCACGCAAGCGGTAACAGCATTGGTAGCTTTAGATCATCAGCAGCATGATATACACGATTTTGAAGCATCGTATATGCCACACTCAGTACTGCTCGCAGTGCAGGAAGCTCTATTGCGCTAACACAATAGAGCCATCAACTCAACAGACGGGGGTAATTGTGACGATTATCCCCGTCTGATACTTTGGTGCGCCATTACTGCCGTAAACAGCGACAAGCTTCGGCTATGGCGTCGTCGGTGGCGGTAGCGGAGAACCGCAGGCATGCGGGAGCTCCGTAGAATTCGCCGGGACTAGGAATAATACCGATGGCCGCCAATTCGGCCATATCCGTCCAGCAGTCACCGGATTTAGCCGGTACCCACACGTATAGTGCACCAGCAGGCATATGAGCCTGATACCCATACGCAGTAAGCGCTTTAACCAGCGCAGACAAACGGCTGCGATACCGCTCCCACTGCGCGCGCACAGCAGCCGTATCCCGCAAACCAGCAGCCATAGCACTGGTCCAGGAATAATCTGGCCGATCTGCTTACGATATTCGGCCATCTCCTGCACCAGATGGCGATCGCCGGCGATAAGCGCTGTACGATAACCGGCCATATTGGATTGTTTAGACAACGAATACAACACCAGAATACCGTCAACAGAGCCTTCACAAACTTGCGAACTCAAGGCACATGGTGCGGCAGACAGTCTGGGTTCGGATTCAGCCGCCGACGTATGTGCCGATTGCCAATCCATCAGTGCGTAGCATTCGTCGGACAGTACTACCGCGCCAATATGTCGGGCAGCGGCCACAATGTCAGCCAACTGATCGGCGCCGATAATCTCGCCGCTTGGGTTACAGGGTGAATTCACCCAAATAGCCTTTACGTGCGGAATATTCGCCCAAGAATCAATATCAGTCACATCGTCGACTTTGACTACCGTGGCACCAGCAAGCTGAGTGCCGATCTCGTACGTCGGGTAGGAAACAGCCGGCTGAACAATCACATCACCTTCGCCACAATGTAACAGACTAGTCATCAGGGCGACAGCTTCTTTGGAGCCTACAGTGGGCACAACTGCCGCATGAATAGCCTGCAAATCCACGCCACGTAATTCGCGAAACGACGTGTCAATAGCAGTTTTGAGTTCGGCGGTGCCGGCAGTAACCGGGTATCCGTGAGCGTTAGCAGCATCCGTGCCAGCGGTTAATACCTGTTGTACACTTACCGGCACCGGATCCGCGGGTGAGCCAACAGACAAATCAATCATGCCGCCCGGCACTGTTGTGGCGGTAGCTTTAAAGCCGGCGATACGAGACCAGTCGTATGGCGACGAATATGCGTGGAAGCCCATAAGCCCCCTTTTTTGGACGGCATCTTCTCCAACGATACGACGAACCCTCGGCCTTCATAGACCGAGGGTTCAACACAACTTGCTCGATTATGCACAAGAATCATGCACAATCAGCGGGTTCACAGACCAGCTCACTGATTTTGCGGAGGCAACGCAGCAACCTGTTCTGGATCTTTGCCAATCGGACCAGCAGCTGTAGCACCTCCAAGGTCACCAACTTCAGCAAAGAAGCTCGTTGCTGCATCCTTATACCATGCCCATTCCTCAGACAAATCATCTTCATAGAAGATAGCTTCAGTCGGGCATACTGGTTCGCAGGCGCCACAGTCGACGCATTCGTTCGGATTAATATACAGCGAACGTGAACCCTCATAAATGCAGTCCACAGGACATTCATCCACGCAGGCCCTGTCTTTGACGTCAACACACGGCTGAGCAATCACGTATGGCATGGTATCCTCCTGAAACAAACGGCGTACTGCAATACCAGCGTTCGCAGACGCCGCGCCACATCTGGCATACCTCATTCGACACACCTAGCACATCCGGTATCGCTCGCTTATGCAGCTCACACGGACAGTACACCCACGCACACCGGATCGAGAACGAGTTCAATACCAAACGCCTCGTGCACAGCAGCTTGGACAGCGTGAGCTAATTCCTCAATATCAGCAGCTGTCGCTCCCCCACGATTGGTAAGCGCCAACGTATGCAGATCAGATAGGGTGGCAGGCGCATCTGGACGCACGCGATATCCCTTATGGCAGCCAACGTGATCAATCAGCCAAGCAGCCGACGTTTTTACCGCAGGAGCACCATCAGCAGTGTGCGCTGCGAAACGTGGCGCATCCTCAGGTAAAGCCGCCGCTCGTTCAACAGTCAATATTGGATTGGTGAAGAATGAACCACAACTGTGCCGGTTCGGGTCAGGGGCTGACAGATGATCGCTGCCAAGCGGGATTTCTGCCTGTTCATTACATTGCGCTAACGTGTGTAAATCGCCAAGAATATTGGCCTCACGCTTTGTCCCAGCCATAGCTGGCAGCGCATATCGCGTGGGGTCTTCAAGCATTCCTTTTGCCGCACGCACGTTGAGTACCGCACGACGAATATCAGCGGTAGATGCGTGCGCCTACTTCAACACCGAGTGCGTGAGCAAGCTGACCGAATCCTACCGTGCCATTTGGCGAATGTGTAAGCGCAAAGGTGACGGATAGCCCCCACATACCGCGGCGTGGGGAAGAATCGTGCTGCTGGATGCCTTGGAGCCGTGTACATACTGGTTTTGAGCGCGGAGGTGCGGTATCCGAACGCCAGCTCAGCACCGGTCAGTTCGCGCGTGGTTTTCGTATCGCGATCCCATACTTCTACCGACTCCACTGAGGTGGCGACTTCCTGACCGTAGGCGCCAATATTCTGCACGACGAAGGCACCGACTGTGCCGGGAATACCAGATAGGCCTTCGACACCTTCCAGGTTCAGTTCGACGGTAAATGCGACGAAATCATCCCGGTTCACGCCGGCCTCAGCGTTCACATGCACCGTGCGATCGCTACCCTCTACCGGCGCGGCCTCGTCAGGCACGGTGATTTGACGGCGAGCGTCGCGCACAACCACGCCAGTGAACGGTTCGTCAGCAACGAGTAGATTGGAGCCTCCACCGACCACCAACAACGGCAGTCCGTGGGAATCAGCGTCCTCTACCACTTCAATAAAGCCGACGCGCGAGGTCGGTTCAACAAACTGGGTAATCTCGCCACCCACGCCGATAGTGGTAATGTCTGCAAAACTGGTCATGAGCGCCTCATCCTAGCCGGTCCACAACAACAGCGCATACAGCACGGCGATAATAATCGTGGTGCGAATCGGATGGTGCTTGCTGGTGCGACTGTTAACGGCCCGTGCCTCGGTCTGGTTGCCGATGAACCATCGACGCTTGCCTATGGACTTGCGGTAGCCCTGCCACTGGTCGTGTTGGAGTCGGCCTTGATTTCGGAGGCGATTCTGCGCCATAGGCGCGTACGAAGTCATCCCAGCTGGAGCCGGGATGGATGCCACGCGAGGTGTCCAGCGCGTGATCGCATTCCTTCATGTTGATGCTGCAGGCAGCGCCACTGCTGCTGTTGTTGGGCAACGACGTGTATTGGCTGTATTTCCCGATATGCGTTGACGCGATCGGTTTGCCGGATGCCGGCTCATCAGGCTACTTAAGGGTGGTGTGAATCAGCTGTTGCGCGCCGGATTCCCGGAACAGCTCGAACGCTATCCAATCGATGGCCTCGGCATTGCGATTGGCCATCAGATTCGCATAGAACGACGCGCATTCCTGGTATTCGATAATGACCAGTCGGATTGGCTTGGTCAACGATTTCGGCCACGTGCGGGCGGCCAAGGTCTCGGCCGCTTGTTGAGCACGATCGTGGGCGGTGGCTGCGGCTTTGTGTACGGCATCCTTGTCGCCGCCGGCTGCGGCGATACGCACGGCGTCATCCGCGGCATAGGTATTGTCTACGGCCTTGGCGAAGTACGGGCCAGCGTCGGCCAGAGTGAGTCGCTCACCGGATGGCTGCAATGGCTCGAATCCTTCATAGCAATAATCCAATGCGTCAACGCGGCCACTCTCACTGTCGCAGAGGAGGGTTGGGTTGCCCTGCCGGTCTCGACGCCAGGCGAATCCGGCAGCGCCGGCGATGATCATGGCCAGAACGGCCAGCAAGGCAATCCATCGACGGTGGTTGGCAGCACCAGACCTCTTATCATGAGGTAAGCCACTGTCGAGAGGGCTCTGCGCTGAGTCGGCGTCTATGGATAAGTCTGCGATTGATAAGTTATCGGCGAAGTCGTTGGAGTTGGCGAAATCGTTGGAGTTGTTGAAATCGTCGGAATTGTTGAAGTCATCGACTGGGGAATCCCAATCTTTCTGTGTTTCCATGGTTACTCCCCGCTAACATCACCCCAGTTCCGGATGCCATCATAGCGGGAATGCGAAGTACACATCAGAGTCATCTTAAGACAACAACAAAAAAAACTCCCCTCATCGGATGAGGGGAGCTAGAAAAGGCCGAATCAGAACTCGCGCCGTGAATGGTCGCCAGACCATTCACCAAACAGCACAGCTGCGGTCGCGCGAATCGCAAATTCTGACCGAGCGCTAGCGAATCAGAACTCGCGCCATGGACGGTCGCCAGACCGACCATCAAACAACACAGCGCGGCGCGCCAACCGCGAGTTCTGATTGAAGCGACGCAGGAGCGGAGATCAGAACTCGCGGTTGGCGCGGTAGAACTTGATCAGGCTCTGGGTGGAGGCGTCCTGGGCGGCGAGGGCGACGTCGTCCTGGGAGATGGCCGGGGTGATCTGCTTGGCCAGCTGCTTGCCGAGCTCGACGCCCCACTGATCGTAGGAGTCGAGGCCCCACACGGTGCCTTCCACGAAGGTGATGTGCTCGTACAGGGCGATCAGCTCGCCGACGGCGAACGGGGTCAGGGCCACGCCGAAGATGGAGGTGGTCGGACGGTTGCCGGTGAACACGCGGGCCGGGACGATCTCCTCCGGGGTGCCTTCGGCGCGCACTTCGTCGGCGGTCTTACCGAACGCCAGGGCCTTGGTCTGGGCGAAGTAGTTGCCCAGGAACAGCTCGTGCACGTCCTGGTCGCCGTCCTTGGTCGGGTTCGGGGTGTTGACGAACGCGATGAAGTCGGCCGGGATGAGCTGGGTGCCCTGGTGAATCAGCTGGTAGAAGGCGTGCTGGCCGTTGGTGCCCGGCTCGCCCCAGAAGATCTCGCCGGTCTCGGAGGTGACGGGGGTGCCGTCCCAACGCACGGACTTGCCGTTGGATTCCATGGTCAGCTGCTGCAGGTAGGCCGGGAAGCGGTGCAGGTACTGGTCGTACGGCAGCACGGCGTGGGAGGCGACCTTGAAGAAGTTGCGGTACCAGACGTTCAGCATACCGAGCAGCACCACGACGTTCTTCTCGAACGGGGTGTTGGCGAAGTACTCATCGATCTCGTGGAAGCCGTGCAGGAACTCCTCGAAGCGGGCCGGGCCGAAGACGACGGCCAGAGAGGTGCCGACGGCGGAGTCGACGGAGTAACGGCCGCCGACCCAGTTCCAGAAGCCGAACGCGTTGTTCGGGTCGATGCCGAATTCGGCGACCTTCTCCAGGTTGGTGGAGACGGCGACGAAGTGCTTCTTGATGGCTTCGGCGTTCTTCTCGTCGGAGCCGTCGATGGCGCCCTTGGCCTTGAGCTCTTCGAGCAGCCAGGTGCGGGCTTCACGGGCGTTGGTCAGGGTCTCCAGGGTGGTGAAGGTCTTGGAGACGATGATGAACAGGGTGGTCTCCGGATCGAGGCCCTTGGTCTTCTCGGCCAGATCGTTGGGGTCGATGTTGGAGATGTAGCGGGCGGAGATGCCGGCGTCGGCGTACGGCTTGAGGGCCTCGTACACCATGACGGGACCCAGGTCGGAGCCGCCGATGCCGATGTTGACCACGGTCTCGATCTTCTTGCCGGTCACACCGGTCCACTCGCCGGAACGGACCTTGTCGGCGAAGGCGTAGATGCGGTCGAGCACCTCGCGCACGTCCTTGACGGTGTCCTGGCCGTCGACGATGTACTTGCCTTCATCCTCGACCGGGCGACGCAGCGCGGTGTGCAGCACGGCGCGGTCTTCGGTGTTGTTGATGTGCACACCGGTGTACATAGCCTTGGTGCGCTCATCGAGCTTGACGGCCTTGGCCAGGTCGGCGAACAGCTGGAGGGTTTCCGGCTTGATCAGGTTCTTGGACAGATCGAAGTGCAGGTCGCCGGCGTCGAAGGACAGCTTGTCGACGCGCTCGGCGTCATCGGCGAACCACTTCTTGAGGCTCACGCCTTCGGCCTGAAGCTCGTCATAGTGCTTCTGCAGGGCAGCCCACTCAGGGGTCTGGGTGGCGTCAACGGGCGGATTGATGGCCATAGGATTCCATTCCTTTCATCAGTGGCTGGAGCGCCTTCGCTCATGGCTCGGATACGCTCCATATCACCAAACAGAATACTCACAAATTCGGACATGAACAGAACAAAAATCAGTCAGCGATGTCGGATTGCCATCGTTTGCATTATCGAACAGTTCGTGGCGCGGCGCAACCGCCATCTTCAACCGAGTGGTCGCGACACAACCGCCAAGCCGCCGATTGGACTTTTCGCGGAGATGTCTTATACTTAATTTCTTGTGCGCGGCTGGCGAAATGCCTTCCGCGAGCCAAGCCACTTTAGCTCAGTCGGTAGAGCGGCTCACTCGTAATGAGCAGGTCGTCAGTTCGATTCTGACAAGTGGCTCGGATGCCCTAGGCTGGCTGGTCTGTAATGGCTGTCCGGCCTAGGGTTTTGCATATCTTCCACACCTGTGGAAACACGGATATGCACGCGCGAGTGGCGGAATTGGTAGACGCGCAGGATTTAGGTTCCTGTGTCTTTGACGTGTGGGTTCAAGTCCCATCTCGCGCACCGGCTTGAGTCTCCTGGAAGCATTGAATCGCCAACGATTCCGGGAGGCTCTTCGTATATGCGTGAGGCAATTGCAAGCCCTTGCGGACGCCTCTACATATGGCAATGCCAAGGCGGCAAATATAATGGTCACAGCATTGTGGGTCTGAGCCTGTGCGCCATGAGCCTGTGTGAGCCAAGGAGAGAAGTGTATGTCCGCCATTCTTACGCCGGTTGGTCTGTTGCTGATCGTTCTCGCCGGTTATCTGTTCAAGCGGTTTGGCCTGTTCGGGCAGAAGGATTATCGTGTGTTGCAGACCGCGGAATTCAATATCGTGCTGCCCGGTGCCATCGTATACTCGTTCGCCACCAATCCTCATGACATCTCACTGCTGCTTATTTCGGTATTCGCATTCCTGTTTGCCTTTATCCCGATCATGTTCATCTTTCTGGCCACCCGCAAGCGCAATGTGACCGACCGCGCCTTCCTGATGCTCAACGGCGCCGGCTTCAATCTCGGCTGTTTTTCTTTTCCGGTCGTCCAGTCATTCTGGGGTGCGGGCGCGGTGGTGCCGGCTGCGATGTTCGATATCGGCAACTGCGTGATGGTGGCCGCCGGCACCAATGTGCTCACCCAGCAACTGCTGCATATTCAGCCCGGCAAAACACTTGCCGAGCAACACGCCGATTCGGCGCCCACCTTGCCGTACGAAAAGCCCAAGGATCGCGACGCCAAACGGCTTGCCCGCCGCGCATTGCTGCGCACCATCGGCAAGAGCTTCTTCGGCTCGGTGCCGTTCGACACGTATCTGCTCATGATTGCGTTGACCGTCGCCAACGTGAAGATTCCCAATTGGATCGCCTCTATGACCCAACCGTTGAGCGGTGCCAACGCGCTGGTGTCGATGCTGATGGTGGGTATGCTCATGGACCTGCCTCATTCCAAGCATGACGTGAAGGAAGTCATGGCCGTCATCGCTTGGCGTATACCGTTCAGCGTCGCCTTCGCGTTGATCTCGTGGTTCCTGCTGCCGTTCTCGGCTTCGATTCGCGCCGTGATGGTGATTTGCGCGTTGTCTCCAATCGCCATTTTCTCCACGCTGTTCACCGACAAAGTACTCGGCAACGCCAAACTGGCTGGCTTCTCACTGGCAATCACCGCGATGATTTCACTGGCGATGATGGCTGTGGCTCATGCGCTGATGGGCGTGTGAGCAAATGCGCAAGTAGGCACACGGCGGGCGCACGGTCAGACGAGACGCAGCCCACATAGGTTCGTCCCCCGACCGCCAGTTGCTACCGATGCAGCAGTTTGTGCGCCAGATTGCTCACGCCGAAGCGGAACTTATCCACCGGCAACGTGAATTTGCCTACCATCTGCTCGACGTAGCCGTTAAAGCCCTGCTTGAATTCCAGCACGCCGCGGCCCTCGTCGTTCGGATCGTCGAACACGCCGGAAATGCCGTAGAAGTTGTAGCGGCTCACACCCTGTTCCACACACAGGTGCAGCATCGCTTCGTACTGAATCAGCGCCGAAGCATAGAACGGCTTGTACTCCTCCAACGAACCGGAATACTGATAGACCACCTCATTAGGGTGACTGACGAACATTGAAGCCGCTGCCGGCAGCACATCGCCCTTCTTGGCATATCCCTCCACCTCAGCCAGACGCTTGTCGGCGGCCGCGAGATTGCGCGATTCCTCCCCCAGCTGACGTTCGATGCGCGTGGTCGGACGTTCATCGTATTTCGCCTGCAGCTGTGCGACCTTAGTCTGCAATGCCTCTCGCTTGGCGGTCATATCCGCCACATATTCGGCGATGTGGATTTCCGCGAGCATGAAATGCGCATCCGCGCCATACGCCTGCTTGAACTGGCGGAAATAGTCCGCGCCGCGCGTCGCGAACCCGCGGCGTTCACCGGTCCGCCGTTCGATATCGGCGAACACGTCGAACTCGTCGGGGCCGATTTCGCGAACGTGCACACCCATCGACTGCGCCCGCTTGACGCTCCATTGAGCGCGTTTGCCGAATGATGCCAGCAGTTCCTTGCCGTTGGTGATGCCGGTGAGATCCTTGACGTACATCCACTGGCAGACCACGTCATAACCGGTATGGAATCCGCCATGCGCCCAGCCTGCATCGGCGAATCCGGTCAGCAGTGCATCGTTCGGCTCGCCGTCGGGCTGTCCGTCCGAGGAATACAGACGGTAGGCGACGTTAGGCCAACATGCCACGGAAACAGCATGGTGGCGACGGGCCGATTCACGAATCGCCTCGGTCATGGTCCATAGCAGAGCCGGATCATCGCTAATGCCGATGGGGCCGAAATATACGGAGCCATCTGCACCGAAACGACCATTGAGGTACAGAATCACGCAGCCGGTTACCAGATTGCCGGATGCGTCGAACACGCCAACGCATTCGGATTCATGCCCACGAATCTTGGCAAGACGGACCTGCCCGGACCATTGCTGGAAGCTGCCCTGGCTTGTGGCTTCGGAAAGCCGGTCGAGCTCTTCGGGCGTAATCACGCCAAACGTATACGTCGTATCTGTTCGATTCACAGTCGCGCTCATCTCGTCGTCACCTGTGCCTTATTTCTGTGTCCGTGCTCGCCACTGTTTGTCAGCGATGCAGCAGCTTGTGTGCGGCTTCGGATACACCGAAGCGCAGTCCGTCCACCGGCAGCGTGAACTTGCCCGGAAGCTCTTCCACGAATCCACCGAAGCGAGTCTTGAACTGCCAGACGCCGTAGGAAGGATCGTTGGCGTCGAAAATGCCGGAAATGCCATAGAAGTTGAAGCGCTCCACGCCACGGGCGATGCAGTCAAGCATCGCCTCGAAGTGGATTAGGGAAGACGGGTAGTAATCCATGAAACGATCGTCCTCGCCGCTGGACAGGCAGACGACCTCGTTCGGGTGCCAGAAGTAGACACCGGCTTCCACCGGAATGACCGGGCCGTCCGAGGCGATGATGCCATTGACTTCGCCGATGGTCTTTTCCAGCGCCGCAATCTTCTTGTCTGCGGTGGCGATGCGCTTTTCCAGCGTTGCCGGGTCGGAAGCACCCTTCTTGGCCGTGCCTTCCGGCTGCTGTTGCGCGCGCTGGAGCAGGCGTTCGAGGTTGCGCTTGTCTTTGGAGGCCGCATTCAGCTTGGATTGCAGGGTGTCCAGATATTCGTCGAAATGGGTTTCGACCACCTTGAACTCGATCAGGTCGCCGAAGGTATCGAACAGACGCTCATAGTAGGCCAGATCGCGGCTCTTGAAGCCTTGACGTGCGGCGCTCATATCGCACAGCTTGACGAAAGTGCTCAGTTCGCCGCGTTCCAGTCGGCGCACGCGCAGACCGGAATCCTGGGCGATGCGGATGTTCTTACGGCGGTACTTGGAGAACGAGGCCAGCAGTTCCTTCTCGTTATGAATGCCGTCAAGCCCCTTGACGAAGTTCCAGCGGTTCACCACGGATTCGTAGCCCACGGTGAAGCCGCCATGTTTCCAACCGAAGCGGGCCATGTTGTCCATCATCGTGGTGTCCGGGTCGCTGGTCGGCTTGCCGTCCAGATCATGCAGACGGTAGACTGCGGCCGGCCAGCAGGATACGCTGATGGCGTGATGGGCCTTGGCCGAACGACGCAGGGCTTCGGTCATCGCCTCAACCACCTGTGGATTGTCATAATCGCACAGCGGTCCGCACCAGACCGAGCCTTCCAAACCGAAACGGGACCGCGTGTACACCACGTAGCAGGCGGCAATCAGCTTGTCACCGCGCTTGACACCCACATAGTCCACCGGACCGTTGAACGCACCCATGGCGGCCATCTGCGAGGTCTGCTGGAAACTACCTTGCACTTGAGCTGCGGAGAACGCATCCAGCTCGGCAGGAGTGATCTTGGTAGGGGTGAGCGAGGCGACGCCTGCATCGGATTGCGTCATAATCGAACCTTCTTACTTGTCGTTACTCTGATCGTTGCTCTGGGCTCTGGAACGGCCTGTGTGCTGCGTCCGTTTACCGCGACAGCAGCTTGTGCGCAAATTGCTTCATGGCATAGGCGACCGGTTTGACCGGCAGCACGAACTCGCCCGGAAGTTCCTCGACATATCCGTTGAAGCCCTGCTTGAACTCCAGTACACCACGCCCCTCGTCATCGGGATCATCAAAGACGCCGTCGATGCCGTAGAAGTTGTAGCGAGACAGCCCGTGTTCCACGCAGAAATGCAGCATCGCGTCATGCTGAATCAGCGCGGAGGCGTAGAAGGGCTTGTACCGCTCGACGCTACCGGAGAACAGGTAGATGACCTCGCGCGGATGCTCCACGAATAGTGATGCCGCAGCCGGCAGCACATCCCCGTCTTTGGCGAACTCGGCCGCCTCGTTCAGGCGCTTTTCGGCTGCCGCCAGATTGCGGGTCTCCTCCCCCAGCTGACGTTCGGTTTTGGTGGTGGGGTGTTCGGCGTTTTTGGCGGTCAATGCCGCCACCTTGGCCGAAAGCGCTTCACGCTTGGCCGTCATGTCCGCCATGTATTCGTCGATGTGGATCTCGGCAACCATAAAATGCGCCTTGTTGCCAAACGCTTCCTTGAAACGGTGGAAATATGCTTCGCCACGGTATTCGAAGCTACGACGTTCGGCTGTTTGCCGCTCGATTCGTGCGAATACCCCCAACTCGTCGTCCGACAGCTCACGCACATGCACACCCATCGATTGGGCACGCTTCACGCTCCACTGGGTGCGCTTGTCATAGGACTTCAGCAGACTTTTCTCATCGGTAATGCCGGTCAGATCCTTGAGGTAGCGCCAACGTGGAACCGCCGTGTAGCCCACGGTGAAACCGCCATGAGTGAAGCCGATCGCCTCGAGCTGTTCTATCAGCTTATTGTCGGGAGCGCCATTCTGGTCATCCGGCAAAGAAGCTCCATTGGTGTCGCGAAGCCGATATGGGGATTCAGGGGTGATCTCCAGCTGTGAAGCACCCTCTGCCTTGGCATGGCGTTTCAGCGCATCCATGAAGAAGGTCAATGCTTCGGTGTCGTGATAGTCGCACATCGGGCCATCATGGATGGCCGCAAATATAGAGAATCGAGAGCGGTGAGTTTCGAACAGTGCCGCCGCGACGATCTTCTCGCCCTCCTTGAGGGCCAGATATTCGACGTCGATCCCCTGCGCGGCGCGAAGGCGTCCCATCGCCGAGGTTTGTTGGAAATTGCCTTGTGGATGCCTGGCGGAGAAATCATCGAACTCTTCGTCTGTCAACTTCACCAGCACAAAATCACGCATGCTTCCCTTTGCCTCCGAGTCGATCAGGCTCACCATGCTAGCATAACGCGCACACGACGAATGGCGTGCGAGCAGATGAGGTGTGCACATCGTTCGCACTATTGCCTCCACAATGGCTCAAAGAACAATGGCCCGAAGATGCTGAACGTCCGGCTTGCGTTGAATCAAACGCAGTGCTATATTCTCTACTTGGCTCTTGGAGCCACGCCACCTTAGCTCAGTGGTAGAGCATCCCCCTCGTTCGTGGGAAGGTCGGTAGTTCGATTCTATCGGGTGGCTCTTGTTCATCAAGAAGGCCGACGCACTAAGCGCCGGCCTTCTTTCGTATCGCCCTTGCTAGGTCATAGGCGCTTGCTAGACACTCGTCCGATTCGGGGGGGCTGAGTGCTGAGCCGCGACTCAACTGTGGCTTAGTCGTGGCTCAGTGCAGCAAGACAGTCTAGACGACTTAGTGCAGCAGTGCCTCGATAGCGGGGACCAAGGCTTTCAGCGCCTTGCCTCGGTGGGAAATCGCATTCTTCTCGGCCGAAGTCATTTCGGCGCTGGTCAGAGGCTCGCCTTCATGGTCAGGCTCAGTGCTGACGCGACCGGCAGGCTGGTCGTCCGGGACGAACAGCGGATCGTAACCGAAACCGTGTTCGCCACGAGCCTCGCGGATGATGCGACCCGGCATGTCGCCGAGTTCCACTGTCTCCGACTTGATGGCGTACCGGGCATGCACCGGGGCAGGTCTCCCATCGGCAGCCGTGGTGTGAACGGTGATGCCGCCGGCAGCCACTCCACCGGTCACGTCGGCACCGGCCTCGGTGTCCGGGACCACCAGCGCGGCGGCGCAACGGAAGCGCGCGGTACGCTTGTCATCCGGAATATCTCCGATTTGGGCGAGCAGCAGCGCATTATTGGCCTTGTCGTGGCCGTGAGCACCCGCCCAGCGAGCAGACAGAATGCCCGGAGCGTTACCCATCACATCGACGATGAGACCTGAATCATCCGCGACAGCGGGCAGACCGGTACGGATGGCCACGGCGCGGGCCTTGAGCAGCGCGTTCTCCTGGAAGGTGACGCCGGTTTCCACCGGGTCCGGCAGGTGAAGGCTGCCAGCGGACACCAGTTCGATGTTTTCGGCATCCACGCCAAGATCCTCTTCGAGAATGCGGCGAATTTCCACAAGCTTGCCTTCATTATGGGTTGCGACGACGATTTGCATGGGTTCTCCTTTAAGAAGGCTCCCCTTGGCAGGGAGCTGGCTTAGTCTAAAGACAGAGCGGCACGCTGGGCGGCTTGCAGCTCCTTGTTGCCCTTTTCGGCCAAGTCAAGCAGGGTGCCGAGTTCGGCACGGTTGAACGGACGGTGTTCTGCGGTGCCCTGAATCTCGATGAAGGTGCCGGAACCGGTCATGGCCACGTTCATGTCGGTCATGGCCTGACTGTCTTCAATGTATGGCAGGTCAAGCATCGGAGTGCCGTTGATCACGCCCACCGATACGGCGGACACATAGTCCTTAAGCACGCGGCTGGCGGACTTGATATGGCGGTGCTTCTCCGCCCAATTGACTGCGTCGACCAAAGCCACGTACGCACCGGTTACGGAAGCCGTGCGAGTGCCGCCATCGGCCTGAAGCACATCGCAGTCAAGCTGAATCTGATTTTCGCCGAGCGCCTTCATATCGATGACGCCACGCAGGCAGCGGCCAATCAGTCGGCTGATTTCGTGGGTACGGCCACCGATTTTGCCACGTACGGATTCACGGTCGGTGCGTTCGGCGGTGGCACGCGGCAGCATCGAGTATTCGGCGGTGACCCAGCCGAGGCCGGAGTCCTTGCGCCAACGCGGCACACCGGGGGTAAAAGTGGCGGTGCACATCACGCGCGTGTTACCGCATTCGATGAGCACGGAGCCTTCGGGGGCGTCGGTGAAGTGGCGGGTGATGCGCACGGGGCGCAGTTCGTCGACCTTGCGGCCGTCGGCACGAATTATTTGGTGACTGCCAAGCATGTCTTTGATTTCAACCATGCGCCCCAGCATACGCCATCCGCTCTATGCCTGGATAGCAACTCGTCAACCATCATCAAACTCCAGCGCAATGTCATTCCCTGCTTACATATCCATCCCATGACACTTGGATGCACGCCACTATTTTCTTATGCACCACTCGCTTACAGAGTCAATGCCTGCGTACCTGATGAGGATTGGGAAAGATCGTCCGCTGGAATAAGAATGCCATATTCCATGAAATCTTGGTTGAATTGCTTGCGCTGCATAGCGTTGAGTTCGTAATCAATTAACGGCAAATATGTATAGCCCATGTCATGCAACGGCTCTTCATATCGATGAAGCACGTGCATAATTGCCGCGCTCGGCAGTGGGGACCACCATCCATCCAAGCCATACCGGTACGGAGGAACCAATGTCAAGCGTCTGTTCCTTGGGTTGATATCCCAACGCAGAAAATGGTATAAACCAGCGAGAAACGCAATCCAGCACGCATCGTTCACCCGTGCAACCGCTCGGACGAACGATATACGTTGATGTTGAACATTCCGAGCATGAATCAGATTGACGCAGAGCATCTTCAACGTAGACCAGGTCGCTCCGCTTTCTATTGCATCGAAATCAGGAGGCCTACGCAGTTGCGCCAACAACATGTGCAATTCGTCTTCCGGAATCGTTTGCGAGGGGGCCACGGCTTCTAGGTGAAGACCAAAACCAGCCCGCTCAAGCCCCTCGGCCAAAACATCAAACAACATACCTCTTTGCCCACGCAATACGCGACCAATTGCAGACCGATCCAAACCAGTGCGCTGTGCAAGCTCATAGGCATTCCAACCAGTCTGCGACATCACTTCATTCAGCACAGCCGCACACGAATTAACAGGGCAACCAGATACCACACCGTGATGCACGACATCGCACTGTCCTAACGCTCGATGCTCTACAGCGCGCCGCTCTGATACGTCATCGTTGCCCGCCGCGTTCTCATCATTGAGAGTTTCACTCATCGAAGTCACCTTGCCTCGGCCGATTTCCCGGTCATTTCATCAAACCGCAATCATCATATCCCACAATCCCATGACGATACGATTCGTCATATCCCACAATTCAGAGACGGTATGATTCGTATCGCATCAGTTCACACGATTCTTCAACGATTGCTCCGCAAACGATTGCTCTGCACGCATCACGGCATTCTACCGGCAGAATATTCCTCCCAATCAGCCCAACGCAACATCACACGCAACATCACACGCAACAACCCCTCACGCAACACTGCGCCATCTCTGTAACATCACCGACAACACGGCAATCCCACAACGTCTCGGTGCAATATCCTCTGAAATGGTTTGGTTTTTCACTCCACCTCGTCGGCATCCTGACCAGGATAGGAATATGTGTCGTTCCGCACCATGTACAAAACGTTGTCAACTGACAACGTTCTTCAAATCAATTGGATAAGACAAATGGCCATTCCCCGCCAATTCATCTGAATCAAGACGTTGTCAACTGACAACAAAATGTACATTGCAACAGCATGCACATATACATATTTCCCCGGTGAGCAGTAGCCCCCCCCCCAAAAAAAACAAGGGGGCCACCCTCAGCTGGAACCACGTCCGGCGAACCGGGACGCAGTTCAGCCCGAGGGGACGCGGCCAATACAGCCCCGGGACACAGCCACAGGGGGTGCAAACACGGGGGTGCGACCGGGGTTGGATCTCCCCGCCTCGGCGGCGACCACAGGAGTGCGGCCAACACGGACAGAGGGGCACAGACAGAGGGACACAGACAGAGGGACAGACAGAGGGAAGAGTAGCCAATGTAACCAAAGGGATGCGGCCAGTGAGATACGGTCAGAGGACTTTGGTCTCTGTGGTCGAACCGTTAAGCGGACAGCCCAGTGGGCTGTCCGTAGGTAAGGGGAGCAGCTATGCTGCGACGGATTCCTATGGAGACGAAAGTTCTCGTCAGAGAACCTGAGTCTCCGTAGGAATCACTGGCTCGCCCTTCATGAGGCTCTGCGCGGTGATGGGCAGTTCGGACAACGCCTTGGCGTGGTAGTCGTGGGCGGCCATGATGGCGTCATGGCCCTGCCACTGCGCATCGATATGGCCGTGGTCCACGAAATCGACCAGCAGGTTCTTCCATGTCGGTTCGGGCGTGAAACCGGCCAGCTTCTCTTCCGAGCCGGAAATCACGTGTTCGGCTTCGGCTAGCGCGTATTCGTAGGAGCGGAATGCCAACTTGCGACCGGGCACTGTGGCCTTGTCCTTGGATTTCTTCATGACCGGAACCATCGTGCCGTCAGCGCCTTCACGTTCGGTGAGCTTGTACACCATCGCACAAGTGGGAGCGCCGGAGCCGGTGACCAGCATGGTGCCCACGCCATAGGAGTCGACCGGCGCGGTCTGCAATGCGGCGAGCGCGTACTCATCCAAATCGTTGGTCACGGTAATGGTGGTGTTCGTGGCACCCAGGGCGTCCAACTGGTTGCGCACACGCTGGGCCATGGCGGCTAGGTCGCCGGAGTCGATGCGCACGCCACCCAGTTCGGGACCGGCCACTTCGACGGCGGTTTTCACGGCTTCCTCGATGTTGTAGGTGTCCACCAGCAGCGTGGTGTTCTTGCCCAAAGCCTCGATCTGCGATTCGAAGGCGTCACGTTCGGAATCATGCACCAACGTGAAGCAATGTGCGGCGGTGCCAATGGCCTTCAGACCATACAGCCGGGCGGCCAGCAGATTGGCGGTACCCTTGAATCCGCCCACTACGGCGGCTCGAGCGGCGGCCACGGCGGCCCACTCGTTAGTGCGGCGTCCGCCCATATCCATGCAAGGGCGATCTTTGGCTGCCGACGCCATACGTGAGGCGGCGGAGGCCACTGCGGAATCGTAGTTCAGCACGGATAGAATCAACGTCTCCAGTAGCGTGCATTCGCCGAACGTGCCTTCGACCTGCAAAATCGGGGAGTTCGGGAAGAACATCTCACCTTCGCGGTAACCGCGAATCGTACCGGAGAAGTGGAAGTTCTCCAGCCACTTGATGGTCTCGGGGCTTACCACGTGACGGTCGGCCAGGAACTTCAGGTCCGTTTCGTCCAAGTGGAAATGTTCCAGCGCATCCAGAATGCGGCCGGTGCCGGCCACCACGCCATAGCGACGGCCTTCGGGCAGGCGACGCGTGAACACCTCGAACACGCATTTGCGGTCGGCGGTACCGTCTTTCAGAGCGGCGTCGAGCATCGTGTATTCATACATGTCGGTCATCAGAGCCGGCGAATAATCGACCATTGCAAGGCCTTTCCTACATAAGTGGTGAAGTTGCACCTAAGTGTAGTCCGGGCAAAGCCATACAGCCCACTGGCGAAGCGGTAGACTCGATGCATGAGATTCATCGTGGTGTTGTGGCGCTTTGCGATCGCCGGTTTCTGCTTCGTGGGCACATATGAGGCATGGTCCAAACCACAGTTCTGGGTGTATTTCACGTTCCAGACCGGTTTCGTGCTGGGCATCGTGATGCTGTGGTCCGGCGCGGCCACACTGCTCAAAGGCATTCAGCCGCCCGCATGGCTTAAGGGGTGCCTGACTGTGTACGCCACAGTCACCGCACTGGTGGCGTTCTTCCTGATGCCTCCGGACGACCCGGCATACGTGCCACAGGTTATTGGCATCATGACCAATACGATGCTGCACAAAATCGCCCCGATTATGGCGGTTATCGATTTCGTGCTATTCGATCCGCACCGGCGTTTCCGCTGGCATTACATGTTCTCGTGGCTGGCGTATTTCCCTGCATACTTGGTCTTCGTGCTGGCCCGTGCGGCGATTTGGCCGGGTTCCGGACCGGCGGCCGGCGGCAATCCGTATCCGTACGACTTCATCGACCTCGACGCACTCGGCTGGCAAGGGTTCGGCATTAGCTGCGGCAAGCTGGCCATGGCGTTCTTCGTGATATCGCTCGTTGTCTGGCTGCTCGACCGCGCACTGCCGAGCAAGGCCTTACTCGGATAGACGCGCCCACGATCGACGCGCATCGGTCTTTGTGCCCAGCCGGCATCCAGCTCAGCACTCGATGGCCTCAACATTCAACGGCCTCAACATTCAATGGAATAGGCGCGGTTTTTGTACTCGCGCCAATCCGGCCAGTCTTCACCGGCGTCGATGGCACGCTTGATGTCGCCATAGTAATGAAGCTTGCGCTGCACATGCATGGCCGCCTCGTTGAGGGCTCGGCGCTGCTCGTCCAAGGATTCGCGGCGAGATTCCAGCAGATCAAGGATTTCGTCGATATGCTCGGGCTCATTGGACTCATACACGAAGAACTTTTTAAGATCGTCAATGGTCATGCCGGCGTTCTTGAAGCAGCAGATCGCGCGCAGACGGTCGATATGGCAGTCTTCGTATATACGCTGGCCGGTTTCGGTGCGCTCCACGTTGGTCAGCAATCCCTGATCCTCGTAATAGCGCAGCGTAGAGGGCTGCATATGGAACTGCGTGGCCACCTGACGAATGGTGTAGGACATCATGACTCCTTACTGCGGCGACACGCCGAAGCGTCGCAGCCGTTTGCATTCAAGTTCACTTGAACTGGAACCTTAGTATCTAAGAACACTTACGAATACCACTCGATCGGCGTCGGTTTGCCCATCGCAGACCAGCATTCGTAAGAACAAAAATGACATTGTAAGGAGACTCAATGTTCGAGCCAACCACCACCTACGCTCCCAACCCGCACCGTTACGACACGATGACCTACAACCGTGCCGGCACCTCCGGCCTCAAGTTGCCGGCCGTCTCACTCGGCTTCTGGCACAACTTCGGCGACATCACGCCATTCGACCAGATGAAGTCCCTGGTCTTCACCGCCTTCGACAACGGCATTACCCACTTCGATCTGGCCAACAACTACGGCCCCGAGCCCGGCCAGGCCGAGAAGAACTGCGGCCTGCTGCTCGCCAAGTACTTCAAGCACCACCGCGACGAACTCGTCATCTCCACCAAGGCCGGCTATGAAATGTGGGCAGGCCCGTATGGCGACCTCGGCAGCCGCAAGTACCTGCTCGCCAGCCTCGACCAGTCGCTCGAACGCCTGGGCTTGGATTATGTGGACATCTTCTACCATCACCACCCGGACCCGGAAACCCCGCTTGAGGAGACGATGGGCGCGCTGGCTCAGGCCGTGAACTCCGGCAAGGCCCTGTACGTGGGTCTGTCCAACTACGATGGCCCGACGATGGAGAAGGCCGCCGCGATCCTCGCCGACCTGCACGTGCCGTTCATCATCAACCAGAACAAGTACAACATCCTCGACCGCACCGTGGAAAAGAACGGTCTGAAGGAGACGGCTTACAAGCTGGGCAAGGGCCTTATCACCTTCTGCCCGCTGGCTCAGGGCCTGCTGACCAACCGTTATCTGAACGGCATTCCGGCCGACAGCCGCATGGCTCACGATCCGCGATTCCTCAACGATTCCGCTCTGACCGAGAAACTGCACAATCAGGTCGTGGACCTGAACAATCTGGCCGCCGAACGCGGCCAGACGCTGGCCGAGATGAGCCTGGCATGGCTGCTGCACGATGGTAAGGTGACCTCCGTGCTGACCGGAGCCTCCAAGCCTCAGCAGATTCTCGACAACATCGATGCCCTCAAGAACACCCGCTTCACCGTCGAAGAGCTCAAGCTGATCGACGAGATTTCGGCTCGGTGACCATTTTGGCTTCCCTCGCTGAGGGGAGCCAAGTACCACCTTTAGCGCGTCATCTCTTCGTAGATGCGCTTGCAATCGGGGCAAACCGGGTACTTGGACGGATCATGCTTGGGCACCCAGACCTTGCCGCACAGGGCGACCACCGGACGACCGGTCGCGCGTGATTCGGCGATACGGTCCTTAGAAACATAATGTGCGAATCGATCCGCGTCGCCGCCATCGTCACGAACCGGAGACTCCTTGGTTTCCGGGCGTTCCAGCACCGACGTGCCGGCACCTTGGTCCGGGTTGCGCAGCGGTTCGGCATCATCAACGAACATCTCGGCAAAAGTCATGGTGCACTTCTTTCCTCGTATACAACGATTCGACTGCACTCCATCATAGATTCCCGTCGTTACCCGCGAAACCCATTGGCGCGTAATCCGCACACCTCCACACACCCATGTCGCGCATCACGCCACATACGGCACCGCACACACTGCCTCATACGCCGACGCGACAACAATGCACGCTCGGCAGCACGAAGCACACCACTAGCGGTAGGCTATAAGGCATGACTATCGCAGTATGCCCCGGCTCGTATGACCCCGTTACCGCCGGACACTTGGACGTAATCGAGCGCTCGGCGCGGTTTTTCGACGAGGTGCATGTGGTGGTGGCCGTCAACGCCGCGAAAACACCGATGTTTTCCGAAGCCACCAGAGTCGACGTGATCCGCCGCGCCCTCGACAAAGCCGGTTGCAAGAACGTCACCGTTTCTTCCACCGACGGCCTGATCACCGACTACTGCAAGAAGGTCGGCGCCACCGTTATCGTCAAGGGTCTGCGCCAGAACGGCGACTATGAAGCCGAGCTCGGCATGGCGCTGGTCAATCGCAAGCTCGCTGGCATCGAAACCCTGTTTTTGCCGGCCGATCCGATTCTTGAACACATCTCCAGTTCCATCGTCAAGGACGTGGCCCGCCATGGGGGCGACGTGACCGGCATGGTGCCCGATTGCGTCGTGCCGATGCTGGCCGATGCCCTGGCCGAGGAACGTCAGCGGAAGGACTGATGCACTAATGACTATGCGCGATGACCACCCCACTGGATACGTCGATCTGACCAAACCGAATGCGGACACCGCATCGTCCACTCCGGAGCCGTCCGCCCCGGAACCGCCCGCGTCTACGCAAGCCGCGCCGGCATCCACCGAAGAGGCCGATGTTCTCGCCGGATCGCCGCCCGCCGCGCCTACCCCTACTCCGGCACAGATGCAGGCCAAAGCGCAGGCCCAAGCAGCTCAGCAGACCCGGGCACAAGCTCAGACCGCTCAGGCCGCCGGCACTCGCCCCTCGTTCATGAACGAAATGCCCGACCTGCGAGAAACCACGGACGACGACCCGGCCACGGTCAAGAGCCGCGAGGAATTCACCACGGTGTATGACATCATCGACCAGCTCGAGGTGGCACTGGGCGAAGCGAAGTCCAGCATATTCGCCCCCGGCATGGTGAAGGTTGACCGAGACGAATTCACCGACCAGCTTTCCGAGTTGAAGAAAATGCTGCCGGTGCAGTTGGAGCGCGCCTCCGCCCTCATGCGCGAGGCCGAGCGCCGTCTGGAATCGGCACAGACCCAGTCCAACGCCATCGTCGCCTCCGCACAAAGCCGCGCAGCCGACATGATCAAGGACGCCAACGAACAGGCACAGTTCCTGGCCGGCCAGGAGAACGTCACCGAGCTTGCACGGCAGAAAGCGCGCGCGATTCTTGACCAGGCACAGACCAGAGCCGACCATCTGACCCAAGGCGCGGACCAGTACTGCACTACGGTGATGGAAGGGCTGTCCCAGCAGCTCGGCAAACTCAGTCAGGATGTGCAGGCCGGTCTTAACGTGCTGGAAGAGCGCCAGCGCGCGGCCGGAGAACGGATGCCGCACCTGACGCTGAACGACTATCCCGAAGCCCAGTAACACCAGCAACGCCGGCAACATCAGTAACGCGAATAACGCCAGTAACGAATAACTCCAGCCAACATACGAAAGGCACCAAGAACATACCATGGCACGAGTTGAAGATTCCCCGTGGGCCATTCCGGTAGCGCAGATTGCTTCGCGCGCCGGTCAATCCAAGCCGATTGACGCCGATTTCCCGGCACCTTCCGGCATTGGCGACAGCATTGTCGGCATCAAGGAAGGTGAGCCCGTACACGTGAGCGGGCAGTTCGATTCGATTGTGGACGGCCTGATCTTCACCGGCCGCCTGGTCGCGCCATTCGTCAGCGAGTGCACGCGCTGCCTGAAGCCGATTGACGAGGACTGGCCGGTTGATGTGACGGTGTTCTTCCCGTATGAGTCGGGTCAGGACAAGGCCGACGGCAAGGGTGGCAAGAACAAGAAGGACGACGAGATCGACATCATCGCCGGCGAGGACGAGTCGGAAGACACGTATCCACTGCTGGAGAACGGCGCATTCGCGGACATCGAGGCGATGATCCGCGACACGCTGGTCGAATCGCTGCCGTTGCAGCCACTGTGCCGACCGGATTGCAAGGGTCTGTGCTCGCAGTGCGGTGCCGATCTGAACGAGGATCCCGATCATCATCACGATGTGACGGATATCCGTTTCGCCGGATTGGCTGGGCTCAAAGCCCAGCTCGAGGCCGAGCAGAACGGCGAGCAGGCCGAGTGACGCGCGCCTGAACGGAGTTTGTACGAGCCGTGCGTTAAGATAACGGACGCTTAAGCTCAATTGTTCGAACGAAATAGAGGATACTCAAATGGCACTGCCTAAGTACAAGACCTCGCGCGCCAACACGCACTCGCGTCGCGCGAACTGGAAGGCCACCGCTGCTGCGACCGTGAACTGCCCGAACTGTGGCGCTCCGGCCCTGCCGCACATGGCTTGCCCGAGCTGCGGTAACTACCGCGGCCGCACCTACCGCTCCGCCATCCAGCCGGCTCACACCAAGTGAGTCCTGCGATAACGGCTTGAATGAAGGCCCTGCCATCGACGGGTGGCGGGGTCTTCGCATAAGTGCACCATTACGTACACCATCGCATCGCACACAACACAACACAACACAACACCATCGCGTGAAGGACCATACAACAATCATGAGTAATGAAACCCCACAGCAGCCGACGCCGGCCAACGAGCTTCTTGAAGCGTTGGGCACCACTCTTAGCCCGGATCTGCTCGTGCAGGCACTCACCCACCGCTCCTTCTCGCATGAGCACCCCGGCGTGGCCAATTACGAACGCCTCGAATTCCTGGGAGACGCGGTGCTCGAACTGGTCTCCACTGAAACGCTGTTCACTATTCACCCGGATATGACCGAGGGGCAACTGGCCAAGATGCGCGCCAAGGCCGTCTCCGAAGACGCGCTGAGTGCCATCGCCAAAACCAAGCTCAAGGTGGGCCCCTACATTCTGCTGGGTCACGGGGAAGCCGAGCAGGGCGGCGCGGAGAAGAACTCCATTCTGTGCGACATCGTGGAATCGCTCATCGGCGCGACTTTCCTGGAACACGGCATCGACGAGGCACGCAAGGTGATTCACCGGCTTATTGACGACACGCTCGCCGAAGTGGCCACCGAGGGCCCGGCACTCGACTGGAAGACCTCGCTGACCGTCAAGGCGCACGGCCTCGGCAAGGAGGAGCCTGTCTACCATATGGAGGTCTCCGGCCCGGAATACGCGCAGATCTTCACCGCGCGCGTCTCGTTGGGCGAGAACGGCGACATCATCGGCATCGGTAAGGGCTCCAGCAAGCGTAAGGCGCAGCTGGCGGCCGCCGAAGCGGGCTGGAAATCACTGGACTCGCTCAAGACGCGGACTAAGTAAGCCCACTGTCGGATTTGCGAATAGACTGATACCAACATGAGCGACGAGTCGTGTCGGGGCCACAAGTCTCGGGGAAGCGACTGGAATCAGACACGCGGGCACCCGGCCCCATCCCAAGGTCGGGCAGGTTCGCGACAAAACCTATGAGGTGAGAGGAATCATGGCTTTACCCACGCCTTTGCAGGCATTCAGCGGTGTGCCGAAAATCAACGCGGCACCCGACCAGCAGACCATCGTCGATGGAGAGAAGATGACCGGCGCCCAGGCGCTGGTGCGTTCGCTGGAGGATCTCGGCGTCGAGGACGTCTTCGGCATTCCTGGCGGCGCGATTCTGCCCGTCTACCACGAGATCAAAGACAACACGAAGTTCCGCTTCGTGCTTATGCGCCACGAGCAGGCCGCCGGCCACGCCGCCGAAGGCTACGCACTGGCCACTGGCAAGGTGGGCGTGTGCATCGTGACTTCCGGCCCGGGTGCCACGAACGTGGTCACGGCCATTGCGGACGCGAACATGGACTCCGTGCCCATGGTCGTGATTACCGGTCAGGTGGGCGTGCAGGCCATCGGCACTGATGCCTTCCAGGAGGCGGATATCGTGGGCATCACCTACCCGGTGTCCAAGCACTCCTTCCTCGTGACCCGCGCGCAGGACATTCCTCGCGTGCTTTCCGAGGCGTACTACATCGCCAACACCGGCCGCCCCGGCCCGGTGGTCGTGGATCTGACCAAGACCGCACAGACCGGCGACATGTACTACTCATGGCCGCAGCGCATGATTCTGCCCGGCTACAACCCCACCACCAAGGCGCACGGCCATGTGCTGTCCGACGCGGCGAAGCTGTTCTCTCAGTCGTACCGCCCGGTGCTGTATGTGGGTGGCGGCGCCGCCCGCTCCAACGCCGGCGCACAGGTCAAGGCTCTGGCCGACCTGACCGGCGCGCCCGTGGTCACGACCCTGCCCGCACGCGGCATCATTCCCGACTCCGACCCGAAGAACCTCGGTATGCTGGGCATGCACGGTACGATTGCCGCAACCGGCGCCGTGCAGCGCGCTGACCTGCTTGTGGCCATCGGTGCACGTTTCGACGACCGCGTGACCGGCAAGCTCGACGCCTTCGCACCGACCGCCCGCGTGATTCACATTGACATCGACCCGGCTGAAATCGGCAAGAACCGTCAGCCCGACGTGCCGATCGTGGGCGATGTGGCTACCGTGCTCGATGACTTGATTCCCGAGATTCAGCACACGCAGGCCATTCAGGGCAAGCCGAATCTGGCCCCCTGGTGGAAGGCGATCGACGGCTGGCGCGAGGAATACCCGATGACGTGGGATGAGCCGACCGACGGCTCGCTGGCCCCGCAGTGGGTCCTCAAGAAGCTCTCTGAGATGGCCGATCCGTCCACCATCTGGGTGACCGGTGTGGGACAGCACCAGATGTGGGCTTCGCAGTTCATCGATTTCGAGAACCAGCACGCTTGGATCTCCTCCGGAGGCCTCGGCACGATGGGCTACGGTCTGCCAGCCGCCATCGGCGCATCCGTGGGCTCGGCCCGCGAGTTCGAGGGCAAGAAGCCGGTGTGGCTGATCGATGGTGACGGTTCCTTCCAGATGACCTCTGAGGAGCTGGCCGCCGCGTTCCTGGACCACGCTCCGGTGAAGATCGCGATTCTGAACAACTCCGTGTACGGCATGGTCCGTCAGTGGCAGACGCTGTTCTACGAGCACCACTACTCGCAGACCAACCTGCTCGATGGCGAGGCGCACGGTGCCGATGGTGCGGCGGCACTGGTCGACGGCGATGCGCCGCTCGAAGTGCCTGATTTCATCAAGTTGGCCGAGGCATACGGCTGCGTGGGTATCCGCGCGTTCACCGAGGAAGAGGCGATTGCCGCCATCGAAAAGGCGAACCAGATCAACGACCGCCCGGTACTGATTGATTTCCGCGTGTGGAAGGATGCGATGGTGTGGCCGATGGTAGCCGCCGGCGCTTCCAACGACGAGGTGACGTACAAGCCCGGCATCAAGCCGCTGACCGGCGGCACCCCGGCTCCGGGAACCGGTCCGGACGAGCATGCGACCGGCGTGTTCGAGCACGAGACCGCCGCTGCCGCTGCGAGCGAGCACTGAGGAGAGGAGAACACTCATGGCTAACTATCCTGCATCCCAGCCTGGTTCCCAGCGCCATACGCTGTCCGTGCTGGTGGAGAACCGCCCGGGCGTGCTGGCGCGTATCGCCGGCCTGTTCGCCCGTCGTGCGTTCAACATCAACTCGCTGTCCGTCTCCCCCACCGAGCGTCCGGACATCTCACGCGTCACGGTGACCGCCGACGTGGAGGCCGTGCCACTGGAGCAGATCATCAAGCAGCTCAACAAGCTGCTGCATGTGCTCAAAATCGTGGAGCTCGACCCGAACTCCACCGTGGAACGCGAACTGGTGCTCATCAAGGTGGCCTCCGACGAATCCAACCGTTCCGACGTGCTGGAGATCGTGCGCCTCTTCCGCGTGCGTGTGGTGGACGTGCACCCCGAGTCCCTAACCATTGAGGCCACCGGTGCCGAAGGCAAGATCGATGCGCTGCTGGGGCTTTTGGAGCACTACGGTGTGATTGAGCTGGTGCGCTCCGGTGCCGTAGCCGTGACCCGCGGCCCGCGCGCCCTGAGCGAAAAGGTCGTCGGTTCCGAGGTTACCGGGCGCTGATTCGGCGACTGTGGGGAGACCCAGTCCAAGCTCAAAGGGCGGATGTGCATGATGCATATCCGCCTTTTTCATGCGTGCATACCTCATCACCCGTACTGCAAGCAAAATGACAGCATCTTATGCTAGCATTATGACAGCAACAAGGAGGTGCATCATGGCAACATTGACCATCCGAAAAATACCCGATGAGCAGATTCAGCAGCTCAAAGAAGTAGCTGAGAAAAACAACCGCTCCATGGAATCTCAGGTGCGATTCATTCTTGAAGAATGGCTGGCCGGCACGGTGGCGCATGAAATCACACGAAAGACCAATTTCTACGACGAGATCCGCGAATTCATGAAGAACATGGATTTTGAGGGACTCGACAAGGGGGAACTCCCACTATCCGAGCGAAATTCCGCCGATTCCCGACAGCCAGTATCTTTTGAATAGGAATCGGCCATGATTATTCTGGACACCAACGTCATCAGCGAAATCATCAAGAAACAGCCAGACGAACACGTTGCCAATTGGCTGAGGAACCAAGATACAAGCAATCTGGCAACCACCGCCATCACCGTCGCCGAGTTGTTGGTCGGAATATGTCGCATGCCTGAAGGCAAACGACGAAAGTACACAGATACGACCATCAAGCTGGCGCTTATGACATTAGAGGACAGGACGTTCGCATTTGACACCCAGGCAGCTGCGGATTATGCCCATATCCTTGTCGAACGCGAACGCAGGGGCACACCTACCAGTATTCAAGACGCCATGATTGCGGCAATTGCCTGTTCCTGGGATGCGGCCATAGCCACGCGCAATATCAAGGACTTCGAAGGTACCGACGTGGAATTGATTAATCCGTGGGAGTTTGCATAGCGGGAGGCCCCGGCAAACTACCGAGGCCTTGTGAACGTTACGGTTTCTCCCGCTACTCCAATTGTTCGGAGAGTTCGAGCCATTCGGCTTCGAGATTATCGCTTTCAGTATTGACGGCGGTGAGTTGTTCATTGAGCTTGTTGAGACCCTCGTAGTCGCTCGGGTCATGGACGGCCATCTGTGCCTCAAGTTCGGTCTTCCGCTCTTCCAGTTTGGCAAGCTTGCGCTCGATGGCATTCACGCGCTTGGACGCCTCGTGGAAGGCCTTGCCGGTGAGCTTCGAGGTGGAGTCCTCACCGTTATTGGCTCCCTCTGACGAGGGAGCTGTCCGCGAAGCGGACTGAGGGAGAGATGCAGCAACATTGACGGCGGCCGCCTTACCCCTACCAGACTTCGCCGAGCTGCTACCGGTGCCCGCGAAGCCAGGCGTGTCAGCCGGCAATCCCTTGCCGTTCTTAACAGCCTCAACCATATCGAGGTAATCCTGCACACCACCGGGCAGATGGCGTACCTTGCCGCCAATCAGCGCGAACTGCTGATCGGTGACGCGCTCCAGCAGGTACCGGTCGTGGGATACGACGATCAACGTACCCGGCCAAGTATCGAGCAAATCCTCCATGACGGCGAGCATATCAGTGTCCAGATCGTTGCCGGGCTCGTCCATGATGAGCACGTTCGGCTCGTCGAGCAGGATGAGCAGCAACTGCATGCGGCGCTTCTGTCCGCCGGAGAGGTCGCGAATCGGTGTCATCAGCTGCGCCGATTCAAAGCCGAGACGCTCCATCAACTGTCCCGGCGTTACTTCCTTGCCATCCACAATGTAGCTCGGCTTATAGCGGGAAAGCACTTCCTTGATCTTGTACTGGCCCAGTTTCTCCAGCTCATCGAGGCGCTGCGAGAGTACGGCGAACTTCACGGTTTTGCCGATGTTCACATGGCCCACGGTCGGAGTAATCGAACCGTCAATCAACTTCAGCAATGTGGACTTGCCGGCACCGTTCGCACCGACGATGCCGAAGCGGTCGCCGGGGCCAATCAGCCAAGTCACATCGTCAAGAATCTCGCGGCCGGAAACCGTCACCTTGCGTGCAGCCGAGGTGACACCGGCCGCAGCAGTGCCATCATCCGAATTCGTTGCAGCAGTGTCACCGTCGATGGTTTCACCACCCGTGTTCATGCGACGAACCTCGCGATCGTCAGCAAGCTGCGGATTGCCGCTCTCAGCCTCGGCCTTCTTACGCGCTTCCTCAGCGGCCTCGACGGCTTCCGGCACGCCGGCGTCCACCAGGCGCAGGTCAGTCATGTCGGTGACCGCCACCTCAACGGAACCGTGCAGCTGCGGCTCGGCGTACATGGCGTTGACCACATCCACGCGGGAAGCGGACGCGGAGAGCGCCGCCACATCCGGGTCGATATCGGCCATGCCCTGCGGTTTTTCGAAAATCTGCGTCACGTCGACCAAATCGACCACCTGTTTGCCGAGACGGGAGGTGGCCATTTGCTTCAGTTCAAGTGTGTTACGCATCGGCGGCACATCGGCAATCAATTCGCGTGCGGCCTTGACGTGGAACTTCTGCTTGGTGGAACGGGCACGGGCACCGCGGGAAAGCCATGCAAGCTCCTTGCGGGCCAGATTGCGGCGTTTCGTTTCACGCACATCAGCCTGGCGGTCGCGTTCGACGCGCTGCAGCATATATGCGGAATAGCCGCCCTCGAACGGCTCGATCACGCCATCGTGGACTTCCCACATCGATTCGCAGACCTCGTCCAAGAACCAGCGATCGTGGGTCACGAGCAACAGAGCGCCCTGGCCTTTGGACCAGCGGTTCTTCAAATGCTCGGCGAGCCAGTGGATGGTGACCACATCAAGGTGGTTGGTGGGCTCGTCAAGCGCGAGAATATCCCAATCCTTGAGCAGAAGCCGGGCCAAATCGGCGCGGCGACGCTGGCCGCCAGACAAGGAGCCGACCTTGGCATCCAGACTCATGCCGCCGAGCAATGCCTCGACGATTTCACGGGAGGTGTTGTCGGACGCCCATTCGTAGTCGGCGCGCCCCTCAAGTGCGGCTTCGCGAATGGTGGCGTTGTCGTCGAGCGGATCGCGCTGGTCAAGCATGCCGAACGTGAGTCCGCCGCGCTTCGTCACGCGGCCGGAATCCGGCTCCTGGGTGCCGCGGAACAGGTGCAGCAACGTGGATTTGCCGTCGCCGTTCTTGCCGACGATGCCGATGCGGTCGCCCTCGAAAACACCCTGCGTCACATCAGTGAAGATGGTTTTGGTAGCGAAAGCGAGCGAAACGTGTTCCAGTCCAATGTCATAAGTCGGCATGACTCACCAATGTAGCGCCACGCTTGCCCAGCGGCGGCCCACAAACGTTATTTGTTCAGCGTCTGAGCGTAGGAGTTGCAGCGGGCCGCAAAACCGGAGAACACTTGCTCGGCGAGCGGATGCAGTAGCTGATCGTATTGGGCGAACTGCTCGCGCAATTGGGACTTGGACCCACCCGCGGCCTTGAGATCCTTGACCATGCTCGGCTCATCCAGCCATTCGTCCAGCAGCGAGCCGCACACCTCAAGATGGAACTGCATGCCCAGCGCGGATCCCAGTCGGAACGCCTGCACCTTGGTGGAAGACGAACGTGCCAGCAGCTGGCCTCCCTCGGGCAAGCCCACCACGTCGTTATGCCAGTGCAGCACCGTCAGCTGCTTATCCCACATGGAGAAGAAGTCATGCTTGTCCACACGCTTGATCGGCGCGAACCCAATCTCCGGCGCATCGCCCTTGCGCAGCTGCGCACCAAGCGCAGTGGCGATAATCTGATGCCCCAGGCATACACCGAGAATCGGCTTGCCTGAAGCCACGGCGGCACGTGCCAACTTGGCTTCTGCCTTCAGCCCCGGATACTTGTCGTAATCAAGCGCGCCCATAGGCCCACCCATGATTACCACGCCAGCCAGTTCGCCGAAATCAGGCAAGTCCGGTTTCTTTTTGTCGACGATATTCATCGTCACCGTCTCAAGACCGATGTCTTCGAGGTTCGACAATATGCGTCCCGGGCGTTCCCATGGGACATGTTGCAAAATGAGCACTTGTGGTGTGGCCATGACTTCTATTGTGGCACGAGCGTTCCCCGTTTGCGTAACGAGCAGGGCAAATCCATGAATCTCGCAGTTTCCGCAGCGGTCAAAGACGTATTCTCGCGAGACTGTTGTCCTGCTTCTCATCCGTCTGTCACCTCGTTCGGGCCCCACCTGTGAAGTGTTCATCAAGCTCTTCGAGTAACGATTCAGCATGTCTGGTTCGGACCCTACGCTTGAGCGTTATGGGAAACAGCCAAGAACCGCAGGATTTCAACATTTCCGTCATGCCTTCAAGCCTGACGCCGGTGCATGTTGCCAAGGCCGCAGAAGGCCTGAATCTGTATGACACCGCCTCGCACCAGGTCAGCCATTTCGTGCCGCTCAAGCCGGGCGAAGTCGGCATTTATGTGTGTGGCGCGACTGTGCAGTCGTCACCGCATATCGGCCATATCCGTGCCGCCGTGGCGTTCGACATCGTGCGCCGCTGGTTTTTGAAGCTCGGCTACAAAGTCACTTTTGTGCGTAATGTGACCGATATCGACGACAAGATCCTCGATAAGGCCGCGGCCGCCGGCCAGCGTTGGTGGGCCCGCGCCTATTATTACGAGCGCGAATTCACCGAGGCGTACAACACGCTCGGCGTACTGCCGCCCACCGTGGAACCTCGCGCCACCGGCCACATGTCGGACATGATCGACCTGATTCAGCGCATTCTCGACAACGGCCACGGCTATGTGGTCACGGATGCGGACGGCAAGCCCACCGGCAACGTGTACTTCGATGTGGCATCCTGGCCGCATTACGGCGAACTCACCCACCAGAAGCAGACCTCCGAAGTCGATGAGGCCGCCGCCGTGGCCGACCGCATGGGCCCGTCCGTGGACGCCACCGGTGCCGACAAGTACAATCCGGTCGACCCGGCCGACGTCTCCCCCGACAAGCACGACCCGCGTGATTTCGCCCTGTGGAAGGCCCCCAAGGACACCGACCCCGAGGACGCCCGCTGGGCGACGCCGTTCGGCGTGGGCCGTCCCGGCTGGCATATCGAGTGCTCCACCATGTCCCACCGGTATCTGGCAGACGGGTTCGACATCCATGGCGGCGGTCTGGACCTGCGTTTCCCCCACCATGAGAATGAGATGGCGCAGACCCGTGCGGCCGGCTTCCCCTCCGCGGCGCGTTGGATGCATTCGGCGTGGGTGACCGCCAAGGGCGAGAAGATGTCGAAGTCGCTGGGCACCGGCCTGTCCGTGCCGAGCGTGCTGGCCGAGCATTCCGCTTGGGTGGTGCGTTACGCTTTGGGCTCCGTGCAGTACCGGTCGATGCTCGAATGGTCCGATCAGGCGCTGGTCGAGGCGCAGGCCGCATACGACCGCGTCTCGAACTTCATCGAACGAGCCGGCGTTGCGTTGGGCGATCTCAAGCCGAACCGCGATGAAATCACCGCAGTGCCCGCCGACGACCTGCCCGCTGATTTCGTGGCTGCCATGAATGACGATGTCAACGTGTCCGGAGCCACCGCCGCAATCTTCACTGCCATCCGTTCCGGCAACACGTTGCTTTCACAGCTGGCTGACCGCGCCGATTCCGAAACCGCCAAGGCCGAGGTGCGTGAGGCGCTGCTCGCCGTGCGTGCCATGCTCGACACCTTGGGTCTCGACCCGCTGGCCGAACCGTGGGTGTCCGCCGGCGTTGCCGGCGGTGCCGCTGATGGCACGGCCGAGTCGCCCGAACATGCGGCGCTGGAGGCACTGATTGCCGAGCAGCTCAATGCCCGCGCCGAGGCCCGCAAGGCCAAGGACTTCGCCAAGGCCGACCAGATTCGCGACGCCCTGACCGAGGCCGGCATCGCCATCGAAGACGGCCCGCAGGGTTCCACTTGGAGCCTGAAGTAGCCGCTTCAAACCCATCAATCAGTCAAACACGAAGTCCACGTCCACGATGTGCAGGCGCTTGATGAGCTCCTTTTCCAGCGAGCGCTTGCACTCGATGAGGTCGGCTACATCAATGGTTTCGCCGATGCCGCTCAGATACACGTCAACGGTGTAGTTCATACCGGTCTTGAAGATCAGCGTCTGCTCGTAGTCGGTGTTGGCAGGCAGATGGCGCTGTGCCTCGGCCTCCACGTAGGCGTTGGTTTCATCGTCGTCATGCACGCCGCCGACCAATTCCACGAACGCCTCTTTGAGCACGCTGAACGGTTCCTTGATGGTCAATGCCACCAAAGCCACGGTGATGAAGAAATCGCCGGTGTAGTGCAGGAAGTCAAGCGGACCGCCGGCCGGTAGCAGCATCAGGAAGATGGCAACCACGCCGATGCCGAACGACATTGATCCGTCGACCAACGTGCTCTTGCACTCGGCGGTGAGCATGGTGCTGGAATCGCCGATGGAGCGGTTGGAACGCCGGTAATACGTGTATAGGCTGAAGCACACGATTACGGTCAGGATCTCGTAGATGACCACCGGGCCGGTTTCAATGCGTTCGCCGGACCCGAACACGAAGTAGTCGTACGCTACTCGGCACACGTCAATCAGCGAATACACCAACAACGACATGGTGAAAATGGCCTTGCAGATCGCGTAGATGGGTTCCAGTGCGAACATGCCATTGGGGAAGCGCTCGGTGGTTCGCACCGTGCGCGACGAGAGGTACACCGCCACCATTCCGGACAGGACGGAAATCGCGGTGAAGGAGAAGTCGAGGAACATGGCCTTGAGGCCGGTCATGAAGAACACGGCCATGCCGGCTAAGACCTGCAGCACGTTGATGACGATGCCAACGATTAGGGCTTTGCGTTCGAGTAGTTTTTGGGTGGGCATCAGTGGGCCTTCCTTATTGCACGGCATGTCTGCGTTGGCCCGAACGTCATGGTTCGGAGCGCACGGCAGTCTGCGTATAAGCGGTGTCCAGCGATTTTCAAAACAGCGTAAGCATTCCAAAAAACACAGGATTCTTTACGGTTTCCATGGTATCGGAAGCACTCGATTGGCTTCGCCACGAGCGGACGGCACGGCATTTGCCGTCTGAATGCCCAACATCCCTGACTACTACGCGACACATTCCCCGGAAAGAGTCGTCCCCAACACCGCAATTTCCCGCGTGGCGGCTAGACTGTTGCCCATTATGGCAGCTTTTTCATCTTTGACAGACAGACTCTCGAATGCGTTCAAGCATCTCAAGAGCAAGGGCAAGCTTTCCGAGGCGGATATCGACGGTACGATCCGTGAAATCCGCCGCGCGCTGCTCGACGCCGACGTGGCGCTCGACGTGGTGCGTTCCTTCACCGGCAAGGTGCGTGAGCGTGCACTGGGCACCGAGGTGTCCGACGCGCTCAACCCCGCCCAGCAGGTGGTGAAGATCGTCAACGAGGAGCTCACCGACGTGCTCGGCCAAGGGGTCGATCGTCCGCTGAACTTCGCAAAGAACCCGCCGACGATCATCATGCTCGCCGGCCTTCAGGGTGCCGGTAAGACCACGCTGGCCGGCAAGCTCGGCTACTGGCTCAAGGATTCCGGCCACACGCCGCTGCTGGTGGCGGCCGATTTGCAGCGTCCGAACGCGGTGACGCAGCTGCAGGTGGTCGGCGAACGCGCCGGCGTGCCCGTCTATGCTCCCGAAAAGGGCGTCCAATCCGATGGCGGCGAGGCCGTCGCAGCTCCGGGCCAGACCTCCGGCGACCCGGTGAAGGTGGCCCGCGATTCCATCGAACTCGCCAGACAGAAGCTCTACGACACGGTGATCATCGATACCGCCGGTCGTCTGGGCGTGGACGAGGAGCTGATGAAGCAGGCTCGCGACATCCGCGATGCCGTGCACCCCAACGAAATCCTGTTCGTCATCGACGCGATGATCGGCCAGGACGCCGTCAAGACCGCCAAGGCGTTCGATGAGGGTGTGGATTTCACCGGCGTGGTGCTCTCCAAGCTCGATGGCGACGCCCGCGGTGGTGCCGCGTTGTCCGTGGCGTCCGTGACCGGCAAGCCGATCCTGTTCGCATCCAATGGCGAGGGGTTGAAGGACTTCGAGGTCTTCCACCCGGACCGCATGGCTTCGCGCATCCTCGACATGGGCGACATCATGACGCTCATCGAGCAGGCGCAGAAGCAGTTCGACGAGGAAGAGGCCCGCAAGGCCGCCGCGAAGATCTCCGATGGCTCCTTCGGCCTGGACGACTTCCTCGATCAGCTGCAGCAGGTGCGCAAGCTGGGCTCGATGAAGTCGCTGCTCGGCATGATTCCGGGCATGGCCCAGCACCGCAAGGAACTCGAGCAGTTCGATGAGAAGGAAATCGACCGCACCGAGGCGATTATTCGCTCGATGACCCCGGCCGAGCGCCGCGATCCGTCGATCATCAATGGTTCCCGCCGCGCCCGTATCGCCTATGGTTCCGGCGTGACGGTTTCTCAGGTGAACGCTTTGCTGCAGCGTTTCGAGCAGGCCGCAAAGATGATGAAGCGAATGTCCAATCGTGGCGGCATGGGCGGCGGCATCCCCGGCTTCGGCGGCCCGGCTATGGGCGGCGGCAAGAAGAAGGGCAAGAACAAGAAGAAAGGCGGCAAATCCGGCAATCCAATGAAGCGCGAGGCCGAGGAAAAGGCATTGCGCGACAAGCTGGCCGGCAAGTCCTCCGGTTCGACCGGCGGTTCCGCCTTCGCCAAGAAGCCACAGAACCCGGCCCTGCCCGCCGGCCTTGAGCAGATGATGGGCAACGTCGACGGTGGCACTGAACTGCCGCCGAACCTCGGCGGAGGCCTTGGCGGACTGTTCGGTCGCTGATCTCACAACTTGGCTCCCCTCGCAGAGGGGAGCCAAGTTATATCTCGGTTCAATTTGTATTTCGAAAGGAACTTCCATGACGACAATCCTCGGCGCGGTGGCAATCATCGCACTGTTATGGACGGCCTTAAGCGCGCTGCCCGCCGGTCTCGAGGCCCGCATGCCGCTTCCGTACATGATTGCCCTGACTCCGCTGTTGTGGGTTCCTTTGATGATTCTGGCCGCGGTCGCCGCATGGCAACATGAATGGACTGCGATGTCGTTGCTTATTATGGTCGCGCTGATTGCCAGCTCACAGCGCATCAGCTACTGGGGTACGTCAATCGACCCAGCCGGCAAACGCAGAGAATCCCACCGTGAAACAGCCCGTGAAACAACTTCGCCGACGCTGTCAAAAAGCCATAACAGCAATACATCGGGTACCTCAAACACTCCGAAGGAAGGACCCGAAACAATCTCCGATGGGCACCGTGAAACAACGCGTGAAACACTCTCGTCCCAGTTCTCGGTTATGACGATGAATTGTCGATACGGACGCGCCGACGCCGCTGAAATCATTCGCAATATTCGCGAACGCAATATCAGCGTATTGGCCTTGCAGGAAGTCACCGACGACCTCATCACACGTCTTACCGAAGCCGACATCAACGAACTCCTCCCCTACCATCAGTTCGGAGACGCCAAAGAGACCGATAATGGCGGATTCAACGTGATCTATTCCCGCTACGAGCCGAGCGCAGCGGTGCCCAACGTGGTCTCCATCCCTGCCGCCGACGTTCCCGCCATCACCCTCAAAACCTCCGGTAATCGCACAGTGACGCTTTGTTCGGCTCACCCGAAATCGCCGATGCGCGGCTGCGCGGATTGGTCGGCCGGCATTCTGGGTCTGCGAGAACTCGCCCGTGCAAAATCCGTCAGCAATCGCAATATCGTCGTCGTTATGGGCGATCTCAACTCGAGCACCGACCACCCGAGCTTCCGCGCGTTGCTCAAGTCCGGGTTCAAGGACGCAAGTCTGACTCAAGCCGCCGGCCCGAACCTCACGTTCCCGCGCTGGCTCAAGTGGCCGCGCATCGAACTGGACCATATTCTGTTCACCCAAGGGCTCAGGCCGTCCGGTGTGACGTCCTTCGAAGTGCCGGACACCGACCATCTGGCTTTGGCCGCAACGCTCACCCTGCGGTAGCGGGCGCGGCGATCGATCGGGCCTTGGCCGTGTGGCGCGAAGCGGGCGGGAACGTCTGGAAGACCCCCGCCCGCAGCCGGGTAGTTCGCCGTCAGAGGTCCATGGAGCGGATCAGATTCACCATTTCGATCGCGCCCTGCGCGCACTCGGAACCCTTGTTCCCCGCTTTGGTGCCGGCCCGTTCGATCGCCTGTTCGATGGAATCCGTCGTCAGCACGCCGAACAGCACCGGCACACCGGTGTCGAGGCTGGTCTGCGCGATTCCCTTCGAGACCTCGTTGCACACGTAATCGTAGTGGCTGGTGCTGCCCCGAATGACCGCGCCCAGGCAGATGATCGCATCGTAGCGCTTGCTCTTGGCCATCCTCGACGCGATCAGGGGTATCTCAAAGGCGCCCGGAACCCAGGCCACCGCTATGTCCTGTTCGCGGACATTCTCCCTTTTCAGGGTGTCCAGCGCCCCTGCCAGCAGTTTTGAGGTGATGAACTCGTTGAACCTCGCCACAACGATGCCTATCGTGATGTTTTCGGCTACCAGATCGCCTTCGAACGTGTGCATTTATTTCTCCTCCATGTTCAGGATATGTCCCATGCGGTTTTTCTTGGTTTTGAGATAGAAACTGTCGTAAGCATTGGCTTCGATTTCGATTGGTATTCTGTCGCGGATCTCCATTCCATAGTCTTCCAATTGATACACCTTGTCGGGATTGTTGGTCAGCAGGAGCATGGATCGTATCCCCAGATCCCTGAGAATCTGCGCTCCGATGTAGTACTCCCTCGCGTCACCGGGGAATCCCAACGCGAGATTGGCGTCGAGCGTGTCCATGCCCTCGTCCTGCAGACGGTAGGCCTTCAGCTTGTTGACCAGACCGATGCCCCGCCCTTCCTGGCGCATGTACAGCAGCACGCCCGAACCATGCTCCGCGATCATCCTCATCGCCGTGTCCAACTGCTGACCGCAATCGCAACGCAGCGAGCCGAAGACGTCACCGGTCAGGCATTCCGAGTGCACCCGGCACAACACATCGGTCCCATCGCCCAGATCCCCCATGACCAGCGCGACATGATGCTCGCCGTTCAACCTGTTCACATAGCAGTGCGCCGTGAATTCCCCGTATCGCGTGGGCATCGCCACGGTCGAGACGCATTCGACGAGCGTATCGTGCGCTTTCCTGTATTCCTGCAGTTCCTTGATGGTCAGGAGCGGGATCTGATGCTCCTGGGCGAACCGGGTCAGGTCGGGGGTCCTCATCATCCGGCCATCGTCGTCCATGATCTCGCAGCACAGGCCGCATTCGCGCAATCCCGCCAACCGCATGAGGTCGATGGTCGCCTCCGTGTGCCCGTTCCGTTCCAGAACGCCGCCCTTCTTCGCCACCAGGGGGAACATATGCCCCGGTCTGCGGAAATCGAGGGGTTCCACGTCATCGGAGACGCACATGCGAGCCGTCAATCCCCGCTCTTCGGCGGAGATGCCGGTCGTGGTGCCACGGTAATCGATGGACACCGTAAAAGCGGTTTCATGGTTATCGGTGTTGTGCTCGACCATGGGCGGAAGCATCAGCTTGTGGGCCAGTTGCTCGCTCATGGGCATGCAGATCAATCCCTTGGCGTGGGTTGCCATGAAATTGACGTTCCATGTGGTGGCCGACTGCGCGGCACAGATGAGATCCCCCTCGTTCTCCCGGTCCTCATCATCGATGACCAGAACGAGCTTCCCTTCCCGCAGCGCCTGCAACGCCGCTTGCACCGACTGATGGTTCATAATTCATACATCCTTTCTCAGAACCCGCACCGGGACAGCAGATCCTGCGTCAGTCCCGTCCGGGTCGTCATCATGTTCCGCACGTATTTTCCCAATACGTCGTTTTCGAGATTGACCACGCCGCCGACCCGTTTCTCGCCCAGCACCGTCTGCGCCAAGGTGTGCGGGATGATCGATACCGAGAAGTCCCTTTCCGTGACCTCCGCGACCGTCAGGCTGATGCCGTCGACGGCGATTGAGCCTTTCTCGACGATGCCTTCGAGTATCTCGTTCCGCGCCGCGATCCGGTACCACACGGCATTGCCTTCGCGCCGCACGGAGGATATGCTGCCCGTGCCGTCGATGTGCCCGGTGACGATATGGCCACCGAACCTTCCGTTCACCGGCAGGGCCCGTTCCAGGTTGACGCCGCTCCCGTGGCGCAATACGCCAAGCGAGGTTCTGCGCCACGTCTCATTCATCACGTCGACGGTGAAGCGTCGCCGGTCGAAATCGACGACCGTCAGACAGATGCCGTTCACCGCCATGCTGTCGCCGATATGGAGGTCTTCCATCACGTTCGTGGCGTCGACCGACAGCGTGCAGTTGGCGGCGCTCCTCCGTATGTCCGCCACCGTTCCGACTTCCTCCACTATTCCCGTGAACATGAATACACCACCTCGCTTTCCACCAGATAATCCTCTCCCACTCGGGAGCAGGCGCGGGGCCGGAGCATGACGGCGTCGGAAGGCAGGGCGACCCCTTGGCCGCCCACCGGGCTTTTCGCGGTGCCGCCGAATATCTTCGGCGCGATGTACACGTGCGCCTCATCGACGATCCGCTGTTCGAGGGCGCTCCAATTCATCGCGCTCCCGCCTTCCAGCAGCACGCTGTCCATCCGCATATCCCCCAGGCGCCGCACCACGTCCGCCAGATCGACGTGGTCGCCCTTCCTTCCGACGGCGAGTATTTCGCAGCCGTGCCGCCGGTAGTCCTCCGCCTTGCGTTCGTCATCGCAGGCGGTGGCGATATAGGTCCTGACGTCATTCGCCGTCTGCACGATCCGCGAGGTGAGGGGTGTCCTCAATCGCGTATCGCAGACGACGCGAACCGGGTTCCTTCCGTGTGCCATGCGGCATGTCAGCAACGGGTCGTCCTCGATCACCGTGTTCACCCCAACCATGACCGCCGCGACGGATCGACGGAGCTGATGGACCCGACGCCTCGACTCCTCGCCGCTAATCCACCGTGATTGATTGGTATGGGTCGCTATCTTCCCGTCCATCGTCATGGCGTATTTCATGATGACATACGGCGTATGCGTGGTGATGTATTTGCTGAACACCCGTATCAGATGCCGGCACTCGTCGGCCAGCACCCCCACATCGACCCGTATGCCGTGGTCTTCAAGCATGCGCACGCCCTTGCCGGACACCACGGGATTGCGGTCCAAGGTTCCGACGACGACCCTTGCGATGCCGCTTTCCACGATCGCCTCCGTGCATGGCGGCGTTTTGCCGTAATGGCAGCACGGCTCAAGCGTGACGTACAACGTCGCCCCGGCGGGCGACTGCGTGCAATGCCGCAACGCGTTCCTCTCGGCGTGCAATCCGCCGAACTCCTCGTGATACCCCTGCCCGATGATCCGATCGTCCTTGACGATCACCGCGCCGACCATGGGATTGGGGTTCACGTATCCGGCCCCTCGCTTCGCCAGCTCGATCGCGAGTCCCATGTACTGCGCATCGTCCATGTACGCCTCCAAGCATGTTGCGCCCATACGCTATCCAAGGCATACAAAAGAAGGTTCATGCGAACACGAAAACGCCCTGAAATGATATGGCATCATTTCAGGGCGTACGGCAAAGCATGAACGTACTTTCATCTTCTCTCATCCAGACTGTACTGTCGGCTTTGGAATCTCACCAAATCATGCCTTGCGGCTCGTGGGCTGTACCACCGGTAGGGAATCGCACCCTGCCCTGAAGATAGTTATTCGTTTTGTCCGCGATTATACTCGCCGACGCTCCCCCTGTCAACGGAAGCGGCCTCCCGCAGCGCCCGGGCCTTCTGCATCGTCTCGTCGTACTCGAAGTCGAAATCGGATTCCACGGTGATGCCTCCGCCCACGCCGAGCGACGTCCCGCCTCCCTCCCGCACGATGGTGCGGATCACGACGTTGAAATCGCAATCGCCCGTATCGGAGAAATACCCGATGCTGCCCGTGTACAATCCCCGGGGCGCGCATTCGAGCTCGTCGATGATCTGCATGGCGCGAACCTTCGGGGCGCCGGTGATCGAACCGGTGGGAAACGCGGCGCGAACCGCGTCCACGGCGCAGCGATCCTTGCGCAGCGTCCCCTCGACGGTCGCGACGAGATGGAATACGGAAGGATACGTCTCGATGGCGAAGTCGGGGTCCGTGCCGACGGAACCCGGTTCGCAGACGATCGACAGGTCGTTGCGTTCGAGGTCCACGACCATCAGCAGTTCGCTGTGGTCCTTCTCGCTGCGGGCGAGTTCCTCGCGGTTCGCCCGATCCTCGTCCGGCGTGCAGCCGCGTGGCCGGGTTCCCTTGATGGGCCGCGTCACCACATGCCCCGAGCGAATCTCCATGAACCGTTCCATGCTCGAACAGCACACGTCGAGACCCGGCGCGCGCAGATAGGCGGAAAACGGGGCCGGGTTGTGGGTGCGCAGATAACGGTAGATGCCATAGGGGCTCTCGGACGTCTCCAGGCGCAGGCGCTGCGCCATGTTGACGACGTAGGCGTCGCCGGCGCGCAGATGGTCGACGAGATGGGCCAGGGCGTCGCCGTACCCGTCCCGCGTGAAATCGCAGGAGCATGGGGCGAGCGAACGTCGACGCGCGGGATGAGGGGCGGGCGGGCATGAATCCACCAGGTCCTGCGCCCATGTCAGGGCGTGGGCGGCCGTCATCGTCCGCCCTTGACAGCAACAGAACAACGACCGCGACCGGATGTCTTCGATGAGCAGCAGGTCGTAGAAGACCATGCTCGCCTCCGGTGTGGCCGCGACGGGATCATGCCTGGTCGGCACGCCGCACGATTCGCGGCCGAAATCGTATCCCAGATACCCGATCGCGCCTCCCGTGAGGGGCAGACGCGGATCAGGCGCGCCATCGCAGGGTCCAAGCCGCTTCTTCACGACATCGAGGAAATCACCCTCCACGGCAACGCCGTCGACGAGGCATCCGCCCCGCCCGTGTTCGATCACAAGATAGGGGAAGAGCCCCAGGATCGAGTAGCGCCCCTGCGCCCCCGGCATCGAGGAGTCCAGGAACGCGAAGCGTTCCTCGCCGCGCACGCGCTCCACGATGTCGGCAAGTGGTCGGAACGTCCTGAGCTTGAACACCTGCGCGCTCACCGGGACTCCTTCATCTGCGCCCGGGCCCGCGTCCGCGCCACCATGCGGGCATAGGCGTCATTCACGTCGCGCGACACGCTCCCCGGTTCGAATTCCACGCCGCCGATACCGGCCACGGGCATGGCACCCATCAGGGAGTTGGTGAGGAACACCTCGTCGGCCCGAAGCAGCTCGTCGGGCATGATCGGGCGTTCGACGGCCCCCGTGAACCCGATCACGGCATGGCGCATGACCCCGGGCAGCAGACCGCAGGAGACGGGAGGCGTCACGACGTCTCCCCCGATGACGGCGAAGATATTGGAGACGGCCCCTTCGGCGACCTCGCCCCGCGTATTGAGGAACAACGGCTCGTCGACGGCGCGGCCGCGGGCGCGACGCTTCTCCATGATGTTTTCGGCATACGCCAACGTCTTCATGCGCGCAAAGGGGGAGGATTCGTTCCTGCGCACATCGGCGAAGTCGCAGCGGAAGGCGCGCTTCGCCCCCGGCGCGGCATACGGGTTGCGTCTCAACGAGACGACGCGGTTGCGCTCGGTGACCGTGAGCTTGAGGGCCGAATCGTCCGATGCGCCGAGTCCGGCGCATGCGCGGAGCACCATCGTCTCCAGATCGGCGCGACGCGCCTCGATGCCGAGGTATCGCAACGTCTCACCCAAACGCGTCAGATGGTCGTCCAGGAACACGGGCGCGCCGCCGGATACCGCGATGGTCTCGAAGGCCCCCATGCCGAAGAAGAATCCGTCGTCCGCGTCCACGCGCGCCCGCTCATCGGGGCCGATCACGCACTCACCCATCGGCCCGCCCCCTTCCCGTCTCGCACTGCCATCAATCAGGCTATCAGCCATGGCGACGGCGGGCGCGCCGCCGACACGCCGTCCGTCCGGCGATTCCGTGCGTCACGACCGGGCCCATGCGCAATATCCGGCTTCCGCGTTACACTAGTACGGTTATTCGCGCGCGCGTGGCGCCCTCTACACCCCGAGCCGCGAGGACACGTGGATTCCGGCCGGTCATGCCCCACATGGCAAACCGAGAACCCGCACACCTAGCATTACAAGGAGAGCCATTTTGGCAACCAAGATTCGTCTGAAGCGACAGGGCAAGAAGTTCTACGCCTTCTACCGTGTGGTGGTCGTCGATTCCCGCAAGAAGCGTGACGGCAAGGTCATCGAGGAGATCGGTACCTACAACCCCAACACCCAGCCCTCGACCATCCAGATCAAGTCTGACCGCGCTCAGTACTGGCTCGGCGTCGGCGCTCAGCCGTCCGAGCCCGTCTTCAAGCTGCTCAACATCACTGGTGACTGGCAGAAGTTCAAGGGCCTTGACGGTGCTGAAGGCACCCTGAAGACCGTTGAGGCTGGCCCGGACGCCGAGGCCCGCATCGCGGCCGTTGAGAACCAGGCTCAGAAGCTGAAGGCCGCCAAGTCCGAAGCTGCTGCCAAGGCCAAGGCTGAAGCCGAAGCTGCTGCCGCTGCCGAGGAAGCCCCGGCTGAAGAGGCCGCCGAAGAAGCTCCGGCCGAGGCCTGAGCGGAAACGAAAGGCTAGCTATGCTTGCACAGGCTGTGGAACACCTCATCAAGAACATCGTTGATTTTCCCGACGATGTTTCCGTCAAGTCCCATGAGAACGCGCGTGGCGAACTGCTTCGTGTACGCGTGAACCCGGAAGACATCGGCCGTGTGATCGGCCGTGGCGGCCGCACCGCCAACGCGATTCGCACCGTGATTCAGGCACTGTCTGATCACAAGGTCCGCGTTGACATCATGGACGTCCGTCGATAACCGATAAGGAACGATTCACAGCATGGCACAGCAAGACATGCACGGCGACCCTCAGCAGCTCGAGTTGCTGAGGGTCGCTCGTATTGGCCGCGCACAGGGCCTGAGGGGCGAAGTCACCGTGCGCCTGTACACCGATGATCCCAAGTGGCGCTTCGAGCCGGACTCCGTGCTCTACAGCCAGGATGGCGAGACCGAGTACATCGTCGAGGGCTCGCGCACGTTCAAGGATCGTTGGATTCTCAAGCTTGAGGGCGTCGACGACCGCAATGCCGCCGAGGCCCTAAACGGTGTCGAACTCTACGGCGAGGTCGACGACGCAGAAGATATGCTCGAAGCCGACGAATGGTATCCCAAGGATCTTATTGGCCTTGAGGCCCGTCTAGTCGAGGGCAACGGTCTGGGACTGCCCGCCGGCCAAGTGGTCGGCAAAGTGGTGGATGTGGTCGACTCCCCCGCTCAGTCCCTGCTCAAGATTCGTTTGACCGAGCCGGTGGTAACCGGCCAGAATTCCAAGGGCGAGGATGTGGTCGAGAAGACCGCGTTGGTGCCGTTCGTGGAGGAACTGGTGCCCGACATCGATCTGGAGGAGCAATACCTCACGCTCGACCCACCCGGCGGTCTGATTCCCGGGCTGTAAACCTCATATACGCGTGAGACCAAAGGACTTTCTGGCTATTTGTTGGCAGAAAGTCCTTTTGCGTATGAGCAGAAACGTCGAGACGCTAAACCTTCCTCATTCCGGTATCGCATAGCAGATAATCAATAGTGTACTAGTGAATAAATGATTTTATTCATGGAAAACTATATGTTATTGCACTCGGAGTATCGCAATAAAGTATGTGCCCACCACCAAACGCGATTTACGCATCCTAGGCGAACAGTTCTCGCGACAGCGCAAACTACTGATGTTGACGGTTGCGGATGTAGCACACCGCTCTGGTATCAGCCCAACCACAGTGTCAAATCTGGAGCAAGGCAAGGCTGTCCGGTCAGATTCGCTGTTAACCATCGCGCGCGCGTTGCAACTTGCTGACACACTCGTAGCCGCATGCGACCCCTATTCCACCGATCTTGGGCGTCTCCGCGCTGGCCAACAACTCCCGAAGCGCGTTCGGAGGTGAATCCCTGATGGCAAAAAACTATCGAATCAACTGTACTGATTACGCTAGGGCCTGGAATGGAAGCTCCTGCCGGCACATTGTATGCGACTGGCGATGACCTATCGTTCCGCTATGATTCGACGTACACAATCAGCAGCGATTCTTTCGACTTCTTCCCATCTATGCCCCGCTCGTTGGCCCCATTCTTCTTCTCTGGACTTGGTCCATTTTCGGATTCCGCCCCAGACCGTTGGGGCAGAAAGGTGTTTCCCCGCAGTCTTAAACAGACGCGTGTCAGCGAGTCGGAATATTTGTTTGGCGTCAACGATCTGACAAGACAGGGTGCCATTCGATTCATTGTTGATGGCAAGCCAGTGGCAGGAGATGAAGGAGTACCCGTACTGTCAAAGCTGCCGGAGTTATTGGACACCGCGGATGCGGTGGAACAGAACCGCGAGGTAAGCGATGTCTCCTTACGCAGGTTGTATCGGGCAACCGGCTCACTCGGAGGCGCACGACCTAAAGCTTCGGTGTCGGATCGTAATACGCTGTGGCTGGCCAAATTCCCGAAACCGAACGGTGATGATTGGGATGTTATCGACTGGGAAGCCGTCACCTTGGAAATCGCGAACATGGCCGGCATCAAAGTGCCCGAACACCGCGTCATTGCAATAAAGGATTCGGAGGAGAGAAGCCGGACCGTGCTATTGACTCACCGTTTTGATCGCGTGTCTGCACCATCAGTTGAGCGAATGGAGCGATTACCTTATATATCCGCAATGACCGCGCTGGAAGCAAGAGATAGGGACGGCGGAGACTGGTTGGATCTAGCAGAATTTACGCGTAGGGCAGGAGGAGACACCATAGAGCTGTAGCGGAGAGCAATGTTTGGCGCGGTCATCGGCAACACTGATGACCATCTACGGAACCACGGGTATTTGCGTAAGAATAATTCCTGGCAATTGGCACCCACTTTTAGCATGAATCCTGAACCATTCGATCCGTCGCTGCCCGACTCACACCAGATGTCATTATTAGGTGACACCGAAGTCGATATAGATAAATTGATGTCCGATGAGAGTCTGTCTTTGTTCGGTGTAAGCCGTAAATATGCGGATCATTGGTTGCCGACATTGCGATCAGCCTTTGCTTATGTGTGATAAAGAAGCAATAGAAGTGCAAAAAATTTTGCCGTTCCTATCCGACACTTGGCCATTGTGTCGGATAGGTCGGGCGGTTATTCGGGCAAGTCAATCTTGCCGACAAAGCTGTAATAAATCTGCTCTTTCGGTTGCCCTTCAATCGCTATATCATAGTAACTGTGCGGTGTCATATATTTTTCAGTCAACGTGACAAAACAAGGGTGTTGCGTTGCAAAGACAAAAATTCCGCTTTCCTGCAACAGTTCATAAACAGCCATAAGAAGTGGTTCAATATCCGTAATATCCATAATTGCCATATTAGAAACTGCTTTCGTAAAGGCTCGATTTCTTTTTAATTCTAATAATCTTCCTTACTATATTCCATTGTTACCCTCCATAACTTCTGATTGTTGCCGTCTTGACGATTATGTATCTTTACATTACCTTCTGAAACATATGGCGCACCTTGTCCAGGCGGCTGTTTGGACGGCGGGGCTGGATGACCGGCTGACCGACAGCGGCCTGATATCCTTTCAGCTCTGTAAGGCATACGCTCCGCCCGTTGGTGTAAAAGGCCAGATCAGTACGGTATGCCTGTATACAGCGGGCGGGAATCTCGCCAGTAAAGACAACTTCATCCTTTTTTACCTGGGCCGTTTCGATGGTGGCACAGTATTTCGGTGCATCATGATAAGCCCTGGAAAGGTATTCCGGGGGCGCATAGAGGATGAAGGAGAGATAAGGTTCCAGCAGCTGCGTCCCCGATTCCTTCAATGCCTGTTCCAATACAATCGGGGCCAATGAGCGGAAGTCCGCCGGCGTGCTGACCGGACTGTAATAAAGCCCGTATTCAAAGCAAATCTTACAGTCCGTTACGTTCCAGCCGAACAAGCCCTGCTCCAGCCCGTAACGGATACCATCCCTGACAGCGTTTTGAAAACTCTGGTTCAAGTATCCCAGCGAAACCCGGCTCTCGTATTGTACACCGGAGCCAAGCGAGAGTGGTGTAACAGACAGTCCTATGGATGCCCAAAACGGGTTGGGCGGCACCTCGATATGGATGGTGTGGCTGGCTGCTTTGAGCGGCCGCTCCATATAAATGACGGAGGGTTCCTTTACCACTGTTTCAAGCTTGTATTTTTCCGACAGCAAAGCGGAAACAACCTCCAACTGCACCCGGCCCAAAAAAGAAAGAATGATCTCATGGGTGATGGAATCCACTTCGCAACGCAAAAGCGGGTCAGTATCCGCAAGTTGCGTAAGAGCGTCCAGCAGCCGTTCTCTTTGCGCTGCCGTTTTCGGCGCAATCGTCGTCCGCAGCATGGGGAGGGGGTCCTCGCGCCACCTTTTACGAGGGAGCCGGGTTTGGTCCCCTAATACATCGTTTAACCTCACGCTGTCGCTGGGAAGGATAACAATTTCACCCTGATAAGCGGTGTCTGTCCGAACAATTTCCCCTTTGGATGGAATACGCATCTCTGTGATTTTCAGCTTTTCTCTCCCGGCCAGGGCCACCGTATCCCGCAGGCGCAGCGTTCCGCTGTATAACCGTAGATAGACACGCCGCTGGCCGCAATCGGTGTACTCAACCTTGAAAACGCTGCCGCATAGGGCGGCGCCCCCCTGTTCCCCAATCGGTTGGAACAGCCCTGTCACCGCATCCATCAACGGTTGAATGCCAAGGCCATTTTTGGCGCTGCCATGATAGACTGGGAACAGGGAGGCGTCTTGAACCCGCTGCTGTTCCTCCCGCGCAAGTTTTTCCCGGCTGATTGGTTCTCCTGCGATATACTTTTCCAATAATTCATCGTTATTTTCGATGACCGCATCCCATGCTTCTATGTCGGTATTTTCCTCCAGGACTATTTCCGGGGACAGCGACACCGTCTGCTTGATGATAATATCGGCGGAGAGCTTATCCCGAACAGACTGAACCACGCTCTGCAAATCAACGCCAGCCTGGTCGATCTTGTTGATAAAGATAACGGTGGGAATGTTCATTTTCCGCAGGGCATGGAACAGAATACGGGTCTGGGCCTGCACGCCATCTTTAGCGGAGATCACCAAGATGGCCCCATCTAAAACAGCCAAAGAGCGGTACACCTCCGCCAAAAAATCCATGTGGCCGGGCGTATCCACAATGTTAACTTTACATCTGTGCCACTGGAAGGAAGTGACTGCCGCTTGAATGGTAATCCCACGCTGCCGCTCCAAAAACATGGTGTCCGTCCTCGTTGTCCCTTTTTCGACGCTCCCCGGTTCTGAAATGGCTCCGCTGGCATATAGCAGGCTCTCCGTCAAGGTCGTCTTTCCAGCGTCTACATGGGCAAGAATTCCAATATTGATTATTTTCATGTGATTGTCCTCCCTTTACAGCCCCAAAGGGCATAAAAATCCCCAGCAGTAAAATACTTTTACCACTGGGGATTATAAGTTGCGGACATACACCTATACAGCATACACCTGTTTGTGATTGCTGTTTTTGGGGATATGTCAAAATTGATAAGGCAAAAGTATTCTTAAATTGGGTACAAAAAACTAAGCCCCTACAAAAGGAGCTATCATAATCCTTTGTTCCCACTATTTGATTATAGTTTTATTTAAGAATACCTTGCCGCATATTTTTTACTCCTTTTCTGGATTAAATCATTGTATCACATCAGTTTTAGGAAAGCAAGTACCTAAAAGAAATTTTTCTTCCCCTTATATGTAACAATCATACCGGCTTCCTAGCGTTCAGAATGTTTTCTGCTGTCTGCTGTGGTGTTTGGTTGGAATTGTCCAACCAAAAGCCGATCCGTGGTGTTGTCTGCATTTTACTAAATACAAATTCAATGTATACAGAAAGATATAAGGAGTGGGAGGGATTCCGCCGTAGTTGGCATTGTAGGAAAATCCAAAAGTTTAGATTTTCCCACAATGCTTATCTTTTGGTCTTTGGTTCGGAATAGTGTAGTGCTGGCGGTCTATCTCTTGTTTTCGGTTGCTTGCTTCCTTACCGTACATGAGCATTATCTCAGGCATTATCTCGAGCCGCGATGCGCCGCATTGACACGCATTCCATCAATCTGATGACCGAACGTTTTGATAAGGCGGTTCATGCTCTGCAGTAGAGCGATGGGGATCTACCGCAAACTGTTACTCGTCTCGTGGCTCCGGCTTCGGTATGTCCCTGGTATCGCTTAAAAAGTCGCGGCGGTCCTCACACCGGAGGGCAACGATTGCGATGACTGCGTGGCCGACACGTCATACGGCAGCTGATTGGCATCCGACTGCTAAAGGTCAGTTCAGGCAGATGACAAGGTTCCGAGAATCCTTTCCTTACGTTTTCTCCATCGGTTACAGGCACGTTCGATACGTTTATAGCCAATTAGCTCGGACGGCAACAAAAGAAAAAATCCTTGCCTATTTCCCTATTCGAGCATCCCAAAAAGGGCACGCCACCGCTGCAATGGCGTGCCCCGAATAGAGCGCCGCTGGGCTCAGAGCGCAGAGAAGCCCTCTTCGGCAATCATGCGCATCCAGATATTGAGGTGCCAGTCCTGATCATTGGCCAATGGGTCGGCCTGATGCATGGACCGCCCATCGACGTTGGAAGGGAACACATAGGCGCACGTGGCGGAACCATCCGCGCCATAGTTCGCCATATTGGCCTCGAAAATCGCCTTGGCTAAATCATCGGTACGTGCGGAGCGCCTTTCTTGCGGCAACCGTGCCAGCACTTCGGCGGTCAACGTGGACCAATAATGAGGGAACACATCACCGAATTGTCGGTTGATGCCGAACCAATACCCATCCCAATGTCGAATCGCCACACCGTAGAGACGCGAGTCCGGCTGCGGGCCGCTGAACGACAATAGCCAATCCAATCGCTCCACGGCACCATCCAAGTATTCGGCGCGGCCGGTAATGCGATGCGCTTCCAACAGCAGACTCACCAACGGCGCAGTGATGGACTGTTCGTAAGACACCTCATGGTAGGGCAGGTCGATACCCAATCCCAGGAAGTAGTCCGCACTGACCACCACACGATCGAGCAGACGTTGGGTCTCCTCGGTTCGCCCGGTCTGCTTAAGCACACGCGCCAAGGCCGCACTGGATTCGGCGAACTCGATGCTCAGGAAGTGTTCGCCGCCAATTTCGGCCGCCCGATCGGCGATGTTCACCGCCATATCGAGATCGTGCGCATCCTTGGTGGCCAGATAATGTTCGGTGAAGAAACTGATAATCCACGGGCAGTCATAGATACGGCCTCCGAATTTGGATTCCGGCAGCCCCGAGCCGCGACGTACCGCGCCGCTGGCGTCGATGAGCGCGGACTCGGCGAACGTGCGCCATGCATCGGCGGCACGCCGGGCCGGCTCTCGTAGGGACTCGTCAAGCAGCCCAAGATTCAGCGCACGTTGTAGCAATACCGGCATGGCGATGCGCTCGGAACCATCCGACCAGTCATCCCAACTGGGATCCAGCACATGCTGCCCGGTGCGGGTATCGGTAGCCACGATGGCCCCAGCCAACGCGCCGACGCGCTCATACGCCACCTGATGCTCCAGGATGTATCGCGCACGGTCGTTGACGGTATCCCTCAACGTCTTGTGGAAGAGTACTTCGGTATGTGCACGATGGTCTCCATCCACAAGCTGCAGTTGGTAGGTACCCGCCTGTTCGGCCGTCAACCTAACTCCGCTCGCAGTTCGTTCGACGGTAAGACCGTCATCCAGCGCCGCAACCGCACGATTCGTGGTGATGTCGATATGCCCGCCCACAGTGGCACTTAACGAAGAGAACGATGCAGGAGCACTCGTAGCGGCCAGGAATGCATCCTCGTCCGCATACCATCCCAGTTCCCACGTCAGCGCATACGAGGCCCCCGGCTCCAGCGTGATAGTCGGCTGCCCGCCGAACGCATCGGGATTCAGCGCATAATCGGTGACCTGCAGCACGATGTGCCCGCGGATATCCGAATACGTGACCTGGTTACGCGATTGGATGGCATAGGCATTGATCGCGCCTTCCGTGACGATCAGCCCCAAGCGCGCACCGCGGCCGTCCATCGGCTCGGCCAGCACCCAGCTCCAGTCGCCTCCCGCGAATATATGCGCATGCACACATTCCCTCAACGATTTGCGAGCGCCCGGATACCGGTCGTTCAATGGGGTCTGGATGCCCAAGCCTGTGATGGTCACCGGCTGGTTCGAAACGTTGCGCCATTCATAACGCTCGGTCAGCCGTTCGCCGCTACTGCGGGTAACGTCCAGGGTGAGTCCCGCACCGCACAGTGCGAACGTCTGCTGTTCCAGACCATTGGTTATGCCATATACCTGCGGCGTGTTCCACTGCGAGCCGCCACTGGTAGTGACCACATAGCCGCTGCCCCAATACTGGTCCGATGTGTGCCAAGAGACACTGTCGTCCAGCAGATAATGACGATTGGGATTATCTTCGTTCACAAAAGCGATGGGAGCACCGGTGGATTGATCCAGAAGAACCCGGCCATTGCCGAACGGCAGCGAACTTCCAGCGAATTGAGAGAAATCCGTTGAGGCACCGGCTTCTGCAGCAGCACGTTCGATAGCGGCTTGCTGTGCAACATTCTGTACGTCACTCATGACTGATCTCCTTTCGTCCTCAGCCCTTAACGGAGCCGGCAACCAACCCGGAGACAATCCACTTCTGGCAGAAGCAGAAGAAAATGAACACCGGAACCAGGGCAAGCACCGTGATGGTCATGAACAGAGGCCAGTTCGTGGAGAACTGCTGCACGGCGTTGTATACCTGCAGCACGACGGTCTGGTTATCCGTGGAGCTGAGGAACACACTCGGTAGGAGGAAGTCGTTCCAAGTGCCCATGGTTTGGAATACGACGACGGTGGTCAGTATTGGGGTAATCAGCGGCAACACGATGCGCGAGTAGATGCGCCATGGGCCGGCACCGTCGATTTTGGCCGCTTCGAACAATTCCTGTGGCAGGGACTTCATGTAGCCGACAATCAGGAAGTAGCAGAACACACACGAGCCCATATACAGCACAATCAAGCCAAGCAGCGAATCCACAAGTCCGGTCTCGGACTCCATGCGGTACAGCGGCAGCATTGTGGCCTGCACAGGAATGGCGAAGGTGACCATCAGTACGCCACCGACGATGGCGGTGAACTTGGATTTCTTGTATACCACGCCGAATGCGGCCATCGAACCGACCAGAACCTGCAGCAGCACCGCCACCACGGTGACAATCAGTGTGTTGACGAACGCACGAATGATGGTGCCGTCGGCGAAGGCCTCCTTGTAGTTCTCCAGCGTCCACTGCTCCGGAAGCCCCAATGGGTTCTTGATCATATCGATTGAGGTCTTGAAGGAGCTGACGATCACATAGTACAGTGGCACGGCGCAAATCAGGGCCAGGCCAAGCACCACGATGGTGCGAATGATTTTGCGAACGAGTTCACGCTGAGACGGTGTCATTGGAACCTCTTTTCCACGGCGTTGGCAATGCCGGTCTGCGCGGCGATGACGAGAATGCAGGCGATGGTGAAGCACACGGACAATGCCGAGCCCAGTCCGTACTGACTTTGGCCGATACCTTTGAGGATGATGGCCTGGGACAGTGTATTGGTGGCGTATCCGGGGCCACCGCCGGTCAAGGTGTACGGCAGATCGTAGATTTTCAGTCCGCCGGTCATCAAGAGGAACATCGAGACGACGATGCCGGGGATGAGCTGCGGCAGAGTGATATGGAAGAACTGCTGACGGGAATTGGCACCGTCGACACGAGCCTGTTCGTACAGGTCCGCCGGGATGGTTTGCAGATAGGCGAGGTACAGGGTGGCGTGCCAGCCGACCTGCATCCATACGGCCACGAAAATCACGCAGAACCGGGCCCAATTGTCATCGGCCAGCCAAGGGATATTCGGTATACCGAATACCGCGATGACTTTGTTCATCACGCCGGAACCCAGTGGAGAGAAGATGTACTGCCAAATTAGACCAATGATGGCCTGCGCCGGGACACCAAGGAAGAAGAACAGCGAACGGGCGAAGCTACGTCCCCACATGGCTTTGTTGAGGGTCACGGCCAGCGGAATGGCGAAACAGGTGACCAACAGTGTGGTGCCGAAGGCATACAGCAGGGTGAAGCCCAGGGCAGATAGCAGCGACGGATCCTTGAAGATCGCAGCGTAGTTGCTGAAAGCCACAAAGCTGAAGTTTTCGGAGTATCCGTCGTAATCGGTCAGCGAATAGAAGAACGACTGTGCCAACGGCACGACGGTAAGGATGAAGAAGATGATGATGATTGGCAGAAGAAACCAGAATGAGGAGAGGTTTTCCGCCCATAAGGATGATGCACGCTTGGATTTTGGTTTGGAAGCATGCCCAATGGTTGCAGCGGTCATGGGAAGTCCTTGAGAATTATGGTCGATTTGACATAGCAAGGCCGTGCCTGCCGCCGAACGGGCGATCGGCACGGCCTTGTCAGGAGGAGAGAAAGGAACTGGTGGTGTGATGGGTTACTTCAGCGTCGCCCACTTTGCGTCGAGAGCCTTGGCAGCATCCTTGGCGGAAATCTGGCCCTGCACGATCTTCTGCTGCTGGGCGATATCCTCGGTGGACATCACCGTAGGAGACTTCGGCCAGTTGACCCAGTAGAACTTGTTTTGCTTGAAGTAGTTATCCACTACATCCTTCAGTTCGGCAGGAGGTTCGGCATTGTACTTGCTCGACAGCGACAGGGTGCCAGCAGCAGAGGTAAACGCCTTGAGGCCCTCTTCGCTGTTGAGATAGGCAAGGAACTTTTTGGCTGCGGCCTTCTCCTTGTCGGAGGCCTTGGACGCGATGGCGAAGCCTTGGTCGGGGCCACCGTTGATCCACTGGCCGTCTTCCTTGCTGTAGGCCGGGAACGGTGCCACGCCGAAGTCGATGTCTGACTTCTGCAGATCAGGCAGATCCCATGGACCGGAGCGCATGACGCCAAGATTGCCGCTCACGAATTCCTGCTTGACCTGATCGGCCGACAGACCAACGGATTTCTGAGGAATTACACCGGCCTTGGCGGCAGCTTCCCATCTCTTGAATACCGGAGTCCAGTCCTTGGTGAAAGTAGACTTGCCGGACCAGATGTCCGCGTCAAGATCGCCGGACTTACCCTGCTCGCCGTAATAGCTAGCCAGCAAGCCGGTGAACGAGCCAGCGATCTGAGTATTGAAGTCCTCCAGGAAAGCGGTGCTTCCGTTGGAGTTGATCTTCTTGCCCATCTCGATGAATTCATCCCAGGTCTTGGGGAATTTATCGCATCCGGCCTTCTTGAGAATGTCTTTGTTGTAGAAGAACGCGCCCACCCATGCGGAAACCGGCATGCCGTAGGTCTTGCCATCCTGCTGGAACAAGGCGAAGTTTGTGTCGTCGATGCCATCGAGGAAATCCTCGCCGGAGATGTCCAACGCGGCACCGGATTTCATGACATCGGTACGGTTATCCATCGTCAGATTGAAGATGGTCGGCGGCTTGCCACCAGCAAGACGGGTTTGCAGTGTCGAGATGTACTGTGCCGGATCCTGGCCATACTGCACGTCGAGGGTAATGTCGGGGTTCTTCTTCTCGAACCCCTTGACGACCTCACCAATCTGGTTGTCCTTGAAGTAGGAATAGAACGAAATCTTGGTTTTCCCGCCACCTGCGGTACCGGAACCGCATGCGGCCATCGGCACGACCATGGCTGCCGTAGCGGCCACCGCCACGGCTGACTTTAGGGCGAACTTCTTTGTATTACCCCTCATAACTAAGTCCTTTCAGTTAGTTATACGCTTCAATATTGATGCGCATAAATGAATATATCATTGAATCCGACGCACGCAACACCGGCGTGTTGATGCGCATAAACTACGCGACGTCAAGAACCACACGAGGCCGAGAATCGGACATACTCCTTAGCTACGGATGGTGATATGCGGAGAAACCAGCAATCTTTCACCAGTTTTATGTCCATCGATCCGATCGAACAGTAGCCCCATGGCGGCTTTGGAGACGGACTGCGGCACTGGATCCACATTATCCACCGGCACGCGCAACTCTTCGTCATGACCATCCACATACACCGCGACCAGGGAAAAATCACGTCCAGGCTGAATCTGCATTTCCACACAAAGCTGCAGCAGCGAATCTAACGCATGAGGGGTGCGCACTGCAATACCACCATGGCATTGAGCCATTCGCTTCAATTCATCCTTCATCGCCCAGATGCCCCTCCATCCTTTTTCACGCGGGATGAATATCTCATATTCCATGCCCAGCACTTGAGCCACCACACGAGATTCGCTGGCGAAGAACTTAGCAAACGCATAACGGTCGAGACTTCTTCCCCAGTCCCCAACAAGGACCATCCGCTGCGCCCCTCGTTCCGCCAAACGATTGACGGCCATCTGCGCCACTCGACGATAATCCACATCAACGCACGGCAGGCCATGTGCGTTTTCTGGCGTACCCACCAGCACAACGGGAATATCCAATCGCGCTATCTCAGGCAGGCGTTCATCATGCCACTCGACGTCGAACACCAAGACGCCATCGACCACGCCTTGACGCACCATACGGCACAGTCCCTCAATCCCCTCGTCGGCCGGAACGAGCATCACACTAGACCCCCGCTTTCTCGCCTCCTCCATGATTACCACCAGGAACGGGCGAAGCTCGGCCAAATCGGTATTCTCATCCATATGCACCAGCACACCGATGACACCGACCTTGCCACCCGCCAACGATCGCGCATTGATATTGGGAACATACCCCAACTCATCCATGGCCTTGCGCACCCGTTTTTTGGTGGCTTCGGAAATGGGCCTGCTACCGCTCATCACATACGACACCGTGGCCTGAGACACCCCGGCGCGCTTTGCCACATCCCTTGCAGTAACCATCCATACACCTCGTCGCTTGCCGCCCGTCACCGTAGATCAGGCACGGAACATTCACCCTCCAGCATATTGAAGTGTATAAACATATGCACACCGACCGATGCCATCCCGCATATACACGACGACGAATCGTACCGCTAGTTATCCACAGGGTTGTCCACACACCATGTGGATCACCCCGGAAGCTAGAACCGCATTGTCCGCACTACTAACCGACGCTTCAGCAACCGACACGACCGCCAAAGCATAAGCGTTTACCCACGAGCCGCGGCGGTGACGCGAGCCATAAAGCGGTCGAGGAATTCCGACACGTCGACGCCGAGCGCAACCTGAGTGTGCTTGTCGAAATCTTGCAGCCGCGAGCGGTCACCAATGGTGCGGCCACGGAACGGGCCCTCCAAATCGACCTGTAGGTTGAAGCCGAACGTGGTGACCAATGATGGGTCAAGCGCGGCAGCCACAGCGAGCGGGTCATGCAGTCCGCAGCCGTGGATTTCCGGCTGGTTCTTTACGTAGAAATCGATGTAGTAATCGGTCATGGTGACGATGAAGTCGCCGGCCGGCGTCCCCAGAGACGCCCATTCATGGGCTTTCTCACGGGTGAGCGTGGTCTGGTGCGTCACATCGAGGCCGATCATCGTGGTGCGTGCGCCACACTTGAACAGATAGTCTGCTGCCTCTGGGTCTTGGGAGATGTTCGCTTCGGCGGCCGGGCTCACATTGCCGGGCAATGTGAGGGCACCGCCCATCAACGTCACGTTCACGCCGGAATCCTTCAGATCCGGAGCATTGCGGAATACGGTGGCCATGGTGGTCATCGCGCCCGTAGGTACGATGGTCAGATCCGGGCCGTATTCGTGCGCGGCGGTGATGATGAAATCGACCGCCGAGCCTGGTGCTTCCGGAGCGCGCGGGGAGTCGGGGATGATTGCGCCACCGATGCCGTTGGGATGGTGGACCGCCACCGAGCCGGGAGTTGGTGACCACGGAGCGTCCGTTTGCCAGCCGCCCGCGCCGCCGTTCTGCCAGCGCGCATAGGCTTGGGCCCGCTCATCCGGCGTGGTGCCACGCATTGTCGGCAATGTTGCCGGGGCGATGGGATGGTCGACTCCGGGATAGACCGGGACATCGTCACGCCCGAACAGGTGCAGTACCGCCAGCGCGTTGTGCGCGGCCAGGGGCACCGCGACATTGCCGTAGGTGGCCGTGATACCGATCAGATCGATCTCGTCGGCACTGCCTAGGGCATATGCGATGGCGAGCGCGTCATCGATGCCGGTATCGAGGTCGAGGATGAGTTTTTTGCGCACAATTATCTCCTTGCGGGACTACCCGGAACTACCCGGGACTACTCCAGCGACTACCCCTCAGTCTCGCCACGCGAGACAGCTCCCCTGACAAGGGGAGCTGAGAAAGTTCAGCCGAGCTTGGCGAGCTCTTCGGGGGTGAGCTCGAGCCGGTCGGCCTTCAGGGAGTCGAGGATGGTTTCGGGACGGTGCGCGCCGGGAATCACGAACACGTGATCTCCCTTGGCGAGCTCCCATGCCAGCACGACCTGCTGGTAGCTCACGCCGTGGGCCGCCGCGACCTCACGGAACGGGTCGAACTTGGTCTCATCATAGGGATGACGGTAGCCGCCGAGCGGGCTCCAGCACACGAAGGCCAGACCGACCTTGGCGCAGTAGTCGAGCGTATCCTGGGTCTCCAGGTGAATCGGCGAGTACTGGTTCTGCACGGCCACGAGCTTGTCGCCCAGAATGCCGCGCGCAATGTCGATTTGCTCGATAGAGGCGTTGGAGATACCGGCCTCCTGCGCCACGCCCTCGTCCACCAGCTGCTTGATGGCTTCGACGGACTCGTTGTACGGCACCTTCGGGTCCGGGCGGTGGAAGTACAGCAGGTCAATGGCGTCCACGCCGAGCGCCAGTGCGCTCTCCTTGCCGCGCCGAATCAGGTTCTCCGGGCGACCGTCCACATCCCACGTGGGGCGGCCGTCGGTGAAGTTGCGGAAGTGGCCCACCTTGGTGGCCACCAGCACCTCGTCCTTCGCCCCCTTCCAGGTCTCAAGGGCCTCGCGCACCAGCTTTTCACCGGTCTGTTCTTCGCCGCCGGAGCAGTAGTAGGCCCAAGCGGTGTCGATATGGCGGCAGCCGGCGTCCAGCGAGGCGTGCAGGGTTTCGATGCCGACCTCATTGCCGCGGTTGTTTTCGATGGTCAGCGGCATTTCGCCGTGGCCGATGGCGGTGGTGGAGAACGGTCCGAGGTTACGGAACAATGCCATGGTGATTCCCTTCAACAGTAATGAGACGGTCTGTGTCCGATTCCAGCGTAAGCAGAACGCTGGATTTACCGCCCACCGAACGAGCCGCCACCCGAACCGCCGAACGAGCCGCCGAAACCGGAGCCGCCGCCCGAACCGAAGCTGGAGAAATCGCCACCGGAATCGGCGGATGGTGCTGCCGCGCTGATGGTCGAGCTGATGTCCGCCAGACCGGAGTTCAGCTGCGAGCCGAGGTCGGAGAATCCGCCGGCAAACGACGTGCCTCCGTAAGCCGGAGCTGGGCCGCCAACGCCTAGGTCCATCTGCCCGGCAGCATCGCGGTCGAATGGACCATTATGACGGTGGCTGTACCAGCCATACGGGCGGTAGTTCCAGTAGAACAACGAGTTGGAGGCGTTGGCATCCAGCCAAGCCGGGTCGTTGACCTGAGGATATGCTTTGGCCAGTTCACGCATCACGCGATCGGAAATGCCAAACGCGGCGGCGTAGACCATATACCAATCCCACAAGGCCAAATCGGCGGTACCCCGGTCGGTGAAGTTGGAGAAGTCTTCCATATAACGCTTAAGGCCCAGAGTCCGGCCGGCGATATCCTGCCCTTGATCAGTGAGCACGGTCATCGCGCCGGCCATCGAGCAGAACAGTCCGACCAGGAATATCGGCAGCCCGATAAGACCAGCCACCGGGTATCCGATAAAGCTGTTGGCCAGCAGCGAACCAAATCCCAGCACGGCGGCCAATACGCCGGGTAGGATCCATTGCCAGCCCACAGAGCGCGTGGCACCCAGCCGCTGGTATTCCATGCTGCATGCACCGGTGAATTTGCCGAGCTCAATATAGCCGTCTTGCCAGTTCTGGCAGGTCGCCTTCATCTGGTTCAGGTCGAATACCGGGCTGCCCACGCGCTGAGAAATGACGATGAGCAGGTTCAGCAGCGCATCTTCCGATTCGCTCAATCCCAACTGTTGCGCGTTGGGTGCCTCATCAATGGCGAGCGGCAGAATCACGATGGTGCTGGTGATGCCTGCCGCATACTGCTTGCCTTGGTCGGCGGCAATCATTTGGCTCAAGCCCACCGGCGTGGCCTGGCTCATGTCGATGCCGCGATACATGTCCGACGGCCCCGGATAAATGGCGATGACCTTCTTGACGGCGAGCGACAGCATGGTGGCGGTCAGCTGGCGGTCTTCATCGGATTGGCGCGTCGACGGATCGACCACGCGAATCAGACGGGCTGCGGAAGCCGGACTGATGCCGGGCTGGTCACGCCAGTATTCGACGCTGCCACTGTATTGCGCACGCCGGTTGCTGGAGATCACAGCCCAGATACCCCACGCGCACAACGCGATGCCGAGCACGATGCTGACAATCCAGAACACGAGACGAGCTCTGGCAGCGAATCGTTGCCTGTCGAGCCAGCGCTGCTGTTGCTTATATTCGTCCTGTTTCAGGTCCTTGAGATGATTGCCGGTTCCCTTGCGGGCGATGCCCTTGGCTTTGGCGGCATCGAACGCCGCGACCACATCGAGGTAGTCGCCATTGTGGATGTTGTAGGCCGTGAACGTGTAGCTGCCGTCGCTGTTGCGCTTGGTTTCCGAGGTGCGCTCGGTGTGCAGCCATGTCCATGAGGTTTTGCCGGTGATGCCGTTGGGGAAATGGACGGTACCGGTGACCGTGCCGATAGGCACTTGGTTCTTCTTGCCGAACGGCTCCCATTGGAAGGAGGCCACGTCTTTCCATTTGGTGGCCACATCGTGCATGGTGAAGCTTACATCGAACTTCATGCTGTCGGCCTCGGTGGTGACCGGAATATTCCAGCCGATCTCCACGGTCGTGTTATCTTCGGTGGCGGAGGCGCTGGGCTTGAGGCCATCGGTACCGGGCGTGTATGCCTTTGGATGGTCGCTGCCATCGCTCACATCGGCGATATACCAATGGTTGGCGTAGTCACTGTTCCATTCCTTGTCGGAAAAGACGTCACTGGGCAGCTTGGGCTCGCTCTGTTGTGCGTAGTCGATGCCGTCTGTGACGTTGCGCACGCTGATATCGCTGATATCAGTCAGGGTGCCGGAGTTCAGCGTGTATTGCTGAAACAGTTGCTTCCACGGCTTGGTGTTGTCGTCACTGTCGGTACGTTCACGCATCTTGACGTCGATATGCTGCGTGACCTTCAAATCACCGTTCGCGGTGGCGGTCACATCATAGTCCAGCGTGCGGTAGCTGAGGTCGGCCGAATCGCCGAACGCGGAAGTCCCGATTATCGCCAAGGTGATAACTGCCAACACCACCGTGGCAACAATGCTGATGATTCCGGCGCGAATGAATCGTATCCGCATATCTTCCCTCTCTTAAGACAATACGGGCCCGGCCGGCGGCTTACCGGACGGGCCTGAAGCGGGTCAGAACTGGACCTGTGGCACCTGACGGGAAGCCTCATCGGCCTCGAAGTATTGCGCCTGCTCAAAGTGGAACAGACCGGCGATGATGTTCGTCGGCACGGTTTCGACGGCGGTGTTGAGCTTCAGGACCACGTCGTTGTAGAACTGACGGGCGTAGGCGATCTTGTTCTCCAGTTCCTTGAGCTGGTTCTGCAGATCCATGAAGTTCTGGTTGGCTTGCAGCTGCGGATATGCCTCAGCCGTGGCTTGCAGGTTGAACAGGGCGCGGGACAGCTGGTTTTCGGCGGCGGCGCGCTGAGCAGTGGTCGTGCTCGGGTTGCTGGCCGCAGCCACTACGCCGGCGCGGGCGGCGGTCACCTGAGTGAAGACTTCAGACTCGTGGGATGCGTACCCCTTGACGGTATTCACCAGGTTCGGGATGAGGTCGGCGCGCTGCTTCAACTGCACGTCGATTTGCGCCCAACCGTTCTTCACACGGTTCTTCAGCGTCACCAAGTTGTTATAGGCGCTGACGCCCCAACCAATCAAGACAACGATAATAACGACAACGACAATGCCGACGATCAGACCAGTACTCACCTATGCTCCTTTGCTGGACCTTGCTGTGACCATTCTTCCACACTCGCACCGTAAACAGAAGATTCATCACAGAGTATTCATCGTGCGGACTTGTCTTGTACCGCTTTACCCGCCGTTCTCCCGTCGATCGACCGAAGCGGGAAGTCACCGCCCAGTCCGACGAAGTATTCCAGCTCGCTCCGTTGCGAGAACGGTAATACTCGGCAATACTCGCCCTCAATATGCGAAAGCCCGCCTTGCGGCGGGCTTTGCCGTTTCTCCTACGCACAAATCATTACGCCGCGCGCAGGAAACGATCAGCCGAAGCGACCGGAGATGTAGCGCTCGGCTTCTTCGTTTTGCGGGTTGTTGAACATCGTGATGGTGTCCGCGAAGTACTCGAGGTGACCGGGCTGGCCTACGGCCTTCAGGTTGAAGAAGGCGGTGTAGTCGGCGATACGGGCGGCCTGCTGCATGTTGTGGGTCACGATCACGATGGTGTAGTCGCTCTTGAGCTCGTTGATCAGATCCTCGACAGCCAGGGTCGAAATCGGGTCCAAAGCGGAGCAGGGCTCGTCCATGAGCAGCACCTGCGGGTGGACGGCCACGGCGCGGGCGATGCACAGACGCTGCTGCTGGCCACCGGACAGGCCGATGCCGGGGTTGTCGAGACGATCCTTGACCTCTTCCCAGAGGTTGGCGCCGCGCAGGGCCCATTCGACCAGATCGTCGGCGTCGGACTTGGCCAGATGGTGGTTGTTCAGGCGCACGCCGGCCAGCACGTTCTCGCGGATGGACATGGTCGGGAACGGGTTCGGGCGCTGGAAGACCATGCCGACATCGCGGCGCACGGCCACCGGATCCACGTCCTTGTCGTACAGGTTCTTGCCTTCGAGCAGCACCTCGCCCTCGACGTGCGCGCCGGGGATGATCTCGTGCATGCGGTCCAGGGTGCGCAGCACGGTGGACTTGCCGCAGCCGGACGGGCCGATGAAGGCGGTGACCTTGTTCGGCTCGATGTTGATGTTCACATCCTCGACGGCCAGGAAGTCGCCGTAGTAGATGTTCTCGTGGTTGACGTCAATACGTTGTCCCATGATGTTTCCTTATGTTTCCTTGTGTTCTTAAGGCTTAGGCTGAGCGGCTGGGCTTAGCGTTCGGTCTTGACGGCGAAGACCTTCGCCACGATTCGTCCGATGAGGTTCAGCAGCAGCACGATGACGATCAGCACGAGGGCGGCGGCCCAGGCGCGCTCCATCGGGATCGTGGTCACGCAGGTGGCGTCGGCGTTGGGCGGGCAGTTCGCGTTGAGCTTCGAGTACTCCTGGTAGACGTACACCGGCAGGGTGGTCATCTGGCCGGAGAACAGGTTCACATTGGTGCTGGCGATGAAGCCGGCGGTCATGAGCAGCGGGGCGGTCTCGCCGATCACGCGGGCGATGGCCAGGATGGCGCCGGAGACGATGCCGGGCAGGGCGGTGCGCAGCACGATCTTGGTGATGGTGCGCTGCTTGGTGACGCCCAACGCCAGGGAGGCCTCACGAAGGTCGTTCGGCACGATCTTCAGCATCTCCTCGCAGGATTTGACCACGGTGGGCAGCATCAGCAGGGAGAGGGCCACAGAGCCTTCGAAACCGTTGATGGTACCGGGGCCCAGCAGAATCGTGAACATCGAGAAGGCGAACAGGCCGGCCACGATGGACGGGATGCCGCTCATCACGTCGACGAGCAGGGAGATCGTGGTGGCGAGCTTGCCGCGGTTCGAGTATTCGACCAGGTACACGGCGCACATCAGACCGATCGGGATGGAGATGATCATGGCGCCGGCGGTGATCTCGAGCGTGCCGATGATGGCGTGGAGCACGCCGCCGTAGCCTCCGGACGGGGTCTGGCTGCCGCCGACCACGCCGGTCATGTTGTAGCTCAGGAAGTTCAGGTTCAGCCGCTTGGCGCCGTTGACGATGGTGGTCCACAGCAGGGAGACCAGCGGGATGCAGGCGATCACGAACGCCACCGCGATCAGGACCCACATGAAGCGGTCCATGACGTTACGGCGCTGGATGGCGGAACGGGTCGGGCGGAAACGATCGAAATCGATCTTGGGCGCACCGGACATCGGGGTCTTTTCAGTGTTCTCGGCAGCAGTCATCACGCAGTCGCTTTCTCGGTAAGCTTACGGGCGATGAAGTTGACCACGAAGGTGATCAGGAACAGAATCAGACCGGTTCCGATCAGCGTGGAGACGCCCAGATCGTTGGCTTCAGGGTACTGTGCGGCGATGTTCGCGGCGATGGTCTGGTTCTGCGAGGCCTGCAGCAGTTTGATGGAGTAGTTGAGGCCCGGGGACAGGATCATCAACACGGCCATCGTTTCGCCAAGCGCGCGGCCGAGAGCCAGCATGGAGGCGGACACGATACCCGACTTGCCGAAGGGCAGCACGGCAAGACGAATCATCTCCCACTTGGTGGCGCCAAGCGCCAGCGCGGCCTCCTCATGCAGGCGCGGGGTCTGCATGAAGATATCGCGCGACATGGAGGTGATGATCGGCAGGATCATGACGGCGAGCACCACGGCCACGGTGGCCACGGTACGCGACGGGTTGGCCGCCGGGCCCTCGAACAGTGGGATCCAGCCCAGATGGTTGGCCACCCAGTTCCAGAACGGGTAGATGGCGGGCACCAGAATCAGGCCGCCCCACAGGCCGTAGATGACGGAGGGGATGGCGGCGAGCAGATCGACCACATAGCTCAGCGCGGTGGCGAGCTTCTTGGGTGCGTAATGCGAGATGAACAGCGCGATGCCGATGGACACGAAGAAGGCGATCAGCAGCGCCAGCAGCGACACCAGCACGGTGCCGAACAGCAGCGGGAGCACATAGCTCCAGAAGTTGTCGGCCTTGCCGCCGGTGAAGCTGGACACGGTTTTGCTGTTGGCGGCCTGATCGCCGCCGATCAACGGCCATGCGCGGAAGAACAGGAACAGGAACACAGCGGCGAGCACAACCAGGATCAGGATGCCGCAGGCGTATGCCACACCGCGGAACACCTTGTCGGCGGTCTTGCCGCCAACCGGCTGTACAACCGTTTTGTCTTGCGAACTCACGGATTCTCCTTATATAGGGTGGTTATCAAGTATTCGAGTGGTGCGGTTGCCCGTCGGCGACGTTGTCAAACCGTTGGGGTCCTGACCCGACTGAAGCCGCAGCCGTATGGTTTACGACTGCGGCTTCATGCTGGCGACTGTGCATTCACAGTTCGGTGTTCAGAGGTCAGGCCCAGTCCATGCGACCCTGTGGGCCGACGGCATCACTTGGTCTTGATGGCCTCGATGGACTTGGCGACCTTGGTCTTCAGGGAGGCGGGCAGCGGAGCGGTGCCGGCGGCGTCCTGAGCGGCCTTCTGGCCTTCGTCGGAGGTCACGTAGGTCAGCCATGCCTTGGCGAACTCGGCCTGCTTGGCGTCCTTGTAGGCCGGGCAGACGACATCGTAGGAGACCAGGACGATCGGGTAGGCGCCGTCGGCCTTGGTGGCGTGGTTGATCTTGATGACGACGCGGTTGTCACCGGTGACGGTGGTGTCCTGCTTGGAGTCCTCGATGACCTTGGAGCCAGCCTTGGCGGAGATCACGTTGTACTTCTCGCCGACCTTGACGGCCACGGTGCCCAGATCGCCGACCTGGGAGAAGTCGGCGTAGCCGATGGTGCCGTCGGCCTGCTTGACGGTGGAGATCACGCCGGAAGTGCCCTTGGCGCCCTGGCCGACCTCGTTCGGCCAGTTCTCGGAGAGGTCGTAGTTCCAGTTGTCCGGGGTGACGTCCTTGAAGTAGGAGACGAAGTTCTGGGTGGTGCCGGACTTATCGGAGCGGTGCACGACGGTGATGTCGGTGTCGGGCAGCTTCAGGTCCTTGTTCTGCTCGGCGATGGCCGGGTCGTTCCACTTGGTGATCTTGCCGTCGAAGATCTTGGCGATGGTGGCGGCGTCCATGTTGATGTGCTTGCCGGCATCGGAAACGCCCTTGAGGTTGAAGACCACGGCGATCGGGGAGATGTAGACCGGAACGTCGAAGGCGGAGCCGGAGGCGCACACGGACTTGGACTGCTCGACCTCGTTATCGGCGAGGGCCTTGTCGGAGCCGGCCCATGCGGTGGCGCCGGTCAGGAAGGTCTGCACGCCGGCGCCGGAACCGGACGGGTTGTAGGCGATCTTGGCGTCCGGGTTGGAGCCCTGGAAGCCGGCGATCCAAGCTTCGACGGCGGCCTGCTGGGAGGAGGCGCCGGCGCCCTGGAAGTCGCCAGAGACCGGAGCGGCCTTGGCGGTGGAGTCGGAGGAAGCGTTGTTGTCGGTCTTCGCGGCGCTGTTGTCGCCGCAGGCAGCCACGGAAGCAAGCATCACAATGCCGGACAGCGCGGCAATGGAGCGAACGAGGATGTTCTTCTGCATGATTATTACCTAATCCCTCTATCAACTATTCGCGGGCGGAGCGAAACCGCCCGGTCAATTCTTGACAACTACAAGACTATTAGCGGTTTCGAAAAGGCGGAACCGAAATCAGTAAACAGAAGATGAACACTTGGATGTTTATGGGCTACGTTGAGGCTACGTAGTTTTTGGAGCGGACTCGCCTGCGGCGAGCCCACAATCCACAACAAAAAAGGCGACCCGAAGGCCGCCTTCCATTTACTCCGCGGGAGTATCGATCTTGTATCCGAGACCGCGCACGGTAGTCAGATACTTGGGGTGCGCCGGATCCTCCTCGATCTTGGAGCGCACGCGCTTGACATGCACATCGAGCGTCTTGGTGTCGCCCACGTAATCCGAGCCCCAGATGCGGTCGATCAGCTGATGACGGGTCATCACGCGGCCCTTGTTCTGCATGAGATATTCGAGCAGCTCGAATTCCTTGAGCGGGAAGAACACGGTCTCGCCGCGCACGGTGACCTGATGCTGGCCCACCTGCATGGCGATGTCGCCGCACACCAGCGGAATGTCGTCGTCCACGGTGCCGGAGGCCTGGGCGGTGGCCTGGTTGCGGCGCATCACGGCCCGGATGCGCGCCAGAAGTTCACGGAAGGAGTACGGCTTGGTCACATAATCGTCCGCGCCGATCTCAAGGCCGACGACCTTATCGATCTCGGCGCTCTTGGCGGTGAGCATGATGATCGGCACACGGCTCTGCTCGCGGATGCGCCGGCACAGCGCGGTGCCGTCAATGCCCGGCAGCATCAGATCGAGCAGCACCAAGTCGATGCCGCCCTTGGTGAACAGTTCCAGGCCTTCCTCGCCGGTGGCGGCGGCGGACACGTCGTACCCCTCGCGCGTGAGCTGATATACCAGCGGCTCGCGATAGGATTCCTCGTCTTCGACGATAAGAATGCGTGCCATAGTAGCCTTTCTTGGATATGTTCCCGTGCGCATCGGCGCAAAATTTTCCGACACCATCGTAACCATTTGTTCTCCGTTAGCCTGCCGTTTCCCGAAAGTACGTAATTGCTCAATGAGGCTACACGCCATGGGCGAAACCAGCCCGCCATGCGATCGGCCGACGCCGCATCGGCGCCGCCGGCGCTACTCCCGCGCCGCCGAGCCGTTCGGCGTGCCGCCATGGCCGCCATCCGGCGCACCGTCCGTCACCGCCGCGCTCGGCGTGTCCGCACCGTCCCCGTCCTGCGTTGATTCATCATCCTCATCCGCGGCGGCCGGCAGTTCGATGGTGAACGTGGAGCCCTCCCCCTTGCGCGACCATACCGAAATGCGTCCGCCGTTCTCCTGAACGCAGTGCTTGGTGATGGCCAGACCAAGTCCCGACCCTCCGGTTTCACGGGAACGGGCCGGATCGACCCGGTAGAACCGCTCGAAAATACGGTCCAACGACTTGGCGGGGATGCCGATGCCCTGATCGACCACACGGATGGTGACCTTGCCGTCACGCTCCGCCACGCCGACGGCCACCGTGGTGTGCTCGGGCGAATAGTGGATGGCGTTTTCGACGAGGTTCTTGACCGCGGTCTGCATCGCCTCCCGATCGGCCTTGATCATGGGCGCCGCCACCTGCGGGGCCACGGCATCGTCCGCAAGCCCGGTCGGCACCGGCTTGCCGTTGACGCTCAGGCAGATGTCCACATGGCGCGAGTCGGCTTGGACCTGATTGTCGGCGATGGCGGCACGGGCCACATCCAGCGCGCAGATGCGCCGCGCGTTGATCATGCCCTGCGGGCTCTGGGCCCTCTGCAGGTCGATGAGATGATGCACCAGCTCGGTCAGGCGCGCGGATTCCTTGGAGATGCGGCCGGAGAAGTACCGCACGGCGTCCGGATCGTCGGCCGCGTCGGTCACGGTTTCGGCGAGCAGCGAGATCGCGCCGGCCGGGGTCTTGAGTTCATGCGAGACGTTGGTCACGAAGTCGCGGCGGACGGCCTCGAAACGACGCTGTTCGGACATGTCGTTGATGAAGATGGCATACAGGTCGTCGCCGATGTCGCCGATGCGCACACGCAGGTACATCGTGTTGGATGGGCGCGACTGACCGGCCTCAAGCCCGCGGCCGTTCGAGGATGGATAGGCGCCGTGGTTGACCGGCAGCCGGACCTCGCGCTCGCGCACACCGCCATCGTTGGCGACCTGGGTGAGAATGTCCTCGATCTCACGCGAATTGAGCCGCCCACCGGACACCAGGGCGAACGGCACCGAACCGGGGCTTGCGTATTGGACCAGACCATTGCGATCGGTGACGATCAGGGCTTCGGGCAGCGCTTCGATCAGACGCCGCTCGGTGGGGCGCACGGGCACATCGACGCCGAACAGGGAACGCGCGTCCTCATCGCCGGACAGGTCCTGTTCGGCGGCAAGGCGACCCGAAACACGGCCCTTGTTGTAGGCGATGACGGCGACCCATGCCAACGCCAGCACGGCGAGCACCACGGTCACGACGATCTGCGAGATATCCATGACTCCCAGAGTAAAACGCCCGAGGCGTAGTGCCCCGCATAGACTACGTAAGTTCGCCTACTGTTCATCTTATCGGCCGGCATACGAAAGGAGCACCACCCTTGCCGGGTGATGCTCCTTGTCGCGGACCGCCGCGGACGAGCGGGGATCAGAGCTCGTAGTCCTTGTCCTTGCTTTCCTTGATCAGGAACAGGGCGAGCAGGGCGAGCGCGGCCATGATGGCCATGTACCAGCCCACGCCGGCCACGCCGAACTCGGAGGAGACCAGCGCCTGGGCGATGGTCGGGGCGAACGCGCCGCCGAAGATGGCGGCGAGGTTGTAGCTCAGGCCGGCGCCGGAGTAGCGCACGTGCACCGGGAACAGCTCGGGCAGGTACGCGCCGCAGGGGCCGAACAGGCCGCCCATGATCACGAAGCCGACGCACAGGAAGATCATGATGTGGGAGACGGAGTGCACCAGCAGTATCGGCACGAAGAAGCTGAACACCAAGGCGGCGGCGGTCACGGTGATCATGACCTTCTTGCGACCCACCTTGTCGGCATACACGCACGAGACCACGATGAAGATGGCGAAGAACACCACGGAGCACATCTGCATGAGCAGGTACTCGCTTTGGGTGAACTTCAGGCCCTTGACGCCGTAGGCCAACGACCAGGTGCCGAGCACGTAGAACAGGGTGTAGGTGATGCCCATGGCCACGGTGCCGAGCAGGACCTCCTTCCAGTACGGCAGCAGATCACGCAGCGGGTGCTTGGAGGTGCGCTTCTCCTCGGAGGCCTTCTTGAACACCGGGGTCTCGGACATGCGGGCACGCACGTACAGGCCGATGGCCACCAGCACGGCGGAGCACAGGAAGGGGATGCGCCAGCCGAAGGCGAGCATCTGCTCCTGGCTCAGGTTGGCCTCAAGCACCAGGTTCAGACCATAGGCGCAGAAGAAGCCGATCGGGGCGCCCAGGTTCGGGAAGGAGCCATACAGGGCGCGCTTGTCGGCAGGGGCGTTCTCGGTGGCGACCAAGGCCGCGCCGGACCATTCACCGGCGAGCCCCACGCCCTGGCAGGCGCGGCAGATGCACAGGATCACGATGGACCATGCGCCGATCTGCTCATAGCCGGGCAGGCATCCGACCAGGAAGGTGGCGATGCCCATGGTCATCAGGGCGATGACCAGCGTCTTCTTGCGGCCGAGCTTGTCGCCGAAGTGGCCGAACAACATGGAACCGAACGGGCGGGCGAGGAACGATACGGCGAAGGTCACGAAAGCCATCAGCGTGGCCAGGGCCTGGTTGGACTTGGCGACGTCCGTGAAGAAAATCGCGCCGAAATAGCTGGCGGCTGCGATGGAATAGCAGTAGTTGTCGTAGAATTCGATGGCGGTGCCCACCATCGAGGCGGCGATGATCTCGGGAACGGAATCCTTCTTCACCGGTTTGGCCACAGTCGCGGATGCGCTTGCAGACATTGTCCTTCTTCTTTCTCCTCTTGCGGATAAACCCCGGTGCGGCGTGCGCATCACGTGTTCGCGATGACGGACGAATCAAGCACAGCGACCGGGATACGGGAGAAGGACTGGCACGGCTTGTGGCCCCAGCGATGAGCTCCCGCACATCGCCGTGCCGAACACCGAGTATGACTCAGGTTATAAGCAATAGTTTGAAAGCGCTCATATAGTGGTCATCATATCCAAAGCATGGATGGTGAGATGGGCCAGCCCGCCGATTACAGGCGCTTGACGATGTCGACGGCCAGACGGGCGGCAGTATCGGCGTAGTCGGAGATGTCGAACTCCTTGAATACCTCGTAATCAGTGTCGGCGTTGTCGGAAAGGGCGCGGATCACCAGCACGGGCACGTCATTGCGGGCGGCGACCTGTGCCACGGCGGCTCCTTCCATCTCCACGGCGTCAGCCCCGGTGAGTCGGATGACCTCCTCGACCTTTTGGGGCGTGTCCACGAAGTAGTTGCCGGAGGCGATGATGCCGGTGATGTGGGTAATGCCCGCATTGGCAAGCGCCTCGTCGGCAACTTCCAGCAGACGGTCATCAGAGTGGAACTCCTCCACCGGAGCGTCCGCAGTGCCGGGCTTCCACTGGCCTACGAGCCGCATGTCAGTGTCGAGGTAGCGCAGGGTGCCGCCGAGCACCACGTCGTTGATGTGCAGGTGGGTGTTGAGGTTGCCGGCGATGCCGCTGAAAATCACGGCGTCCGGGGCGAACTCGTCAATCAGCAGCTGCGTGGTGGCGGCCGCATTGACCAGTCCCATGCCGCCTACCGTTGCGGCAACCTTGATGACGTCAGAACCAAAGGAGTCGACCGTGCCGGACACGATGTCAAGGCTGCCCTTGGCGGTGTGCGTCACATGCGTGAGCGATTTGGCGATCAGCGCCACTTCCTCATCCAATGCGCCAATAATAGCTACAGTTTTCATACCCATACGTAAGTTCCTTTCACAACGCTTTCGACTCCCATGTCAGGGGAGGTGGCCGCCGAATGGCAGGCTGAGGGGTAGAGACGTTTCGTTGCATTGCTCATGCGAGAGAGCCGATGACGCAACTCAGTGCCAACGCCGCGTGGCCACGGCTTCCGCAAGCTCTCGCAGCAAGGCCTCGGTTTCTTCCCAGCTGATGCACTTGTCAGTAATCGACTTGCCATAGACCAGCTGATCAAGCGGCGCGGCCTTCTGATTGCCTCCTTCAATAAAGCTTTCCATCATGATGCCGGTAATACCCTGTTCGCCAGCTGCAATTCTGCTGGCAATATTGCGCACGACTTCGGCCTGACGATGTTCGTCCTTGCCGGAGTTACCGTGCGAGCAATCAACAATCAGACCATGCGAAGCGGCGGATTCAGCGGGCATTTCGGCGCGTACGTCTTCCATGGCTTTGGCCACGGATTCGGCATCGTAGTTCGGGCCGTGAATCGAGCCGCGCAACACCACATGGCAGTCCGGGTTGCCAAGGGTCTCGACTGCGCAGGCACGCCCCAGATGGTCAATGCCGAAGAACGTGTGCTGCTGAGCAGCGGCGAAGCAACCGTTGACCGCCGCCTTCACCGAACCGTCAGTGGCGTTCTTAAAGCCGACCGGCATGGAAAGCCCGCTGGCCAATTGGCGGTGAATCTGGCTTTCCGTGTTGCGCGCACCAATGGCGCCCCAACTCACCGCGTCCGAGATGAACTGCGGACTGGTGGGCTCCAAAAATTCCGTGGCGGCCGCCAATCCTGCCTTCAGCACACCAAGCAAGGTTTTGCGGGCAAGCAACAGGCCCTTGCGAATATTGTGGCTGCCATCAATATCCGGGTCGTTGATCAGGCCCTTCCAGCCGATGGTGGTGCGCGGCTTCTCGAAGTACACGCGCATGACGATGAGCAGCTGCTCGCCGAGCTCGTCTTTCAGCTTGGCCAATCGATGCGCGTAGTCCAGCGCGGCCTTCGGGTCATGAACCGAACAGGGGCCGACGATGACCAACAACCTGTCATCTTGGCCGTACAGGCACGCGCGAATCTCATCACGCGAGTAGGCGACGATCTCCTGGGCCTGATCGGTCAGCGGGAGCTCAGCGAGCACTTGCGCGGGCGTGGGCAGCGGCTCCAACTCCAATACGCGGCGGTTGATGATGCGACTGACACCCACCTGATCTTCCCAGCGCGGCACATCGGTGACGACGAGCGGATTCTTCCCCTCCCCCATCGCCTGACGAATGGCGCGAAGCTCTTCCGGGGTGTTCAACGGCTGCGGACCGACTTGCAACGGACGCAGCGAATGCGCTGCTTCCTCCTGCTGCTGCATAACATCTCTCCTTGGGTCAGTATCTTTCCCAAGGATAAGGTGTCACGGGAACAAACTGACATGACCACCGTTATTGGCAAAGAATGCTCACTGAGTGGGTCTCAGTGAGCATTTCTACAAAGACAAAGCTATTGAGCCGAGCGGCGAGCGGTGACGGCGTCGGCCAGGGTGTGCAACAGTTCGTTGGTGCGATCCCACGGCACGCAAGCATCGGTGACGGACTGGCCGTAGACCAGCTGGTCGAGCGGGGCCGGCTTCTGATGGCCGCCCACCAGGAAGCTCTCCATCATCACGCCGGTGATGCCCTGCTCGCCATGCGCCAGACGCTCGGCTATCTCTTCGATGACTTCGGCTTCGCGGCGTTCGTCCTTGCCGCAATTGCCGTGGGCGGCGTCGATGACGAGCCCGTGCCGGCTCGGCCCCGTCGCCTGCGAGGCCTTGAGATCTCCCAAAGCCCGGCGCACGGATTCGGCATCGTAGTTCGGCCCGTGGCCGGAGCCGCGCAGAACCAGATGGCAATCCGGGTTGCCTTTGGTTTCGGCGGAAATCACGCGACCGTCCAAGTTGATGGACAGGAAATGATGTTCGAAACCGGAGGCGTAGCAGGAGTCGGCGGCGGCCTTGACGGAGCCGTCGGTGGAGTTCTTGAAGCCCACCGGCATGGACAGGCCGCTGGCCAGCTCGCGGTGCACCTGGGATTCGGTGTTGCGCGCGCCGATGGCGCCCCAGCTGATCGCGTCGCAGATGTACTGCGGGGTGATGGGGTCAAGCCATTCGGTGGCGGCGGGCAGGCCAAGGCTCAGCACATCGGTGAGCACCTTGCGGGCCAGCCACATGCCCTTACGAATATTGAAGCGACCGTCCAGATCGGGGTCGTTGATGAGGCCTTTCCAGCCGATGGTGGTGCGTGGCTTCTCGAAGTACACGCGCATCACGATCACGAGTCGGTCTTCCAGCTCGCGCTTGACGGCAGCCAGCTTTTCTGCGTACTCGTGCGCGGCCTTCGGATCATGGATTGAGCAGGGGCCCACGATGACGAGCAGTCGGTCGTCGCGGCCGTTGAGCACATCGCGGATTTCCTGCCGCGAGTGGAGCACGAGCTCGCTCATCTCATCGGTGAGCGGCTGCTCCCTGAGGAAGGCGCGCGGCGCGGGAATCGGGTCGAGCTGGCGGATATTGACGTCGACGGTCTCGGGAAAGACGGCCTGCTCCCCCAACCGACGTTCATCCTCGGAACTATCCGGGCCACGTAACGCTGCCAATGCTCGACTCCTTTCCCGTAATCCGCGCACCGCGGGCATGCCGCCGTGGATGCGAAGGCCCCACTATAGCAGTTCGCCGCCGGCACCGCTGGCGGGACCGGCGATTATGGACCGTCCGCGGCGGCGCCGGGCTTGACGGGCGTCGCCCACCCGTCAAACCCATACGCCCTCTTATGCGAGCGCGCCCATCGGATCCCATGCGGGGAGCATGGTGGCCGGGGACTCCAAGGCCTTGCGGTATTCTTCGGGAAGCATGGCCTTGGGGACGGCGACCTCGTAGACGTATTCGGTGAACCAGTCGTCGGACATGGTGAAGTAGCCCTTGTCGGCGATCTTGGCGCCCCAGGAGTTCTCCACACGCCAGCGGCGGGTGGTGCCGTCATCGGCGACGTCCACGCCGGCGAAGGCCATGGCGTGGTTCATGGCGGAATCGCCGAAACGCACGCGGGCCTCCTTGTCGAGATCGAAGTCCACGTCGTACACGCGACCGTACTCGAACAGGTCGGTGGCCCAGGCGCCGTTCTCGCGGTCCATGAACGGATGGCAATCGGCGCCGAACCACACCGGAATGCCCTGTTCGACGAGAATCCGCTTGACGCAGTCCTTCATGAGCTGGTTCGGCACGTTGAGGTACTCGGTGGCGTCGCCGCCAGCCACATTGCCGAGGTGCTCGATGCCGATCTTCTTGCCCTTGGCGTGCTCGGTGCGCGGATCATCCACCAGGCACACGTAGTCCTCAAGACCAGCCGGACCCACGTACTTCTTCCAGAATTCGACCGGCGTGATCTCGCCGTCGCGGTGGAATTCGCCATCCTTGTCGGTCCACTCCCAGTCGAAGGAGACCGGCGGCTCGCCCAGATGGATGGTCAGGATGCGGTGGCCGGCAGCAGTGGCGTCGGCGATGATCGCCTCGACCTTGGAGGCATCGCCGTCAGCGGCGTACATGTGCGCCACGGCGGTGTGCAGCATGTGGCGCAGCTGGGTGTTCATTTCACCGGTGTTCTTGGAGGATTCGGTCTCCGGGAACAGGTCCTTGGGCACGGCGCCGTACTTCTTGTACACGTTCATGGCCATGGTCCACTGGCCGCCATCGCCCATCACGTCGGCGAGCAGGTGCTGCATCAGGCGGGAGTCGGAAGGCTCTCCGGCAGCCACCAGAGCGGCCACATCCTTAAGGAAGTAGTTGACGCGCTCCAGCTTGTCGTAGTACATCGCGTAGTTCTGGGAGAACTCGAACTCCTTCAAATTCATGTTCTTCTTGGCCACGAAACGGGCCACGTTCAGGGAGCTGAACAGCCAGCAGCGGCCGGAGCGATCCTGATGGGTGGCTTCGCCGTTGTCGACGGTGGTGGAGAAACGGCGCTGCATCAGACGAGCGCGGTCATAATTGCGAGCCACCTTGTCGATGCCGGCGGCGGTCACCGCGTTCATGGCCAGACGGTTGGTGCCGCTCTGTGCGAAATCGCCGCGCAGGGTATTCAATGCTTCGCCGGTCAGAGGCGTCAATTCACTCATGTCATACTCCTTCTGTGATGGTGCGCTTGCGGCGCAGATTCAAACGAATACGGCACCTGGCTCGAAAGCGCAGGTGCCGTAATTCTTACCGCTAGTAGTCTAATCGAAGGCCTGTCATTCGCCGTTCTGCTCAGATACGGCCGGATTCGCCTGAGTCGGGGCCTCCGGTTCGCCCTGTGTCTGGCGCTCGGACGGTTCAGACGATTCGGACTGCTCATTCTGCGCAGCCGAATCAGCCGGTGCCGCATCTGTCTCATTGTGATCTTCGGCAGCCGACTCGTTTCCGCTCAACTCACCCGGCTGATCATCGGCCTCGTTGTGCACAGGCTTGACTTCCGGGACGGGCGCGACCACCGGCAATGACGCCACGGCAGCGGCTTCCTGACTCTGATCAGAGGCCGCCGCATTACCCCCGAAAGCGAATCCGGAGAACGCCTGCGAGAACATAGAACGCAGTTCCGAAACACGCTGGGTGATGACGGACTCGCGTTCCTGCAGATCGGCGATGCGCTTGGACAGACCGTCAAGCTCGCTTTGGGCGGCGGCGCGACGCTCCTCTATCTGCGCATCGGCTTCCTCGCCCGCCTTATGTACGATTGCGGCGGCCTGGATGTCCGCCTCCTCGCGCTTGGACGCGGCATATGAATCGGCTTGGTCGCGAGTGTTCTTGGCCTGGCCGACCAACTCATCGGCTTCCCGCTTGGCCGCCACGCGACGCTCTTCGAGGTGCTGCAGCAGTTCGTTGACCTTCTTCGTGGCCTCATCCTGCTGAGCGGCGATGTCGTGACGGATCTGCTCGACCTCGGCGTTGACCTGGCTCATCGTGCTGGTGCGCTTGACCTCGGCCTCATCAGTGATTTCCTGACCCTTGGTCTTGGCCGCATCAATGATTTCACTGGCCTTGCGCTGGGCTTCGGTCATCATCTTGGACACTTGCTCGCGCACGTCGGCGAGCTTCTTGTTGGCCTCGGCGAGCGCCGCCTCAATCTGATCGTTGGAATCAGACTTAAGCTTGGTGATCTCCTCATTGGCGCTTTTGCGCATTGCGGCAACCTGCTGGGTCGCTTCCGCCTTCATGTCGGCGATTTCGCGCTCTTGAGTGGAGCGCTCGGAAGCCATCTTCTTGGTGTGCTCTTCGCGCGCGTTGCTGAGCTCAAGCTCGACGGTCTGACGCTGTTCGGTGATGGTCTTGGCGGTTTCGGAGCGCAGTTGTGCGGCGTCCTCGTTGGCGGAGGTGGTCACTGATTCGGCCTGATTGTTGGCGTTCGTCAGAATCGAGGAGGCCTTGGCATTGGCGTCGTCAACAATATGCTGGGCATCCAGCTTGGCATTGTTGATCAGTGTTTCGGCCTGCGCCTGAGCCGTGGTACGGATGGAGGACGCGTCCTGCTTGGCGCGTTCCAGCAGTTCGGTACTCGTCTGTTCGGCGGAGGCAAGCATCTGCTGGGCGTTCGCTCCCAAGGAAGCGAAGCTGTTGCCTTCCGGCTTCTTGTTCTTCTCTTCCTGAAGTTGGGCCTGCAGTTGCAGAATACGGTCGTCATCCGCCGCAATCTGCTCACGCATGCTGGCCAACGTCTGCTGTGCACGCTTCACACTCTCCTGAGTAGCGTCGAAGGCAGCATCGACCTTCTCCTTGTCATATCCTCGCAGCACCACCGGGAAACGATCCACCATCGCTGTTTATTCCTTTCGCACACGCATAAAGCTCTTGGCACATCCTTGAAGCACTGTAGCGCATCGCACTAGCGCTGAGCGTTGAGCGACGCGCAATCGTTACAATGCGTGCGAACCATGTTCTATTCCGGCGTGGCGCACAGCGTGCTAGGCGATGAGGATGTCGGAGCTGGAGGGCTTGAGATAGTAGCGTACGGCTTCGCGCACCACATCACGGCCAGCGGCGATCTGCTGGTCGAGTGGTAGACCATGCTGGCTGGAATGCGCCGGAACGACCGGAGGGAAGCTGACGAATCCACCCAGCACCCGCTCCTGGGTGGCGGTCCAGTTGAGCAAGTTGTAGAACAGCGAATTACATACGAACGTACCTGCGTCCGAACTCAGGGTGGCCGGAATCGAATCGTCCGTGAAATCATTCAGGATCGAGCGCAACGGCAGGCGGGTCCAATAGGCGGCCGGGCCATTGGGGTCGATGGGTTCGCGGCGTGGGGTCACGTTGTCCGCGTCCGGCCTGATCGCGTCCATCAGGTTGGTGGCGCATCGTTCAAGCATCACGCCTCGGGCTGCGTGCTTGAGCCCGGTGGCGATGACGATATTGGGCTTGGTGGCCTCAATCGTCTCTTTCAGCGTGGGCCAGGCTTTGGCGAAGCTCACCGGGATGCTGACGGCATGAACGGTGACGGCGACCTGCTCCAACGGATCGTCCGGAGCAGAGGAGACGCCCAACCCCTGCTCGGCGATGGCCTTGGGCACTTCGACGGCGGGATTGACCTCCACGCCGTCATAGTGGTCGAAGCCGGAGATCACAACATTGAGTTCACGCATAATGCCAGTCTAGCGATGCATCTGGCCGGCCGCTTGGGCCAGCAGGGCGTGCATGCGGGCGCGGGCCTCTTCCTTGGGATCACGACCGAGAATCTCCTCGGCGATACGCTCAGCTGTGGGAATATCCTCCAGCGTGGTGATCTTCAGGTTGGTTTCCGCACCGGAGACAATGGCGACGGGTTCATCAGGCAGATAATCGACCACTACGCGCGTGTCGTCGGTGGGATGGAAGTCCGGGTCGGCGGCAGCCAGATCGTAAGCGTGACGAATCGTCGCGAAGCGGAAGGATTGCGGGGTCTGCGCGCGGAAGGTGTTCGGGCGGTCCGGCACCGACTTGACCACTTTCAAATCGCCCAGATCCTCGGTCAACAGCACGGTGTCGGTTGAGGCGTAGGCCACGGTCGCGGCCGTGAACTGGTCGAGCGCATCAATCGAACCGTCGATGGCGGACTGTTCCACGAACGGACGGACGGCGTCATGGATCAGAATCTTGGCATCGTCCGGAATGCCAGCCGTAGCCAGCATGTCGAGCGCGGCGGCGGTACTGTCCACACGCTCGTCACCGCCGTCAATGATGACGCGGACCTTGGTGTAGCCCATCTCGCCAACCAACGTTTCCACTTCACCGCGCACCTTGGGATTGACCACCACCACGATGTCGCTGACGCGATCGCAATGTTCAAAGGCATCAATGCTCCAGCACACGATGGGCTTGCCGCCCACGGAGACAAGCTGCTTGGGATTATCGGGGTCGAAGCGCGTACCGAAGCCGGCGGCCAGCACCACGGCCACCACCGGCACGGTTTGTGCCGGTTTGGCGCCCTGAGCGGGGGCTGGTTGGACGGTAGGCGTCTCGACGGGGGTATCGAAATCTCTCTCAGTCATAGGCACCACCGTAGGGTGAGGGCTGGCCGTCCGTGAACTGCATCACATCTTCTCCACGGAATGTGCCCGCATTCTCCGTTTAGTCACGCACGATGAGGGCGAGGAGGCGGCCTTCGTGTGTTTTGTTGGCGAGCGCGGCGCGGCGGTGCGAGTACCACAGTGGGTTTTCGAGCGTGCACATGCTGTGGCTGATGTTGTCGATGCGCTCCGCGAGCTCGGCCGGGCCTTCGCCGTCCGTGCGGCACAGTTCGGCGAGTTCCGGGTCTTCCTCAAGGTACTGGGTGGCGGCGTGCACGCGCGGCATAGAATCGACCACCTGATGTACGCCGGCGAAAGCGAGGTCGATCATTGCCGCCTCGGCGATGTCAATGCCGGCACCACCGAAGCGGGTCTTCGTCTTGGTCAGCGGGAAGCGCTTGATGAACTGATCGGCGATCTCGTCGCCCACTTCATAGCAGTCGCCGCAGATGCGCGGGCCGAGTGTGGCGACGATGTTCGCCGGGTCGGCACCCCTGCTCTTCATCAGGTCTACCGTGGTGCCGATCACACCACGCTCCAAACCACGACGGCCGCAGTGGGCCGCACCAATGATACCGGTGACCGGGTCGCCCAGCAGCACCGGCAGGCAGTCGGCCGCGAACATGCCTAGGGCGATGCCGGATTGTGCGGTGACCTGGCCGTCCGCCTCGATGACGCGCGGAGTGTCAGTCTCACCGTGTGTGCCGGACACGTCGAAGCCGAAGGGGGTGTTGATGACGAACGAGTCGTCCACGTCCACAGCCATGCCGGAATGTACTTGGGATACCAGCGATAGGCGGGCTTGCACCGCTTCGGCGAGTGCGATGCGGTTCGACAGCACGGCCTCAGGTTCGTCGCCGGACTTGCCGCCGAGGTTCAGGTTGCCGTAATCGCCGGTGCTCAGTCCGCCCAGTCGCGTGGTGTACACCACCTTGATGCCGGGGGCCAGTGCGATGGGGATGGTCACCGGAATAGGGCGACCGGCTTTATCGGTTGAGCTGATGCTGTTGGAATCGAGGATTTCTTCGCTGTATTCAGGCATAAGGCATTCTTTCTTGGGTGCGGGCGGTGTTCATGATTCCCATGACCACCCCAGTCAGCCTACGGCTGACAGCCCTCCGCCAGAGGGGGGCGGAGTGGTAGGTTATTCGGCTTTGAGGGTGGGCTTTTTGGTGCGCGAGCGGATGGCGGCGTTGATGGGCACCTGGTGCGGGCAGGGCATCGAGAACACGTGCGCCGGATTATTGATGGCGGGTACTGGCGCGCCATCGGCATCGCGCAGGCCGGTTTCCGGCACGGTAAAGACCAATGGTCTCTCGCCAGGCAGCAGGAATTCGACCTGTTGACCTGGCTCAATCTTGTTACGGCTCATCAGCGTGACACGTCCGTCTTCGTCCGCGCTCCAGCTCAGCACTTCGCCCACTACCAGCCATGAGCGGAAGTAGGCGGAGCGGTCGGTGTTCTGCGTGACCTTGTGCTCCGGGTAGTAGAAGCCGGTGGAGTAGTCGCGGTGGGCCACCTTGTCGGTTTCCTCGAGCAGCCATTCGGGCAGTTCGACGTGTGGGGCCGGGCGAACGGCCGCATGCTTCCAATCGGTCTCAATCTGTTCGACCGCGGTGTTGGACTTGCGGCGCGTGGAACGGGCGTGAGAGCTCATGCCGTCGGGTTCGACGGCGGTGCCGGCCGACGTACCAGAGGCAGTTGAGTCGGCGGCATCAGCAACCGTCACGCGGTCACGTTCTGCGGCAACCGAGCCGGCGACCGAATCGGCAACCGCAGTATCAGAGCCACGGTCATATCCCTCATCGGCCACACCGGCGAACGCGGCATCGGCATTGCGCATCACTTGATCTTCGGTTCCTTGGCCAAAATCGGGGTCGCCCTGGCGAATCACACGGTCACGGAAAGGCTTCAAAACATTGCCATCAGCGTCTTCAAAACCGCGTTGAATCATGTATTCATTAACCGCGGTTTTGTAGGCGTTGGTCATGGCGGCGATATAGTAGGCGCTTTTCGCGCGGCCTTCGATTTTGAGGCTGGTGGCACCGGAGTCAATCAAATCATCCAAGTGCCCCAGCATATTCATGTCCTGCGAATTGAACAGATAGGCGCCGTTCTCGGTCTGTTCGATCGGGAAGTACTGGCCGGGGCGTTTCTCTTCCACGATCGAATACTTCCAGCGGCATGGCTGGGCGCATTCGCCGTGATTGCCATCACGGCCGGTCAGATAGTTGGAGAACAGGCAGCGGCCGGAGAAGGCCATGCACATGGCACCGTGGACGAAGCATTCGATGTCGAGGTCATCGGGAATGTTGGCGCGAATATCACGCACGGCCTGCAAGTCCATCTCGCGGGCCAACACCACACGGCGAGCACCAAGCTCGTAGAAGGCGTTCGCAGCCTGATAATTAGTCACGCCGGCCTGGGTGGATACGTGCAGTTCCAGATTCGGAGCCACTTGACGGGCCATCATCATCACGCCGATATCGGAGACGATCAGCGCGTCCACGCCGGTGTCTTTGAGCTGGCCGACGTACTCGCGCATGGCTGCGATCTCGTTGTTGCGCGGCAGCACGTTGCAGGTCACGTACACGCGAGCGCCGCGTTCATGGGCGTAGCGCGATCCTTCCTCGAAATCCTCAAGGCTAAGGTTTTTGGGAGCCGATCGCATGCCGAAGGCTTTGCCGCCGCAGTAGACGGCGTCGGCACCATAATCGACCGCGGTTTTCAGCCCCCTCAGGTTGCCGGCCGGGGACAACACTTCGGGCTTTTTGCGGGTGGGGATTCTCATCGTCGTATTCATCACCGCAATAGTGTAGTGGTGGCCGTGTAATGCGGGCGGGGCTACCGTTAGGCTGGATAACATGAAGATCGATATCGTGAGCGTGTTCCCCGAATACTTTGAGGTGATGAACCTCAGCCTGATGGGCAAAGCCCAGGCCAAGGGATTGTTGGAGATCAAGGCGCATAACCTGCGCGACTGGACCCACGATGTGCATCATTCGGTGGATGACACGCCAGTCGGCGGCGGTGCCGGCATGGTGATGAAGCCCGAGGTGTGGAGCGAATGCCTGGACGAACTGCTGGGATTCTCGCGGCCGTCTGACTCCTCCGCCACATCCGGCACACCGGTGCTCATCTTCCCGAACCCATCGGCCCCGTTGTTTACCCAGCGCGACGCCACCGAGCTCAGCCATGCCGACCATCTGCTGTTCGGCTGCGGCCGGTATGAGGGCTACGATGCGCGCATCCCGGACTACTACCGCTCCCAGGGCGTCGATGTACGCGAATATTCGATTGGTGACTATGTGCTGAACGGTGGCGAAGTAGCGGTATCGGTGATGCTTGAGGCCATCACCCGCCTGATGCCCGGGTTCATGGGCAATCCCGATTCGATCGTGGAGGAGTCCTATACCGGCGAGGGCGCACTGCTTGAACATCGCCAGTACACCAAGCCCGCCGTGTGGCGTGGTATTGCGGTGCCGGACGTGCTGTTGTCCGGCGACCACGGCAAGGTGGACCGTTTTCGCCGCGACGAAGCGCTGGCCCGCACCGCCGAGATTCGGCCAGACCTTATCGCGGCACTGGATTGCAAGGCGCTGGATAAGGCCGACCGCAAGACCCTGATGGCCTTGGGCTGGGAGGTCTCCGCCGCCCATCCGCGCCGGCTCGCCGATTAATTCACCACACGGTGGGAGATTCACTACGCGGCGGAATCGTCGGAACGCTCTATATCCGAGTCGTCATCCGCGGATTCGATGTAGAAGACGGCGGTTTCGCCGTAGTTGCGGCTTTCAGTGATTTGCCAGCCTTCGGGGGCGGTGGGGGTGTCGGAGCGTACCGAGCGTTCGAGCATAATCACGGTGTTCTCGTTGGTGGCGCTGCCCACCGCCAGATTGGCCAACAACTGATTGCATTCAGCGGTCTCATAGGCGTAGGGCGGATCAATGAATATCACGTCAAAGGATTCACCAAAGCTGCCAGCCACTTGCTCGGTTTTTTTGACCAGCACACGGGCCTTGAGCGAAGCATCCCACGAACGGTTCTTCTGTAACTGCGACAAGGTCTTGGTAATCAGCGCCGCCGCAGGCCGGGAACTTTCCACGGCCACGAGTTCTCGCGCGCCACGGCTCAGCGCTTCGATGCCCAACGCACCAGTACCGGCGAACAGGTCCAGTACACGGGCGTCATCCAGCACTCCCCATGAGTCGAGGTGCGAGAAAATCGCCTCTTTGGTGCGATCCGTGGTAGGCCGGGTACCCGTTTTCGGCGTAGCAAGCGCCACGCCCTTGAATCGTCCAGAAATTACACGCATAGCTTTCACTGTACAGGCTCATCTACGCATACCAATCATGAATTAGGGTGTATTTACACTTTGAGTTTTTGGCTGTGTTTTTCAGGTAGATGGCGATGAGGATGAGCCGGGGCTCGGCGAGGAAGGTCTCGTCGAGCCTGTCGTAGCGGGTGGCGGCCTTGCGGTGGTGCTTCATGCGGTTGAAGACGCGTTCGACCATGTTCCGTCCCTTGTGCGCCTGCCTGTCGTAGTCCCATGGGTCCGTGCGGTTCCTCTTGGGCGGCACGACCGGCGTCAGGCCGAACGACTCGGCCAGCAGGCGGGTGGAATCCCCCTCGTAC
>CWHD01000073.1_pt4 | contig 104742 bp, 95 predicted proteins | sample 673061 | NCBI WGS metagenome assembly CWHD01 (sample SAMEA3735893, study PRJEB9488) | human gut metagenome | biome: ENVO:mammalia-associated habitat; material: ENVO:feces | place: Malawi | collected 2009-02-27 | reverse complement strand
GTTCGTCGGTCATCGCGTTGGCCGCGAGCCCCTCGTCGAGGAACGCGAACGGCTGGCCCTCCCGGATGCGCCTGGGATCATGCGCCGCGCCTTGACGAGCCTTTGGTGCATGCCGTTCACGCTGCCGTCGGCGTATTCGCTCTTCTCGTCGAGGAACGAGGCAGAGTCCTGCTCCCACCGGCTGTAGGAGACGAGCCACGCCGTGGCGGAGTCCCGGTCCTTGACGCGTGCCAGGGCGGCGGCAATCGCGCGCAGCCGTCTGCCGGCCTCCAGGCGGGGCCGCCTGCCGGTCAGTTCGAGGATGTTGGCCTGCGCGTGGTGTGTACTGCTTCAATATTTGTTGGGCGGGTTCGGCAGTGTTTTTCCGCAGTGTGGGCTGATGGTTTTCCCGGTGTCGTCATCGTTTCCCGGTGATGTGAGAGGCATCGGTGCCGCCGCCTGTATATTCCCGAGTTGCGATTCGAATTGGATTCGGCCGCATGCCTTTCAAAGACACAAACGTGGTAATTCATGAAACGAATTCTGGTGCTCGTGAATGAGTGATCCGAGCTCATTAGATTCTGTATTCGGTGACGGCTTATTCCCAATGCAATGGATGATGTATGCCGTCGTCGTAGTGATGATGTTCAGAAAGAAAGTTTTTTTCCGTGGCTTCCCCTCGGCGAGGGAAGTTATCGCTGAAGGCGACTGAGGAAAGCGATGAAAGAGAGGTCCGAGCAGTGTTGGCTGCCCGGGCCTTTCCACGTAGTATGGGCCTCGTTGAGATGTTTGCGTCCACCTTTCTTCATTTAGGCTTCCGCGTTCTCGTCGGCTCCTGTGGCGAGAACATTCCTCAATGATTTCGCCACCTGTATTTTCAGCGGACGTTTTCCGGTCTGTACGACCAGCCCCGCGGCCAAGAGCTCTTCCACGTATTTCCTTGCGCTCTGTTTGGATAGTCCGATGTGCTGGGCCACTTCGTCCAACGACATGGATTTGGACGAGTCGAACAGCTCTTCCTGAATCACGCCATAGAGCACCGAGACGGCATTGCGCGATAGGGCATGCCTCTTTTCAAGCTGTGTACAGAGTATCCGACCTTTGTCGAGCTGATCGACCTTGATACTGAGTTCGTCAATCAGCTCATCCTGGGCTTGTTGGATGAATCCGAGGATGGTGTTCACGAAGAGCGTGAGTTCGCCGCAGTTCAGCTTGTCCTCCGCCTCCATGAATGCTTTGTAGTAGGCGTTCTTGTTCTCCGCGATGGTGCGGGACAGGGATAGCACGGTGGGCATAGTCAGGTCATGGTTCAGGTACAGGGCCAGGAGATACCGGCCGGTTCTGCCGTTGCCGTCGTAGAACGGGTGGACGTATTCGAACAGGAAGTGCGACATGATGGCCGACTGCAGCCGGGGAATCTCGTCGGAGGTCGCGAGATGGATCATATCGGTGAGGAGTGCGCCGATGTTGCCTTCGCCTTTGACTCCGTTATGGATCGCGAGGCCGTGCGGCCCCTGTATTTCCACATCGCCTTTCCGGAACAGGTCGCCGTCCGGCTGATCGCTCTCATCGATTTCGTCGAGCACGACCTTGTCATAGATGTCGCGGATGTCGGCGATGCCCGCCGGCAACGCGGAGTCCTTGTCCGTGAGGTTCAGGTACAGCTTGGCAAATTCGCTGAACCGCGCCTTGGAGTCGTCGCCGTCCCTCCTTGCCTTGTCGGCCGCGTCCACGGCGTCCTGGGTTTCCTTGCGGGTGCTGCGCACGCCTTCCATCTCGTTGGTGGCGAACAGTTCCTCACTGATGGAATGCCGTATGTAGTCCCAGCGCATGACGCCGGGAATCTGGTTCCAGAGCCGTGATACGCGCCTTTCGGCGAGAAGTATATTTTCCGTGAGCAGGGTCGTCTCGCGTGGCGTGGCGGAGAACAGCTCGCCCAATGGCGTGATGACCCCGGTCCTGAATGTGGAATCTGCCTCAAGCCGCTGCCGTGCGAGTGCTGCATGGTTATTGAAGGAATCGACTGACCTGTCGGCATGGAACAGCCTTGCCAAACTTCTATACTTCATATCCATGAGAGAGACTCGCTTCCCAAAGAGCATCCTTGATTGTAGAAAGTATAAGATAGAGAAGGAAATGAGTCAATAAACAACTATAAAATCATGGATGATACAAAAATATAGTTGTGCGCATGACTGCGTGTGAGTGACATATGTAGTGCCCGAAATGCGTGTCAGTAGTGAAATACTTCATGATCTGTTGTTCTTTCTGAATATGTGATGGTATGCAATGGGTTTTGCCGCGGTGCATTGAGTTGCGACGATGCCAAGAACACATGCTCGTACAGGTGCGTTTATGAGGCATGGTGCGAATGAGTCGCTCGATATCACCGGCAATGATTCAGCTATGCGCCAATGAGAGGTGTACTGATCAGATGGCGTGTTCGTTCACGCCGTTGCTGCTGAATGCGATGTGTTGATCATGGTTCGCGCACCATAAGGTCTTACGTCCGAATCCGTCAAATCACGCGGTGTGTGAAATGCCCGTTGTATACAAAAAGTCCGGTGCAACGCACGATGATAATGCGTTGCACCGGACTTACTGCAGAAACAATTGTTACAGACTGTAGATCTGTGCGCCGAACGGCCAGAGCGCAAGCTTGGCCATTTTGAACGACTGGATGCCGAACGGAATGCCGATGATGGTGATGCAGTTGAGCACGCCTGCACCCAGATAGCCGAGTGCCATCCACCAGCCGACCAGCACCACCCAGAGGATATTGGCCAGCGTGGAGCCAACGCCGCCACCGTATTGCACGGTTTTGCCGAACGGTGTCAAGGTAAGGCCCGCCATTTTGAACGCCTGAACTCCTAGTGGAATACCGATAATGGTGATGCACAGAAACAGTCCGATCAGTGTCCAGCTGATGGCGATTGCCAGTCCGCCCAGAATGATCCACAGAATATTGCCGATGACCCTCATCGTAAGTTCCTCACGTTTGCCGGCATTGCGCCGGATGCCGAATCGAATGCTGGATTCCATTCTATTAGGCGAACGCGGGCGATATGTGGGGAATCGGTGACGGGACCCCTGAGCATCCCCTGAATCGTCCCTGAGCCGCATGCTCAGGCGCCTACTCAGGTGAGCATTCTCACATTCGGCTGGTTTCTAGCGAAAACCCTTGTGCGGGCTGGCTGTGGACTATAGCATCACGACATATGACCACTACACCGCAGCCTTCTCAGGCATCTCAGTCCACCGCCACCAAACCCGCCACCAACCGCGAGCTGCTCCTGACGCAGTCCGACCGCGACCAGCAGGTCGTGGACATCATCTCCAAACTCACCAGTGAGAAGGCCACGATTCCGGCAAGCTGCGTGCAGCGCGACGCCGCCGACACCGGTCTGGAATCCAACAGCGCCGACGTGGTGATCGGCGAAGCCATGCTTACCATGCAGACCGAGCGTGGCAAGCAGGCGATTATCGGCGAGGCCTTCCGACTACTGCGCGCCGGCGGCACCTACTCGATTCACGAACTCGGCTTGCAGCCGGACAACCTGGACGAATCCGTCAAAGATGAGGTACGCAAGCCCGAAGCGTAACAGCGGTGTGCCGGCCCAACGATGGCCGGATAATGGAAAACAAGCAAAAGCGATGACGCGTATGTGAGGTACGCGCGACGAATAGGAGAACATCATGACCGATGAGAACGAGCAGCAGACCGTATGCAAGGCAGGACGCGACGAGCAGCATTGCAAGTGCAAGCAGCGTAGGGAAGCCGCCGCGGCAGCCGAAGCGGCTGTCGCCAACGGCGAACACCACTGCGCCTGCAAGCACGACGCCCACGACGCCGAAGGCCACGCCATTTCGACCGAGCCGCATCTTGGATTCATCGAAGACTTGGCCTCGTTGATCGATATTCAGGAGGAGGCCACTGTCTCCCGTACGGTGCTGCGCGAGGACGGCCTGCGCGCCGTGCTGTTCGGCTTCGACAAGGACCAGGCACTGAGCGAGCACACCGCGGCCATGCCCGTGATCATCCAGGTGCTGGAAGGCAAGCTGCGCGTCGGCGGCGAAGGCCGTGAAGTCGAGCTTACGGCCGGCGGCATCGTCTACCTGAGCGCCCGTCTGCCGCACACCGTCTATGCCGTCGAACCCAGCAAGATGCTGCTGCAGATGTTCGACAACCGCGGCTGATTCGGTGAATGACTGGCAATCACGTATGAGAAGCTGATTGCCGTTAGACCATTCATAATGGCTTCCTTCATATGGTGTTGGTCGTATGACCGTAATATGAAGGAAGCCATTTCTTAGACGTTGGGAAGAGCTTGAATTCGACGCCATCATCATACGGCCTCAAGGGTGCATAAACGATGTCACAAGTAGACGCACGCCCGCCAGCCATCCCAAACGTCACAGCAAACCTAGAACCCGCATGAGCTGACGGCCGATATTCGCCATGGCTGCATCATCAACCACGCCGACTTGGTATCCCAGCAGTTTGCGGTCGACGGTGACGATCTTGTCCGTCATCACGTAACTCACTTTGTTCAGGCCGTTCTCCGGACTTGGTTCCAATCGGACCCGCGTGTCGATGTCGGAGGAATCGTATGAGGTCAGCAGACAAGTGATGACGGAATCGAACCGATCGACGGCATCGCTCTGCACGATGACAACCGGCCGTGGCTTGCTGACGTAGCCATCGGCCTGCAACGTCCGAATCTCACCTCGTTTCATCGGACATCCTCAAGGCGAGACGACTGGCATACTCAGTAGCGTCCCGCTCGGACGCAAACGGCTCCACGTCATTTCGTGGCAAACGCACCTCATAGGGGAACCCACGGTAATTATTGAACGCGCTGATGAACATACGCAGGGCATCGGCCGGGGTGGTACCCAGCTGTCGGGTCGTCTCCTTAAACAACGCAGCCTGCTCGTCATCAACTCGCGTGGCAATCTGTATGCTCATAGCCACTCCTTATTGCTATTTACTATCTTTTTGCACCAAATTGTATCAAATACTTGACTTCAGAGTGAAGCCCCCGCGTTCCAAGGCCCTTGTCTATACTGTAGACAGTTGTTCTTCATATGTGAATCGCCCGATATGACTTTGGAGCGGGCTTGTGATTGGAGGGGCCGGATATGACGAGTTACGTGCTGCGGCTCTATGATGATCCGCTGCTCCGGTTCGATGCGTCGTATGGCGAGGGCCTGCTGGCGGGCAAGATCGAGGCGCATGTCCGCTGGTTCGATGAGTCGAAGCGCGCGTTGCTGCCGTTTCCGTTGGCTCCGGAGCCGGATAATGCGAAGCTGACGACGTGGCTGGAGCGGCGCACGATTCCGAAGAATCGTGAGTTCGCCACGCAGGTTCTTGCGCAGGCGGGGTTGAGCATTGCGGATACGCTGGGGATCATCGACCTGTGCAAGGGGCTGTCGGTCAACGATTCGTTCTGGGCGGAACGCGACGGTGAGAACCTCAAGTTCGCGGACATCAACCTGTATGACAATCCGTTGGACGAGACGCTCGCCATCGCGGCCTACACGGGGTATACGTCGAGCGAGAAGCATGCGATCGGCCTGTCGAGCGAGTGGACGACGGACGGCCAGTTCCCGAAGGCGTGGCGGCATACGGAACGTGGGCTGGAACTGTGGAAGGCGGGTTCCGAATGGTATGCGAACGCCGGTTTGGAACCGTATTCCGAGTATCTCGCCTCGCAGCTGGCGCGCAGGCTCGGTGTGAATGCGGTCGACTACCGCATCGCCCGTTGGAAGGGCAAGCTCGCGTCGGTGTGCGGTTCGATGAACTCAAAGGACGTGTCGTTCGTGCCGTTCTATGCGGCGACGCAGCTGGCGTCGTTCCCGGAGAGCCTCGCCGCCGCACGCGCCGTGTCCGAGGAATCGTTCGAGGCGATGCGCACGATGCTAGTGTTCGACGCGCTCATCGTCAATCAGGACCGTCACGCCAACAACCACGGGTTCCTGCGCGACAACCGTACCGGCCGGATTCTGGGTCCGGCGCCGTTGTTCGACCATAACATGTCGCTGTTCAAGAACGACATGCGCGCCGACTGGGAGGGCGGCGCGTGGATTCCGCAGGTACTGTCCGAACGTCAGCCGGCAAATTCTCGTATGACGTTCCGCGACCAGTGCGCGGCCATCATGGGCAGCGCGCAGCATGAGATGTTGCGCAAAACGTTGGACGTCACCTTGGAGAACGACCCGGCTTACCCGCTGGAGCCGGGCCGCATCGAGGCGTTGAACGACTACCTGCACGCGGCCGCACGATCCCTGCTCGAACTGCCGGTGGTCGACGAGTCGAAGCTGTCCGACCAGCTCGATGCGTTGCAACCGTCAATCGAACACGCTCCTGTCATCCTCAACGAACGACTGTTGCGATAGACCAAACCGGTCGAGTTCGCCAATAGAAAGGACCTTCCGGGTTGCGCACTGTGAGGAGGCGTGGAAGGCTGCTATTGACTTGAATCCTATTATGCAACCGTGACTGCGTGCCTGTTCATGTTCCAGTCCGGTTGTGTGATGGACAAGTGCGGTATGAAGGCCGTTTCCGAATCAAAGTCCGATTGCTTCGGACTCATCGGCGCATACCATATCTGGGACGTCTGACAGGTCCACACCCGCCTCGACGGGTACGGCAAAGCACACCGATGTCGCCGATCGGCGAGATCGTCAACGGCAGGCGGCGCATCACCACCCCATGGCATGGCGGCTCGGCATGGCGGCTCGGCAAGGCGCTCGACACCACGCCCGACTTCTGGGCGAACCTTCAGACCGACTACGATCTGCTGACCTTCGACCCCAGCACCTTGGACGACATCCGCCCGCTCGTGCAGGCCTGACGCCGGGGCGCTTGATCCAATGACCACCATCGTCGTATGTGCGATTACAGTGGTCATTTTCATATCTACGGTACGGGGATGACGTGAACGGCCAACATCACCATGATTGATGGCGGCCGTTTGCATATCCACACATGGCTTTGATGTCTCAGCTGTCCAGAGCGAGGGTGATGGAATCCCGTCCTAGAACCGCCGCGTTACGTGCGCGACTGGCGGCAGCATCGCGGTGGCCAGGGCGAACGTCACCGCCAGGACCGCGCCCGCCGGGTAGACGCTGTACGCCCAGCCGTATGCGATCTGTCCGAGGGGCTGGGCGCACATGCTCGCGGAGAGTGCGAGCGACATCACCTTGCCGGTCATGTTCTCGGGGCAGCCCATCTGGATCGCCGGCACGGCGATGAGGTTCGCGAGGGTGATGGCGATCATGGTTCCGCAGGTGCTCGCCGTGAGCACCGCGAGTCGCATCACTCCACCTGCGGGAATCGTCATGGCGAGCGCTTGGGGCAGGATGGTGAGCGAGAAGGCTGCGATCGCCATCGGGAATCGCCGCATGGACAGCGACCTCGCGATCCGCCCACCGACGAGCGCGCCGAGCAGTCCGGATGCTCCCACGAGACCATATGCAAGGCCGTACGCCGTGGAGCCGAACCCCAGTACGGTACGCGCCATGTAAGGGAAGCCGACCTCCGCATACCCCGTCACCAGGAAGTTGAGCGCGGCGCAGATCAACACCAGATGCAGCACATGAGGACGTTCGCGGGTGAGGAAACGTCCGGCCGCGCGCAGGTCGTCGACCGCGGTGACGCGGCCGGCGTCGCCGCGGTCGGGAGCGCCGAGCCGGATGAAACACTCCACGACGGCGGCCGCACCGAACCCCACGATCGTGATTCCCATCATGGGCATCGCACCAACCGCCGCGTACAGCACGCCGCCGAGCACGGCGGGAACGAGCGTGCTCGTCTGGTTCACTACGTTCACCACGGCCATCGCGCGACGCATCACATCCTCGCCATGGGAGCGGAACATCTGCGGCAGCGCCGCCTGCACCGTAGGCGTCTCCATCGCGTCAAGCACGGCGAGCACCACCTGCATCACGGCTATCGCCGCCAGATTGAAACCGGCGGCCGAAAAGATCGCCGCGCAGACGAGCACCGTCACGGCGGAAAGCGCGTCAAGCGCCACCATGACGGTCCGACGGTTCGTGCGATCCGCCATCACGCCGCCAAGGGGCGAGAGCAGAATCGTGGGCAGGATGCTTGCAGTGAGAATGGAGGCGAACGCCGCCGCCGAGCCGGTCTCGTCAAGCACCCACATGGACATGGCAAACCGCAGCATAAGGTTGGCGAAGAGCGATATGCCGAGACCCGCGACGAGCAGGCGGAAGTCGCGTGTGCGAAGAGGATCAGCGGCTTGGCTTCTTTGTGGTTGGGTCGTGCATTCGTGTGCGTTCGTCATTGTGGATTCCTTTCTTGTGATTGGCCACGGCCATATATACAAACCGACCGTCGGTCTGTTGTTGTGATAACAATACGCCCAAGGAAAAAGGCGCGGAAGCGCTTCGACATTTGTGACGTCAGGATGTGCAAGAAGCGGCGCACCCGGGCGCGTCTCCTATGCGGACGCTGTATCCTCTTCCGGCGTCAGGGCCGTGAGCCCTTCGGTCGTCCGCAGGATGAGCGTCTCGTCGAACACCGGCACGCCGATGGCGTCGAGCATCGTGGCGAGGCAGCGGATGCGGTGTTCCATGCCGGCATGATCGGCGGGGTAGAAGCAGGGCATGAGCCAGTAGTTGCCGAGGAGCGAGAGCAGTTGCGCCGCCTCCTCGGGGTATGCCGTGGGAATGGAGCCGTCCTGCACGCCCATATCGATGAGCGAGCGGAAGGACTCCGGCAGTCTCGTCGACCAGAAGCGCATGTTCGCCGTAAAGAACGCGGAATCCTTGAGCAGCGCCAGCTGGGAACGGACTAGGTCCAGATGATCGGGGGCGTCCACGGCGGAAACGATGAGCACGCGCAGCTTCTCAAGCGCACTCATGTCCTTGCGCTCGATGAGTTTGTCGAGAAGACGCGCGGTGACGGCCCACTCGTCGGCGTTCAGCCGGTCGAGAATCGCCTCCTTCGATTTGAAGTGGTGGTAGAGCCCGCCCTTGGACAGTCCCAGGTCGTTCAGGATGTCCTGGATGGACGTCTTCTCGTAGCCCTTTTCAGCGAAGAGCCTGCGGGCGGAATCGAGGATTCGTCGTTCGGTGTCTCCGGAATGCATATCGTGCGCCATGCGGATGGCCTGCCTTTCGTTCATGTACCCATCAAGCATACAGACCGTCGGTCGGTCTGTCAAATGATCGAGGAAGCCACCCCTGCGATGCGATTGAATATCCGCGGCAAGGCAGGACGAAGAAGACCGGTAAGACGCCGAGTTCAAATTCAACATCTCGAGGTAAGTGTTTCTCTGGCTCCCCTCTTTGAGGGGAGCTGTCGCTACAAGCGACTGAGGGGCGGCACGGATAAGGCCTGAGAAGTCGTCTTCTCAGGCCTTTGTCATGACATTGTTCTGCAAGGACTGGCTGCTGCAGCAGCATAATGTGTGTTCTATTATGAGTCTTCGCCAGAAATCATGACGGAAACACGAGACGCAACCCTTGGCTCGCCTCTGATTCATCCGCGGACCGCTATTCAGGCGGATCGTATGCGGTAAGCCCAATCCTTTTGCGAAGATTTTGTGTATTGTTGGGCATGCGTGGTTTTCACCGTCGATTTGAATGATGATAGGCTTCTCGATGTCCGCCGTACGAAGACCCATCAAGGAGGTGCCATGAACCTGTATCGCTACGCGATGTTCATCGCACGTGCCTGCCGTGGGTCGTTCGTCGGCAATGTTCTGTTTGCCAATCCACAAATGGCCCTATTCTCGATGCTGGTGTAGCGGGAACACGCCTTATGCCGAGATGTACCGATGGCCCATCCGCAGTCGACGTCGCATGAATCGCTCACCATAGCCATCGACTTACGCAAAGCCGCGAATCGTTTGCCGTATATGAATGCGGAACGGATGGCGGCTTTTCCTTTACCCCGGACTCATCGGTGTCCCCGCGTCTTGACACAAGTATGGGGCCGGATCGCTCATACATGCCGTTACCAACAGAAGGAAATGCTGTGACCTCACAGAAAACCGCGGAATTCGGGTCCGCCGCCAGTTCCGTAAAGCCTATTGATCCGCACGCCCGATTCATCGTCGTGGGCGTGATCGTCGTCGGCTCGTTCATCGCGCTGCTCAACCAGACCGTCATGTCACCGGCCTTGCCGGCACTGATGCATGATTTCAATATCACCACCGGCACCGTGCAGTGGGTGACCAGCGTCTACATGCTGGTCTCGGGCATCATGGTGCCGATTTCAGGCTATCTGATTGATAAATTCTCCACCCGAAAGCTCTTCGCCGGAGCTCTTGCCACTTTCATGGTCGGCACACTGCTGTGTGCCGTCGCGCCGAATTTCATGCTGTTGCTCGTCGGACGCATACTGCAATCCGCCGGCTCCGGCGTGCTGTTGCCATTGGTCGCCGTAGTGCCGATGCTCGTCTATCCGCCGGATAAGCGCGGCACCGCCATGGGCATGGCCGGTATCGTCATGGCCGCTGGCCCGGCTATCGGCCCGGTTGTCGGTGGTCTGGTGATTGACAGTTTCGGATGGCGCCCGATGTTCATTGGCATCGCAGTCGTGGCACTGGTCATCCTTGTCGGAGGCACGATGATGCTCAAGAACGTCAGCGAGTTGAAGAACCCAAAGCTCAACATCCTGTCCGTGATCCTTTCGACCATCGCGTTCGGTGGCCTGCTCTATGGCTTCTCGTCCGCTTCCACGATGGGATGGACCAGTCCGGTCGTCATTACCTCAATCGTCGTCGGTCTTGTGGCCTTCGTCGCATTCGTATACAAGCAAGTCAAGCTCGATGAGCCATTGTTGCGCGTTGACACCCTTGCCACCCGCAACTTCCGCAACTCCGCGATTCTGGTCACTCTGATCAACGCCGCAGTCGCCGCAACCAACGTGACGTTGCCTATCTTCATCCAGAATGTTCTCGGCCAATCCGCCACCGTCACCGGCATGGTCATGCTGCCCGCCGCGGCGATCGGCATCATCCTGAGTCCGGTCGCCGGTGCCGCATTCGACAAATTCGGCCCGCGAGGCGTGGGTATCGGCGGCCTTGCGCTCATGACCATCTCTCTTGGTCTTCTCGGCACCATCAACACCAGGACATCAGTGCTGTTTGTCGCCGTGTTCTGCGCATTGCAGGCATCCGGTCAGGCTATCGCCAACATGCCGATAAACACTTGGGGCGTCAACGCTTTGCCGAACGACATGATCGCCCATGGCAACGCCATCGCCAACACCGGCCGCCAGATCGCGGCAGCCATTGCGACCTCGCTTCTGGTCACCGCAGAAACATCCGTGACCGCCTCGCGCATGTCCCAGGGTGTGAAGTCCGCCACGGCCAGCGGCATCGCGTTCTCCTACCTGCTGTGCGCCGCCATCTCGCTGATCGCCCTGATCATCTGCATCTTCACCGTCACCAGCCGTGCCAAGGAGGAGGCCGTACGCAACGCCAAGGCCTACGAGGCGCAAGCCTCCGCCGAAGTCGCGGCCGAACCCACTGAAGGCCAGCCCGCCGAGCATCACTACGCCGGCGCATACGTGGCCCCCGCCGCCTCCCTGTTCAAGCAGGCCCAGGAACAGTCCATCGGCGAGATCATGGACGATCAGCCCTACAGCTGCCTGGACAGCGATGACATCACGCATGTGGTGCGCGAGTTCATCCGCCTCAACGTCTCCAGCCTTCCCGTGGTGAACGGCGATGGCAGGCTCGTCGGCTTCGTCAGCGACGGCGATGTCCTGAAATCGATTGCCACCTATGAATCCCGTACGGTTTCCACCGGCACCGGTTCGACGATGGTGGTGTTCGACGACGAAACCGTGGCCTCCAAGGTGCAGGCGCTCTCCGACAAAAAGGTGATGGACATCGCCACGCGTAAGGTCGTTGCCGCCACTCCCGACCAGCATGTTGGAGAGGTGGCCCGAATCCTCGCCAAGAAGCAGTTCAAGAAACTGCCGGTGGTGGATGGTGATGGCAGACTCGTCGGTGTGATCCGCCGTAAGTCCGTGATGGAACATGCCTTCGATGCGCTGTTCCCAAAGGATGATCGGTGATTAGGCGCCATCATCGCTGAATAGAATGAATGGAATATGAGGCTTCCCTTCTCGCGGGGGAAGCCTCATTGCTTTGTCCGCGGAGTCTTACGGCACCTGCGCAAGGGCAACGTCACGCCTTCATGATTATACTATCGAATAGTGTGTTCCTATCGTTGCATGGTGACGCTAACGCATGGCGTCACGATACTGAAGCCTGCCATCTAACGGCGGGTACGGCTCGTTGCTGGAGTCGTGCACGCATACGCGCGTCGGCGTGCGTATGCCGTGATGTGACCTTTGTAGTGGAATTGAAGAATTGAGAACACTCGTATGTCTTCTAGTAGTACAACAACTGAACCAACTGTGCGCGAAACACCCGAGGTTTCCGGCGATGACAATGCGAATGCGCGCGCAGCGGTCCATAGCGCGAACAAACCCGGTGCCGCCTATGCCGCAGCAGTGGCCAACGGGGAATCCGAGCGTGCGTGGATCCGCCGTGTAGTGCTTCTACTCACCGGCCAGGCGTTCTCGCTGCTGGGCTCCAATATTGTGCAATATGCCATCTGGTGGTGGATCGTATTGCAGACTAAAACCGGTTCGGCCATGCTGCTGGCCACGTTGTTTGGCGTGGTGCCGCAGGCCATCGTCTCGATTTGCGGCGGCTCCTGGGCCGACCGTCACAGTCGCAAGTTGCTGATTATGCTGCCGGATATGGTGATTGCTGTGGTCACCGTCGTGCTGTCGCTGAGCTTCGCGATGGGATGGGCGAGTCTGACCATGATTTTCGTGGTGCTGTTCATTCGTTCGGCGGGAGGCGGGGTGCAGACGCCCGCTGTGCAGTCGTTCATACCGGATGTTGTTCCCTCGGGCAAACTATTGCGCGTCAACTCAATATACGGCGTGATTAATTCGGCGAATATGATTGTGGCACCTGCGGTGGCTGCTGTGCTTATCAACACAGTGCCGCTGTGGTCGATTCTGTTAGTCGATGTGACCACGGCCATTATCGGCGTCGGCTTTGTGGCGTTGATCAAAGCGCCGAAGAAGAGCGCGGAACATGTTGCGAGGGTATGGCTGAAGCGGAGAATAGCGGGCAACCCACACTCGAACCGATGTCGGATGCCAATGCTGATCGTTCGCTGATTGCCAGCGTCCGTCGTGTGTTTGCTGACTTGAAAGATGGTTTCAGCTACACATGGCGCCGGGCGAACCTGCGCAACGTGGTGCTCGGTGACGCCTTGGTGTGCTTCGTGGCCGTGGCGCCGATGAACCTTACGCTGTTGCTCATGACCCGCGAATATGAGGGCATCGATTTGAATCTCGGATTCATCAACCTGACCACCGCCTCCGATAAACTCGCCGCCAACGAGCTGGGATGGAGCATCGGTATGCTGCTCGGCGGCGCGCTGATGTCTACCATCGGTGCCAAGCTCATCCGCAACAACATGCGCGTGGTCGCCTTCGGCATCGCTCTGGTGGGCGTCTCCGTCGTTGGTCTTGGCGTGGTTCACAATCTGCTGGCGTATTTGCTGATTGATGTGGTGAACGGTTTGGCTGAGGCCATCTGCATGGGCCCGATGCGCACCATCATCCAGACCGAGGCCGATGAGAAGATGGTGGGCCGTGTATTCGGCCTTGATACCACCCTGAGCACGCTCGGAGAGCCGCTCGGCATGTTGATCTTCGCGCCACTGGCCGACGTGATCCCGATTTCGCTGGTGTTCATCATCGGCGGTGTTCTGACCCTGCCCATCGGCATCTATCTGTTCGGCCAGGCGCGCCGTAACGTCAGTGCGCAGGTGACGCGAACAGCGGCCTGACAGGCACCTGACGGCCACCTGCCAGACGTAAAGTCAACTACCAGATTTGCGCATACAGATCGTAAGACACATACTTCGGCAGATCGTAGACGGTAATCGAGAATGGCGTGGATCGGCCATTGCCCGGCCAATCCACGAATGCGATATCTCCATAGATGATTGCGTTCTGTGCGTTACGCAGTACTAGGGAAATCTTGATTTGCTGTCCATCAGATGGCTTGAATCCATCTGCCACGGCGCGGACCTCGCCATTGAACGTCGTGCCGCCGTCCCTGTTGTCTATTTTGGATATTCCACTGATGGGGAAGGCGGCGGTTCCCTGAGCCTTGGCGACGTTGTATGTATCCGGATTGAGCACAGTAAAATCAACCGTTTCTGGGGCGGTGCCTTCGCCTGCTTGACCGGCGTCATATACAGTCTGATTCGGGAATGCCATATTCAGTGCTTGCGTCTGCGAGAACACGATGGAACCGTCTTTGGCCCGCCCCGTAATGGTAATCTGCGGATACTGCACCTGCTGGGTCTTACTGGTGTTGCGCAGGGCGAAAGCGTAGTGGACATACCCTTGCTGGTCCGCCGACCAGCCGGATTCCACTATTTTCAGAGGATTGTCGGTGACGGTGTCTTGATTGTCTCCATCAGCGCCGTCAGTGCCGCCTACTCCGCCCGTGCCATTGGCATTGTCGGTTCCTGACCCGTTCGAGGAGTGCCCGCCATCGGCCTTATCGGTTGATTGGCTGCTGGATTGTGTCGAGGAATCGGGTGATGTTGCCGACCCGATAATGCCAAGTTGGCCTGCCAACACAATGCCTCCCGCAATGGCGGCGATTATCAGTGCCGCTCCGGCAATGGACCACAGCACGATGGCGCGTTTGCTCAAGTGCAGACGCCGGAATAGTCGAGACGCCGACGCACTGCCGTTCGTTGTTCTCGTTGATGGCGGATTTGCCGATGATGCGTTCGGTATGGGCGGATTGGACTGGGAGAACAGCGCCTGGCGAAACTCTTGGACGCTCTGTGGCCGTTTGCTGGGCTCGAATGCGCACGCATAGCCGATGACGGCGCGTAGTCGAGCCGGTACTGCGGCATCATCGGCAAGTCGCTGCTCGTAGTCGCTGTCATCGGGATATACGCCGGTCAGCATGAATCCGAGTAGCCGGCCCAGCGAGAATACGTCGGAACGCGCGTCGGTTTTGGCAAAGCCATATTGCTCGGGTGAGGCAAAGCCGTAAGTGCCAAGTGCCGTGGTATCCCGTGAGCGGTTGTTCGATGCCGATTGAATGCGCGCGATACCGAAATCGATAAGATGAGCGCTATCCTGAGCCACGATGATATTGGCCGGTGTGATGTCGCGGTGGATGACGCCGTGCTGATGCAGCTCCTGCACCGCCTCGCAAACTTGGCCGATAAGCTGTACGGCCGCATTCGGCGCAAGCCGCCCGTTCTCCTCTACGATGTGCGCAAGCGTATCGCCCGGCACGTAATCATAGACGATAACGAACCGGTCGGGCAGCTCATACGTTGCCTCCACGCGCGGCAGACGGTTGCTCTGGCATGCGCTGAGCGCCGCCCACACGTTGCGCTGCGCCAGGGGAGAGGGAATTTTCTTGCGTACGAACGGGCCGGTGCCGGCGATGCTCACCAGTTCGGTGACACCGGACGGCCCACGGGCGAGTGTGCGCTCGACATGGTAGGCATCGTCGATGCTCATCGCATGCATCGCCTGCTTATCGTCCATGTCTCTCCTTGATGCCCTCTTACTTGCGTCTCACTGGTGAGTGTTGTTGGGCCGAATGTCGTCAATCGGCCGGTAGCAACGTCGCCTCTCCCATACGATACAACTCGTCGTCCGTGGCAATGCGGTCGAATCCATTGCGTATACACCAGATGATAATCGCGTCGCGTCGCTGTTTGCACCACAGTTCGGAAACGCCTGCAAGACGAAGCAGCCGTTGGGTTTCACGTAATGTGCACCTGAGACCAAAAGCCAGCATAATGGCGTGATCTCGGCCGGGGCGGCTTTTGCCGGAGAAAATGTCATAAACCACTGTGGCGTTGAGGCCGGATGCCCGCACCACGTCGGCTCGTCTCAGGTCATGGGCTTCCATACGGTCGAACAGATAGTCGGTCAGCGTGCGTGCGCTGACGAGTCCCTCATCGAGATACTGCTCAATGCTGGCGCTGGCGAGCAGCCGATCCAACAGTTCCTCGGTCAAATGTTCTTCGGGGATGTCTGCCATTGCCCATGCTCCTTGTCGCTGTGTTGCGGGTGCTGTGCTGCGCCATCGTACGCGGTTGCTCGATTCCCAGCGTACAGGACGCCGACTTTTCGGAAACACGCCGAAAAATTCAGTTGTCAGCTGATGTATGGCCCGCGCGTGTCGCCGACAATGGTCGATGCCATCCGTGTAGATGCGGTGGCGGAAAGGATGTTCATGCGCGGTATCAAGCATCGACAATAAAGCTAACATGCATACAAAATGCTAATTTGCGTACATAATAACAACGCCATACACTGGTTTCGATGTATCGCAGAGCAAAGCGAGCAATAAGAAGGGACGCAATGATGAGCGAACGATACCGGCTTGCCATGGCAGTCGGATTGACCGTAACGGTTGCCGGGCTTGCCTCTTCTGTGCTGGTAATGCTGCTGCTTAAGGAAAGAAGGGCATCATGACAACGCCATTTGATCAACAACCTCAGCCGGTTCCACCGTCCGAAGGCACGAATGACGCACCGGAAGATCGCGCGAATGCGCCTACCGTGCCGAATACTGTACCGGCTGGCCAACCGAACGTAGCGTCTGATGGTGCTACCACCACTCCGATGACTCCTGCTGCGGCTCCGCAGCAGCCTGCCGGAGCGCCATTCGGCCGTGTATATGCGGTCAGTCCGCAACAGTTGTTCCAGGTTATTCACGACCAGCTGACTACTGGCGCCACGTTTACCTTGGATAACGAAAACACCCAGACCGGAGCGTTTTCCTTCCACTCCTATGATGGGGTGAACTGCATGCTAACCGTAGTTCCACAGGGTGCGGCTGGGACCGCCATTCGTCTGGAGGCGACCGGGAACGAAAGCGCCAAGCGTGTTGATGAGTTCCTCGCCTCTTTGGACAAGCGTATTGGTGTGGCTCCTGCACCTGCCACACATGGTGCCGGTGCTGCCACTGGTTTTGCTGGTGCCGCTGCGCCTGCCGTGCTTGCTCCGAATGCACAAGGGGTGAAGAAGACTTCCAAGCTGGCTGTGTTCGCCATTATTTGGGGAGTGTTGTTCGTACTCGCCCAATTTGTGGATGTTTCTGGCCGATCCTGGGGCGGACTGCTGTTCGCCACGGTGATTCCGGCACTGCTCTCAGGTTTCGCCGTATACGTGACTCGCCCGAGTGGCAAGGTGCAAGGCCGAGTGCTGGCCTGGGTGGCAGTCGGTATCACCGTTGTGGGTCTGGTAATCGGTGGCGTGTTCGTAATTCGTGACGGTGCGAAGGCCAAGGCTGATCGGGCGGAATTGGAAGCATCGCTCGCCACCAAGTGCGAAGCATATTCATGGCCGGAGTCGGATATCGCGGCGCTGCTGCCGCAGCCGAAATCCACAAAGGGTGAAATTAGAAGTGAGTCTTCGGACTACTTCCACATCGAGGTGTGCGATACCGACGCCAAGCAGTATGCCGACTACGTCAAGTCCGTGCAAGACAACGGTTTCACCGTGGACTATAACAAGTCCGCTGACATCTTCAATGCCAAGAACGCCGATGGATACAGTGTGAGCGTTTCTCGTTACACTGACAACGAGACCATCATGTCCATCACTATCCAGGCTCCGAAGAAGAAGGAAGATACGTCTACGGACGGCGACGCCGCGAAGCAGGATGATAAGAGCACTGATACGGGCACTGATTCCAGCGATGCCAACAAGCAGAGCGACCAGTCTTCGGATCAGAAGGCGCAGCAGAACACCAATGACAGTGCTGACTTCAAGGCCACGATGGACAGCTACGAGGCCTTTATCGATGAGTATGTTGCCTTCATGAACAAATATCAGAAATCCGACAACGTGGTCAGCATGGCTACCGACTATGCCGGCATGATGAAGCGTTACTCTGAGTTCTCCCAGAAGGTAGACGCCATTGACGAAAGCTCCCTCAGCAGTGAGGATTCGGCCTACTACACCGAGGTCATGACTCGATGCACGCAGAAGCTCGCATCGGTGGGCCAGTGATCAGACTGGCGTATCGAGGTGACGGTTTTCCAAGAAAGGAACGATGACGGTATATGGGTATACGCGGCAGACAGTATACGCCAATGGATGAGCCGGCCTTCAACAAGGCCATCCCCGGAACGGAGGCTCTGGCCGGGGCGCTGAAGGACACTTTTGGCGCATTCCGTAGTGGGCTTGGGATTACCGAACCTGTGGTTTCGGTGAATTGCGAAGGTTGTGGCGCTCCGCTTTCCGGTCATCGCAAAGAAGTCGTTCGATGCGAATATTGCGATCGCGAAACGCAGCTATAACCAACATGCCAGCATAACGGCCGGTCTTGCGATTGCATAGTCGCAAGATCGGCCATATGCATGAGATATCGAGGAAAAAACAGATGGCAGTTATTAAGGCGTTCGCCGGCGCGCTCGGCGGTACATTCGCGGACCTGTGGCGTGATATCATCACCGCTGGTCCGTTCACGGAACACACCGTCGTTGTGCCGGGCATTCCCCGCGGAAGCAACAACGATCGCGGTTCGAATGAATACGGTTCCGAGGGAATAATCACCAATGGTTCGCGTATCTATGTGCCAGAGAATACTGCGGCGTTCATTTTCTCTGAAACAGGTATCGAAAACGTCATCACCGAGTCGGGCGGTTATGAATATCGCAACGGGGAGCAGAGCGTGCTCGCCGGAGACGGCATCGGATCGTTCTTCAATCAGGTTGCCGATCGATTCACCTTCGGAGGTCAGCCTGGCCGCACCAAATATGTGGCCTTCGTCAACCTGCGTGAGATTCGTGGCATCAAATTCGGCACTTCTGCGCCGCTGGTGTATAACGACCGGTTCTATGGCGTCGATTTGGAAATTCGCGCACGCGGATCCATGTCGCTAAAGGTCACTGATCCAGTTCGATTCGTTCGTAACTTTGTGCCGGCCACTACCGTGTCGTATTCATTCGATGATGAAGGGCCACGTAGGCAGATTCTGTCTGAATTCGTACAGTCGTTTATTGTGGCCATCAATTTGTTGTCCAATGAATATCGTATTTCGCAATTGCCCGGCAAGGCGAATGACATCGCAGCATGCGTGCGTGGCGATCGGGCCAATGCAGGTACGTGGAATGATCGTTTTGGCTTTGAAGTGTCCAGTGTGGGCATCGAAAGTATCGAGTTCACCGAGCAATCACGTCAACTCGTGCAGCAGTTCGCCTCGAATAAGATGAATGTTGCCGCATACGAGGGCGTTTCCCAGCAAGCTGGCAATATGGCTGCCCAGCAGCGCATTGCGCAAGGCATCCAAGACAACGGCTTTGGCGATGGTGGCATGTTGCTGGGCATGAATATGGCACAAGCCATTAATCCTATGACGGCCGCCCCGGTTCAAGCGCCGGCACCGGAAGCCGCTGCTCCCGCCGTTCACACGACATCCATGTCTGTGGAAGAACAAGTCGAGGCGATGAAGAAATTGAAGGAATTGGTTGATATCGGCATTCTCTCCCAAGAAGAATTTGATGCAAAAAAGCACGAAATTCTCGGCCTATAAACGGCGCATTCATGCAACTCGAGACAGTTGATAATGAGGGAAACGTTGGTGCGGTATATCGGCCGCCAAGAAGGCTGCCGAAGAAGAGGCTGCAAGAAAGGCCGCTGAAGAACAGGCTGCTGCACACGCCGAGGCCCAGCGTCAGGCTGAGGAGGCCGCTCGGCAGGCACAACAGCAACAACAAGCACAGCAGAATGTGTGCTATGCAAACTGCTCTGAAGCTCGCGCGGCTGGAGCGGCTCCGATTTATCAGGGGTAGCCCGGATACAGTAGCCAGCTCGATCGCGATCACGATGGCGTGGCCTGCGAGTAGCGCTCGCGTTGTTGAGGAGACTCAGCGCTTGTTCGGGCCGCCGTCCGGGAACATCAAGTAAGTGATGATGCCGGCGGCGGTTCCGCTGGCCAGCGCTCCGGTGATGACGGCAAGAGCCTGCATCGCCGTGCTGAGCGTAGGCTTGCCTGCTGCGGCAGTCTTTGAAGCCTTCAATGTGGCGGCACTGGGCTTGCGTTTCTCGGTGGCGGCGTTGTCGGCAACGTTGCCACCGTCCGTATTGACCGGGGCATTGTCGGCAACGGCCTCGCCGTCTTGCTCTTGGGCGCGCCGTTCGCGAATGCGTTGCTCAATGGGATCGTCGACCAAAGTCTTGATGATGCGTGCCAGATCGCGGTCTTCACGACGTGCGATCTCGGCGCTGAACACCGTACGTAAAGCGAGATACTGCAGTTTGGTCATCGGGCTTTTGCCGGTCTCCAAGTTAGACACCGTCTGTCGCGCGACTCCCAGCTCGTCGGCCAGTTGCTGAGTCGTCCATCCGGCTACCTTGCGAATCGGACCCAGGTTCTCCTGAAACTTATCAATCCACCATTGTTCGATTTCAGACGCCGCCATTACGCACCTCCTTCCACGCTGTCACCAGTGTACGTTACCTGTACCGAAATCAATCCAAAAAACAGTGTTCATGTGAAATTCACTGCGTATCTGCGCTTTCGCCAGTTTACCGAGATTAGCCTTACATAGCCCATAAGACCGGCATTGGGTGTGTGAACCGCAGTGGCATTGCGATTATATTGGTTGCCCGGCTCCCGCACAAGCGTCGCCGGACGCGACTCGAGGGATGCACCCCGGAGGAGTTCCGGAGCATGTCCCTCGCGGTCTCAGACTGCATCCCACTTACCGACGTCCAACAAACGGGGTGCGGTTCAGTTCCGTGAAAAACGCTCTTGTGCTTTGCTTCGTTTCCTGCTATGTGTGAAAACATGGATAATACGCATGCTCGCCGCGTCGATGGCACGGTGCGGCGTCGGACGGGGGAGCGCGGCGCCATCATGACGCTGCGCGACTGCCCGCGCGCCATGCGCGTCGTCGTGGACGGCGTCGACCTGGATGAACGGCACCGGTTCCGCCTCTGCGAGATCGGCCTGGCTCCGGGCGCGGGCCTGCGGGTCGTGCAGCGTGGCGCTTTCGGCGGGCGGGTCATCGCCTTCGGAGATGAACGCGTCGCGGTGGATGGCGCCACCGCGCGGGCCGTCCGCGTACGGTTCGCGCAGGACGAACATACGCAAGACGACGTTGCGTAACGCGAAGAGAACGAGAATATGCGCGAATGATGAATCTACGGGACCTGAGAGGTGTCGACTGCTGCAGCTCGCAGGACGATTGCTGCCGGCGTTGCGATCGCCATGCGGAGACGTCCGCGAATGGCGCCGTGCGTGACGGCGCTCGCGGCGACACCTGCGATGCCGGTCATCGCGGTCGACGGGCGTACCGGAGACGGCGGCGAGGCGTTGGCCGATGCCATCGCCGCGGGTTTCCGGGGAACCCCCATTCCCCATGGGCTGACCGCATGGTCCGCCATCACGGCCGACGCCGACGGGCACACCGTCGACGACCTGCGCTCCTGGGCTGAATCACGGGCCGATGCCCGTCTCGACTGGACCGCCGGCGTATTGCGAGGTCTTGACGTTCACGACGACGGTCGCGTCACCTTATCCGACCGCATCGACGGCATGCTGCTGCACCCCGTGGTCGGCGTCATCGTTTTTCTCGCGGTTCTGTTCACGGTGTTCCAAGCCACGACGACGCTGGCCAGTCCGATGCAGGATTGGATCGATGTGGCGTTCCGCGGCTGGTGCACATCCGGCCTCGACTGGTTGCTTGGGCTGTTCGGCGCGGCCTGGCGCGGCGGCTGGGTGCGTTCGCTGCTGGTCGATGGCGTGCTCGATGGCGTGATCACCGTACTGACGTTCATTCCCGTGATGGGCATCATGTTCCTGTTGCTGTCGATTCTGGAGGACTCCGGCTACATGGCCCGTGCCGCATTCGTGATGGATCGCGCCATGCGCGCCTTGGGATTGGACGGCCGCGCGTTTTTGCCGATCATCGTCGGCTTCGGCTGCAATCTGCCGGCCTTGGCGGCCACCCGCACCCTGCCTGATTCCCGTCAGCGGGTGCTGACCGGCATGCTGGTGCCGTTTGCCGCGTGTTCCGCGCGCCTGTCGGTGTTCCTGGTGCTCGCCCATGCGTTCTTTCCGAAGTATGCGGGTCTCGTGGTGTTCCTCATGTACGTCGTTTCGGTGATGATCATCCTGCTGGTCGGCGTGATGCTGCGCCACACCATATTCCGTGGGCTTGAGCCGGAGCCGCTCATGCTGGCGCTTCCCTCATACCAGTGCCCCCGCGCCCTGCAGCTGGTTCGTTCGGTGCTGCTGCGTCTATGGGGATTCGTTCGCGGCGCCAGTGTGATCATCATCTCGATGATCATGGCGCTATGGCTGCTGCAGGGCATTCCCATGACGGCCGGTGCCGGCGGTTTCGCGCATGTCGACGATGTGCATGATTCCGCGTACGGCGTGCTCGCCGATGCGGTGGCCCCGTGTTCGCTCCGGCGGGCTTCGACGACTGGCATGCGTCGGCCGCGCTGATTACGGGATTCGTCGCCAAGGAAGTCGTGATCGGTTCGATGTCGCAGTCCTATCATGCCGACGAACAGCCGGCCGATATCGTTGCCGACATCGCTGCCGATCTTAAAACCGGGATGACGGTTCCGCAGATCGCCGACTATCGGCGTCTGCCCTCCGATTTCGTGGATATGGCGATTATGCGTGCATAGGAGCGTGGACTGGTCACATTGATGGACCGCGCACCGCGATCCCTGTGCGACGGGACGGCATGCCGACCGGACCCCGCCTCGCTGGTCTGCGCGGGGTGCCCGTTCAGGGCGCCCTCCTCGGCGCGGTCATGAATGCGGGTGGCGTCGTCGGTTCGAGGTTCGTGTCTCAGGACGCCTTGGCGAATCATGCCGATCGTCTTCGTCGCGCCGGCTGTACGGAGCGTCGGCTGCGGTGCCAGTGTTTGGCCACGTTACGGGCGATGATGCGATGCGCGGGAGCCGAACCATTACGCTTGACTCCCGTTGCCACACAGACCGGAATGAGAAGGGGGAGGGCCCCATGATTGCAGGAATGTCCGTCACCACGTTGCTGTCGGTGCTTGTAGCCGGCGTCGCCGCCGGATTCGTTGGATACGCGGTCGGCGCATCCTCATTGGTTTCCTATCCGGCGTTGCTGGCATTCGGTATTCCGCCCGTGCTGTCCAACACCACGAACACGGTGGGCGTGTGTGGTACCGGCATCGGCGGGTTGCTCTCCGCTCGCAAGGAGCTCACGGGACAGGGCCGGCGTGTGGTCGTCTATGCCTGCATCGGTCTGGTCGGCGGCGTCATCGGAGGTCTGTTGCTGCTTGAATTGCCCGCGAAGGTCTTTGAATTCGCGGTACCGCCGTTGATTCTGTTCAGTGCGCTCATCATCGCGCTCAATCCACGGAGGAAAGCGGCCGCACGCGATGCCGTGGCACGGGCGCTGCCGCAATCGTATCAGGCGGAGCGCGCCGCGCGGATCGCCGGTGCGACGGTGAACGGCGCATTGCGCGACGATCCGTGGTGGCTGTGGGCCGGCGTGAGCTTCGTCGGTGTCTATTCCGGCTATTTCGGCGCGGCCGCCGGTACGCTTGCCCTGGCGATTCTCGATTTGGGCAGGATCGGCCCGTTCCATCAGATCAACGCATTGAAAACCGTGGTCGGATTCGGCGCGAATATCTCCGCCGCGGTCATGTTCGTAATCCGTGGTTCCGTCTGCTGGCCGTTCGCCATCATGATGTGCATCGGTTGCACCATCGGCAGCGCGATCGCGCCTCCCATCACCCGGCGTATTCCGGAGAACATCATGCGGGCCGCCGCCGTATTGACCGGCATTATCCTCGCCGTCAAGCTTGGCTGGAACACTTACCTGTGATGGTCCTGGCTGCTGGGGCATGCTGAACAGTCACTGCAGTGCGGTGATGCGTGGGCGTGGGTGGGGGAATTATGACGATCCCGTCGGATGGAAGGCGTGTTCCGTCCGACGGGATTCCCGCTCGATCGGTCGATGATCGATTAGTTGTGCATGGCTTCGATGTTGTTGCCCTCCGGATCATGCACGAACGCGGCGTAGAACGCTTCTTCCTTGTCGAAATCCTTCACCTTGACGGTCACATGGTTGATCATGATCTGTCCTTTCATGCGCTCGGTGCGTTGTGCATCCGCATTCCATGATAGACGGCAGACGATGCGAATGGAAAGGGTGGTGCCCTGGGAGGTCGTGAAGTCCGGTCCGTTGCCGCACGTGCCGCGATGACCTACAGCCCGTGGACGTTCGCCCCGAACGGCCAGAGTGCGAGTTTGGCCATCTTGAACGACTGGATGCCGAACGGGATGCCGATTATTCTCATAGCGGGTTTCCTTACGCTCGACCATGTCCCGGAAGATGCCGGATGGTATATCAGACCTCCATTCTATGGTACTGGTGTGAGGTGAAGCGGGGCCGGGACCAGGCCCATGCGTCTTGAGGCGCCGAGTAGACGAGTAGATTGGAGCGACCATGCCCGTGACGTCCGATGGGGTGGACGGGTCCGGCGCGTATGCCGAGGCCATGGCGAGCGAGGAGGCCGATGCCGTGTGGATCAGGCGTGTGGCGTTGCTGCTCGTTGGTCAGGCGTTTTCGCTGTTGGGCTCCAGCATCGTGCAGTACGCCATCTGGTGGTGGATCGTATTGCAGACCAGAACCGGTTCGGCGATGCTGCTGGCCACCCTGTTCGGCGTGGTGCCGCAGGCCGTGGTCTCGATCTTCGGCGGCTCATGGGCGGACCGCCATAATCGCAAACTGCTGATCATGCTGCCAGACATGGTGATCGCCGCCGTCACCGTCGTGTTGTCGTTGGGTTTCGCGATGGGATGGGCCGGACTGGGCACGATCTTCGTGGTGCTGCTCATCCGTTCGGCGGGCGGCGGCATCCAGACGCCGGCCGTGCAGTCGTTCATCCCGGACGTCGTGCCCTCCGGCAAACTGCTGCGCGTCAATTCGATATACGGTGTGATCAACTCGGCGAACATGATAGTGGCACCGGCTGTGGCCGCCGTGCTCATCAACATGGTGCCGTTGTGGTCGATCCTGCTGATCGACGTGACCACGGCGGTCATCGGCGTCGGGTTCGTGGCGTTGATCAAGGTGCCGAAGAGACGCGCGACGGCGGAGCGTGCCGCGCACGCCGTGCCCGAAGGGGAGGGACGCTCGCCGCTCGCCGGCGTCCGCCGTGTCTTCGCCGATCTCAAGGTGGGATTCGACTACACGTGGCGTCGGCCGAATCTGCGCAACGTGGTGTTGGGCGACGCGCTGACCTGTTTCATCGCCGTGGCCCCGATGAATCTGACCCTGCTGCTCATGACCCGCGAATACGAGGGAATCGATCTGAATCTGGGATTCATCAACCTGACCACCGCCTCCGACAAACTCGCGGCCAATGAGCTGGGATGGAGCATCGGCATGTTGCTTGGCGGCGCGTTCATGTCCACCGTCGGGGCCAAGGTCGTGCGCGACAACATGCGCATGGTCGCGCTCGGCGTCACTTTGGTCGGCGTGACCGTGGTGGGTCTCGGGGTCGCGCCCAATCTGCTGGCGTACCTGTTTGTCGACGTGGCGAATGGCGTCGCCGAGGCCATCTGCGTGGGTCCGATGCGTACCATCATGCAAACCGAGTCCGATGAGAATGTGGTCGGCCGCGTCTTTGGTCTCGACACCACGCTCAGCACGCTGGGCATGCCGCTGGGCATGCTGGTCTTCGCGCCTCTGGCCGACATGATTCCGATTTCGCTGGTGTTTGTCATCGGCGGTGTGCTGACCTTGCCCATCGGCGTCTACCTGTTCGGCCAGACGCGCAGGCGTGCCGGAACGGTGCCGGACCGGGGACGATGACCGCCGGGGAAGTTGGTTGCGACCCTCCAAAAAACAGTGTTCATGTGAAATTCACCGCATACTCGCGCTTTTGCCGGTTCGCCATGATTAGCCTTGAACAAGGAACAGCAGAGTAGAAGCAGAAGGTATGCGCGTATTCGATTTTGACGGAACCATCTACGACGGCGAAAGCCTGTTCGACCTGTACCTGTATTCCGCTCGACATGACCCGAAGGTGTTCCGTTTCATCGCACCCGTGTTGCGGTACGCGGTCAAATACAAACTCGGGCGGGCCACGCTTGAGCAGATGGAATACGGCGTGGGCAGAATGGCCGAAGGCTATCTTACGGAACTGAACCGTTCCCGACGCGTGGCGAGCGTCGAACAGCTCGTGAACGATTTCTGGGATCGGAACTACCCGCGCATCAAGCCCTGGTACCAGCCCGAACCGGATGACGTGATCCTCACCGCATCCTTCGATTTGACGGTGGGGGAGGCCTGCCGCAGGCTCGGCGTGCGGAACCTCGTGGCCAGCAAGGTCGATTTGGAGACGATGAGGGTTACGTATCTCAACTTCAACACCAACAAGGCCAGGCGATTCCGCGAGCTGTACGGTCCGGACGCCGTCGTCGACGAGTTCTACACCGACTCGAAGTTCGACCAGCCGATGATCGATATGGCCCGTCGCGCGTTCATGGTCAAAGGGGACACCATAACGCGGGTGAAATAGCGGACGGCGCGGAACAACGCGACGTCACCGACAACGAAGGAGGAGCGCAGATGAGCATGCCGCTCGATCTATATGTAATCCGACATGGCGAATCCGAAGCGAACGTCATCGTCCAGGCGGGTGAGCAGGGCGACAACTCCCTGTACACGCAGGACAACGTCACCGTGCCCGACCGCTCATGGCGGCTCACCGCCACCGGTCGCAAGCAGGCCGACTGCATCGGACGCTGGCTCGTCAGCCAGCAGCAGCTGTTCGACCGCTACATGGTTTCGCCGTATGTGCGCACCCGCGAGACCGCGGCCACCATGGCCTTGCCCAAAGCCAAGTGGGAGGAGAACCGTGTGCTGCGCGAACGCTCCTGGGGCGAGATCAACACCATCACCAAGGACGAGTTCAAAACCAACTACGCCCGCAACTGGAACTTCAAGAACACCGACCCGTTGTACTGGCGGCCGCCGGCAGGCGAATCCATCGCCGACGTGGCCGAGGACCGCGTGCATAACATCCTGACCTCGTTGAGCCGCAAATCCGACTCGGAGTCCGTGGTCATGGTCACGCACGGCGACTTCATGCTCGCCCTGATGCTCACCATCGAGGATCTGGCCGACGAGGAGTTCCTGCATCGCGCCGATTCGGACGACTGGAAGATCACCAACTGCACGTGCCTGCATTACACGCGTCGAGACCCCGAAACCGGTCGCACGTCCAAGCGTGTGCGTTGGGAGCAGACCGCCCGGCCCGTGCTTGATGAGGCGAGCGGACGCTGGGAGGTCAAAGTGGAGCCGTGGCGCGAATTCAAGCGCCCGTACCTGTCCAACGGCGATCTGGTCGATGTGGTGCAGGCCGTCGACCCCCACCTGCTGGAGTATTACGGCAAGTGAGCGTTCCGACGGATGGACGCCGCACGATCCCCGTACGCTAGAATGACGCGTGGCGCGGCCGGTCTTGTGTGCCGCACCACCAAGCAAGAGCGAGGAAAGTGAGCAATGTCCATGTCCAATATCTTCCAATGGCGGCTGCATGGCGACGGCAAGACGCTGGCGCCCGGCGAGGTCGTCGAGCCCGATGAACGTCTGACTTGGGTGCGCACCGCCGGTATCGGCGCACAGCACGTCATCGCCATGTTCGGTGCCACCTTTCTGGTGCCGATTCTGACGGGCTTCGACCCGTCCACCACCCTGTTTTTCACGGCTATGTCCACCGCACTGTTCCTGCTGATCAACAGGAACGTGCTGCCGAGCTATTTGGGCTCGTCCTTCGGCTTCATCGCACCGATCACCGCGGTCACCACCGCCAACAAGGGCATTGCGGTCGCCAGCTTCGGCATCATGGTCACCGGTATTCTGCTGGCCCTGATTGGCGTGCTCGTGCACTATGCCGGCGCCAAATGGATCGACATCATCATGCCGCCCGTGGTCAACGGCGCGATTGTGGCCATCATCGGTTTCAATCTGGCACCTTCCGTGTGGACTAACTTCCAAGCCGCGCCGGACACCGCACTGGTTACCCTGCTGGCCGTGCTGCTCGTGGCCGTGCTGTTCAAGGGCTTGCTGGGTCGCCTCAACATTTTGGTCGGCGTAATTATCGGCTATGTATATGCCTGCATCCGTGGCCAGGTCGACTTCTCCGCCATCGGTGACGCCGCATGGATCGGCTTCCCGAAGTTCCACCTGCCACAGGCCGATTTTTCCATCCTTCCCATGTTCATCCCTGTTGTGCTCGTGCTTGTGGCTGAGAACGTCGGCCATGTCAAGTCCGTGGCCCAGATGACCGGCCGCGACTACGACAACCAGATCGGCACCGCCCTCATGGCCGACGGCCTGGGCACCACGCTCGCCGGCTTCGGCGGCGGCTCCGGCACCACCACCTACGGCGAGAACATCGGCGTGATGGCTGCCACCAAGGTGTACTCCACCGCCGCCTACTGGTGTGCAGCCGCCTTCGCCCTGATCCTGAGCCTGTGCCCGAAGTTCGGCGCCGTGATCAACACGATCCCCGCCGGCGTGCTCGGCGGCGTGACTACGCTGCTGTACGGCATGATCGGCATGATCGGCATCCGCATCTGGGTTGAGAACAAGGTCAACTTCGACAAGCCGCTGAACATCATGGTGGCAGCCATCACCATGATTATTGCCATTGGCCAATTCGCGTTCACTGTTGGTGGCATTTCCTTCAACGGCATTGCCATTGGCGCGATCGTGATTCTTGTGGCCTACCACGGTCTGAAGGCCATTGGCAAGGCAACCGGCACTATTGCCAAAGACGATCCGGATATTTTGTAGTGTGTTTTAGTGCTACTGGGCCGTATTGTGGCTCAGTCTTTTTGCACAATGGCTCCTACCTTCACGGGTAGGGGCCATTTGCGTGTTCCATGGAGCGGTGCTCGCCTTACATGGTGGTAGAACCCATGGGGCGGTAATTGGCCCATGGGGCGGCAAACATCCCATGGGGCGGTAAAACCCTCATGGGGCGGCAAAACCCTCATGGGGCGGCAAAATCCTCATGGGGCGGTAGGTGAAAATGGCTCTATTCTGCGGTTTCACAATTTCTTCAAACCGCCTCATGGGCAAGTTGCCGCCCCATGGGCGAGCTACCGCCCCATAGGGTCATAAGTAAAGAGTGGGATGACAGCGTGGCGAGCACCAAGCAAAGTAGGGGGCTTACGCTAAGCTCGGAAAGCTTGCGTAATTTGCGTAACCTTTGACATGAAAGGCCACTGTGCCCCGTAATAATTTCGATAATCGTGACGATTCCGCTGATTTCCAGATGAACGACAGTGCGGAATCCCGCCCCCTTACCTTTGGCGAACTTGGCGTACCCGGACCGCTGGTGCGCGTGCTTGCGGCAGATGACAAGAAGACCGCATTCCCCATTCAGGCCGACACCCTGCCTGATTCACTGGCCGGCCGCGACATTCTCGGCCGAGGGCGCACCGGCTCCGGCAAAACCCTCGCCTTCTCCATTCCGCTGGTCACCCGGCTTGGCTCCTATGATTCGCTTGGCGAAATCGCGATGGAGGAGTTCCGCAACGAAATCAAGCGCCGCAAGAAGGCCAGCCTGGAAGAGCGCCGCGCCGACGACTTCCTGCCGCACCCGCGCGGCCTGGTGCTGGCCCCCACCCGCGAGCTCGCGAACCAGATCAACGACGTGCTGATGCCGCTGGCCCACACGTTTGGCATGAACACCACCACGGTGTACGGTGGCGTCAAGTACATCCACCAGATCCGCGATCTGAAGGCCGGCGCCGATATCGTGGTCGCCTGCCCGGGCCGCCTTGAGGACCTGCTGCGCCAGCAGGCGCTCACGCTCTCGTCCGTCGAAGTCGTGGTCATCGATGAGGCCGATGAAATGGCCGATATGGGCTTCCTGCCGCCGGTCAAGCGACTGCTTGAGCAGATTTCGCCCGACGCCCAGCACATGCTGTTCTCCGCCACGCTCGATCACGGCGTGGATGAAGTGGTGAACACCTTCCTGCACGATCCCAAGGTGCACGAGGTCGATTCGGCCACCACCGAACCTGACCTGATGACCCACCACGTGTTCGAGACCACGCGCGGCGACAAGCACGAACTCGTGCGTACACTCGCCTCGGGCGAAGGCCGCCGCATCCTGTTCACCCGCACCAAGTTCCAGGCCAAGAAGCTCGCCAAGAATCTGACGCAGAACGGCATTCCGGCCGCCGAGCTGCACGGCAACCTGAACCAGAACCAGCGCGATCGCAACCTCGCCGCATTTGATTCCGGCGATGTGCGCGTCATGGTGGCCACTGACGTGGCCGCCCGTGGCATAGACGTCGGCGGCGTGGAGCTCGTGGTGCAGGTCGAGCCGCCGGCCGACCCGAAGTCCTTTGTACACCGCTCCGGTCGTACCGCCCGCGCCGGCAAGGCGGGCGACGTGGTCACCCTCGTGCTGCCCGAGCAGCGCCGCGAGACGCGCCGCTTGCTGAACCAGGCCGGCATCAAGACCAAGATGATTGAAGTGACCCACGATTCGCCCGAAGTGCTTGAGCTTGTGGGCGACCGCGCCGAGCGCGTGGATGGCTGGAGCCTCGACAAGTCGCAGCCCGTGGGCAACCCGCGCAAGGGCAAGAACAAGGGTGCCAAGAATGCGGCGGGCGACGAGTCCGGCCGCGGCGGCAATCGCAATCGCAATCGCAATCGCGACGAGCAGAACGTTGCCGAGACCGAATTCCAGCACGAGAACGAATGTGGCGAGTTTGTTGCCGAAGGCGAGCCGCAGCGCAAGCACGGCGACAAGGCCAGCAAGAAGGCCGTGAAGAAGAACCGCAACCGTGCGGAACGCCGCGCCGGCATGAGCAACCCCGAGGCCGAGCGCCGCGACTATCTGTTCGAGCATGGCGATGACCGACGTAAGGGCGGCCGTCGCGACGGATACGGCAAGGACCGTTACGGCGAGCGTCAGGACGATGGCCGCAACGAGTACGGCAAGAACCGGTACGACGATCGTCGTGGCGGCAAGTTCGAAGGCCGCGATTCTGGTCGCAGCCGTCGCAATGATCGGTACGGCAAGGGCGGAAAATTCGACAAGCGCGACGGGGCCGAATACGGCCGCAACGATGATTTCAGCGGCCGTAAGCATGGATCAAGCCGTCGCTTCGATCGTACTGATCCCCGCGATTTCGAGCGTCCGCGTAAGCCGCGCCGCAATGAGCGCAGCCACGAGGACTACGGCTTCTCCTATGACGAGCGTTCCCATGACGGCCGCAGGCAGTCCATGCGCAACACCCGTCAGGGCGAAGGCGGTAAGCGCATCCATCGCAAGAACGAGAACCGCATCGTACGCGACGAGCGTTCAGAAGGTGCCAAGCGTCACGAACGCCGCATGATCGCCAAATACGGCAACACGGAAGGCCCAAACCGCCGCCATTCCAAGAAGAATCGCAACAATGCGCCATTCCGTATGAAGTCCGGACGCCGTTAGTCCGACAGTGCGTATGAATCAGGCCCGACGACCTTTGATGGTCGTCGGGCCTGATTGTGTTGTAGGTCGGTGTTTTCGATGCGGATGCCTGTTCCCGACATGATGTGTATCAATGTTTCATAAATATGTTATATTAATACACAACTTGATGGGAGCCACGCTGTCATCCATCATCGGGTTGTTCGACGGATCGCCTATGCGTGGGCTGGCCGTCGGACTGTGGGTCGGCACATCCGGGGTGGGCATAGCGCTCGGCCCGGTCATCGGCGGCATCCTGCTGCAACGGTTCGCATGGGATAGCGTGTTCTGGGTGTGCGCCGTCATCGGCACGTTGGCCATTTGCGCCGCCTTCCTGTGCCTGTTCGGTTTCATCTTCCTCACGACCTAATGGTTCCAGGCGCTGCATGGGTGTTCGGCGCTCGAGATGGCGATTGCCACACTGCCGTTCGCGGCCGTCATGGCCGCAGGCATCGCCCTCGTCCAGGGACCGCCACCGACACACTGATGACGGCCGTGCCGGTCAGCGAGGAAGGTATGGGCAGTGCCGTCAACGACACGATCCGCGAACTCAGTGGCACGCTCGGCGTCGGCATCATGGGGTCGCTGCAGGCCGGTACGTACACCACCGGCCTGACGGACGCGCCGCGAGGATCCTACCTGCCCCAGGACATCCTTGGCGCATCCAAGGAATCCGTGATGGCTGCCGAATCCATTTCCGGCTCCCTGCCGGGCACCCTGCGCAGATTGCTGGATGACTCGGTCGCATCCGCGACGATGACCCTCACCTGATTGCATCCTCCATCTGGGTGTCCATACACGGGTTCATCCAATTCGAACTGCGTTCCGCACAACCCCGCACACGCGGCCGCGAACGGGTCGACCGGTCGTACGGGTACCTGCTCGACCTGCTGATCCGAGGCATTCGGCGGTAAATGGTGAGCTCCCTCTGATGAGGGAGCTCAGTATTGATACGCTGTACTGCCGTCGGCGTTGCGGATGGTGAAAGTGGGGGATTGCTCGATGTTGAGGTCCACGGTCAGGGAATGCTGGGCGTCGGCGCTCGTCGAACGATAGACGAAGTGCTTGTTTTCCAGCTTCACGGCCTCGGTACGCGCATCCATCAGCCATGGGTTGCGACGGCGCAGCGCGATCAGCGCCTGATGCAGCCGGTATGTCGGCTCTCCCAGCGTGGACAGTTCGGCAGGGGAGTCGGGGAACTTCGGACGTACGTCGTCATCGCCGCCGAAACGCTCCTGCTTGACGCCCACATAGCCCTGCTCGTCGCCGTAATAGATGCTTGGCACGCCGCCGACCGTCATGAGCACCGCCAATGCCAACGCCGCCTTGGCCGGGCCAATCTGCGATGCGATACGCGTCACGTCATGGTTGCCGATGAACGTCTGCGGCACGAAGGAATTCAGGAACGCGTTGTGCCGCTTGAGATTCCAATCCAGCTCGAAGAAGTTCTCCGTCTCCAGCGCATGCTGGATCGACTTCCATAGCTCGTATTGCGTGATCGAATCCATCGTGGATTCCTCGATGATGCGCGGGTAATCGCCATGGATCACCTCACCGAAAATCCACGAATACGGGTGTGCGGCTTTGACCTGCGGCAACACGCGCGCCCAGAACGGGCTCGGCACGGCATACGCGGCGTCGAGGCGCCAGCCGGCGGCTCCGCGATCCAGCCAATGGCTCATCACATGGGCCACATAGTCAACGGTCTCGTCAGCCGAATGGTCCAGCGCCACCAGATCCCCGTGCCCCTCGAACACATCCAAAGCGGGTTCGTCATTATCACCGACATGCGCGCGGACCAGACCATGCCACGGGTTGTCGGCCGGATTCAAGCGTCCGGTGGTCTCGTCAAGCGCCGCCCGGACGGCCGGATGATCGCGGCTCACATGATTGAACACGCCATCCAGCACCACCTGCAATCCCATGTCCCGGCAGGCCGCAATCAGCTGGTCGAACGCGGCATCCCCGCCCAATCGCACATCGATGTGCATATGGTCGAGCGTGTCGTATCCATGCGTCGCCGACTCGAACACCGGACCCAGCAGCAGGCCGGACACGCCTAGATCGCGCACGTACTCCAGCCAAGGGATCATCGCGTCAAGGCCGCGGCCATGGAACTGGCGCGGGCCGGCGGGCCTGATATCGGCACCGCAGAAGCCCAGCGGATACACGTGCCAGAACACCCCGTACTTCACCCAATCGGGCATTGTGCGGCTCGAATCCGTGCTTACAACCACTGTGCACCTCCTGATTGACACCGTGTCCATTTTCGCACACGCATGACCGAATCCTCGGCAGATGGCGGGAAATGTCGACGAGCATATCGAAGCAAAGTATGAGCCTGCCTCCGTTCCGTTGGTTGGTGTGCAAGGCCGTGACCCTGATCTGCGCCGGCATGGACCGCCGCCGCACCAACGGGTTCTTCACCTACGCGCAGATCGTGGGCGCGGCGGCCATGAACTTTATGCATGGCGCGCAGGACGGCCAGAAGTTCATCGGCGTGCTGTTCCTCGGCATGGCGTTCTGCAATGGCCAACCCAGCGTGACCGGTGTGATGATTCTGGTCTGGCTCATGATCCTGTGCAGCACCATCATGGGCGAGGGCGCGGTACGCCGCCTCTCCGCCATCAACTTCGGCGTGGTGCGCGACATGATGCTCACCTGGGTGTTCACCTTCCCCGGTTGCGGTCTCATCAGCTTCGTAATGGCCAAACTGTTCATGGTCGTGTTCTAGAAAGGAATCCACCCATCATGGCGAGACAAAAAGACGTGTTCTACTTCGACGGATTCCGCCGCAGCGCGGACTACGCATGCCAGGCCGCGAAGCTGCTGTCCGAGGTCATGCACGACTTCAATCCGGACCAGCTGCGCGAACGCATGGACAGCATGCACGCGATTGAGAAGTCGGCGGACGAGGTGCGCCACGACATGATGGACGAACTGGTGACCGCGTTCATCACGCCGTTCGACCGCGAGGACATCGACGAGCTTGGCCACGTGCTCGACGATGTGACCGACAGCATCGAAGGCGTACTCAACCGCATGTACTACGACAATGTGACCGACATGCGCGACGATGCGGTCCAGATGTCGGATATGGTGGTGCGCGCCACGGAAAGCATCTGCGAGCTGGTCAACGAACTGCCGCGATTCCGGCATTCCAAGACGTTGCGCGAACTGGTGTTCGCCATCAACACGATCGAAACGGACGCCGACCACCTGTTCATTGAATCAATGCGTACGCTGCACACCACCTGCACCGATCCGCTGCAGGTGTTCGCCTGGCATGACGTGTACCGTCACCTCGAACAGTGCTCCGATGACTGCGAGCGCGTGGCCAACACCATTGACAGTATCGTCATGAAAAACAGCTGAGGTTGGTTTTTCACAACCTCCCTCTGATGAGCCGAGCCGTGAAGAAAACGCCGGAAGTGTTTTTAGGCGAGGGTGAGTGACAACGAGCGAATAAGAGGTCAGCTGCAAGCTGTCCTGAATCGCGTTCGAGGTGGCATCGCGAAGCGATGACGGAGGGAGAGACCTACTTGACCAAAGGCCCCTCACCGATGGGCGTTGAGCCAGAGGATGGCGAGTTGGGTGCGGTTGGTCAGGCCGAGCTTGTCCAGTATCGCGCTGATGCGATTGCGGACCGTGCCTTCGCTCAGGAACAGTCTGGCGGCGATGTCGCGGTTATCGAGGCCCTCGGCGACCAGCGCGGTGATCTCACGTTCGCGCTCGCCAAGCAGGCCCTCGATGGAATCGGCGGTATCTCCGGAATCGTCGGAATCGGCAGGATCCGGAGTCCGTTCGGTGAGCTTGCCGAGCACTTCCGCGCCGAGCACCACCTGACCTGCCATCACCGCCTGCAGCGCAGGCCCGACCGCCGCCACATCCTGTTTGATGAGATAGCCCTTGGCGCCAAGCCCCATCGCCTGCGCGATATACGACTGGTCCGAAAACGTGGTCAGGAACAGTATGCGCGCGGCCGGGTCCGTGGACAGAATCTCACGCGCGGCATCCAAACCGCTGGTGCCGGGCATCTGAATATCGATCAGCAGTACGTCCGGTCGGCTCGCCGGCGTCTCGAAATAACGGCGCACGGCGGCGTCGCCGTCATTTGCCGTCCATAGCACCTCGGCCGTGCCGGTGGCCGTCAGAATCGTCTCCAACGACTGGCAGACGATCGGATCATCATCCACGATTGCGATTCTCATCAATCCCTCGATTCCATGGTCCAACGCTTCTTCGGCACGGATACGAACACACGCCAGCCGCCCTCATACGGCCCGCAAACCGCAGTGCCGCCAAGGGCGCGTACGCGCGATTCGATATCCGCCAAACCCATGCCGCGCATCAGCTCATCGGCCGAACCGCGCATATCGGCAACACTGTCGGCGGCGAGTCGCGAGCCGACGCGCGTGGCACGCATCGCACGCGGGCGGGCAGCGGCCGTCCGGGACCCATCGGACTCGGACACGGCCGGCCCCGGATCCTGAATGACCAACTGCCAGAACGCGGGGAAGCCGCGCAACGTTACGCTCGCCTCGTGCGCCGCACTATGATGCACCACGTTCGACAATGCCTCGCGAATCACGGTCGTGAAACAGCGCGAGACCGGCGCGGGCGCCTTGGCGATATCGTTGGCCAGCGTCACGGCGAAACCGGGGGAGATGCCGTCGAACGACGTGACGGCATCATCGATCTGCGCGGCGAAATCAGTGCCGTCATCCTCAAGATCATGCACCGAACGGCGCACCATCGTCATCGCATCATCCAACGTCGCACCCAACGTGGCGAACCCTTGCGCGGCGACCGTATCGTTCGTCGCCTCGGCCACCGTCCTGCCGGCCTGCGCCTGCATGATCGCGCGGGTCAGCAGATGGCCCACATTGTCGTGGATCTCCCGGGCGATACGCGTGCGCTCGCCGAGGGTCGCCATGCGAATCGACTGGGCGCGTTCCTCATCGATGTCGGCGATGCGCGAACGAGTGGCCCGCGAGGATTCGCGCGCCCTGTCCTGCGCGTGCAGCAACGCGCGCCGCGCCTCGTCCGAGGAGGCGCGGGCCCGGCCCAGAACGAATCCAAGCAGGGCGACCATCGTCATCACCAGCGTCTGGAGACGGTCGGTGCCACGGGCGAACCAGAGCGCGATTGGCGGCAACACCCATATCCAGCGCGCGGCGACCGAAAACCGCGGGGCCGAACGTATTGCATCGGCAAGGGAACGGCGAGAGGCCGCGGTCCGCGAGACACTGGGGGAGCGGCCGCTTGCCGCAGTCCGTGCCCCAGTTCGGGCTCCGGCCGAGGCAAGGGCCGGCAGCTGTGCAGTATCGTAGGCGATGAGCGGCATGAACGCACACCATGAAGGCACCGCCACGGCGATGGCGAGAAACGCCGCGCACAATACCCAAGACCATTGTGCAGCGGGACGCAGCCATTCCACCAATCCGGCGACGGAAACGGCCAACAGCAGGCCGGCGATGAACACGCCATCGAGCCGCACCCCGACAAGCCAGGCCAAAGCCAGGCCCAACACGAGCAGCAAGCCCTTCTCAGCCAACACGCGCATGGCACCTCCCCGGCTCGACGCTCTTCCACCACCAGTCTAGCGGTGTGCGGAACACGACGAACTTGACGGGCGTGCGGAATTATTCGCATGACGGTCCAAGACAACGGGTCTGCACTTCCCGAATAGATGAGGCACAAGCGTCGGATGTTGTCGACATAACCGTAAAGGGATGATACCGATGATTGCGCAAAGCCACAGGGCGTCCAACTATTCGATGGACGAGATCAGCCTGATGCCGGTCGATAAGGTGTACAAGGCCATGCAGACCGACGCCGAAGGGCTGTAATGACAAATGTCACGCCTGTACGGCCAAGTCGTGACGTTTGCTTGTGGCGGCGTCCGGCCCCTTCTTGGGATGATGGAATCACCAAGGAAGGGAGTGGCTATGGCAACCGACAACAGAGCTTCCGAACACGACTCGACAACCAACCCGGCCCTGGCCGTGCACGTCAGCCAACTGGTCAAACGCTACGGCGACATGGTGGCGCTCGACTACTTTGACCTTGACGTGAACCAGGGCGAGATTTTCGGGCTGCTTGGACCGAACGGGTCCGGCAAAACCACCGCGATCAACTGCATCCTCGCGCTGCTCACCTACGATTCGGGCACGATTCGCGTGTTCGGCCAGCCGATGACGCCGACCTCCTACGCGCTGAAGCGCCGTATCGGCATCGTGCCGCAGAACGTGGCCGTGTTCAATGAACTGACCGTCACCGAAAACATCGACTACTTCTGCTCGCTGTACGTGCCGAAGAAAACTGACCGTGCGCCGCTGGTCGAGGAGGCCATCGAATTCGTCGGTCTCCAGGACTTCCGCAAGTTCCGGCCCGGCAAACTGTCCGGCGGTCTGCTGCGACGCCTGAACATCGCCTGCGGCATCGCGCACAAGCCTGACCTGATCTTCTTCGACGAACCCACGGTCGCCGTCGACCCGCAAAGCCGCAATTCGATTCTGGAAGGCATCCAGCGGCTCAACCAGGCCGGCGCCACGGTGATTTACACCAGCCACTACATGGAGGAGGTCGAGCAGATCTGCGACCGCATCCTCATCATGGACCACGGCCGGCACCTGGCGCTCGGAACCGCCGACGAGCTCAAGAACATGATCGACACGGGCGAGCGCATCACCATCGAAACGCTCGATCTGGCGGATTCGGCGATGGCTGAGGTCCGTGCGCTGCCGTGCGTGATCGAAGCCACCTACGACGGCAAGGAACTCGACGTGCGATGCCGGCGCGGCGAACACAACCTGACCGACGTGCTCGACGCGGTGAAACGCTCCGGCGCCAACATCGGCCACCTGACCAGTCGCCCGCCCACCCTCAACGACGTGTTCCTCGAACTCACCGGCAAAGCACTGAGGGACTGACCATGCTCCCCTCAGTCGGCAAGCAAATAACTTGGCTCCCCTCTCCGAGGGGAGCTGTCACCAAAGGTGACTGAAGGGAGTTCCTGAGTAAGGAGACATCATGTGGACCACATTTCTGGTCGCATTGAAAGCGAACTTGCGCAACCGGTCGGCGTTGTTCTGGATGACCGTGTTCCCGATCGTGCTGGCGACCATGTTCAACGGACTGTTAGGCGGGCTGGCCGAAGCATATGAACTCAAGCCGGTGCCGATGGCCGTCATCGAAGACACCCGTTGGCAGCAGGCGGACGGTGCCCGCACCTTCGTAGACGCGCTGGCCGGGGAAACGGAATCGGCCTCAGACGACACGACCTACGCCGGAATCGACCAAAAGCTGCTGACCATCACCACAGTCGGCACCGTGAAGGAGGCCGAACAACGGCTCGCCGACGGCACTGCCAACGGCTATCTGACCGCCGACAATAACGGCCGATTGGCGATGACCGTGAGCCGGGAAACCGCCGTCACAGCCAAAGACTCCACGCAAAGCAGCGGACTGGACATTAGCCTCGCGGCCCTGCGCGGCGTCATCGACCTGTACAACCGCACCGACGCCGTCACCCGGCAGACCATCGCCGACAATCCACAGGCCGCGCTCAGCCGGAACTTCTGGAACAGCGTCGGGCAGAACGTCGACATGACCCATGAGACGACGCTCACGCATTTCCAGCCTGACGCGATCGCCCGATACTATTACGCGCTGCTGGCCATGTCCTGCATGATGGCCATGGGATACTCCATCAGCACAGTCGCCGCCGCACAGGCGAACCTGTCCGCGCTGGGCATACGGCGGACCGTAGCGCCGCTGAGCCGGGCCAAACAGCTCGTCGCGGGCTTCCTCTCCTGCTGGCTGTGCTCGTCGGTCGCCCTGTCCATCGCATTGGCCTATATCCGGCTCGCCTGCAACGTCTCGCTCGGCGGACGCGAACCGGCAGCGATTTTCGCGGTCATCATCGCCTCGTTCATGACCAGCTCAGCAGGCGCCCTGCTCGGTGCGGTGCCGAAGCTCTCGTACAACACGAAATACGGGCTGTCGGCCGGTATCTCCTGCACGCTGTCGCTGTTCACCGGACTGTACGGCGGGTTTGCCATGCAGATCAGCGACTGGATAGCCCGCAACGCGCCCATACTCGGCACCATCAACCCCGCACAGCAGGTGACGAACCTGTTCTACGACATCCTGTACTACGACAGCTACCGGCCGTTCATCACCACCTGCATCATTCTGCTGGCGATGAGCGCGGTATTCCTCTTGGCCGGCATCGCAATGCTGAGGAGGCAACGTTATGAACACCTGTAAAGCCACGCTGCGCGTGCTGTTCGCGCACTGGGTCTACCTGATGATCTACCTCGTATTCATAGGCATCCTGATGATGTCCATCAGCTGGGCGATGCTGACCTCCGCATCCGGCTCCATGTCCGCGGTGCTCGAATCGACCAAGACGCGCGTCGCCATCATCGACCGCGACTCCGACCGGGGTGATATCGCCACGTCGATGCGCGCCTACCTGCGCGATTCCAGCGAACTGGTGGACCTCGACGACACCAGCGAAACGCTGCAACAGGCCGTCGCCTCGAACTGGGTGGACCTGATCGTCATCATTCCCGACGGATTCGCTGACGATTATGTCGCCGCGGCGGCGGACGGCGACAATCCGCCGAACGTGGACACGGTTACCAGCTACGCATCCGGCTCCGGGTCGATGGCGCGGATGAACGTCGGCGGGTTCCTCTCGCTCACCCGCACCGCACTGATCGGCGCGCAGACGAGGGTCGACCAGGCGGCGCTCGCCAGCATGATGAACGCTACAGGAGGGGCCGCCGGTTTCGAGGGCGCGAGTCTGGACCAAAGCACGCTGGGCTCGCTGCCGGAAGGGCAGGTCGACAAGCCGGATATCAAGGATCTGTCCCAGGCCGCCAAAATGGCCACCGAATCGGCCAACGATACAGACGTGAACCATCAGGTCGCCGTGGTCGATACGCCGACCGAGGAGTCGGCAAGCGCGGTGGATACGGCGGTCAGCGGATTCGGCGGCACCATGAAAACCGCGCTGTACCCGTTGTTCCTGACGATGACCATCTGCGGTTCGATGATCCTGGGCGCGTTCACCACCGGCGAGGTGCGGCGGCGTCTCACCGCCTCGCCCCGACGCATGGCCCTGATGGGGCTCCAGCGATTGCTGACGTTGGGCGGATTCGCGCTCGCCGTCTGCGTCGGCTATCTGGTGATCTCGATCGGCCTGATGACGGCGGCGGGGCTCGATCCGTTGAGCCTGAGCGCCGGGGGAGTGCTGATGACGTTCGGCGCGACTTGCGTGTACGCGCTGATGACCGTCGCCTGTGGATTCATGCTCAGCGAATTCGGGTTTTCGGAGGCGGCTGCCAACGGATTCGCCAATATCTTCGGCCTGCTCATCATGTTCACGTCGGGCGTCGCATTGCCGGTTGACATGATGCCCGGCGTGATGGTGACCATAGCCAAGTTCCTGCCCGGCTGGTGGTATTGCACCGCGATCGACAACGCGCTCGGCTCCGGCACGGCGGAGGAAACCGGCATAAGCGTCGCCGGCTGGGCCGGCTCGCTGGGATTGGTCGCACTGTTCGGTGTGATGTTCATCTGCATTGGCCTGGCCGCCGGCCGCTTCCGCCGATCCCGTCCCACCCTGGCCGCGCCCGCCACCACGCAGCTGGCCGAGTGAGAAAATCAGCCTTTCAACCGATACCGCTGCACCGGGTCATCGGCGAACTTGACTCGGGCAACCCGCCCTTCCTTCATCAGCTCACGCATGCCGGACGTGGCGGCCAGCGGAGTCAACTGCAGTTCGCGCATGATCTCCTTGACGCTCATCGCCGAATGCCGTTCCAGTACGGTCATAATCGCCTTGACCACGTCACCCGGTGAACTGTTCGCCATCGTGCGCTGCTTGGTGATGGTCATCGTGAACGTGTTGATGTCGTTGCGCGTGGTCGCCGGCTCGATGCCGGCCTCGCGCAACGCGGCGGCGATACGCTGGTAGCCGTCGCCGCCTTCTGGGTTCACAAACCCGCCGCCCGGATACGGCGTGGACTCCAGCAGCGTGAACAGGAACTGGTTTCGGGTGGAGACGAACGGTGCACCCGTCACCGGATGCGGACTCGCCAGCACATCATGCGTCACCATGCCATACAGACCGCCCGGATTGGTGATCTCGATGCGATTGGTGAACACGCTGATATGCACCTGCGTGCCGCGCGCATCGGGCGAATAATCACGGTGGGTGAGCGCGTTCGCAATCGCCTCGCGCAACACGAGCGGCGGATAATCGGGCTTCTTCGCGCCAATCCAACGCATCAGCGAGTCGACCGCATCGTCGATCATCACCGGAATCGAACCGACCACCGACTTCGAGGCGACCAATCGCTCGTCGCCCCGGAACACATCGTCCCGGCTCGTCCCCGGAAACACGGCTATCGAAATGCCGAGCCGCGGATAGAACTTCTGCGGATAGCGGCCCAACGCCAGCAGTCCGGCCAAGGTGGGACGCAGTATTCCGCCGACCTCCGACTCGTCGGAATCATCATGGCGCAACACCTGCAGATCCAGCAGCACATCGATGCCATCTCGGTCGGCGAACACGCGCGGATGCTGTTCGCGCACGCGCGCCAACAATCCGGAAACGAGCTGCGGGTCGAGGTCATCGGTCGTGGCGCCGGGCACGATATCCAGATCGTATGTGGGCTGCAGATGCTCCTCGATGAGCCGGTCGACCTCATAGGAGGTCATGCGCCGGTCGCCGTCGCCGGTGCGGATGAATGAGCCGCCGTGCGGTCCGAGCGCGGTGGTGAAGCAGGGCTTGTCGCGCGGCAGCATCTCGTCGATGCGAGCGAACACCAGATTCGCGCCTTCGAACGGGCAGGTGACGATCACGGGCCGCACCACCGGCGTCATCTTCTCGCACGCCTGGCTCAGCGCCTCCTGCATGGCGCGCGCGTCGAATCCCTCGACCGGCGTGAACCCGTTCTTTTCGGACAGGCCAAGGATGATCCAGCCGCCGGAGCCATTGGAGAACGCGGACAGCGTATCGGTGATGGTCGAGGAGATCTTGCGCTTGCATTCCTTGACCTCGCACTGCTGCGTATCGTTGCCGATCAGACGCATGAGTTCGATCAGCTCAGTCATTTTGGCAGTATAGTCATCGACCATGGCGGCCTCCTTGACACCATTGTGTCCCATAATCCGCCGCCCGCTCGCCTCCAGCCCCGCCGGTTCACCCCAATTCATCCAGAATTCATGGGTTACTGGTCAAAGTACGAATGATTGCCGAGAGGCTGTCGTATATGCGCAATAGCGGCTGCAAACTGTGTTGCGCCAGAGCGTTCAAGTCTTTTAGCAAAGTCGGGAATGTTTATCGGTGGCCGATGTCGAGAATCGATAAGCTCACGTATGGCGCTAGCTGTGGCTTCCGGATTTCGTCTGAGTAATACACAGAGCAAATCATCTGGCGTGATGACCTGAATGGAGAAAGAGTCAAGCAGTTTCTGGGGAAAATCCTTGATATTGCGCGTGGCCAGTGCGTCTGCTTGTCCCTGTGCCGCAGCCGCAAGTACGTGACGATCATCCGGGTCAGGCAGATCGAATTGGCTCCATTCCGATTCCTCAACATGTATGGAGGATTCGGGGAATGCCTGGTCCATCATTATCAGTCTTTTTCGGAAGGCTTGTTGTGCGGCGTCAGGCAGTGTTCGGGAGGCGGCTTCCTGTGCTTCTTGTAATACGTTAGGCGACCACAGGGGAAGAAAAAGGTCATGCTCGACCAAGGTGAGCAGAACATCGGTCAAGGTGATGGAATAGATGACATTGGCATCAAGAAACACCGAAAGCATCGGCCCGTACTCTCCTTACCTCCGATACCGCATGCATGGCTTCCTGCGGGGTCGGCTCGGGCAGGTCGTACAATTCGGCGTCTTCCCCGACGCCGATCATTTGGCTCAGGGCGCAATCCTTGGTGTGTTTCGAGGCTCGCTTGTATTCAAGCAGGTCTTCCAGCCGGATGCGACGGTGATTGGACGGACGTGAAAAAGGAATAAGTCCTTTATCAAGCAGTCTTATCAGTGTTTGCCGCGAAATGCCGAGCATTGCCGCCGCCTGTTCGGTAGTCAGATCTTGTTCGGTGGCACTGATCGTTACACTTTTGCCTTCGGCGAGAAGGATGGCCGTCTGCCTGACGGCGTCGCAAAGCTGCGAAGGTAGGGGAGTCTCCACGCCGCTGGCATCTTTGATGAAGATCCGCTCATCAAGAAATCGTGCGGTGAATGCCTCCAATGTCGTCATGTCGTCAATGTTGATGGATGGAAGGATTGTTCGTGGAATGGTGAGTTTGTCGGATTCTGCCATGGTGACCCCCTTTTTATCTATCACAGTATAAAACGTCCAAAGCGACCAAAACGCCTAAAACGTTCAAACTATGCGAATTGACGATGGTTATCGAGTTTTCGAATATGGGTTGCTACTGGCCGCTAACGAGGTCGAGGAGGGCGGACTATGTTGGGTGGCCGTGGGAATCTTGCGTGTGATTGATGCTGCCGTTGCTCCGATTGAGGGTATGTGGGCCAAGGGCCGGGTGAAGTTGGCGTCCGAGCCGAAGGGCAAGCGGTTCGGTTTGTTCGATGCCAAGGGTCGCGTGGTGGATATCGAGGCACCGATCGGCCCCGATTGGAAAGGCGCGAACGGCGTGAAGCCGATTCGTGCCGTCATGGTCGGCGATTCATTGGTGGCCGGATGTGGCGTGGACGACCAGTCGAAAGGCATTATGCCGCTGCTTGCCGCGCGCGTCGCCAAGCGTACCGGTCGGCCGGTGGCCTGGCGTACGGTCGGCAAGCTCGGCGCGACCGCCCGGCGCGTGCGCTACCGGATGATCGGCGATATCAACGACCGGCCGGATGTGCTGATCGTGTGCGTGGGCGGCAACGACATGCTCGCCGGACGTTCGGTGCGTGAATGGGCCGCTGACATCACCCCGGTGCTGGACGCGGCCAAGAACAAGGCCGGCAGGGTGGTGCACACTTTTGCTGGTCACTCCATCCACCACTGCCGCGAAACCGTCGGTGATGATCAGCCCGTCCTCATTGAGCGACTGGTCAGACCTCTTGCCTTGGCAGTGTTGTTCTATGATGTGCATAGCGATTTTCGATTCCATGGTTGTCAGAACGCTTAAAGGCGTCTACTGGCTCATTATGATGGCAGCAGTGACATGCGGATATGGGGGCGCTGTCTAAATGAAAGTGCAACACCCTTTAGATTGGAGATTGTCCAGATAACCAGTGAAAGGGTGTTGTACTTTCATTTAGACAGCGGGGGGACGATTGAGAAGTCATAATTCCGTTACACTAGCAAGGACAAGGAACTAAGGTATGCGCGGATTATCGGTATTGAGCAGGGCGTTGCGATGGGCGTTGGTGGGTATGACGTTTTCGATGCTGTCCAACGCGATTTTCGAGGGGTCGGTGATTCCTTCGATTCTGATCGTCGGACTGCCGGCATGGGTGATCGCGTTCCGCAAGACGTTCAATCTGGTCATCGACTTCGCTTCTCCGATATCCGCATGGATTGTGCAGCGGTTCGGCTCGTTCCGTTCGCTTGCGACCACGGAGGGCGTGGAAGGCGTACTGTGCCTGGCGGTCGCGCTGGTGCCCAACGGTTGGACGTATTGGAAGTGGCTGCTGCTGGCCCTGTCATGCCTGCTGCTGATGACCGGGCAGGTCATCGACGTGGCCTCCGAAGTGTTCGAGGTGGATGCGGCCGGCGACGACGATGACATGCTCGTCAAGTACAGCGGCTACGTCGCCGTGATTGCCAGCGTGGCCGGTACGTTGCTGGGCCAGGTTGCCGGATCGGCCTTGGCCAACGCCTCCATCATGGCCATGCTGCTCACCTCGTCGGCACTGTCATTTGCCTGCGCGCTGACGCGATTCCGCACCCGCGAGTTCATGCCGGGATTCGGCAACGATGGTGCGGGCGGCGATGACGGCGACGGCTCCGCCGACGAATCCACGGCGGCCGACACGTCACACGCGCCGCAGCGCACTCCGGTCACCCGCTTGACCCGGGTCAGACTGCTGATCGCATCGCTGCTGCTTGCGCTGATTCCGTCGCTGTGGGCAAGCTATGCGTTGCTGGGCATCGGCTCCCGGTACGGCAGCGATATGCTGACCGTGGTCTACGCATTCGGCGGCGTGGGCAGCATCATCGGATCGTTTGTCTACATGCGGCTCTCCGCAAAACTCGGCATGCACGCCGTGTCCGCCATCGGGGCAATCGCCACGGCGATTTCCCTTGCCGCCGTACTGGTTCCCGAGTTTGCCGCGGTGTGCGTCGGATGGCTCATCAACAACCTCGGCTATGGCCTGCTGGCGCATGGCGTGATCGTATCGCGACAACTGCTGCTGAGCGGTGGTGACCTGGCCAAATTCAGCGGCCGTGCCAGGTTCGCGTATGCGATCGGCGGTGCCGTCGGCACGTGGGGCGGCTGGCTCGGCTCCGCCCACTGGCAGATACTCGCCGTCGTGGCCCTGGTACTGTGCGCCGGATTTATCCCGTTGCTCAAGGCCATGCCTGGCCCGGTACGGCACTGAGGTGACGGATGGGGCCGGCTGGCATCTCGTGCGCCGGGCGTCTTTCGGCAGATTTTGCCGTGCTGATGTACGCAGGTGTTGACGTTCGGCGAGGTTCCCAACCACATTGCTGTGTGATTGATGCCGCTCGATAGGCATATCAGGCCGGACACACCACGGCGGTGCCGAATGGGCGACGGGCCGACGACCCGCATCATCGCAGCAGCCGGGTTTTGCCATCCTTGACGAGCAGGGCCTGCCGGTTGGTGAGGGGCTTGAGACTGAGATCGGCGCCATACTGGTCGAGAATGCGTTGTGCGGCGTGGCCCATGGCCGCTGCATGATGGTGGGGGACCACGCGGAAATCAGCCAAGCCCAATCCTGCGTAATCGGTGAGATCGGGGGCTTTGTCCGTGCGGTCCATGAGCTTGATATAGCCGATGTCAGGTGCCGTGATGACCGAGCCCGCGGACTCGCCGATGTACGGCATGCCGGCGCGCACCTGCTCGATGATGGCCCGGTCGGCGCCGGTGCGGCGCAACTCCTGCAGGAGGAAGAACGTGTTGCCGCCGCCCACATAGATGTAGTCGGCCTCGGCGATGCTACGCGTGACGCGTTCGGCGGACCCGCTCGGCACATCTTCAACATCCAGTTGCTCCACCTCGAAACCGAGGCGTTGCAGCGCGCGTTTGCTCAACGCCGAGTGAACTGGCCCCCACGGTTCCACGGCGCTCGCCGTCGGGATGAACGCGACCCGCTTGCCTTGCGGATGCGGTTCGACTTCATGCACGGCGGACGAGGCGTTGCGGAATATCGAAGTCAGCAGCATCGTAACCATAAAAGCCTTCTTCACATATCGACTAGGCGACTATGCGGCAGTGTCGGGCTTGAATATACGGAAGTGTTCGTGCGTTCGCTCTGGGTATATGCGGCCTGATCAGCGGGACTCGGCCAATGTGATGCCGGCCACCGTCATCTGTTTGCGGGCCGCGACACCGAGCTCCTCGCTGACCGGTACGGTCAGGTCCTCGAACACGGTGACCTCAAAACCGAGCTTCCCGGCATCGAGCGCGGTGTCCTTGACGCAATGCGATTCGGCGATGCCCACCACATCCACGCGACTCACGCCGGCGGCCTTCAGCGCATTGGCCAGCGTCTTGCCGGCGGATTGCTCGGCCGTGACCTCCTCGCGGGTCTGGATACGGTCGGTATTGTCCTCGATGCCCTCAAAACCGGAATATGCCGCCGAATACTGGCCCTTCTTGAAATGATGCTGGATATTCAGCGCCTTGATCGCCGTATGCAATTCGGCGTTCGGCGTGCCGGCCGCACCATGCTTCGGCCACGTGTCCACGAAATCCGGTTCCGCTGACCAGTGCGCGCCCGGCTCGATATGCCAGTCCTGCGTGGTTGCGATATACGCGTACTCGCTGCGATGCGCGTTCACATAATCGGCGATTCGCTCGGCGACCGCGTTGCCGCCTTCGACTCCCAGTTCGCCGCCTTCACAGAACGTCGGCTGCACATCCACCACAATCAGTGCCTTGGTCATCGTCATTCCCCCTATTGCCTTGGATTCGTTTTGAATATTGTCTCGAACTCGACGTGCGATTGCTCTCATCATAGCCATGCGCGGCCCTGTGGGGAAACGTTCGGGCTTACACTGCAAGCAGCAATCGAATACAAGAACCAGGGGAGGGCGACCAAGACCATGCTGGACCATCTGACGTTGCATGTGAAAGACATCGACCGTGGCATCACATTCTACAAACAGGCGCTCGCACCGCTCGGCTATATCGTCAAGGCGCATCATGAGCCCACGCTCGGATTCGGCGTGGATGATGGAACCCTGCACTCCGATTTCTACGTGTCACCGATTGACGGGCCGGAGGCGGAGTCTTCGCCGGTCACGCCGGTCACACACATCGCGTTCCTGGCTGACAGCCAGCAAGCCGTGCAGGCGTTCCATGCAGCCGCGCTCGCCGCCGGCGGCCGAGACAACGGCGCTCCCGGTCCGCGCCCGTACCATCCCGGCTATTACTCCGCATTCGTGCTGGACCCGGATGGCAATAACATCGAAGCCGTCGTGGATTGGGCTCATTCGAACGAGTAAAAATCATATCCGTATCGTGCCTCAGGCGGCATCGATGGCGTAGGCTCCAGTCAGTCGGATTTGTGGTCGCGACGGCGTTATAGGTCACATCACGCAAGCGTGACGGTGACGGTCTGCTCGGCGGTTTCGGTGCCGGTCCATGTACCGGCTTTGCGGTTCCAATCCATGCCGTCCGCGTGCAGTGCGTCAATGCCGTATTGACGTGCATGCGTGACCAGCCAGCCTGCCGTCTGCCAGCAAAGTCGAGTGCGGTTGTCGGCGGACAGGCCGTCCGGCAGCGTGATCGTCAACGTTGTGCTGGCCGTATTGGTCGCAGCACCGTTGTTCGTGCCGGTTTTGCCATTTGGGGGCGCAACCGAGACGCTGACATTCGGCAGTGTACCGCCTATGGCGGCAACCAACCCGTCCGCGTCCGAGGAGATTGCTGGCTCCAACGCGCACGTGACGTCCGCCGACCGTTCACCGGTCAGCCCCGAGGCCCAAGCGCGTGCCATCGCATCCCATGTGGCATATAGTTCCGGGTAGCCTGAGCGCTGCACCTCCTGCGCGGCGTCCTCCACCGGAATCGTCTCCCAATCCGGCACCTGCAGCAGATGGTCGTAGAAGATGTTTGTCGCATAGGTCATGTCGGACACCTGCTCCGCCGTGCCCCAGCCTTGGCTGGGCCGCTGTTGGAACAGGCCGAGCGAATCCAAGTCGCCGTAGTCCAGATTCGTCAGCCTCGACTCCTGCATGGCCGTGGCGATGGCCACCGTCGCCGCGTGATCCGGCAGTCCGCGCGTGACGGCGATGTTCGCAATCAGCGCCGCGTTCTGCGCCTGATCAGGCGTCAAGGTGCGGCGGGCTCCGTCGGACGACACCGCCGCGCAATATGCTTCCTCGGCCGTGCGCGCGGTCTCGCGAGGCGTGAATAGCCGTGGCAGCAGCGTCCATGCCGCGATCAGCACCGCAACAACAAGTATGGCGGCTGCAATCAGCGCGCCCGCGCCATGGGAGCGGCGTCTGCCGTACCGCACCTGTTGTCCCATTGCGCCTCCAATATTTCGGTGTCATGGCTGACCGTGACCGGCTGGCCTATGCAGCATGCGGGATTTGCCGTGTTCCGGCTCGGCCGTCATCATGACAGCGTGGCATATCCACCTGAACGGCGGCTGCGCCATCACGCGACTTCGTGACAATTCTTCACGCTTCATGACATCCGCGCAATCAGACCGGGGAATGATACGCCGACATCTGTATTGCAAGGTTGACGCGGCTGATAAGCCGATTCGCAATCGTCTATTTGCGTTTCAAGGGGCTGATTTGCTCGTTCCGAGACATCCACTTCCGTTTCGAGGGGCTGATGGCCGAGTAGCGACAGCTCCAAAACGGCGAAATGACATTGGCGTGAAGCCATTCGTACTTGGGTTTTGGCCAATGACCAGCCCCTTGAAACGGAAGAAGACCAGCAAGCCCTGTTGCCGCACTATCCCAACGCCACCTTCGTGACGCTGGACAATGCCGGTCACAACACGCACATCGACCAACCCGAAGCCGTCATCACGCTTGTACGCGAATGGGTGGCTCATATGGCGTTCGCTCCGTTGAGCTGACGGTCTGCTGACGGTCTGCCGAAGCCCATATGTATACGAGCGACCAATGCCAGTTGACGCAATACGCCTTGCAAGGTATATCGTTTTTCGATATAGTCATATCGATGTTCGCGGTGTCGTCAAAAACGTCGGCACCTGAAAGGACCGGGCTATGAAAAACTACATGAACCGATGGGGTGTTGCTCGCGTTGAAAGCCATCGTGATTCTGGTCTGGCTGGCCTGCCTATGGGGCCAACTACTCGCCGTACCGGGATTGAGTGGCGCGTTGGCCGGCCTCTACCCGAGCCAGACGTCGATGCACTGGCCATATCTCATTATGGGCGTGCTGTTCCTGCTCTGCATCGAAGCGGCGTTCGTGGCCGTATGGAAACTGTTCTCCTTGTCCGGCTCGGGAGCGAACTCGAGCAGGTGATTTGAGATGACGATTCGCATCAATCTCGACGTCATGATGGCCAAACGCAAGATTGGCGTCGGCGAGCTCGCCGAACAAATTGGCATCACGCCCGCCAACGTGTCCATTCTGAAGAACGGACGTGCCAAAGCCGTCCGCTTCACCACGTTGGACGCCATCTGCAAGGCGCTCGACTGTCAGCCCGGAGATATCCTCGAATGGGAAGATGACGATTGATCGACACGCCACCGGCTCGAACTCATGGTTCAACTTGTAGTCTCTCCCAAAATCAATGATGCCCTATCATCCTGCAAGACGATAGGGCATCATCATGTGATTATGCGCAGCTGATATGTCGCGTTGTTATCACTCGGCGTCCGCGGCCGGTGCCTCCTTGGGCGCAGAGAGGAAGTGCCCCTCGCTGGGCAGCACGGCGTTCAGGATCACGGCCACCACGAACGCCACGGCGATGCAGTTCGAGGCGAAGATTTGTTGGAACAGTGCCGGGAACTGCGCGAAGATGTCGCTCACCTGGGTGAAGCCGATGCCGATGGTCAGCGAAAGCGCCGCAAGCGTGATGTTGCGCTGCGTGAAGCCCGCTTCGGCGATCATCTGGAAGCCCGAAAGAATGATGTTGCCGAACATCATGATCGTGCAGCCGCCGAGCACCGCCTGTGGCAGCGAGTTGAACACCTCGGCGATGGCCGGCACGAAGCTCGCCAGCACCAGAATCAGTCCGCCGGAGAGAATCACCTTGCGGTTGACGACCTTGGTCATGGCCACCAATCCGATGTTCTGCGCGAACGAGGTCAGCGGCAGGCATCCGAACAGGCCGGATACAGTGGAGATCAGGCCGTCGCCGGCGATGGCGCCCGCGGTCTCGCGTTCGGTGGGCGTACGGTTCAGGCCCACCTTGGTCAGTGCGGCGGTGTCACCCAGCACCTCGACCGAGGAGACGACGTAGAGCAGGCCGATGGAGATGATCGAACCCCAGTCGAACTCAGGCTTGAACGGCATGAACTGCGGCACGGACACGATGGCGAGGTTCTGGAAACCGGAGAAATCGACCTTGCCCATGCAGATGGCCGCCACATAGCCGACCACCAGGCCGAACAGCACGGACAGCTGCTTGGCCGTGCCCTTCATCAACAGCTGGAACGCCAGGCAGGCGACCAAAGATATAAGCCCGAGCGTTAGGTTTTGCCAGGAACCGAAGTCCTTGGCTCCGCTGCCGCCGCCGAAGCTCGTGGCACCCACGTTGAGTAGCGAGAAGCCGATCGACGTGACCACGATGGCGGAGACGATGGGCGGCACGAACCGACGCCAATACTTGGCCGTCAAACCCAGCACGAGTTCCAGCAGACCGCCGACCATTACCGCGCCGACCACTGCGCCATAGCCCTTGTCCGCGCAGATCGCCACGGCGGCCGCCACGTAGGTGAAGGAGATGCCGGTGACCATCGGCAGACGCGAGCCGATGAGCCACGCGCCGTACAGTTGCAGGCAGGTGCCCAGGCCCGCAACCAGAAGGCCGGCCTGGATGATGGTGGCCGATTGGGCCGGGGTCATTTTCGCGGCCGAGGCGACGATGAAGATCGGGGCGAGGTTCGCCACGAACATGGCCATCACATGCTGCAGGCCGAACGGAATGCCCTTCCAGAAGGATACGGGTGCGTCCAGCGAAGACAGCGCCTCAAAGGATACGGAATTCTTGGTTTTCTTCTCTGACATGATTCTCTTCTTCTCTCTGTTGCTCCCGCCGGCGGGAGCAGGCAATGTGTTCAGTGCCTAAATGTGATTTCGCCGGTCTCGGGATTCATGGACTCGACGATGGCCAGCGAATCCACATCGTAGCCTTCAGCGCGCAGCGTGTCACCGCCGCCCTGGAAGCCCTTCTCCACGGCGATGCCAATGCCCTCGACCGTGGCACCGGCCGCCTCGCACAGGTTAATCAGACCGCGCAACGCCTTGCCGTTGGCCAGAAAATCGTCAATAAGCAGCACATGCTCGCCGGCGTTCAGATACTTCTTGGCCACGATCACCGGGAACTCCTTCTGCTTGGTGAAGGAATAGACCGTGGTGGTGTACTGGTCGCCGTCAAGGTTGATGGACTGCGCCTTCTTGGCGAACACCACCGGCACATTGCCGAAATGCTGGGCCGCCACACACGCAATGCCGATGCCGGACGCCTCGATGGTCAGAATCTTGGTGATGTGCTTGCCGGCGAAATGAGCGGCCCATGCCGAACCCATGCGGTCGAACAGACGCACGTCGCACTGGTGGTTCAGAAACGCGTCCACCTTGAGCACATCACCCGCCTTCACCGTTCCCTCGCTTTGGATTCGCTCCTCAAGTTCCTGCATTTGACCTCCCATTGCTGTATGTCAGTGAGTGATATGGATACTCGTAAGTGTACGTTGTCCTACGCTGACCCGTGCATGTGGTAAACATGAATGTCGCGAATCAAAGGGAGGCAACAGTGTACGACGAGCCGGAAGTCATTGCACGCAACGCGCAGGAACTTGTAGGCGATTTGAACCCGCAGCAGGCGGAAGCCGTGCAATATCGCGGTCAGGCGCTGCTGATCGGCGCCGGTGCCGGCTCCGGCAAAACCCGCGTGCTGACCCGCCGCATCGCCTGGATCTTGAGCCAGTTCGGCGCATGGCCGAGCCAGATTCTGGCCATCACCTTCACCAACAAGGCCGCCGCCGAAATGCGCGAACGACTCGGTTCGCTGATCGGCCCGGTGGCCCAGCGCATGTGGGTCTCCACCTTTCATTCCGCCTGCGTGCGCATTCTGAGGCGTGACGGCAAGTCCATCGGGCTCAAGTCCGGCTTCTCCATTTATGATTCCGCCGACTCCGAGCGACTCGTCAAAATCATCGCCACCGAATTCAACCTCGACATCAAGCGCTACACTCCACGCTCGATCCTCGGCCACATCTCCGACCTCAAGAACAACCTGACCGGCTGGAAGGAAAACCTCGCCGTTCACGCGCCCGACTTCACGCCTGGCCAGCGCGGCTACCAGTTCGGCACGGTGGGCGACCTTGAAGCCATCTATGCGGTGATCTACGCCGAATACGAGCATCGCTTGGCCCTGGCCAACGCCGTCGACTTCGACGATCTGATCGGCCGCACGGTCGAGTTGCTGCGCACCGACCCGGCCGTCGCCGAGTACTACCATCACCGCTTCCGTTACATTCTCGTCGACGAGTATCAGGACACCAACCACGCCCAGTACGTGCTTGTGCGCGAGCTGGCCGGCGTGGACACGGGGGAGAAGGCCATCCCGGGCGCGCCGAACGCCGGCAAGTCCGGCCCCGCCTGGATCACCGTGGTGGGCGATTCCGACCAGTCCATCTACGCGTTCCGTGGCGCCGACATCCGCAACATCCAGGACTTCGAGCAGGACTTCCCGAACGCCAAGACCATCATGCTCGAACAGAACTATCGTTCGACGCAGACCATTCTGGATGCGGCCAACGCGGTGATCAGCAACAACGAGGGCCGCAAGCCCAAGAAACTGTGGACCGCGCTCGGCAAGGGCGAGCCGATTGTCGGCTACGCGGCGGACAACGCCCAGCAGGAGGCCCAGTGGGTAGCCACCGAAATCGCGCGCCTGCACGCCGAAGAGGGCATCGCCTACTCCGACATGGCGATCATGTACCGCGCCAACGCCCAATCTCGCTCGCTCGAAGAGGCGCTGATCAACACGAATCAGCCGTATCAGCTCGTCGGCGGCACCAAGTTCTACGAACGTCGCGAAATCAAGGATGCGCTGGCCTATTTGCAGGCGCTCGTCAATCCGGACGACGATGTGAATCTACGTCGTATTCTCAACGTGCCCAAGCGCGGGCTTGGCGACCGCGCCGAAGGCGTGCTGCTCGCCTACGCGCGCGAGCATGGCACCAGCTTCTTCTACGCACTTATGCACTTGGATGAGATTGAAGTGCCGACCCGCACCGCCACCTCGCTACGAGCATTCCGCGATCTGATGGGCGCGCTCTCGCAGTTCACGCGCGCGCACGACTCCAAGCCCAGCGAGATCGTGGCTGAAGTATTGGAGAAGTCGGGCTTAAGGGCCGAACTTGAGAAATCCGTGGACCCGCAGGACGCCTCCCGTCTGGAGAACCTCTCCCAGCTGCAGTCCACCGCAGCCGAATTCGAACAGAACACGCCTGACGCCACGTTGTCCGCATTCCTGGAGACCACCGCGCTCGTGGCCGACTCCGACCAACTACCCGGCGAGGCGGAGGACTCCGGCAAGGTGACGCTCATGACCTTGCACACCGCCAAGGGCCTCGAATACCCGGTGGTGTTCCTGACCGGCATGGAACAGGGCACCTTCCCGCATTCGCGTTCGATGGAAGACACCACTGAACTGCAGGAGGAACGCCGACTCGCCTATGTGGGCATCACACGCGCCAAGCAGAGACTGTATGTCACGCGCGCCGCCGTCCGCTCCCAGTGGGGTCAGGCCGCCGACATGATGCCCAGCCAATTCCTCGACGAGATTCCGGATCCGCTGATTGATTGGAAACGTCGTGAAGCCGGCGTGGAGCGTATGCGCGCCAACTGGGAGACCGATGGATTCGCCGACGATTTGGGCGGTTGGGATGATGACGATTTCGGCGGCGCCACGTTTGGCGGGTCGTCGACGTTCGGCTCGCGTGGTTTGTCCGGTTCGGGTTCGTCCTATGGGTCGCGGTCGCGGTATGGGTCGTCGTATGGCTCGGGTTCCGGCTCCTCGTCGTATGGTTCCCGTTCAGGTTCTTCGTACGGTTCCCGTTCATCATCATATGATTCCCGCTCCGACTCGTCCTCCTACGGGTCTCGCTCCCGTTCGGGGTCGTCTTACGGGCCGCGTTCCCGTTCTGGTTCTTCATCCGGTTCATATGGCGGCACCCGTGGCGGCAAGGTCACCACGCGCCGCACCACACCGAAATCCGGTTCGACCGGCTCTGCCGTGCCCAGCTCGAAGCTCACCAAGGACAATGGCCTGAATATCGCCGACTTCGCCGTGGGTGACATGATCAGCCACGACCAGTACGGTCTCGGCAAGGTCACCGACGCGCAAGACAAGGGCCGCAATTCGGTAATCACCGTGGACTTCGGCTCCGCCGGCGTCAAACGCCTCATGCTCCGCGTAGCACCTATTGAGAAGTTGTAGATAGATTGGCCCCTCTGACGAGGGGCTGAGTTATATACCAAATAAATTCACAAAAAACAAGACTTGTGTTCTTCATCACTATCTGGGCATAATGCGGAGGTTGCGCCTACGAGCCCTGGGAACAGGGGAGAGGAAAAAGTAGTTATGAAGAACAAGCTGTTTGCATCCGTGCCCAATATTCTGTTCGGCGCGCTGATCACCATCGCGCCCCAGACCTTTGCGCACGCCTGCACCGGCCATGACATGCCGGGTGCCTGCCACTACTCGCAGCAGGCGGCCACCGGCATCGGCGTCGTCATCCTCGTGTTTGGCGTCGTGGCTTTGTTCGTCGCCCCGCAGATTCGCATCGGCCTCAATATCGCCGCCGCAGCCAACGCACTGCTGCTACTCGCCGTACCCACCTTCCTGATCGGCATCTGCAAGGGCGCGATGATGCACTGCCGCATGGTTATGCTGCCCACGCTCATCGTGCTCGGCGTGCTCACCATCGTGTTCGCGGCCATCGCCATCTGGCTCGACTCTCGCGCCGCCAAGCGCAACTGATCGAGCAGACGGCCGGAGCCCAGCCATTCCGAACGCTGGACTCCGGTCTCGCTTATTGCAACCGCACTATAAGCAACATAAGGACTCATCGTGCCATCCCATATCGCATTGCGCGGCCTTCCGATTGAAAACCTCAAACGCAAGCCGTTCCGCACCTGCGCACTGCTCTCCGTCGTCACCATCCTCGCGCTGACGTTCTTCGGCGGCACCATGCTGACCATGAACCTCAACACCGGAATGACCAGTATGGAGAAGCGCCTGGGCGCCGACCTTATGGTCGTGCCGCAAAACACCGCGCAGAAGGCTGAAGCGCTGCTCACCAGCGGCAATCCCAGCACTTTCTATTTCACCAAAGACATCGCCGACGAGGTCATGCAGGCCGACGGCATCGCACAGGCCACCGAACAGACCTATATATCATCGCTGGCCGCCGCCTGCTGTGCCGAAAAGCTGCAGATCATCGGTTACGACCCGGACACTGACTTCGTCATCGAACCATGGGTCGCATCCCAGTTCGAAGGCCCCCTTGAAGACGGTCAGATGATTGCCGGCGCAAACGTCAACGTGTCCACCGACGGCACCATCGAACTCTACGGCCATAAGTGGCCGGTCGTCGCCCAGCTCGCCAACACCGGCACCAGCCTCGACAATTCGGTGTTCATCAACCAAAACACCGTGCCTGATATGGTCGCCGCCTCGGCCAAGGTCTCCAAGCAGGTCATGCCCGCCGAATATGCAGGCGAAGCCGTCTCCACCGTGATGATCAAGACGCAGCGGGGTTACGAAGCGCAGACCGTGGCTGAGAACATCAAGCGTCTTGACTCCCGGTTCGCCGATTTGGGGTACGTATACCCCGGCGGCATCACCGCCAACACCAGAACTTCGCTGACCGCGCTTGTCACCTACCTCAAGATTTTCGTGGCGGTGATCTGGGTAATGGGCGTGATTGTGCTGCTCGCCGTATTCGCCTCGTCGGTGAACGAACGCAAACGCGAATTCGCGTCCCTGCGCATCATGGGCGCCACGCGCGGCATGTTGAATGCCATCATTCTGAAGGAATCCGCCATCATCGGTCTGATCGGTGGCGTAATCGGCGTCGGCGCGGCCAGCCTGGTGATTTTCCCATTCAGTTCGCTGATCGGCAAACAACTTCAATTGCCGTATCTGCAAGCCAGCCCGGTTGCGGTGATCGGATTCATTGCCGTGACCATTGTGTGCTCTACGGTCATCGGCATCATCGGTTCGCTGGCCACCATGTGGCGTCTCGGCCGGCCCGAAGCCTACCTGACCCTGCGAGAGGGGGAGTGATATGACTGAGACAACTACGCCGCTTCAGCCGACCACGGTTGAGCCGACCAAGCTCCAGCCGACCACGCCAGCTCAGCCGAACGCGCCGACTGCGCCGGATTCGCCGCACGTAACCGAGACACCCTCCCCGGACCATCTGCTGACCTTGACGGACCTGACCCGCCAGTTCGTCCGCCGCGGCACGCCGTTCGACGCCGTCAGCCATGTGAACCTCACCGTCGATGTCGGCGAATTCATCGCCATCGTCGGCCGGTCGGGCAACGGCAAAAGCACGCTGATCAACATGGTCGCCGGGCTGATTCGCCCGACCTCGGGAACCGTGAGCGTGGCTGGACGCAATGTGGCCGACTTGGGCGATAAAGCACTGTCCGTGCTGAGGAATCGCACCATCGGATTCGTGACCCAAAGCCAGACCCTGCTCGGCAACCTGACCGTGCTCGACAACGTGATTCTGCCCGCAACGATGTTTCCGGAGCCGCTGCCGTTCGCCCAAAACGCAGAAGCAACGGATGCCGTTGCTCAGGTGGACGCTGTTGCGTCGACCGATGCCGTGGCACAAGCCGCTGCCACCAATGATGAAGCAGCCGCCGACCTGTTCATGCCGGATGTCATTGCGCCAATCACAGACCGGGAAAACACGCCGTCAAACACGGCTGCGAGCCGTCCGGACCTGTTCGCCACCCGAGCTCGCACGCTGCTCACCCAGCTTGGTGTTGCCGATCTGGCAGACAGCTACCCGCGCGAGCTGTCCGGCGGTGAAATGCGGCGCGTCTCCATCGCCCGCGCGCTGATGAACCAGCCGAGCCTGCTCATCGCCGACGAGCCGACCGGCGACCTCGACCAAGAGAGCACCGACATCGTAATGCGTCTGCTCAAAGACCAAGCCAACAACGGCACGGCGATTCTCATGGTCACCCATGATCCCGATGCACTCGAATACGCAGACCGGGTGTATCGCATGGACGCCGGAGTGCTGTCCATAGCCTCGGTGTAATATAATTTGCTGGTGTCTGCCAACAGGTAGATACCGTCTGGAGTCATAGCCCATCAGCGGGTCGGCGGTAGGTAATCGCAAGAAAACCAACCCGTTCGTGTTTGTTCACGACGAAGCGCTGGGGAGGCCCGACTCAGCGCTTGCCAGGCATATGCAAGGTAAGCGTTCCGTTCAGATAACGACAGAAGGATTAATCCAATGACGAACGTTCAGCGTTCCCGCCGTCAGGTGCGTCTGTCTCGCGCCCTCGGCATCGCACTGACCCCCAAGGCTCAGCGCATCTTCGAAAAGCGTCCGTACGCTCCTGGCGAGCACGGCCGTGACCGCCGCCGCACCGAGTCCGATTACGCGGTGCGTATGCGCGAAAAGCAGCGTCTGCGCGCTCAGTACGGCATCTCCGAGAAGCAGCTTCGCGCCGCTTACGAGAAGGCCACCCGTACTGCCGGCCAGACCGGTAACGCCATGCTGACCGACCTCGAGACCCGTCTCGACAACCTGGTGCTGCGTGCCGGCTTCGCCCGCACCACCGCCCAGGCCCGTCAGTTCGTGGTGCACCGTCACATCCTCGTTGACGGCAACATCGTGGACCGCCCGTCCTACCGCGTCAAGCCCGGCCAGACCATTCAGGTGAAGGCCAAGAGCCAGACCATGGTTCCGTTCCAGATCGCCGCCGAAGGCGTGCACCGTGACGTGCTGCCCGCGGTCCCCGGCTACCTCGACGTGAACTTGCCGTCCCTGAAGGCCACTGTGACCCGTAAACCGGAGGTCGAAGAGATCCCGGTGCAGGTCAACATCCAGTACGTGGTCGAATTCTACGCCCGCTGATTCGGGCCCCCTTATCTGAAACATCAGAATCAAGGACATACCGCTTGGACCCCGCTCCCGCAAGGGACGCGGGGTTCTCGCGTTCCGGGGCACGGGCGTTTTCCCGGAGACTGGATGAGCGGAATCACGCCGTTCTGCTTCCTTGAAGGCGTTTCGTCGAGATCGGCGGAAAGCTTGCGTCAGCAGGCGTCGATGAAGGCGCTGAAGATGCGACGTTGGTTGCTATCGGCTCGGTGGGAGAACTCAGGATGCCATTGGACGGCCCAGACGAAACGTTTGGCCGGCATCCAGACCGCCTCCACGATGCCGTCCGGCGCGGTGGCCATCGGTTCCAGTCCCTGGCCCAGCGTGCGAATCGCCTGATGGTGATAGCTGTTGACGCCCAGCGTATAGGCGCGCGGATGATACGGCCTGCCGAAGGAATCGACCTCATCGGCCTCCGTCTCACTCGGGCCGTTGTCTCCCAGCGGCCACAACGCACGGGCCAACGGCGAATCGGGCGCGATCGACACTTCGTGGGCCACCGGGTCATACGGCGGCTTGTCGCCATGATGCGCGACCGGGCTGGGATGTTCGTCCGGCAGATCCTGCCACAGCGTGCCACCCAAGGCGACGTTGAGGCTCTGGATGCCGCGGCAGATGCCCAGCAATGGCTTGTCCGCCGCGATGACGGAGGGGATCAGGCGCTCCTCCATCCGGTCGCGGGCCTTGCATAGTTTGACCGTCTTGGGGCCGGCCGCCTCGCCATACCGTTCTGGATCCACGTCGTGGCCGCCGGTGACCAGGAACCCATCGCATTGGCCGACCAACTGTCCGATTGTGGTCTCGTCGTCGGTCAGCGGCAGCATCACCGGGATGCCGCCGGCTTCGATGATGCCGTCGAAATAGCCGGGCAGCATCCACAGGCTGTTCAATTTGTCGTCCCACAACGGGACCACGCCGATAAGCGGACAATGGGCCATCGATACCTCCAAATACAGACTTACTGATCAAGCAACTCAACGGATTATAGTCTCGAACCTGAAAACTATACCAGTGTGACTTGCGGGCGGAGCCTACCTCCGTTGTCTATTTGTAAGCGCAACTCTTTTTGTTCGGACTGCATTAGCGGTTAGCGGGGAACGATTCGTCCGCGACAACAGCCCATCACGCCAAACTTGACAAGAGTGACGTCGGTGACCCGTGCTGCGGCAAGCACCTCGACAGGGATGGTGACGGTATCGGTTGCTCTCAGGCTAGTAGGCCCGGATAGAGTTCGTTGATCGCCCAGGCGACGCGGCCGGCATCATATGCCGAAAGTCTTCCTGTCGGGCCGTCGTCGAGGAAAAGATTGCTTGGCAGCCGCAGCAGTTGCGAGCATCGCACGGCGCTGGGCTTGCTCAGTCCCGCGTCCTGCCAGTCACGCAGCACCACATAGCCCGGTTCGTCGCGCCAGGTGTTGCCGGTGACCTTGGTCACCAAGGCGATGCGGGTGCCGTCGTCCCATTGGAGGATCACGCTGGGACGGTTCTTCGCTTTGCCTGGCTTGTCGGGAAAAGCGAACGGCACCCACCATATCTCGAACTGGCGCGGATCAGTCTTCATCATCGTCCCAACCCTCCGGCAGGATCACGGCACCATCACGTATCTGGGGCGTCACGATGCGGGGATCATCCATGTTCGCTTTGAACAGGGGATATCCCTCGTTGTCTTTTTCGAATGAAGGGCGGACGCTTGGCGTGAATGGCAGACGCCCGTCGCGTACCAATTGTCTGAGAGACATTTCGGCAAACGTGCTCAGGTTCAACCCCATGGCGTCAAGTATGGCGATGCCGTCACGCTTGGTCTGCGCATCCAGACTGATCGTGGTCTTCTCCTTGATAGCCATCATTACTCCTTATAACAGTGGTATGACATACGTATATCATACCTCAAATCAGTCATGTCAGCTGGGGCCCCGTTATCTATTTGTAAGTGCAACATCCTTGTTCGCGGCTGATTCTAGCAGTTCGTCGGCGAATGCCTCGACGGGGTGCGCTAGCCGAGCACTCGCATGGGTCTGTTGTCGGTTTCGTCGATGGTCTCCTGCGGTTCGCGTGCCATGGAGGGGGCGACGGGCCTGCGTTTTAGCGGACTGCGGTAGCATGGGAACCATGATTCTGCATTTGCATCTGGTTCGTCATGGGCAAACCACGTTCAATAAATACAACCGTCTTCAGGGATGGTGCAATGCGCCGCTTACCGCATCCGGACTTGCCGATGCCGACAGGGCCGGGCACAAACTTGAGGGCTATGATTTTGCGGCGGCATATTGTTCCGATACTTCTCGCGCCGAAATCACAGCGAAGCGAATTCTCGATATCAATGAGGCTGCCGGACATGCACGGCCAGAACTCACGGCCGATATGCATTTCCGCGAACAATGCTACGGATACTTCGAGGGTCAGGACATGTCGCTGGCTTGGACCGCTGCGGGTGGACCTCACGGCGCGAAGGACTACAACGACATCGTAGCCAAATTTGGTCTGGCCGCCTCCCGTGATTTCCTGAAAGAGGCCGACCCCTTCCATGACGCGGAATCCGATGAAGAATACTGGACGCGCGTCGAAGGAGCATTCCAGCTCATCGCCAGCAACCCCAATCTCAAGGATGGCGATGATGTGCTTCAGATTTCGCACGGTAACACGCTGCTCAGCCTCGGCCACCGTTTCGGAGGCCCCGATCTTGACCTTAGCGAACGACCGGCCAACGGCTCGGTAACCGTACTCGACTTCGACACGACCAAACCGTTTTCGCAGGCCGTGACCATCGTCTCATACGGCAAATAGCGTATTTCATCGTCAGTTGCACGGGTAAATAGGGGAGGAGTGCTACCCTTATCCGAGTAAGTGTGACCTCAAGGAGGCAACAATGGAAGTCGGAGAGATCGCTGGCCTGATCGCGGCCATCGCGTTCGCAGTATTGGCCGGTTTCATGATCTATCCGCTGATCAGGCTGGGCAAGATGTTTGATCAGATATCGCAGACGGTCCGGGAGTCCGGTGAACACGCCATCCCCGCGCTGGACGAAGGCGTGACCACCGTCAAGCAGGTCAACAAGTCGCTTGAAGACGTGAACAAGATTTCCGCCGCGGCTTCCACCACCGCCAACAACGTTGGTGCGTTGACCGATTTGTATGGCTCCTTCCTCGGTAAGCCCATCATCAAGATTGCTTCCACCTTCTACGCGCTGAAAACCACGGGGCAGTCCTTCCTTGCGAAGAACGCCGCGAAAACCACCGTCAACGACACCGCCGAGAAGGGGGAGTGATGTTCAAACGCATCTTCTGGGTCGGCGTCGGCGTGGCCATCGGAATCGTTGCCGTCACCAAGGCACAGGCCTATGTCAAGGCCAATACACCTGATGCGGCACGCCAGTTCCTGCTTGGCCCCGATCAGGACAATGTGCCGATGAAAACACTCGAAGGGTTGGTCAACGAGTTCAATGCCGCCCGTCGAGCCCGCGAGGCTGAGCTCAACCGTCAGTACATCGAGCGCGCCAACTGACACGCGCATGCCGCCTTGCCATCTAGTCACTGAACCAGCTAGAACAAACCAGTCCTCATAATCCAGTCTTTTTCCACCAATACCAGGCGCAACTGCGCCCATTACCCAAACAAGGAGTTCATCCGCTCATGCGCACTGCGGACATCGCAAAGCGATACCTCGATTACTTTGCCAAACATGATCATCTCGTCATGCCTTCGGCATCCCTGATTTCCCCGAACCCCACCACGCTGTTCACCATCGCCGGCATGGTGCCGTTCATCCCCTACCTTCTTGGTGAGCAGACCCCGCCGAAGCGCCGCATGACATCGAACCAGAAGTGCGTGCGTACGCTCGACATCGACGAGGTCGGCAAGACCACCCGCCATGGCACCTTCTTCCAGATGCTTGGCAACTTCTCCATCGGCGACTACTTCAAGGAAGAGGCCATCCACTACGCCTGGGAGCTGCTGACCACCCCGCAGAGCGAGGGCGGTTACGGCTTTGACCCGGAAAAGCTCTGGGTCACCACCTTTACCGACGATGAAGAGGCCCGTTCCATCTGGAAGAACGAGGGCTTCGATCCCGAGCACATGCAGATTTTCGGCATGGAAGACAACTTCTGGACCACCGGTGGCCCTGGCCCTGGCGGCCCCTGCTCCGAGATCTACGTGGACCGCGGCCCCGAATACGGTCGTGATGGCGGTCCCGCGGCTGATGAGACGCGCTTCATCGAGATCTGGGACCTCGTGTTCGAGAACTACGAGGTCGACAACGTCAAGTCCAAGACCGACCTGCACATCGTCGGCGAGCTTGCCCAGAAGAACATCGATACCGGCGCCGGTCTGGAACGTCTGGCCTACCTGATGCAGGGCAAGCAGAACATCTATGAGACCGACGAGGTCTTCCCGGTCATCGAGGCCGCCGAGCGCCTGTCCGGCCGCAAGTACGGCGAGGACGAGGCCTCGGATGTCAAGTTCCGTGTCGTGGCCGACCACGTGCGTTCCGCGCTGATGATTATGTCCGATGGCGTGCGCCCGTCCAACGTTGGCCGTGGCTACGTGCTGCGTCGTCTGCTGCGTCGTACTGTGCAGGCCATGCGCGTGCTTGGCGTGACCGATCCGGTGATTCCCGAGCTGCTGCCCGTCTCCAAGGAGGCTATGGTCGCCAGCTATCCGGAGCTCAACGACACCTTCCACGATGTCTCCGAAGCGGCCTACGGCGAGGAAGATGCGTTCCGTCGTACGCTGGAGAACGGCATCGAGATTCTCGACGTGGCCGTCAAGAAGGCCAAGAAGACCGCCGACCCGGTGGTCTCCGGTTCCGACGCATTCACTCTGCATGACACTTACGGCTTCCCGATTGAGCTGACCCTCGAAATGGCCGCCGATCAGGGCGTGAAGGTGGACGAGGCCAAGTTCCGCGAACTCATGGCCGAGCAGAAGTCCCGCGCCCGCGCCGACGCCCTCAAGAAGCGCCACAACGTGGACCTGTCGGTCTATGACGACTTCAAGAAGACGCTCGCCAAGCCGATCGACTTCCTCGGCTACACGGACATGTCCGCCCGTGCCAAGGTCATCGGCATCATGCAGGAAGGCAAGGGCTCCGTGCCCGCCGTGACCGGCCCGGCCAACGTCGAGGTCATTCTCGACCGCACCCCGTTCTACGCGGAGGCCGGCGGTCAGCTTGCCGATCAGGGCGAGATCCTGTCCGACGACGGTGCCGTGCTCGAAGTCGACGATGTGCAGAAGCCCATCAAGGACCTCATCGTCCACCAGTGCCGTCTGACCGAAGGCACGCTGGTCGTCGGCGCCGAAGTCAACGCCAACATCGACCTGGCCCGCCGTGGCGCCATCGCCCGCTCTCACACCGCCACGCACATGGTGCACAAGGCGCTGCGTGAGGAGCTCGGCCCGCAGGCCACCCAGCGCGGCTCCGAAGACGCCCCGAACCGTCTGCGCTTCGACTTCCAGTGGTCCAAGGCCCCGGCCAAGTCCGTGATCTCCGCAGTCGAGGAGCGCGTCAACGACAAGCTGCGCGACAACCTCGCCGTGACCACCAAGGAAATGAAGTTCGACGACGCCATCGCACTCGGTGCCATGCACCTGTTCGGCGAGAAGTACGGCGACATCGTACGCGTGGTCTCCATCGGCGAAGACGGCTGGAGCCGCGAGCTGTGTGGTGGTACCCACGTGGACCACGTTGGCAAGATCGGCATGGTCAACATCCTGTCCGAAGCCTCCATCGGCTCCGGCGTGCGTCGTGTCGACGCCGTCGTGGGCCAGGGTGCCTATGACTTCAACGCTCGTGAGCACGCGCTGGTCTCCCAGCTGTCCGATAAGCTCAACGCTCGCCCGGACGAGCTCGCCGAGCGTGTGAACGCCCTGCTCGCCAAGCTCAAGGAATCCGATCGTCGCTTGGCCTCCATGTACGAGTCCCAGCTGGCCGCCTCGGTTCCGGCGCTGGTTGCTGACACCAAGAACTCCGCGGCCCCGGTCAAGGTGGCTGTCAAGAACGTGGGCCACTTCGGCGCGGTCGACGCCCTGCGCAAGACCGTGCTCGACGTGCGCGCACAACTCGGTGAAGACGCCCCCGTGGTGGTGGCCCTCGCCGGCGTGAACGAGGATGACAAGCCGATGGTCGCCGTGGCCACCAACGAGGCCGCCCGCAAGGCCGGCATCAAGGCCGGTGATCTGGTGCGTGGCGCAGCCAAGGTCCTCGGCGGCGGTGGCGGCGGCAAGCCGGACTTCGCCCAGGGTGGCGGTGTCGATGCCTCCAAGATCGGCGAGGCCCTCGAAGCGCTCAAGCACGAGGCGCAGAAAGCCTGATTCCGCCAGTGGTGTGGTTAGGCGTTGATTTGGGTAATGCCCGGGTCGGACTGGCACTGTCCGACCCGGAGCTTACCTTTGCACACCCTGCTGGCAACATTCATGTTGCCGGCGACTATTTCTTTGCTATTGACGAGGTCCTGAACGTCATCGAAGACGAACATGTGGACCATGTAATCGTCGGATTGCCCCTGCAGATGGACGGTACAGAAGGCAAAAGCGCCAAAAAAGCGCGCAGGTGGGCGGCCAATCTGGAGAAGAGGCTGCAAGCAGAGAGTGAAGACAGTGATTCTACGGAGTATCAGATTCCGCAGGTGTCATTGATAGATGAGAGATTAACAACAGTCAGTGCGCATCGTCAACTGTTCGAGGCCCATAAAGCTTCGAACAAGCACAGGCCGGTGGTTGACCAGCAGTCGGCAGTGGTGATTTTGCAGACGGCACTCGACCGTACCCGGGAGTAGTGAGGTATCGGTTATGACCGATGATTTTAACGAGTTCTTTGATGACAACACGCATTGGGTCGAACAGGGGTCAGAACCAATGCGCGGGGCCAAGCCGCCAGAACCGCCGAAATCCCGCAAGGAGATGCGCAAGCGACGTGCACATCGCAAGCGCAAGCGTATCAGTGGCATTATCATCGCTATCGCCATCGTCGCCCTGCTTATCGGCGGCGGCTATTTCGGCGTAACCAAGCTCATCGCATGGCGCGACAGCCGGAGCAACCAGTCGACGGCCATCGCGGACTATCCGGGACCGGGCTATGGCGAGGTCGAATTCACCGTGAGCGAGGGCCAAGGCGCTGCGGAGATCGCCGATAATCTGCTCAAGGCCGAAGTCATCAAGTCCACTGCCGCGTTCACCAGCGTGGTCAACGCCAATAGCTCGACACTCTATCCTGGAACGTTCACATTGAAGAAGCATATGGCCGCATCCGATGTGATCGCCGTTCTCTCCGACACCAACCAGGCGGCGGGCTTCCTTGAGGTTCATCCCGGTGAACGTGCCACCGATGTGTTCGCCGACGCCGCGAAGCTTTCCGGCATTTCCCAAAGCGAATTCGACACGATTATCAAGAACAAGGGTAAGGATATTCTGCCCAATGAAGCGGGCGGTAGCTTTGAGGGATGGCTGGAGCCGGGAACCTACAACGTCAAGAGCATGAAGAGCGCTTCGGAAATCCTCAAGGCCATGGTCGATAAGCGTATCGCCAAGTTGGATGAATTGGGCGTGCCGACCGGCAGTGACCGCGAACGGGTGATGATCATCGCCTCTATCGCCGAGGCCGAGGTCAACAAAGCCGATTACTACGGCAAAGTGACGCGAGTCATCGAGAACCGTTTGGAGCAGGGCATGTCGTTGGGCATGGATTCCACCGTGGCCTATGGCAATAACGTCAAGCCCGCGCAGGTGACCACCGAGATGACCCAGGACGAGTCCAACCCGTACAACACGTACAAGATCTCCGGCCTGCCGCCTACGCCGATCAGCAATCCCGGCGATAGCGCCATTCAAGCGGCACTGCACCCCGAAAGCGGCAATTGGCTGTACTTCTGCACGGTCAATCTGGACACCGGCGAAACCAAGTTCGCCGCAACCGCCGATGAACATGACCAGAACGTGGCCGAACTACGCAAGTGGCAAGCCGAAAACCAGTAGTCATCCCGTTAGCTTCCTTCGCTTGGGGAAGCTGATCGGACATTAGTCTCTTCATTGGCTCCCTCGCCGAGGGGAGCTGTCCGCAAAGCGGACTGAGGGGAGCACTGCGGGGAATGTAACGCTCGACTTAAGCCCGGGGCTCCCGCAAAGCGGATGGAGGAGAAATCTAGGACAACACCCCAACCGCCACCGCCACAATCGCGCCCGCCAATATCACCGGCACATACGGCACCTTGCCCGCATGTGCCGGTGATGTGCGTTGTGGGTCGAATCGCGTCCACAAGGCAATCCATGTGATGCCGGCAACGCCCATCGCCAGCCACCAGACCACCACAGGCAACAGGCCAAACAGTCCGACAGACAATCCCATAGGTATCAAGGCGGTCACATCGCCGAATCCCAATGACCGCGGCACCAGCAACGCCAACGCGAACTGGATCAGGCAACATAGCACGGTGAACAACAGTGCCTGCAACAGCACGAACAGGTCGTTCGCCACCACTCCATACGCGAAATCGGCGGCCAACTGGATTAACGCGCCCACGGCCACCCATGCGATCGGCACCCGCCGATGACGAACATCCTCAATGGACAGTGCAAGCCCACATAGCAGACCGGGTAGCGTGAACAGGTATGGCATGGCTTAACATTAACCCCTAGTTAGACGTACACATAGACGTACACACATGAAACGAGGGAAGTTATGCTGCGTTGGCAGACGGCAGGGGAGTCGCACGGAGAAGCATTGGTGGCCATGATTGAAGGGTTGCCGGCCGGCGTGCGTATTAGCACGGACGATATCGTTTCCGCACTGGCACGCCGTCGACTTGGATATGGCCGTGGTGCCCGCATGAAGTTCGAGCAAGACAAGGTCCGTCTGCTGACCGGTGTACGCCACGGCCTGACCCTCGGCTCGCCGGTGGCCATCGAAATCGCCAACACCGAATGGCCGAAGTGGACCGAGGTCATGAGCGCCGATGCACTCGACCATGACCTGCCGCGCGAAGGCCGCAATGCGCCGCTGAGCCGCCCGCGCCCGGGCCACGCCGATCTGACCGGCATGCGCAAGTATGGTTTTGACGACGCCCGCCCGGTACTGGAGCGCTCCAGCGCCCGTGAGACCGCCTCCCGTGTGGCCTTGGGCGAGGTGGCCAAGCAGTTCCTGGATCAGGCGTTCGGCATCCGCACCGTAGCCCACGTGGTGGCGCTCGGTGGCGTGCAGACCAACCCTGATTTGCCGTTGCCCACACCTGACGATCTGGAAGCGTTGGATGCCTCTCCCGTGCGTACGTTGGATAAAGAGGCCGAGGTCCGTATCATCGAACGCATCAATGAAGCCAAGAAGGCCGCCGATACGTTGGGCGGCGTGATTGAAGTGCTGGCTTACGGTGTGCCTGCCGGCATCGGCACGTATGTGGAGTCCGACCGCCGACTGGACGCGGCTCTGGCCTCCGCGATTATGGGCATTCAGGCGTTCAAGGGTGTGGAGATTGGCGACGGCTTCCTGGAAGCCTCCCGCCCCGGTTCGCAGGCGCACGATGAGATCGTGGTCAACGCCGACGGCCGCATCGACCGTCTGTCCAACCGCGCAGGCGGCATTGAAGGCGGTATGTCCAATGGCCAGGTGATTTGCGTACGCGGTGCCATGAAGCCGATTCCGTCCATCCCCAAGGCCCTGCGTACGGTCGACGTGCTGACCGGCGAATCCGCACAAGCCATCAACCAGCGTTCCGACAGCACCGCCGTGCCTGCGGCATCCGTGGTGGCCGAGGCCATGGTGCGTCTGACTTTGGCGAAGTACGCGCTGGATAAGTTCGGTGGAGACAGTGTTGCCGAAACACGGCGCAACCTTGAGTCGTATCTCGCCTCGTGGCCGGAGCACATGCGCTGAACGAAGGGCGTATGGTTTCGTGACGACTGCCGCGGAACCATCAGCAACTGTACCCACCAATCGTCGAGAGGATTCGTAGATTATGACCGCACGCCCCCGCGCCGTCATCATCGGCATGATGGGAGCCGGCAAAACACGTGTCGGTAAGGAAGTGGCGCATATGTTGCGTCTGCCGTTCGCCGATGCCGATGTGGAGATCGAACGTGAAGTGGGCATGAAGATTCCCTCCTACTTCGAGGAATACGGTGAGCCGGCATTCCGCGAGGTCGAGGCCGATCTCATCGCCGATATGCTTGAGGATTTTGACGGTATCTTTTCGCTGGGCGGTGGCGCTCCCATGACGTCCTCCACCCAGCATGCCCTCGCCTCATACATCGACCATGGCGGTCGTGTGGTCTACCTTGATGCCGATCCGGCGGAAGCCATGGAACGCGCGAACCGTGGGGGAGGCCGGCCCATGCTCAATGGCAACGCCAACTCCCGTTGGAAAAAACTGTTCAAGCAGCGTGACCCAGTATTCCGCGAGGTCGCCAACGTTCATGTCCATACCCGGGGGCTTACGCCTCAGGGCGCAGCGAAGAAAGTGATTGATATGGTATCTGAGCGAGCAGTGCATGTTACCGGAGCGGCAATTGAGCCGTATGATGTGGTCATTGGCGAAGGTGCCATGAACCATCTGGCCGACGTGCTGGGACCCAAACCCGCCAAAATCGCGCTTATCCACACTCAGTCGGTGCAGCGACACTCCGATCGTGCCCGCGCTCTGTTGCGTCAGGGCGGCTATGAGGTTTCCGACATCGTGATTCCGGATGCCGAACCCGGCAAGACCATTACCGTGGCCAACGGCATTTGGGAACGCCTTGGCAACGAAGGTTTCACCCGATCCGATGCCGTGGTGGGGCTTGGCGGCGGTGCCGCAACCGATTTGGCCGGTTTCGTGGCTGCCACGTGGATGCGCGGCGTGCGCTATGTAAACTGCCCGACCTCGCTGCTGGCCATGGTCGATGCCTCCACCGGTGGCAAAACCGGCATCAACACCCCGCAGGGCAAGAACCTCGTCGGCTCGTTCTACACGCCTGCCGGTGTGCTGGCCGACACCAAGACGCTGGCTACGCTACCCAATGACATCTTCATCGAGGGTCTCGGCGAAGTCGCCAAATCCGGTTTCATCCGCGATCCCGAAATCCTGCATATCCTCGAAGACCACGCAGCTGAACTGCGCGCTTTCGACGGCTCTACATTCCTCGGCTCGCCGCTCGAAGACGTGGTTGCCGAGCTCATTGAGCGTACGGTAAAGGTCAAGGCCTACCACGTCTCCTCCGATTTGAAGGAGAAGGGTCTTCGTGAATTCCTCAACTACGGGCACACGATGGGCCATGCCATCGAAAAGCTCGAGCACTTCCGCTGGAGGCATGGCAATGCGGTGGCCGTCGGTATGGTGTATGCCGCCGAGCTGGCCCATCTGATCGGTTACATCGATCAGGATCTGGTTGACTATCACCGCTCGTTGCTCGCTTCGCTGGGTCTGCCGACGTCGTGGCATGGCGGCTCGTTCGACGACGTGCTCGCATTGATGCATCGCGACAAGAAAGCCCGTGGCAACGAACTGCGTTTCGTGGTCCTTGACGAGATTGGTCACGTCGTACACCTCGACAACCCGCCCGCCGACGCCGTAGAAGAAGCCTTCCGTCGTATCCAGCAATAATTGAACGGCCACAGGCCGTGCCGTTCGCCATCCCCTCAGAAAAAAGTACTTGGCTCCCCTCTAACGGAGGTGCCCCGGAGTCGGATCTACCTTCTTCCTCCCTCTGATGAGGGAGGTGCCCCGAAGGAGCGGAGGGAGAGAAGCACAAACAAAAGGAGTCCCGATGACCAAAGTCATCGTTGTCAATGGCCCTAACCTCGGACGTCTCGGCGTCCGCCAGCCCGACATCTACGGTCGTCAAGACCTCGACACCCTGCGCAAGCTCTGCGCCGAATGGGGCAAGGACCTCGGCCTCGAAGTCGAGGTGCGTCAGACCGACGACGAAGCCGAAATGGTGCGCTGGATGCACCAAGCCGCCGACGAGAAAACCCCGGTGGTCATGAACCCCGCCGCCTTCACGCACTATTCGTATGCTCTCGCCGACGCCGCGCACATGGTCATTGATGAGAACCTGCCACTTATGGAAGTCCATATTTCCAACCCGTCCGCCCGCGACGAGTTCCGCAAGCGTTCCGTAATCAGCCCTGTGGCCACCGGCACCATCACCGGCATGGGTTTCTACGGCTACAAGCTCGCGCTCGATGCTGTGGCGCACTTGCTGAGCGAATAGAACCAAGCCCTCCAGCCAATCCCGGGTATCAGTCGACGTTGAGCCCGGGATTCCTGTTCCGACGAATCGGACCAGAATCCTCGTCCTGGTGCGCCCTCTGGACCTGAATGCGCCGTGTATTCGACCATATGCTGGCCAAGGCAGGACGAGACGGGCCGCCTACGCGCGACTACACCGGCCACGTCATGAACACGCCGGGTCACACACGGATGATAGAGTGGAATTCCATGGTTAGAAGAACACATGGTAATTCTCAAGAGCACGTCACCAAGCATATTTTCGTCACTGGCGGCGTTGTTTCCTCTCTCGGCAAGGGCCTGACCGCATCTTCGCTCGGTCGTTTGCTGCGCAGCCGCGGCATCCATGTTCTGCAGCAAAAGCTCGATCCGTACATCAACGTCGACCCGGGCACCATGAACCCGTTCCAGCATGGTGAGGTCTACGTGACCGAAGACGGTGCTGAAACCGATCTCGACATCGGCCACTACGAGCGTTTCCTCGACGTCTTCCTGAGCCAGAAGGCCAACGTCACCACCGGTCAGATCTATCAGGAAGTGCTGCGCAAGGAGCGCGCCGGCGAATACCTCGGCCAGTGTGTGCAGGTCATCCCGCACATCACCAACGAAATCAAGTCTCGTATGCGCGCCCAGGCTTCCGATGACGTGGATGTGATCATCACCGAAATCGGTGGTACTGTCGGCGACATCGAGTCCCAGCCCTTCCTTGAGGCCGCCCGCGAAGTGCGCCGCGATCTCGGCCCGGACAACTGCATGTTCGTGCACGTTTCCCTGGTGCCGTACATTTCCGCCGCCCACGAGCTCAAGACCAAGCCCACCCAGCACTCCGTGATGATGCTGCGTCAGCTCGGCATCTCCCCGGACGCCCTCGTGCTGCGTTCCGACCGCCCGCTCAACCAGTCCATCAAAGACAAGATCTCCCTGATGTGCGACGTCGATGCCGAAGGCGTGGTCAACTGCGTGGATGCGCCGAGCATCTACGATGTGCCGAAGATTCTGTTCGAAGAGGGCCTTGATGCTTACGTGGTGCGTGAGCTCGGCCTGCCGTTCCACGATGTCGATTGGGATGAATGGGCAGACCTGCTTGAGCGCGTCCACCACCCCAAGCATGAAGTCAACATCGCCATCGTCGGCAAGTACATCGATCTGCCGGACGCCTACCTGTCTGTCACCGAGGCCATCAAGGCCGGAGGCTTTGCCAACTGGGCCAAGGTCAACGTCAAGTGGGTTGCGGCCGACCGTTGCGAAACCACCGAAGGTGCGGCCGCCGCTCTCGACAACGTCGACGGCATCGTGATCCCCGGCGGCTTTGGCATCCGCGGCATCGATGGCAAGATCGGCGCCCTGAAGTTCGCCCGTGAAACCAAGCTGCCCGCCCTTGGCCTGTGCCTGGGCCTGCAGTCCATGGTCATCGAATACTCCCGCCACGTGCTGGGCATTGAAGACGCGAACTCTTCCGAGTTCGAGCCCGATTGCGCCAACCCGGTGATCGCCACCATGGAAGAGCAGAAGGACATCGTGGCCGGCAAGGGCGACATGGGCCACACCATGCGTCTTGGATCCTACCCGGCTGAGCTGGAGGAAGGCTCGCTGGTCGCCGAACTGTACGGCACCACGCATGTCACCGAGCGTCACCGCCACCGTTACGAAGTCAACGTGGCCTACAAGGATCGTCTGCGCGAAGGCGGCCTGCGCATCTCTGGCCAGAGCCCGGATGGCGAGCTCACCGAGTTCGTGGAACTGCCGCAGGACGTGCACCCGTTCTATGTGGCCACCCAGGCTCACCCGGAGTTCAAGTCCCGCCCGACCAAGCCACATCCGCTGTTCGCCGGTCTGGTCAAGGCGGCGCTCGGCCATCAGGCGGCCCGCTGACCGTGGATCCCGCGCGGTCGGTCCGCGCACGATGAAGGCGTGACGGCACGGCATCTCAGGATGCTTCGCCGCCACGCCTTCGCCGTTTGGCGCCATCCGTGATGCCGCATGGCCCGATGGCGCCCGCATGTAATCAAGCCCACAGCCAATATGCGTCAGGGCAGCTAGTGTTTGCACTTGGGTTCTGCTAGGTTTTCATAGGGTTAAGTGTGATACAAGGAAGGCAGGATGGTGACCGAAAACACAGCACCAAACGCCGCCGCTGACGTGGAGATGAGCCAGTATGTGGCTGATCGTACCCGCGTCAACGAGGACAAGATCAAGAAGGATGACGAGATCATCAGCCAGTTCGGCGACTACAACTATGGTTGGCATGATTCTGATGCCGCCGGCGAAGCCGCAAAACGAGGCATTGATGAGAACGTCGTACGCGCGATCAGCGCCGACAAAGGCGAGCCGCAGTGGATGCTCGACATGCGTCTACGTGGATTCAAGGCGTTCCTCGAAAAGCCCATGCCCGATTGGGGTGTGGATCTCTCCGGCTTCAACGCCGACGACTTCAAGTACTACGTCAAGCCGATCGAGAAGCAGGCGAAGTCGTGGGAGGAGCTGCCGGACGACATCCGCAACACCTACGATCGTCTCGGCATCCCGGAGGCGGAGAAGAACCGCCTCGTCTCCGGCGTGGCTGCCCAGTACGAGTCCGAGGTAATCTACAACTCCATTCGTGAGGACCTGAAGAAGCAGGGCGTGATCTTCGTCGACACGGACACCGCTGTGCGCGAATACCCTGAACTCGTCAAGAAGTACTTCGGCACCGTCGTGCCCCCGGAGGACAACAAGTTCGGCGCCCTCAACACCGCGGCATGGTCCGGCGGCTCGTTCGTATACGTGCCGAAGGGCGTGCACGTGGACATCCCGTTGCAGGCATACTTCCGCATCAACACCCCGGCCATGGGTCAGTTCGAACGTACGCTGATTATCGCGGACGAAGGCTCCTACGTGCACTACGTGGAAGGCTGCACCGCCCCGATCTGGTCCGAGGACTCGCTGCACGCCGCCATCGTCGAGATCATCGTCGAGAAGCACGCCCGCGTGCGCTACACCACCGTGCAGAACTGGTCGAACAACGTCTACAACCTCGTCACCCAGCGTGCCTACGTGCGTGAGGGCGGCACGATGGAGTGGGTGGACGGCAACATCGGTTCCAAGGCCACCATGAAGTACCCGGCCTGCATCCTCGCCGAACCGTACGCCAAGGCATCCACCATGTCCCTCGGCTTCGCCGGCAAGGGCCAGTACCAGGACACGGGCGCGAAGATGATTCACTTGGCACCGCACACCAGCTCCACCATCGTCGCCAAGTCCATCTCGCGCGGCGGCGGCCGCTCCGCCTACCGCGGTCTGGTCAAAATCGTCAAGGGCGCGTACGGTTCGTCCAACTCGACCGTGTGCGATGCCCTGCTGGTCGACGACTTCTCCCGCTCCGATACCTACCCGCACGTCGACGTTCGCGAAGACGACGTCTCGATGGCCCACGAAGCCACCGTTTCCAAGATTTCCGAAGACCAGCTCTTCTACCTGATGAGCCGAGGACTCACGGAGGAAGAGGCGCGAGGCATGATCGTGCGCGGCTTCGTCGAACCGATCAGCCGCGAGCTGCCGATGGAATACGCGCTTGAACTCAACAGACTTGTGGAACTTCAGATGGAAGGATCGGTGGGCTGATTCCGATGACCGACAACACAACACCCGTCAAGGAAATCAAGATTCCGGTCGCCGACCCCAACGACCCGTACGCGATTCCGGCCGCCATGCCGTCCTCCGTGGACCATGCCGTGCGTTCGTTCAACGCAGGCGACTACCCGGAGCCCAGCCGCAAGCAGGACGAATGGCGCTACACGCCTATCGAGCGCATCAACGAGTTCTTCACCGTGTTCAAGCCTTCCGGCGAAACGCAGATCGAAGTCTCCATGATTGACGGCTCGCCGTTGGCCGAAGGCGTGAAGCTCAGCCAGATCAAGCTCGGTGAGGGCCTGTCCGGCACTGTGTCCAAGCCCAACGACCGCGTCTCCGCAGTCGAATGGGAATCCGGCCACACCGCAACCATTCTGGAACTGTCCGGTGAGATCGCCCAGCCCGTGCTCGTCAAGGTGCACGGCGCGGGGGAGGACCTCGACGCTTTCCATCTGGTGATCGCCGCCGCCGACAAGGCTCATGCGGACGTCGTCGTGGAACACGACGGTGACGCACGACTGGCCGAAGGCGTGGAAATCACCACCGGCAAGGACTCGCACGTCTCCACCACGTTCGTTCAGGAATGGGCCAAAACCGCCAAGCATGTGGCCAACCACCGCATCCACGTCGGCGAAGGCGCATCCCTGCGCCACTCCGTCGTGACCTTGGGCGGCGACATCGTCCGCATCCGCATGGATCAGGACTTCGGCGGCGAACAAGGCGACCTCAACATGCTCGGCATCTACTTCGTGGACCCCGGCGAGCACATCGAACACCGCACGATGGTGGTACACAACCACCCCGACTGCAAGTCCCGCGTGGTCTACAAGGGCGCGCTTGACGGCAAGGGCGCGCACTCCACTTGGGTGGGCAACGCGCTCATCCAGCCCACCGCCCCCGGCACCGACTCCTACGAGCTCAACCGCAACCTGGTCCTGACCCCGGGTGCCATCGCCGATTCCGAGCCGAACCTCGAAATCGAAAACGGCAACATCATCGGTGCCGGTCATGCCTCTTCGGTGGGCCGCTTCGACGACGAGGAACTGTTCTACCTCGAATCCCGCGGCATCCCCGAAACCGACGCCCGCAAGCTCGTGGTGCGCGGCTTCTTCGGCGAACTCGTCGAGGAGATCGGCATTCCTGCCATCTCCGAACATCTGATGACCGTGATTGACCGCCGACTGGCCCGTGGCGAAAACGACGCCATGGCACAGGTCCTCGAAGACAAGTAAGAACAGCATTTTTAGGAGCACAACAATGTCAACACTCGAAATCAAGGACCTGCACGTCCACGTCGAAACCAAGGAAGGCATCAAGCCGATCCTGAAGGGTGCCACCCTGACCGTCCACTCCGGCGAAACCCACGCCATCATGGGCCCCAACGGTTCCGGCAAGTCCACTCTCGCCTACACGTTGGCCGGCCACCCCAAGTACGTGGTCGACTCCGGCGAGGCCCTCCTCGACGGCAAGGACATCCTCAAGATGACTCCGGACGAGCGCGCCAAGGCCGGCCTGTTCCTGGCCATGCAATACCCGGTCGAAGTACCGGGCGTGTCCATGACCAACTTCTTGCGCACCGCCAAGACCGAAATCGACGGCGAGGCTCCCGGTATTCGCCAGTGGGCCAAGGACCTGTCCGCAGCCATGAAGCGCCTCAAGATGGACCCGAAGTTCGCCTCCCGTTCCGTGAACGAAGGCTTCTCCGGCGGTGAAAAGAAGCGCGCCGAAGTGCTGCAGCTCGAACTGCTGAAGCCGAAGTTCGCCATCCTTGACGAAACCGACTCCGGCTTGGACGTGGACGCCCTGCGCATCGTGTCCGAAGGCGTGAACCGTGCCAAGGAAGCCAACCAGTTCGGCATCCTCATGGTCACGCACTACACCCGTATCTTGAAGTACATCAAGCCGGACATCGTGCACGTGTTCGCCGACGGCCACTTCGTCAAGACCGGCGGCCCTGAGCTGGCCGACGAACTCGAAGAGAACGGCTACGACCAGTACCTGCCCGAAGGCGCCGACTCCGAGTCCGCACTGGCCTGAGTCCGTGACCGTGGGAGCCTGACATGCCCTATTCCCGACACGCTCCGGGCCGCTCAGGCCAAGTCTTTACGGTCGCGAACAGGCCATGTCCGACTCCCACTCGTTTCGTACAATTGTTACGTAAGTAGGGGAACATAATGGTTGATTTTAAGGAGATTCGGGGCGAGTTCCCGATTCTGAATCAGGAGATTCACGGGCACCCGCTCGTGTACCTGGATTCTGCGGCCACCTCGCAGAAGCCGAATGCGGTAATTGATGCCGAGGCGGATTTTTATCGTACGATTAACGCCGGTGTGCACCGCGGTGCCCACGAGCTGGCGGCCCGTAGTACCATGGCTTTCGAAGAGGCCCGTGCCAAGGTCGCCAAGCTGGTCGGCGCGAATGCAGCGGAAGGCGAAGAAGAGATCGTCGTCACCGGTGGTGCCACGGCCGGACTGAACCTGCTCGCCACCGCATTCGGCAATGCATCGCTGGGTCGTGGGGGAGAAGCCGCCAAGCGTTTTGCCCTGAAGCCGGGCGATGAGATCGTCGTCTCGCGCGCGGAACATCATTCGGTGCTGCTGCCGTTCCAGGAGCTGGCCTACCGTACCGGTGCCACCTTCAAGTGGATCGACCTGACCGAGGACGGTCGCGTTCGCACGGACAACCTCGACGAAGTCATCACCGAGCGTACCAAGGTCGTGGCCGTCACCCACGTGGGCAACACCACGGGTGCCATCACCAACATCGCCCCTATCATCAAGCGTGCGCATGAAGTAGGTTCGATCTTCATCTTGGACGCTTGCCAGTCCGTACCGCACCTCAAAGTCGATTTCCATGCGCTTGATGTGGACTTCGCCGCCTGGAGCGCGCACAAGATGTACGGTCCTACCGGCGTCGGTTTCCTGTACGGTAAGCGCGAACTGCTCGAAGCCCTGCCGCCGGCCAACTTCGGCGGCTCCATGGTCGAACTCGCCTACATGGACCACGAGGCCCAATACATGGCCCCTCCGGCCCGCTTCGAGGCCGGCACCCAGCCGGTCGCCCAAGTGGTGGCCGCAGGCGTCGCCGCCGAATGGATGATGAACATCGGGCTTGAGAACATCGAAGCCCATGAGAAGACCATCGCCGCCGAACTGCTGAAGCTCGGCGACATCGATGGCATTCGCATCCTCGGACCGCGCGAAAACGTGGACCGCATCGGTACCGTGGCGTTCGACGTGGCCGGCGTGCACCCGCACGATGTGGGCCAGTTCATCGACGCCCAGGGCATCGCGATTCGCGTGGGACACCACTGCGCCCAGCCGGTGCACCGCCACTTCGGCCTATACGCATCCAACCGTGCCTCCTCCGGTGTCTACAATTCGGTCGAAGATGCCCAAGCATTGGTCGAAGCGGCCAAGGGCATCCGTAAGTTCTTTGGAGTGGAGTAAAACAGAACACCATGAACGAATTCGGTATGAGCGGGGATGACCTCGAACAGATGTACCAAGAGGTCATCCTCGAGGCGTCAAAACATCCGCATGGCAAGGAATCCTTTGCGCCCAACGCGGCGGTCGAACAGTCCGCGGACGCGGCGGCCAATGTCACCGTGCAAGCCAGCCACGAATACTGCACGCCCGGTGAATCGCACCAGTTCAACCCGACCTGCGGCGACGAGGCGACCATCCATGTCGAAGTCTCCGATGACGAACCGCACACCATCAAGCGATTGGTGTGGGACGGCCACGGCTGCTCCATTTCGCAGGCCAGCCTGTCGGTGATGGTCGATCTGGTGGACGGCAAAACCGTGGACGAGGCCATGGATCTGGAACAGACATTCCACAAGCTGATGGAATCGCGCGGTGCCGGTCTGGACGACGAGAACCTGGAAGAAAAGCTCGGCGACGCCGTGGTATTCCAAGGCGTGTCGAAATACCCTATGCGCATCAAATGCGCTCTGCTAGGCTGGGAAGGGCTGAAGGACTCCATCGCCAAAGCCCTCGCTGCAAAGAACTGAGGAAATATGTCCAACGATAATTTGGTTCCCGAACCACAGCCGTCCGTTTTCGATGCCGTCAACGGCGTCCTGCAGGACGAGGAGGCCGCTCGCCGCGTGATGGCCAACCCGGCCTTGGCCAAGGGCTTCCCGAACGGACGCCCGATCGAGCACTCTGCTGCGTCCGGCGATGACACCTGTGCGTGTGGCGGTCACCATGGCAGATGCGGTTGCCGGGATGACGAACAGTCCGATGGCAGCGAGATTCCGATCAAGGCGATTGACGATATCGGCCGCGCCACTGCCGAAGACGTGCGCGAGGCACTGCATCAGGTGATTGATCCGGAGCTTGGCATCGACGTGATCGATTTGGGTCTGGTCTACGGCATTGAGATCGATGAGCTAGGCCGCGCCATTATTACGATGACGCTGACCACGCCGGCCTGCCCGCTGACCGACCTTATCGAGGACGAATGCGCATCCACGCTGGCCGGTCTGGTCGAGGAGTTCCGCATCGACTGGACGTGGGACCCGCGCTGGACCATGGAGCGCATCACGCCCGAAGGCCGCGACCAGCTCGCCGCCCTAGGCTTCAACTTCGACAACATGCCAAAGTACTGATAGCGCTTAATAAGCTCCCTCTGATGAGGGAGCTCTATACGAGAAAAGCCCCGCATGATACGGGGCTTTTCCATGTCTGGACTGGTCAATCAGTCATCGACGATGGTGTTCTTCGGGACAACCGTGATGCCGTCTGGCGTGACAGTGAAGCCGCGGGCCAGATCGTGCTCGGTATCGATGCCGACAGTGGAGTTTTCGGTGAGCACCACATTCTTGTCAAGAATTGCCTTGTACACGCGGGCACGGCGGTTGATGATCACACCGTCGAACAGCACGGAATCGACAATCTGTGCCCACGAGTGGATACGCACATTGGGGGAGAGCACGGAGTGGTGCACTTCACCGCCGGAGACGATCACACCGGGGGAGACGATTGAATCGGTGGCGTGGCCCAGACGGTCGCGGCCCGCGTGCACGAACTTGGCTGGCGGCAGGTTGCCGGACATCGTGTAAATCGGCCAATCCTGGTTGTATAGGTTGAACTCGGGCACATAGGCGATCAGATCCATGTGTGCATCGTAGAACTGCTTAATCGTACCGACGTCGCGCCAGTAAGCGTGATCAGTGGCCGTGGAGCCTGGAATCTCGTTCGAGTTGAAGTCGTAGACACCGGCCTCGTTACGAGAAGCGAAGTACGGGGCGATGTCGCCGCCCATGTCGTGCTTGGTGTCGGCAGCCTTCTCATCGAGAGACAGAGCCTCGAACAGGGCCTTGGTGTTGGCAACGTAGTTACCCATGGAAGCCAGAATCTGGTTCGGATTGTCCGGCAGACCGGTGGTGGTGGCCGGCTTCTCTTGGAAGTTCTTGATCATGTTCGGGTGATCGTGATCGACCTCAATCACACCGAACTGGTTCGATTCCTCGATGGGCTGGCGGATACCGGCCACGGTGAACTCAGCACCGGACTCGATGTGCTGCTGAACCATCTGTTCGAAGTCCATGCGGTAGACGTGGTCGGCACCCACAATCACCACGATGTCCGGCTGGACATCCTCGATGATGTTGATGGTCTGGTAGATGGCGTCGGCGGAGCCGAGATACCAATGCTTGCCGAGACGCTGCTGCGCGGGCACAGGGGAGACGTACGAACCAAGCAGCGGGGAGAAACGCCAGACCTGGGAGATGTGGCGGTCAAGCGAGTGAGACTTGTACTGGGTGAGCACCACGACCTGACGGTACCCGGAGTTCACCAGATTGCTCAACGGGAAATCGATCAGACGATACACACCACCGAAGGGAACGGCGGGCTTCGCGCGATCGCGGGTTAACGGCATCAGGCGGGTCCCCTCACCACCTGCAAGCACAATCGACAGAATCTTGGGATTCTTGGCCATCGTAACTGTCCTCTCTGTTACTGAGCGTCTTTCGACACCGCACTACTGGGCCGGATGCTTCCTTGCATTCGGTTTACATAGTTAATAATTGCAGAAAAAATCGAACATGCAAGGCTTTTGCCACCCGCGTGCCGTGAACTTGCGATGAACAGTTTCGTAGATTTGTTAAGGATTCGGCCTTTTAGGAGCGCGTGCGATTCCTTAGCGTGTCGCGTAGAACGCCACTGCGCTGGATGCCGCCACGTTCAGACTATCCACGCCGTGACCCATCGGAATCTTCACGGTCAAATCGGCGCGGGCAATCGTATGGTGGGACAGGCCGTCGCCCTCGGTGCCGAAGATCAGCGCGAGCTTGTCGATATGCGTCGGATCTTCGTCAGGCGCGTGCAGACGGCGTGTCAGTTCGTCCAACGAAATCGAACGATCCTCCAATGCCATGGCCACGGTGGTGAAGCCCAGCGACTTCAACTCGTCGATGCCCTGGAACGGCCAGTAATGTTTGTTTTCGGTACCGTCGTCGTTGAACCCGGTGATACGGGTCCACGGAATCTGGAATACGGTGCCCATCGACACACGAGCGGCTCGTCGGTACAGCGGATCACCGCAGGAGGGCGTGACCAGCACGGCATCCACATTGAGCGCGGCCGCCGAACGCAGCAGTGCGCCCACATTGGTGTGGTCCACGATGTTTTCCATTACTGCCACGCGGCGGGCACTCCTGCAGACCTCGGCTACGGAGGGCAGTGGCCAGCGTCTCATCGCGCATAGGGCGCCGCGATGCAGACAATAGCCGGTCAGTCGCTTGAGCTGCTCAGGTGAGGCCACGTAGACGGGAATGTCCGCGCCCCAGCGCCCGTCGATGAAGTCGAAGGTGTCTTTCATGCCCTCCAGCCAAGGTTCCTCGACCAGCAGTGACAGCGGTTCGCGGTCAGCGGCCAGCGCGCGGTCGATGACTTTGGGGGACTCGGCGATGAACACGCCCTTGGCTGGTTCCAAGCGATTGCGCAACTGCATTTCGGTGAGGCTCACATACGCTTCGACGCGCGGGTCGTCAACGGTGTCCAGCGTGATGAACTGCATTGGTGGCCTTTCGTGTGTGCAGATAACGAAAAACCCCTTGCAATGCAAGGGGTTTATCTGTGCCCGAGACGGGACTTGAACCCGTACGCCCGTATAAAATAGGCACTAGCACCTCAAGCTAGCGCGTCTACCATTCCGCCACCCGGGCAGGTGTCGTTTGGACAACGAGTAAATAGCTTAGCATGAAATTACAGGGATGCAATTCGCGCGTGTGCCCGGCGTGTCGCGTGTAGCCTTGAAGTCATGACTGATGCCCTTTTTCTTTTCGACCCGCAGGTCGACGACGTCCCGGTGAACAGCGACGAACTCCACGCCGGCTGGAAGCTAACCCTGCCCGCTCACATCAAGCGCCATGCCGTGCAGGCCATGCGACTCAAGGCAGGGGACAGCCTGCAACTTTCCGACGGCAACGGCTTGAGAATCCAGGCAGTGATGGCCGATCCTGAAGCCGGACTGGCTGAAGTCGTGGAAGTGGGGCGCGAACCCGAGTCGCTCACCCGTTTGGCGCTGATTCAGGCATTGGCGAAAACCGGCCATGATGAGCAGGCCATCGATATGGCTACGCAGATCGGCGTCGACCAAGTGGTGCCATGGCAGGCGGACCGATCCATTGCCAAGTGGAAGGTCGGCCGTACAGACAAGAAGTGGAATTCGGTACTGGATGCCGCCACCGAGCAGTCGCGGCGCGCCTTTAAGCCGCAATTGGAGGCGTGCGCGTCCAGCAAGGAGGTCGTGGCCATCTGCCGCAGGGCCTGCGTGCATGGCGATGTGGTGATTGTGCTGCATCAGGATGCTACCGATACGTGGTCCGGCGTGGAGGAGAAGGTTACGCAGTTGGTGGAACGCACGCTCCAGGACGGCCGGCCGCGGACTGTCAGTGTGGTGGTTGGGCCTGAGGGCGGCATCAGTGAGCAGGAGGTAGCTGATTTCGTCAAGGCCGGAGCGGTGAGCTGCGTACTGGGGCGCAATATTCTGAGAGCCGCCACGGCCGGTCCTGTAGCGTTGTCGCTGTTGTCTCGGGTGTTGGGACGTTACGAGTAACGCCCACGCGCTAAGCTGGTGCGTAGCAACATCAAACCAAGGAGCATGATGAGCGAATCCGACGATTGCCTGTTCTGCAAGATCATCGCAGGGCAGATTCCCGGCAGCAAGGTCTACGAGGACGAGACGACCTACGCATTCAACGACATCAATCCCAAGGCCAAGGTCCACGTGCTTGTGGTGCCCAAGAAGCACTACGCCAACGTCGCCGAACTTGCCGCCGATGACCCGACCGAGCTGGCCCACATCGTCTCCATCGCGCAGAACATCGCCGACAAGGAATTTCACGGCGCCTACCGACTGGTGTTCAACACCGGTCTCGACGCCGGCCAGACCGTCTTCCACGTGCACGCGCACGTGATGACCGGCGAAAAGCTCGACGAGTAGTAGGGGATATCCGCTTCGTGGCAACGACTACACGTACCATCACCATCCCGCCCCAACTTGACCCCGTCGCCGTGCTCGGCCCGGTTGACGAGGTCATTCGCGAGGTGGAGCGCGCCTTTCCGGACCTGACGATTATCGTGCGCGGCAACCGCGTGGCGATTGTCTCCCGCTCCAAGCAGACCGAAGCTCAAGCCGCACAGGCCGAGGATTTGGTCAACTCCATCATCCAAGCCGCCTACACCGCGCCTATGGACGCCGACACCGTGCGTCGCATGCTCGACCAGAACGTGCTCAAGAACCACGTGCGCCTCGAACATCCCGGTCACGGCCCGGTGCGTGACAAACTGGCGCAATCGACCTCAAACGAACGCGCCCATGCACGTTCTGCCGGCTCCCACGACCCGACGTACCGCAAGCCCACGGTTCCCGGCGTCATCACCTTTGCTGCCGGCGTGCCGGTCCGTGCGAAAACCGCCGGACAAGTGGCCTACGTGAACGCCATCGAATCGCACACCATCACCTTCGGCATTGGTCCCGCAGGCACCGGCAAGACGTATCTGGCCGTGGCCAAGGCTGTGCGTGCCTTCCAGGACAAGCAGATTCGCCGCATCATCCTCACGCGCCCGGCCGTGGAGGCCGGCGAAAGCCTCGGCTTTCTGCCCGGCACGCTGAACGACAAGGTTGACCCGTATCTGCGCCCGCTGTACGACGCGCTTGGCGACATGCTCGGCGCCGACCAGCTCAAGCGGTACATGGACGACGGCTCCATCGAAGTGGCGCCGCTCGCTTACATGCGCGGTCGTACGCTGAACGACGCGTTCGTGATCCTCGACGAGGCTCAGAACACCACCGAACAGCAGATGAAGATGTTCCTGACCCGTCTGGGCTTCAACACCACGATGGTCATCACCGGCGATATCTCGCAGGTGGACCTGACCGTGCCGCGCTCGGGACTGGCCACCATCGAACGCATCCTGGGCGGCATCGACGACATCGCATTCGTGCATCTCAAAACCGAGGACGTGGTACGTCACCGGCTGGTCGGCCAGATCGTGGCCGCCTACGACCGTCACTCCGCCATCGCCGGCGACCACCGCGACATCGAACGCAAGGGCCGCCGCAACCATACCGACTTCGATGCCCGCCAGCAAGCGGATTCAACCAACCAAAGTGAGACAGACGATGAGCGTTGACGTCACCAATGAAACCCAGTGGGTCATCGACCCCAAGGTCTTCTCCGATTTGGGTATTTGGGTACTCGACCAGATGCGCGTGAGCACCCAGTCCGACCTGACCATCATGTTCGTGGATCCCGATCCCATCGCCGAACTGCACATGCGTTGGATGAACCTCGAAGGCCCGACCGACGTGATGAGCTTCCCGATGGACGAGCTGCGCCCTGGCGACGGCAAAACCGTGATGGAAGGAGTGCTCGGCGACATCGTCATCTGCCCGTGGGTCGCTGCCCAACAGGCTGCCGCAGCTGGACACAGCACCATGCAGGAGATGTTATTGCTCACCATCCACGGCATCCTGCACCTGCTCGGCTATGACCACGTGACCCCCGAGCAGGAGCGCCAGATGTTCGGCCTGCAGCGACAGCTGCTGCTCACCTTCTTCGCCCTGCGCCACGATGCCAACGTGCAGGCCACGCTGCCCGCCGGCACACCCGACGCGCTGGCCCTGTACGACGCCGCGCACGGTGCTGGCCGCGACCTCGATTCCAAATAAACTTCCAAATCAATCACACCAAATTCGGATTATTCGATACCGTTCAAGGACATTCAAGGACACCGAAAAAACATTATGGAGTATTCCAGTACCACGCTGATCGCCGTCACCGTCATTCTCGTACTTGTGGCGACCCTGTTCGTCTGGCTTTCGCTGACCATGGCCGCCGCTGAAGGCGCCGTGGCCCGCGTAACGCGAGCCAGCCTCAACAATCTCATCCTCGAGGTGCAGACCGACTCCGAAGCAAGCCAGTTCCTCAAGATGAAGAAGATCGACAAGATTCATCGCGTGCAACGGCTCATCGCCGACCGTTACGCCACCGCCGGCAGCTGTGCGTTCTTCCGCATCGCCTGCAATGTGCTCGACGGCGTACTGGTGTCTTCCATCGCATCCCTGTGGGGTGCGGAACTGTGGGTTGGACTGCTCGCCGGATTCCTGTTCGCGATTATCGTAGCCGTGGTCTCCGTACTGGTCCGCCCACGCACCGCCGGCATGACCAAGCCGGTCGACATCATGATTTCCAACTCGCGCATCGTGTCGTTGGCCACCAAGCTCACGCCGTTCGCACGCATCGGTGGCGACAAGTCCGGTTCCAAGGGGTCGGGCCGCCGCTCCAAGGACTCCGATCTGTCCGACGACGAGGAGCTTGAGAAGATTCAGCTCGAGCAGGGCAAGGCCGCCATCGACCGGCTGGTGGAGTCCAACGACTTCGATCCGGAAGTCTCCGAAATGTTGCGCAACGTGCTCACCCTGTCTGATACGTTGACTCGCGAGATCATGGTGCCGCGCACCGATATGATCTGCATGGAGCGCGACTCCACACTGTCTTCCGCGCTGAAACTGTTCTCCCGCTCCGGTTTCTCCCGCGTGCCGGTGATCGGTGAGGATGTGGATGACCTGATCGGCGTGGCCTATTTGAAGGACGCCGTGCGTGCCACCGCCTTCAACCCGGCGGCCATGGAGCGCGCGGTCGAATCCATCGTCCGGCAGCCGCTGCTTGTTCCCGAATCCAAGCCGGTGGACGACCTGTTCCATGAGATGCAGCGTTCCCGCCAGCATGTGGCCGTGGTGGTCGATGAGTATGGCGGCATCGCCGGCATGGTGACTATCGAGGATGCCATCGAACAGATTGTCGGAGAGCTGGAAGACGAGCACGACCGCACCCAGCGTACTGAGCCGGAGAAAATCGGAGACAACAAGTGGAAGATGCCTGCCCGTACGCCGATTGCCGATCTGGAGGAGATCTTCGAGATCGACATTGATGAGGACGACGTCGATACCGTCTACGGCCTGCTGACCAAGATTCTGGGCCGCGTGCCAATTGTCGGTGCCTCGGCCGTGACGCGCGGTCTGCGACTGACCGCCGTGGACTCCGCCGGACGCCGCAAGAAGGTGTCCACCATCGTCGTACAACCGGCGCACGTCGAGGGCGGCGAGGAAGATAACAAGACCCATGAGGAAACTGACGGCGAGCCCGTCGAAGGCGATGATACCGCCAGCAAGGAGTGATATGACCGACCAGAACAACAGCACGAACGACGTCGATGACAACATTGACATCACCGATGCTTCCGATGTTGCCGGCGTTGCCGAAGTCGACGCGACCGGTGAAACGGAGAACGTGACCAAGCAGAACGTTCCGTATCGCTCCGGATTCGTGGCCGTGGTGGGCCGCCCGAACGTCGGCAAATCCACGTTGATCAACGCGTTGATCGGCAAGCAGATCGCCATCGCATCCTCTCGACCGGAAACCACCCGTAAGGCGATTCGCGGCATCCTGACCGCCGACCACGCGCAGCTCGTGCTCGTGGACACGCCCGGTATTCACCGCCCGCGTACGTTGCTTGGCCAGCGTCTGAACGACGTGGTCGACGAATCCTTGGCCGATGTGGACGTGGTGGCCTTCCTGCTGCCCGCCGACCAGGAAATCGGCCCCGGCGACAAGCGTATTCTTTCCCGACTGCGTACCGACTTCGCCACCAAGCGTGAGGACGGTACGTTCAAATGGCGCATCCCGCTGATTGCCATCGTCACCAAGATCGATGAGCTTGGCCGTCAGCAACTCATCAACAAGCTCATCGAAATCAACGATTTCGCCGATTTCTCGGACATCGTGCCGGTGAGCGCCCTGAAGCACGACAATCTGGCCGAGGTGAAGAACGTGCTCATTGAACACACGCCCGAAGGCCCGCAGATGTACCCGGACGATCAGATCAGCGAGGAGCGTCCGGAAGACACCATCGCCGAACTCGTGCGCGGTGCGTTCCTGGAGACCTTGGACGACGAGCTGCCGCATTCGCTGGCCGTGGTGGTCGATTCCATCGACTATCCGGAAGACAACGAGACCGGTCAGGGCTATGACGGCAAGGCGCAGGTCAACGTGTCCATTTACGTGGAGCGTGACTCACAGAAGCCGATCATCATCGGCAAGGGCGCCTCGAACCTCACCTACGTCAAGAAGAAGCTACGCACCCCGGTCAACCGCATCGTCGGCCAAAAAGCCAAGCTCGACCTCCACGTCAAGGTAGCCAAAGGCTGGCAGTCCGACCCCAAGCAGCTCGAGAAGCTGGGGTTCTAGAATATTCATGCCCCCGCTGGCAGGGGCTGTCGCCGTGGGGCGTAGAGTAACAGACCGCGCTGTATGCGCGGTCTGTTTTGTATCCGTGTCGCGCGGAAAGCGGAATCATTCCATACAGTAGTGGAGTTTTTGTACGGAATCTGGTCTTTGATGGGTTATACTGTGTCTTGTAGTGAAACGGCCATGTAGGAAAGCTTTTTCCAGGAACGAGGGAGGCATCTGGAATGCTTGGGGATTTGTTTCCGAATCCATTGTCCCAGATGATGTCTCCGGCCGCCCCGTCTGCCGACGTCATGAAGCTGTACCGCGCCACCGACGAGGATATCGCGGCCGCTTGGCCCGCTTCCATCTCACGATATGGACTGCAATCCAATCCGAATGGCACGCCGGTCATCGACACTGGTCTGGTCCCCAAGGGCGAGAAGCAATGGGAGACCGCATACTGGAACACGCTGAAGCACGATATCTTCGGGGCGCGCATATACGGCCATCCGGGATCGGGCCTCGCCGAGTCCGGCTTCGGACAGGATCAGGTGCGCAGCGGCTCGAAAGGCGAGGAGGTCTTCGCCAAGCTGCTGTCCTGGGACGGGGTGCTGGACCGATGCGTGTCGTTCTGGTCGGTATGGAATCCCGAGGAGGATGGCAACCGCAACTCCTACGGCACGGACATCGACTGCATCCTCAAGTTCGGCAACCACATCATCATGGTGGACGTCAAGAACTACCGCGCCGGACTGGACTACCACACCCTGATCCCGGGACATGCCATGTTCTGCGTCTATCCCGTCGCCCGTGTCGTGGCCCAGCAGCCGTACGTCTTCAGTTGCAACATGGGCTTCGCACAGAGGAACCTCAGCCAGTACCTGCCCGGCATCGAGCTGGGGTGCACGGTCGAATCGTACGTGGTGCTGGTCCCGGGCAAAGTGGGCGAGGCGGAGCTCGACGCTGACATCTGCTGGCCGGGCGGCATCCGGGCCATGTCGTATTCGTCGTTCGTCGCGATGATCCAGCAGCGATTCCGAGACGACCCCTCCTACGCAGTGCTGGATCGCACCCCGGTGGAAGGGTATCTGGCCTCCCTCGTCAAGTTGTATGAGAACCAGCAGGTGCTGCTCGGTGGCCGGTGCGCGGACCAGAGTGCCTGGCCGCGTCCCACATGCGACAAGGAGGCGGGCATCGAGTACCCGAATCCAAAGCGCAAGCAAAGCAAGCCACGCTCCGAGGGGAGCGCGCGCCGATCCTCGACAAATCGTGGGGGGGGGCTTCCCGCGCGGAGGCTCCCGCTGTAGCCAAGCCCTCGACTAGGCGGGATCGCGCCCCGCAGACGAGCCATACTGCGGAGAAGAAATCCTCGGAGAAACGGACTACGGCGAAGGCGAAGCCATCGTCCCGTTGGAACCCGTACGCCATTGATGAGGTGTCGTCGGTCGATCCGACGACCATGTCGATTACACTCGGCACCGATGAGAACGGTAAGGACGCCGCCATTTCGTTCGAACGAGTGTCATGCATGCCGATCGGCGGCGCTGTGCGCTCCGGCGAGGTGAGCAGGACCTTCGCGCTGATCGCGGCATTGGACCAGTCGGAGGACGTCAACCTCAGGATCATCGACTGCAAGCGGTCCTCGCAGTTCTCCTGCTTCCAGGATCACGCGTACGCGTATGTGAAGATGACCGACGGACTCGACCTCGTCGTCGACGAGGTGCAGGAGACCTATACGGCGTTGAACGCCCGTCTGCGCAAGTTCCGCAAGAACGGTGCCTCAGGATACTGGGACAGCCCCGATCACGCCGGAATGCCCCTCGAGGTGGTGTTCGTGCACGGATGCGAGGACCTGTTCGACCGTGACGAGGCGGCGATGGACGACGCCGATCTCGCGCAACTGTCCGATATCCGTCGATACCTGCGCAAGATCATCGAAAACGGCGTCGAAGGGGGCTGCTGTGTCGTGCTGTCCAGCCAGAAGCCTTCGAAGAAGGCGTTCCCCGCCGATCTGATCGAACATGCGCAGACGCGCATCCTGTTCAAGATCGTGGTCCAAGGGCAGTCATACGCCCTGATGCACGGCATCCCTAGGAAAATCGCCGCCTCCGTGACCGGCAAGGCCATGGACATCGACAAGATCGGATACGCCTACGTGGTGTCGGGCGGGCGGATATCGCCGAAGATCATGTTCAAGGCGTTGGACGAGCGGCTCATCGACGAACGTTATTCGACCTGACGGCCGGTTTGATGCCACGCCAGTAAATCCCAGTAAATGCATTGTCCATAGAGAGATACGGAAGCAAGGAACCATGCCACTTATCATCGGTCTTATATTGATCGCCATCGCCATATACATCGCGTATATCGTCATCTCCTGGATCGTCTCCATGATCCCGGTCGTGGCGGGATCCATCGGAATGCTGCTGGGCATTGCGGTGATCATCGCATTGTTCGTCGGCTTCATCCGCGGCTCCGTGAAGGGCATCGGTGGCTATTACTCGACGTTGAGCGACGTGTATGGCTCGAAGACGGGAAGGATCCTCGGCGTGGTGCTCACGCTAGTGTGGATCGCGGTGCTCCTGTTCCTCGGACGCACGATGCTGCTCGACCTGGTCGACCAATATCACATGGTCACCCAGATGATCGGCAACATGGACAGCTATCTGCAGTAGGTATCGGGGGGAGAACAATGGGGAACACCATGAGCAGCACCGAACAGGAACCGGCAAAGATCTCATACTTCTACGGGCCGGGATTCAAGGACATCGTCAAGGTCGTGCAGACGACGGGCAAGAAGATCCGGGACTCGGTGGACGCCATCACCACCGCAAGCAAGACACCGCCGGTCGGCATCATCATGACGATCCTCGTGATGTCGGTCCGATACGCATACTGGCTGTTCTCGGCGGGCACGATGGTCATCGCGAGCGTGTTCTTCTGCCTGTTCATGCTGATGCCGCACGTCGTCGGGTTCATCGTGATCGACATCGTCGGCCTGCTGCTCTCGCGGATCGTCCGCCTGCTCGACATGCTGTACTTCCAGATCCGCAAGGTGTCGAACGTCTGCGACGTCTGCCACAACCGCTTCACGGTCCCGGTGTATGTGTGCGACAAGTGCGGCGCCAAGCACTTCGACCTCCTTCCGGGCAAGTACGGCATCCTGCATCACGCCTGCACCTGCGGCCAGAAGCTCCCGTGCAGCACGTTGGACCTCAAGCATCCCCGGCGCAAGCTGCAGGCCATCTGCCCGTTCTGCTACAAGGCGGGACGTGAGGAGTCCATCTTCTCCGGCGGCAGCCGCGCGATCTGCATCCCCGTGGTGGGCGGCGCATCGACCGGCAAGAGCGCCTTCATCACCGCGTACGCTAGATCCGTCATCGACGAGGTGGCACCATCCCACGGCCTGAGCACGCGGTTCTATGACGAGGACCGCGAGAAGATGTACCAGTCTATGACGGATGCCTACCGTGACGGTGTGGTCGAGAAGACTGCGGCCACCACCGTGCAGGGCGCTAGCAGCGCCTTCTCGTTCAGCTTCTTCATCGACGGATCCGGCGTCAAGCCGTCCCGACTCATGCAGCTGCTCGACATCGCCGGCGAGACCTTCGTGGACAACCGGGAGAACGAGCGCCAGAGCCAGTACGAGCATTGCGAGGGCATCGTCCTGATGATCGATCCGCTCGCCATTCCCCGGTTCCGCGCGCTGTGCGTGGACGATCTCGACTCCGGCGACCGCGCCTCCATCAGCGACGCGCGCCTGGAGGACGTGATGAGCGCATTGCAGAACGATCTGCGCCAGACCGCCGATGCCGACAGGAACGGCAGACTGCGCACCCCGTTGGCTGTGGTGATCAACAAGGTGGACGCCAGCCCGCTGCTCGACGAACGGATCGGCGACACCGCCGTATCCAAGCTGATGGCGGCCGACAGGGAGAACTTCACCAACGCCGAGGACGCCACCGACTTCCTGTGCCGGCAGTTCCTGCTGGACATGGACATGGGCGACATCGTCGACATCGTCGGCCAGCAGTTCCTGAACTCGCGGTTCTTCGCCGTGAGCTCCATCGGCCATACGGCGGGCAATGGCACCGGATTCCAGCCCAAGAACGTCAACGCCGTCATCGACTGGATCCTGCTCAACAGCGACTCCAGCCTGGCCAAGGCGCTGGGCGTCCGGGAGACCTCCAAGGCGAAGCTGCCGGTACGGCAGCCGGCCATCGGCCTGTACGACCAGATCCTCGACGAGGCGACGCACCGGCAGGAGGCGGCCGCAGCGGCGCAACAACCGATGCATGCACCGGCGTCCGATGCGCCGGTCATGCCGGCCATGCCGAAGTCGACGTCATCCGCATGGTCGGTGCCGTTGCCCGCGCCGGCCGCCGAGGCCCAGTCTGCGGTCCAGCCTGTGGCCGATGAGCCCGCCCCGGCGTCCGAGACCCCGGCACCGGCTACGTCCGAGGGGCCTGCGTCGCCGGTCGCCGTACCTGCACCTGCACAGCCGGTCGCGCCGGAGCCCGTGCAACAGCCTGTGGCCGAGCCTCGGCCGGCTGAGACGCCCCAGCCGGCCGAGACGTCCAAGCCGGCACCCGTCCGTCGTGTGTCCCCGCTCGCCCCGCAACGGTACCGTCCGAAGACCCACAACGACAACGCATGACAAAGATGTGGCGAGGCCTCCCGGCGCATGCACGGGAGACACCTGCCGAACAGCACGATATAGCGTCGTGAGGAAGGCAAAACAATGAGCAATGACATGTATCCGCCGGCCACGCCGCCGGCATCGCAGTGGGGGATCCCTCAACCGACGGCCGATGCCATCGCCGATGACGGCGACGTGATCGTGCCGCCGATGTACGGGGGACCGGCCACGCCGGACGCCGGCACCGCGCAGGTGCCGCAGGTGCAGCTTCCGCCGTCGTTCCCGCCGGTGCACGCCACCGAAAACACCCCTCAGGAGATGCCGGCACCCACGTTCGCCACGGAACCCATCGCCGAGCCGGTGCCGGCACCGGTGGCGACGCCCGAGCCGGAACCGGAGCCAGCGCCCGCCGCGCCCGTCGAATCTCAGCCGACGGTTCCGCCGCAGCCTGCTGTACCTGCACCCGTCACGTTCGCGTCCGCGCCCGTCGAACCCCAGGCCCCCGAGCCGGCACCCGCCGCCGATGACGGACAGTACCGCGCCCTCGCCGAGGAGACGAGCCGCACCGCCAACGCCACGGCGGAGACCCTGACCGCCATCCAGGAGAGCCTTGACAAGCTGTCCCAGCAGTTCGCCAAGCGGTTGCAGTACGACGACGAGAAGGAAACGATCATCGACCGCCAGCACCGCGAGCTCACCCAGCTGCGCGAGGGTCTGAAGACCGACCTCATCCAGCCGGTGCTGTACGACGTGGCCGAGACGCTGGACGCCGTGCACAAGATGCGCGTCGAACTCGAACAGGACGCCAAGCAGACCGACCATCTTCTCGAGCACGTCGAATTCATGCTGCTCGACATTCTGGAGAAGAACGACGTCGAACAGGTCGAAAGCGAGCCCGGCGAACCGTTCAACGCCGCGCGGCAGCGCATGGTCAAGACTGAGGAGACCACCGACGCCTCGAAGCGCAAGATCATTGTCCGCTCGCTCGCCCCCGGCTACATGTTCGGCAAGACCGCCTTGTTCAAGGAGAAGGTCGTCGTCTACAAGGTCGTCGCGGAACCGCCCAAGGAAGAGACCCCATCGGCGGAACCCGACGCCCGGTAAACAGTCCCCATCAACCAACCATCCATACACTGCATCAACAGAAAGAAGAACAACACCATGTCCAAGTACGTATACGGCATCGATCTGGGCACCACATACTCCTGCATCGCCTATCAGGACGAGGACGGCCGACCGACCGTCATCAAGAACATGGACACCAACGCCGATACCACGCCGTCCGTCGTGCAGTGGGGCGAGGACGGCACCGTGATCGTCGGCCAGGAGGCCAAGGACACCGGCGTGCTCGAGCCGGACCGCACCATCGCCTTCGTCAAGCAGCTCATGGGCAAGAGCCCGGTGGCCATCACCATCGACGGCAAGGACATCTCCCCGACGGAGGTCTCCTCCTACATCCTGCGCGAACTGGCCAAGCAGGCCGGCGCGCAGATGGACGACGAGGTCAAGGACGTGGTGATCACCTGCCCGGCGTACTTCGGCGAGGCCGAGCGCACCGCCACAAAGCAGGCCGGCGAGATCGCCGGGCTCAACGTGCTGTCCATCATCGAGGAGCCGACCGCCGCCGCCATCTGCTACGGCGTGACCCGCGCCGACGAGGACAAGAACGTGCTCATCTACGATCTTGGCGGCGGCACCTTCGATATCACGGTGATGAAGATCACCAACGGCGAGATCCGCGTGGTCACCACCGAAGGCGACCACGATCTGGGCGGCAAGCAGTGGGACAACGCGCTGTCCTCCATCCTGGTCGACAAGTTCACGGCCGAGAGCGGCTACGACGGCGACCCGTTCACCGCCGAAAACAACGAAGAGTTCCTGCAGGACCTTGCCATCAAGGCCGAGCGCGCCAAGCAGGCCCTGTCGAACAAGGCGAGCGCCAAGACGATGCTCGAGTTCGAGGGCGAACGCGCCCGTGTCGAGGTCACCCGCGAGGAGTTCGACGCGGCCACCAAGGATCTGCTCGACAGCACCGTCACGCTGACCAAGAAGGCCCTCGAGGACGCGAAGAAGGAAGGCGTGAACGTCGACGAGATCCTGCTGGTCGGCGGTTCCACCAAGATGCCGCAGGTGCAGGAGATGATCAAGGACACCTTCAACATCGAGCCGAAGAACTTCGAGCCGGACGAGGCCGTGGCCAAGGGCGCAGCCATCTACGCCATCATCCAGGCCACCAAGCAGAGCGAGGTCAAGGAGACCGAGGTCAAGGAGCAGGACGAGTCCGGCAACGAAGTCGCCCGCGACACCACCACCGGCGAGACCCGCATCCTGCCGACCATCGGCGGCGGCTCCGCCATGCCGACCAACATCACGGCGGCCACCAAGGTGATCTCCGTGTCCACCAAGAGCTTCGGCATCAAGGCGTTCGGTGGAGACGGCCAGGAACACATCTTCAACCTCATCAAGAAGAACGACGAGCTGCCGGCGCACGCCGAGCAGAGCTTCGGAACCCACGAGGACAACCAGACGACCGCGATGATCGAACTGTTCGAAAGCCCCGAGAAGGCCGATTCCTACGATGTCGACTCGGATCTCAAGCTCGGCGATGCGGAGCTGACCCTTCCGGCGAACACCCCTGCCAACTCGGAGATCCAGATCTCGCTGGATCTTCAGGAGGACGGCACCATCAGCCTGCACGCGAAGAAGGTGGACACTGGCGAAGTGGTCGACGCCGTGTTCAAGAGCGAGAACGTGATGAGCAAGGAAGAGATCGAGGAAGCCAAGGCCCGCGTGAGCACCGGCCTGCAGATGCAGATGTAAGGGCCCGATGAACCGTGAGGCGACGCCGGCACCCGCTCCCGCATACGGGTCGCGAGTGCCGGCTCGCCTTGCGGTTCAGGGCTTTCCATCGGTCCATACACGTCTGATTGAGAAAAATAATAAGGGGAAACACATGGGTATTGTTGTTGGCATTGATCTGGGTACGACGTATTCGGCGGTGGCGCGCGTCGACGCGGCCACAGGTCGCGCCGAAGTCATTCCGAACGCGGATGGCGGCGCCGTGACGCCCTCCGTCGTGGCGGTTTCCCCCGAGGGCAACATCCTGTTCGGCACCGAGGCCAAGGAACAGCAGGAGCTGGGATACACGGACACTGCGGCGTTCTTCAAGCGCTACATGGGACAGGCCGGCTACACGGTGGGGATGGGCGGACGAGACTTCACGCCAGTCGATCTGTCCGGCATGCTGTTGCAGGGACTGGTCCATCAGGCGGAGCAGGTCTCCGGCGAGGAGATCGACGGCGCATACATCACGGTGCCCGCATACTTCAAGAACTCCGAGCGCGAGGCGACCATCGAGGCCGGACGCCGTGCCGGCATCAACGTGATGGGCATCCTCAACGAGCCTACGGCTGCAGCCTTCGCATACGGCCTCAATGGCAAGGATGCCCACCAGAAGGTGCTGATCTACGATCTCGGCGGCGGCACCTTCGACGTGACGCTCGCCGAGGTGGACGGTGACTCCATACGCATCCTCGGCTCCGACGGCAGCCACATCCTCGGCGGCAAGGACTGGGACGACGCGGTGGCCCGCTGGATTGCCGAACAGTTCGAGGACGAATTCGGCGTGGACCTGACCTCCGACGAGGAGGAGCTGGCGAAGCTGACCGTGGCGGCGGAGAACGCGAAGAAGCGTCTGACCAAGGCCCCGCAGGCGGTGATCCCCGTCTCGTTCGAGGGACACCGTGGCAAGTACACGCTGGACCGCGAGACCTTCGACGACGTGACCAGCTACATGCTGCAGGAGACCTCGGATATCGTGGACCGCCTGTTCGCCAGCTTCAAGCCGGCCGTGACCTGGGACGACGTGGACGGCGCGATTCTGGTCGGCGGATCGACCCGCATGTTGCAGGTGCACGACTACATCGAGAAGATGTCCGGCAAGCCGCCGCTGGGCGGCGTGAACGTGGATGAGGCCGTGGCTCTAGGCGCGGCCATCCGCGCCAACCAGGACGCCTCCGGCAACGCCCGCCCGCAGCTGATGACCATCGGCGGCGGACACGCGCCTTCGGGAGCGCCGCGTATGCTGATCGGCGGCAAGCGCATCACCGACGCCACGTCCCATGCATTGGGCATGATCGCCGAATCCGCGAACGGCGAACGGTACATCAACGATGTGCTCATCGCCAAGAACACCGCGATTCCCGCGGCAAACACGCACCATGTGACCCTGCGCGTCCCGCGCTCGGGCGGCGAGATGGAGGTCTACCTGTTGCAGGGTGCCGAACGTCGGCCGTTGGACAACGACGTGGCGGGCAAATACGTGTTCTCGGACATCCCGTACGTGCAGAGCGGGTCGTCGAACATCGACGTGACCTACAGCTACGATGAGAACGGCGTGATCCAGGTCTCGGCGTTGCAGCGCGAGACCGGCAACCAGCTGATCATGCACCGCGAACCGGTCCCCGACGACATGAGCTGGACTGACCGCAGCCCCAAGGAGAACCAGCCGCAAGGTGTGAGCGTGAGCGGAGAGGTGTATCTGCTCATCGATCTGTCTGGAAGCATGGATGGATCTCCGTTACGGCAGGCCATTCAGTCGGCGCATGATTTCGCCAACCAGCTTGATTTGTCGATGTTCTCCATTGGCGTCGCCGGTTTCGGATCTTATTTCGTGAACGTACAGTCGTTGACTCATTTCGACAATCAGGTTCATGGCAGTATCGACCGCTTGAACAATAAGACCATTCGTGACCAGGCCGGATACGGGACAGACAATCCGCTTGGCAATATGCGGTCTCTGTTCAGTGGTGACCCTGGTGCCAAACTAGTGATCATCCTCACGGATGGTTCGTGGGGCGGCGAACGACGGGCCATTGAAGATGCGCATCAGCTCAATTCCATGGGCATTGACACCATTGGTGTGGGCATATCCGCAGCCAATGCTGCGTTCCTCCGCGAGATCTCCTCCCTGCAGGACCTGTCCGGCTTGACCGATCTGAGCCATCTGAGCGAGAGCTTCTCCAAGATCGCCCGCGTCATCAGCGCCTGATCGAACCGAAATTACGGAGTACATGCCATGGCACAGGAAACCAACTACTATCTGCTGCTGGGATTGTTCAACCCCAACGACGACCTTGCGGGTACCGCCGATGACGATCCCGCGGTGATGAGCCGCATCGACAAGGCGATCAGCGACCGCCAGCGCGACTGGTCCAAGGACTCGCGCAACCCACGTCTTGCCAGTGAGGCGAACTACAAGCTCGATCTGGTCAAGCATGCCAAGCAGAGCCTTGACACCCAGGACAAGCGTCGCGCCGCGTTCGCCGAGGCCAGGGCCGCACTTGAAAAGGAAGTACGTGGACGTGTCAAAGTCTACGCAGCCAAGGGATACATGCTGTCCGGCGAGATCAAGAAGATCTCCGAACAGATCAGCAAGAAGCGCCACTGCACCATCGACGAGAACATGGTCAAGGCGCTCATCCCCGCGGGCGTGGAGATTAAGGCTCAGGAGGATGGCCCCAAGGGCACCGAGCTCGTCAAACCGAAATCGTTCGCCAAGTACAGCGGCTCGGAGGCGCGCATGAAGCCGTACGGGTACGCCAACCTGTACGACATGCTCGACCACGGCAACACCAAGGTCAAAAGCACCCCGACCTCCGTCTGGCAGTCCAAGGCGAAGGCCGCGAAGCAGGCGCTGCCGCACAAGTCGGACACCAAGGTGTCCGACCACGAGAAGATGTACAACCTGTGCATCGGCACCGCGTTCAAGGATGACGCCGCCCGCGCTGAATATGACGAATATCTGGCGTACAAGACGCTGATATCCATCCTCGAGGAGGTCAAGGAGGCCACCAGCGTCATCGGCAAGCTGCAATCCGGTCCCGCCGAGCAGTACATCGACCGCCTGTACGAGGCCGCCGCCAAAAGCGGCAAGCCGATCAGCCGTGATCAGGCCGCCGGATACCTGCTGTGGTACTGCGGCAAGAACAGTATCCCGTACATGCCGCCCGCAGCCCCTGCGGATCCCTCCACCCAACGGCAGCTATGCCCGTGGTGTGGCGCCTTGGTGGCACCCAACGCCGTGGCCTGCTCCTCCTGTGGCGAAAAGATCCTCGTGCGGTGCCCCAAGTGCAACGAGAACAACCGCGCCGACGTGCACTACTGCGGCAAGTGCGGCTACGACTACACGAACCTCACCCGCGCATCCTCCATGTGCGATGAGGCCAAGTCGCTGGCCGGCGCATTGCGCTTCGACGACGCCGACCAGATGGTCGCCCAGGCCGAGACCCTGTGGCCGGGACTGTCGTCCGCGGCAAGCGTCAAGCAGGCCATCGCGCAGCAGCGCACCCTGATCGGCCCGGCTGCCACGCAGCTGTCCGAAGCCGTCGACAACCTCAATCTGGTCGCTGCCGGCAAGCTTTACGACGACATCAAGCGCAGGTCGCCGCGGTTCGACAACCCGCAGCTGCGCGAGACCATCGACGCCGGCATCGCCCGTGCCAAGACGGCCATGGAATCCGGCGGCGGCATCGCGAAGGTGCTCGAAGCGTACAAGGCGTGCCACGACTATCCCGGCTTGGCGGCGGCCTTGGCCACGAACCCGCCGAAGGCGGTGTCCTCCGTCATGGTGCGCGCCGACGGTGCCACCCACCGCGCGTTCGTGTCGTGGACCGCGTCGGACAGCACTGACATCTCCTACGTGCTGCTGCGCAAACGCGGCGGCCGTCCGCTGGACGAGCATGACGGCGACATGTTGACCGAGACCGCGGCCACCAGCTACGTGGACGAATCCATCGGATGCGCCGAACCATACTGCTACGCGGTGGTCGTCAAGCTCGGACCGCTGTCCTCAACGGTGACAGCGTCCGAACCCGTCATCGCGTACTTCGACGTGACCGACGCGAAGGTGTCGCCCAGCCAATCGACCATCCAGATCACTTGGGGCGGCGTGCCCGGCACGGGCATCCTCGAGGCATGGCGCAGGACCGATCACGCTCCGCAGCATCCCGGCGACGGCGAACGCGTATCCAATGTGGTGAGCTCCGGCCTGCTCGACCAGAACCTGAAGAACAACGTCCCCTACTACTACACCATCTTCGTCGGATACAAGGGACTCGACGGCAAGATCGCCTACTCGCAGGGCGTCTCCTGTGAGGGTATCCCCGCATCGCCGCCCGAGCCCATCGACTTCCTGATGGCGCAGCTGCAGCCGGACGGATCCTTCACCCTCGAATGGGAGGTCCCCGAAGGCGGCGACGCCCGGTTCTACTACACCACCGGCACGGTGACCCTCCGCGAGGGGGACGTGGCGGCGGAGCAGGAACTCGAATCGGTGTCCATGCCGCTGCAGATCCAGGCCACGGGCGAGGACTCCGGTACGTTCTCGCTGCCCGACGACTTGATCTACCACATCATCAGCGCCACGGTGAAGAACGGGCAGGCCGTCATCGGAGCCTGCGCCACGGTCTCCAGCAAGCGCGCCGTCGAGATCAAGGACATCGCCGCCAGCGGCGCGAGCGCGACCGTCATGTTCGACTGGCCGCAGGAAAGCGACCGCGTGCTGCTCGCATGGCGTACCGACCGGTACCCGGCCTCTGCCGAGGAACGCGGCACCGCGACGAAGAGCGTGAACAAGAAGACTTACGACCTGCGCAAGGCGATCGTGGTGGAGGGCCTGCAGCCCCGCATCACTTACTACTTCAGCCTGTTCGCCCGTCTGGGATCGGGGGACAGCGCCTCGTACTCCGCCGGCAGCAACCGGACCTTCTCCTTCGGCAAGGCCACTCAGGCGACCTACCGCATCGAGGTCAAGAAGGCCTTCGGATTCGGCAAGATCACCGGCGGCACGCTGGTCGTCGAATCGTCGGGACCCCTGCCCGAGATGGAGCTGCGGGCGCAGATGTCGGCCTTGCCCGTGTTCGTCACCCAGGGACTGCTCATCGCGTCCGTCCCGCCGATCGCGGAGGCGGGCACGCACCGAATAGCGCTGCCGCACGGCTCCCTGAACAAGGGCATGTACTACAAGCTGTTCTTCAAGGACGCGAACGCCTACCAGACGTCGACGCTCGTCCAGGCCACCGGAGCCACCCCAGAGATTGGATAACATCATGAAACTCAGTTACGTATGCCCGTTCTGCTTCTCCGAGCATCCCATCGGGGACGTCGAATTCGCCTGCGAATCCCGCATGATCTGCGCGAAGCGCGACGCCAGCGGCAATGTGGTGGGCGCGCCGGGCGCCGGCGAGCCGGATGAGAAGATGCGCCAGTACAAGCATCTGAACACCGCCCCGATCGGCCCCCATCACTTCCGCGCGCCGAAGACCCCGAAGTTCTCCATGCCGGACAGCGCCGTATGCGACTGGTGCCGCCAGACCAGCCGCACGCGCGTCTGCCCGTCCTGCCACAACGTGCTGCCCTCCACCATCGACAGTGACGAGGCGATGATCATCTCGCTGATCGGCACCCGTGGCTCCGGCAAGAGCACATACGTCGGCGTGCTCATCCACGAGATGATGAAGAAGCTGTTCCATCCGTTCCACGGCACGTTCCAGCTGTACGGCAGTGAGGACCAGCGCGAGTACCGGTCCCGGTTCGAGGACTTCCTGTACAGCGGCCAGCCGATCCCGCAGACCACCTCCCATCTGGTCGGCAACACGATGACGGAGAACCGCCCCATCCTGGGCATGCTCAAGATGGAGTCGGGCAGTTTCTTCAACAAGGTCAAGCCGAAGATGCTGGTGTTCTTCGATTCTGCGGGCGAGGACTGGACCAGCCAGGACACGGTGAACGTCGTCGCCAAGTACGTGGCGGAGTCGGCCGGCATCGTGTTCCTGATCGACCCGCTCGCCAACCGCGCGGTGCGCAGCTCCATCGGCGACGACACCTCCATCAGGGCGTCGATCTCCGCGGACTACGAATCCGATTCCGATCCGTCGGTGGTCATCCAGCATGTGGCCAACCTAATCCGCAACCAGAAGGGGCTCAAGGAGAACCAGAAGATCGGCATCCCGGTGGCCGCCGCGTTCTCCAAGCTCGACGTGCTCGAGGACAAGGGCCTGCTGCCGCCGGGCTCGGCGCTGTCCCAGCCGTCCCCGCATGTGCAGCGCGGAAGCTTCGACGAGGCCGACGCATCCGCCGTCGACCAAGAGATGCGCGGCCTGCTCTCGGCATGGGATGCGGTCGATTTCATCGACATGCTCAACATGAACTACACGACCAACCACTGCTTCGCGTTCTCCGCGTACGGTCGTGAACCCGCCAGCGACGGCACCATCGCGCCCCCGGTCCCCAAGCGCATCGAAGACGCCATGTTCTGGCTGCTGCACCTCAACAACGTGCTCTGAGCCATACAGCCATATCTCGGACAAGCAAAAGCCAAGAAAGGATGCGAGCGGGATGAAGACGGAACAGATCATCTATACGTCGTGCAAGCAGGGCATTCAGGGACAATCATCGGGCTATCAGGTGTACTCGTACTCGCCTCAGATGGCGCAGTGGATCGAGAACCGCGACGGCGTCGGCGTGCTCGAGCAGTACAAGGCGCCCACCGGCCCACAGTACCCGATGCTGCCCACGCCGGAGCAGCTGGAGGAATGCTATCCGAAACGCAGCTACTTCGGGCCGCTGTCCGGCCCCGACGGGCTGTACGGCATGGCATTGTGCAGTTATATCGGCCGCGACTATCCCGAGGGATCCATACGCGGTGGCAACTTCGTCGCGCATGGGGCGGCGGTTCCACTGGGATCCATGGACACCTATCCCTGCGCGTATCTGGAGTCGCCGAGTTTCCTGCGCACCATGGACGTGGAACTGGCCCGGAGCGACAAGCGGCCCGCGATGCTACCCCAGCTCGACCTCGCACGCAACAACAGCATCGGATTCGAGGACGTGCAGCAGTTCCTCATGGAGGAGGACCACGCCGACCTGTTCAAACTGATGCTCGCATGCTTCCTGACCCGTGAGCAGGACGGCGCATTGCACCGCATCATCATCCGGGACAGCGCCGAGAACTTCAACATGTGGGTCGCCGCGCTCCAGATGGCGCTGCCGGTGCGACAGTCGCTGACCTACCCGTTCTCCACCTACGAATACGACCTGCTTGCCACCGACGCGCATGTGGTGCGCGCCGTGGACGGCATGTCCGGCACCTTGGCATCGCTTGCGGTGAACGCCTTCGTGTTCGACATGGACAACGAGGTGCCGTTGCCGCAGCCGGTGGCTGACGAGACGGTCGAGCAGTTGTGCGAGTTCGTCACGGACAGCATGCAATATTCGCCCGAGAGTTTGCAGGCATTCCACCGGTTCCTCGACGCCACCGATTACACGGCGGCGGATCGTGGTGTGGCGGACGCCTACAACCTGTTACAGCTGTCCGTTGGCGTGATGGAATTCCACGAACTTGACGTCCAGAGCGCCGGACAGGCATTGGCGTTCATGCGCGACCATTGCGGTGCCGATGTGCAGCGTAAGGTTGCGAACCAGCTGTTCGCCGAGGCCAGAGCCAATCTCTTGGATGACGGCCAACGCGAACTGCTCCGTGACGTACTGGCGTACATCGCGCGCAACGACCGCTCCTATGCCGTCACCGCCCGCGAGTCGGCGCTGGACCTGCTGTTCGACGTGTTCACCGCCTCGGATCCGAAACAGGCCGTATATGATCAGGCCTACGACATCGCCCACGCCGTGTTCGATGCCATCGGGCAGAACGTGGACGTGGTGCTGTTCGACGAGCTGACCGACAATCCGGAGGTGAACCTCGGTCTGAACGGCACCCCCGGTTCCGCGTTGCCGTGGACGGTGGACGCCTATGCGCGGTGGACCGCCCAGTCGATCCTCACCGCGGGCGGCACCGCGATCCGCCCGGGCATGCCCGCCCGGCAGATGCAGGCCGCTCTGGGGCAGCGAAACGCGAACGCGCTGGACAAGATCATCAAGGTGATCGTGCACCATCCCGACACCGCGGGAACCGGCATGCTGGTCCAGGAGTTCGCGGGCACGCTGAGCTCGAACGACCTGCTGGGATGCATGATCGACCTGCTCATCATTCTGGAGGGCGACCCCCAGGCCGCCTCGGTCGCCTCCGCCACGGCCGACACGGGTGTGCTGTCCGGCAACGTTGACAAGGCGTATCAGGCGTTCCGCACCATGTACGCCGGGCAACGCGATTCTGGCCTGCGATTGGCGTATCTGCAGTCCTGCTACGGCAGCGGGCTCGTCCGTCTGCTGCTGTCCCTGCTCAACGATCAGGCACGGCAGAGCCAGCCGGATCCCCAGTCGTATTTCCGGTTCCTCGATCAGGTCGTGCGGCAGATGCCTCCGGAATTCGCCGCGAACTTCTCCGCATTCCTTGCCACGACTCTGGAAACGGTCATGGGCCCCAATCCCGCGCCCGCCGTCCTATGCGACTGCGCGCGCACGGCGTTCCGGCTGCTCCGCCTGCCGCGAAAGTGGTATCAGGGCAAAGTCGATCAGGCCGTCAATGGCATCGCGATTATCAACGTCGGCGAGGCGGGGCGTATGGCCTACAACGCCGTGAGCCAGCTGCTTTCGGAGCTCGGCTCGAACGTGCACGTTCCCGAGCGAGTTCCCCTGATCGAATACCAGCTGACCTCGGAGCAGCTTGCGGTCGAACTCAGCCAGAAGCACTACGATCCCGCCCGCGTGACGAACTATGTGCAGTTCCTGGCGCAGCGCGGCCCCACCCTTCCCCTGAGCGCAGCCGGAACGCAGGCCGCGGCGTTCACCGTCCAGGTCGCGGACCAGATCACGGGTGCGGTGATGTCGGTGCCGCAGGGGCGGGACCTGCAACTGTATGCGCTGCCGGTCTCCCAAAGTGTGAACGTCATCAAGCGCGTTCTGGACAACGTCATTTCGGGAGGCAAGCTCGATGACATCCTGGTGCTGCTCGCCGTCGACGTGCAATGCGTGGACGCGCTCTCCCGTCAGAGTGCGATGTTCGAGGCGGACGCACTGACCGGCGAGATCGCGGCGTTCGCGGCCTCGAGGATGTCCGGCGTCAGGATCAAATCCTCGGATGTGCTCAAGCTCGTGCAGGACGAGAAGAAATTCGGCAGGCATATCGTGGATCGATTCCAGAACACGTACGGCGTCGCATTCCCGTCGCCGGCCTTCAACGGGCCGGTGGACCTGATCGTGCAGGATTTGGAGCATCGCGAGCAGAACGGTCCCAAGGGCTTCGAGAAGGTCATGGGATGGTTCAGCCGTCGTTAGGTCATCCTTGCCGCCGAGCGGCAGACGTCGACATTGAATGTAGAGCAAGGAGCTAGGAAACAATCATGGCAACGCAATCTGGCAACACCAACGGATCGGGTTCCGGGTGGGGGAGCGCCTCATCGTGGGGCAGCCCCGCCGCACCCTCCGGCGCTACGGGTTCCTCGTCCGGGTCGCCGTACACGAGGAACACCTCCAATGGGGCGTCCGGTTCCGGTTCGGGGGCCAGCTCGTCCTCGGCCGGTTCGTCATCGACCGGC
>CWHD01000067.1_pt2 | contig 138358 bp, 106 predicted proteins | sample 673061 | NCBI WGS metagenome assembly CWHD01 (sample SAMEA3735893, study PRJEB9488) | human gut metagenome | biome: ENVO:mammalia-associated habitat; material: ENVO:feces | place: Malawi | collected 2009-02-27 | reverse complement strand
AGGGTGTTGCACTTCTAAATAGACATCGGGCTTTGATACAAAATATAATTTAGTATGGAAGGTGGACAAATTAGGAAAGGTGTTAATGATGACAATGGAGTTATCGGAACAATCATCGTCATGCGTATCAATATGCCAGCTGGCTGAGGCAGTGGGAATGCCCGCGGAAGCCATCGGCAAGTTGCGAAGTGCGTGGGATGAAGGCCTCGGCACACGACTGAATGAAAATAATGCGGCTGGTCTGATCAGGGAATTGTCTGTCGGTGAGCGAGCCGAAAGTGCTTGGCGGGAGCTTGAGACGTTACTGAGGGCGGGCAATGATGAGGGCTGGAAGATACTGGCAGCGATGCTTGATGCGGGAGCCGGACCGACATTAGCGGGTTATCGAGCCGAGGGCATCGGAGAGGACGTGTTCATAGCCACGATGGGTGCCTTTTCGCGGTTTGTAGAGGAAAGCAAGGTCCGTTATGGAAGCTATCGCTTCGACCGTGCATTCTGGACGTGGCGGCAGACTTCGCTTAGGATTTTCCGTCTTGGCGCGCTCGAATACGAGACCACGAAGGGCATGGAGACACCAGCTTGTATCCTGGAAGCTGGCGGATTGACGGAGCCCGTGCGTGCGGTGAGTGTGCATATTCCCTCGGATGCCGATCTCAGCCCCGCAGCTGTGGATGCGTCGTTGTCGGCCTGGCATGAGTTCGCGATGAGGCACCGAAGACAATGGGCGGATGCGTCTTTGTGGTGCGAAAGCTGGTTGTTGGCTCCGGCATTGGAACGGCTGTTGCCGCCCAATAGCCGCATCCTGGCGTTTCAACGTCGTTTCAGCATCGTGCAGGTCCATGCCGATGCGCCTGACTGGCGTGAATGGATCTTTGATTGCAACCCGTCGCCCATTGCCGAGCTGCCCGAGGATACCGCCCTGCGGCGGACTGCCAAACGATACCTGCTTGGTGGCGGCAGCATAGGTGTGGGTGTCGGCGTTCTGCGTACCGCGCGCCGTTAACAAGAAAGAGTCCTCGGCATTGCAGACGTCTCAGTTGACGAAATATCTGCAACGCCGAGGCCCTTTTGATACGCGGATTTAGTGTTGCTCGCCGTCGGCCACGAACAGCGCGTGCGCGTCGCCATGCTCCTTGTTCGCCAGATATCGCTTGAACAGCGCCAGCCGCTCGACGGTGCTGGCGGCCAGCGGCTCGGGCAGCTCGTCCAAGCCGAACCAGCCGACCGACAGGCTCTCGTCGTCTCCCACGAAGGGCTCGGCGTTGCCGCCGGGCTTGAGCTCGCACAGGAAGGCGTGGTCCATGTACTGCGCCTGGTCGCCGTTCGCATAGGTGAGCACATGGTCGCTGGAGGTGACGGCCACCAGGTCGCTCACTACCGCGTCCACGCCCGTCTCCTCCTTGATCTCGCGCACCACCGTGTCGGCGGGCTGCTCGCCCGGCTCGTTGATGCCGTAGACCAAGGCCCATTCGCCGGTGTCGGAGCGCCGGCCGAGCAGGATGCGTCCCTCGCCGTCGCGCACCAGACCGGTCACACCGATGAGCCAGAGCAGGTCGTGGCCGATCTTCTTACGCAGCTCGAGGGTGAATTTGGGCGTCGCCATGTCACTCGGCCTTCGCCGGAGCCACCGGAGCCGCGGCCGCGCGCTCGGCCATCCAGGCCTCCACGTCTGGGATCTCCTTCGGGATGCCGGTGACGGTCAGATTCGGGTGACCTTCACGCTGGATAGGGATTCGGCACATACGGTCACGGCAACGATGGCGGGGGAACGCTAAGGGGACATATATGAATGTGGGGTGTGAAGCGCTGGAATCGCATCACACCCCCGGATGGAGTCTGAAACCACAGGGCATCCATCCTCGCAATCTGCAAGACTGCGGGTTGCCGCCTGATAGAAGGAAACAACAAAGGAGATTATATATGCGTTGCTCACAAGGTAGTGAAGGGCGCTCGTCCATCGGACGCAGGCTCGCCGCCGTCGCGGCGGGTATGGTCGCCGCAGCCATGATGGTCGGATGTTCGCTGACCGTGGGAACGGTTGCGAATGCACAGGAGGGGGATTCCCCCGTTGCGGAGTCTCAGGAGGGTAACGGCAGCAAGCATTTCATGGTGTACTACCGTGCATGGCGTGATGTGACCATGAAAGGCGTGAACACCGATTTGTCGGACGACAATTGGATTTCCATGTACGATATTCCATACGGTATCGATGTCGTCAATGTGTTCAGTTATGTTCCGAGCGGTCAGGAAGCGGCGGCCCAGCCGTTCTATGACAAGCTCAAGAGCGATTACGCGCCGTATCTGCATGCCCGTGGCATCAAACTCGTACGAGGTCTGGATTACGGCGGTGTTATGGTTAACGGATTCAAAACGTGGATTGCCCAGCAGGGCAAGAGCGTCGATGATGCGACCGAATCGGATTATGGCGCGTATGCCGACCATGTCATCGAAACATACATGACCTCCGTTGGCCTTGACGGCCTTGACATTGACATGGAGACCCACCCGGATGCCGCGCAGGTGGCGATTTCCGATCAGGTCATCACAGCCCTCGCCAAGCGTATCGGGCCGAAGTCGGATAATCCGGAAGGTACGATGTTCCTGTACGACACCAATGGCAGCTACATGGCTCCGTTCGCGAACGTCGCCGATTGCTTCGATTATGTTGCCTACCAGCAGTACGGTTCCGATTCGAATCGAACGGCCAAGGCTGCGGCAACATACGAACAGTGCATCGACTCGGCCAAGTTTGTTCCCGGCCTGACCTTCCCTGAAGAGGGCGACATAAACAACCGGTGGAACGACGCGACCGAACCATATCTGGACAGCCATTTCTATGATGTGGCCTCATACTCGTACGAGCACAATCTTGGAGGCATGTTCGTCTATGCGCTCGATCGTGACGGTCGTACCTATTCCGACGATGATCTGACACATATCAAACCGTCGAATCTGATTTGGACGAAGACCGCCATCGCGCAAAGCCAAGGTATGAGCTTGGAAAACGCCAAGCAGGCCGCCAGCCACTTCCTCGACCGTATGTCCTATACCAAGGACGTTCCGGCCGAAACGCTCCAGGCCGTGGCGGCGGCCACCAACCTGTACGAGGTGAACAAGGCAGTGCTTGGCGCGGATTGGAACGACGGATACAGCAACACATATGATCCGACGCTTGAACTGTCCCTGACGTCCATCGACACCACGGCGCTTACCAATGCCATAGACAAGGCGGATGCACTGCTGGCCGACGGCGTAACCGATACCGATATGTTGACCGAGGCCAGAAGCGCGGTGGTCACGGGTCTGGCCGGCAAAGCGTACACCGAAGCCGACGTTGCCTCTTGGACGGCATCGCTCAACACTGCGATCACAGCCGCGATGGCCGGCAATTCCAAGCCGCAGAAGCCCGGAGCAGACGAAACGAACAAGCCCGGTCCGGGTCAAGAATCGGTCGACAGGCCAAAGGTCACAACCGGACGTCTGGCGAGCACCGGTTCCGACGTCGCTGTTGTGCTGTCGGTCGCCACGATGATGGCGCTTGCCGGTATCAGCGTATTCGCCGTCCGCCGCCGCGGATAACACCGGTTCAATAGAGCCGAAAAAACAGTATTTGGGATACGGCGTGATATGCAACACGCCGTATCCCATGGTCTGCCATCGGTAGGGACGAGGCGGACCTCCGTGTGCGCATGGTATGCAGACGGTTGATCTCCGGCGCGAGCTGGAAGAAGTCAAAGGAGATTATGGATGAGATTGTCATCAGGTGATCACGCTGGGCGTGCTTCTGCCCGGACTCGACACAGGAAATGACTGCGGACTGGCTTGGCGGCGGTGCTGTCGATGGCCACGTTGGCGGCACTGGCTGCACCGGCAAGCGTCACCGACACCATGCCGTGGGGAGGCCAGTATGCCGATACCAGCCATCCGGAGCAGGCTGCGGGAGCCAACCAGCCGTATCAGCATGGTTACACCGGCTTGGATATTCTGAACTGGAACCCGGCTGCGGATAAGGATTCGGAGTATTTGCGTTCCCGCGTGCCACTGCAGACCCGCGTCGCCGCCAACGCCGCGACGCAGAAGAACCCGAACCTGCCGGCCGATACGGAGATGTTCAACCTTGCCGGCGACTATGGCAACGCGTTCTTCGAGTCGTTCCACGACAACAACGTATTCTCGCAATACCTGTTCAACTACTGGCAGTACACGGATTATTACGGCACCTGGCACGGCCAGCCGACCGCGAATGTGCCGAAGAATTTGTACGATGAGAAGGCCCAGTCCGACTGGACCCAGAAATGGTTTGAGTTCGGCACGTTGAACCTGCCGAACGCTGCTTACACGAACGCCGCGCACAAAAACGGTGCGAAGTCGATTGCGACGATTTTCTACTCGGGCAATGATCGAGGTGAACAGACCTATAAGGATCTGCTGCAAGGCAAGCGTGCCGATGGCACCTATCCGGTAGCCGACAAGCTGGTGAATCGCCAAGTACTATGGCTTTGACGGTTACTTCGTCAATCAGGAATCCAACGTAAGCTCCGATGATGTTTCAGCCTATCGGGATTTCATGAAGCAGATCGTCGATTAGGGCATTTACATCCAGTGGTATGACTCTGCAACATACCCGGGCGGTAATGTCGGTTACCAGAACAGATTTAACAAGAAAAAACTCACCGTGGGTGCAAGATGGAACCGAGGGCAAAATCTCTGATTCCATCTTCCTGAACTACTGGTTCAGCGGCAACATGCTGAAGGATTCGGCCGATTACGCCAAGAGCCTTGGCATTGATCCAAAGTATGCGGTGTTCGCAGGCATTGAAGCGGGTCAGAAAAAGTTTGGCAACATCAGCAATAATGCGGATTATATGAACGTCAATATCGACGCTGACGGCAAGCCCTATGTGAGTCTTGTCACGCTCGGTACTGACTTCGTCTCCCATGAGCTGGGCGATGACAAGAAGGTCTATCCGAAGTATCAGAACGAAGTATTCGACCGTGAACGCCGCCTGTGGACCGGTTCGTCCACCGGCGAGAAGGGTACGACGGATATCTCCGATTCGTATATTGATGATGGTACGAGCGGCGACGGCTGGAAGGGTTTCGCTTCGCAGATCGTCGAGCGCTCCGTCATCGGTGGTCCGGTCTTCTCCACGTCATTCAACACCGGTCATGGTCTCGAATGGCGTGACGGCGGCGAACAGACCAGCGATCAGGAGTGGGGCAACATCAACCTGCAAGACATTCTGCCAACCTGGCAGTGGTGGATTGATGCCGATTCCGACCCGCTGCAGGCCAACTTCGACTACGGCAAAGACTATGAGGCGGCACCTCGCTTCAGCTACACCAAGGTTGGCGGATACGAAGGCGGCGGTTCACTGGTACTGAGCGGCAAACTCTCCAGCGACAACACTGTTCGTCTTTACAAGACCGACTTGAGCGTCGCTGCCGGTTCCAAGGTCGAACTGACCTACAACAAGCTCAACGGTGACGACTCCAAGCTGCAACTTGGCCTCATCTTCGTCGACGACACCAAGGCCGTAGTGCCGGTGGACGTGGCGGATGGCACGGCAAGCAACGGCTGGAAGACCGCAAGCGTGGATTTGTCCCAGTACGCGGGCAAGAAGACGCTGCCCTGGGCCTGATTATCAAGGCGGGAGCGAACCCGATCGACAACTACCAAGTGAACATCGGCAAGATCACCGTCACCGACGGTGCTGCCTACACGCCCGCTGCTCTGACCGGCTTCAAGGTCGAACGCGCCTACGCCGACTCCGGCGAACTGACCGTCAAGTGGAATCTCGCCGATTACCGGCATCATCCGCGGTCGCACCACGCCGGAGTCGTACACCAAGTCCATCCCCGCTGGCCATGAACTGTGGGTGCAGATCGAGGACTACAACGGCAACAAAACTGATCCGGTCAAGATTCCGACCGCCGACGAACTTGCCAAGTGCGCGTTCGCCGACCCGACTCAACCGGATGCCAAGAAGTCCACGCTGACAGCCGTTGACGGCTCGGCCGTGGCCGACGGCAAGGCTACACGTACGGTTCAGGCAACAGTCAAGGATTCGTTTGGCAATCCGCTGGCCAATGCCGAGGTGGCGTTTGAACTGCCCGAAGGCGTCTCGGCCATTGGCGGAAACACCACCGTCAAGACTGATGCCGCCGGCGTGGCTTCGCTGAACGTCGTGTCCACGAAGGTCGGCAAGTACACGGTGAAGGCCGTGCTGAACGGCAATGCCATCGGCAAGGGCGTCACCGTCGAATTCACCAAGGTCGCGGTGACGCCGAACAAGCCCGGCGACCAGAACAAGCCTGGCGATACCAAGCCGAACAAGCCCAGCCAGAACGACAACAAGAACAATGACAAGAATGGCGCTTCATTGAGTGCCACGGGTTCGTCGGTCATTGCGATTGTGGCGGCCATGGTGGTGCTGCTTGGCGCGGGTGCGGTGGTACTTCGCGCTCGTAGCAAGACGGAGTAGTTCGTCGCAATACGGGTGTTGATACTCGTGCCATAAGCGGGATTTAGGGGTTGCCCAATGGGTGCCCCCCTAAATCCCGTTTGTTTTGTCGCAAGACATATGCCGAGACCAGTGACTAAAATGCTTTAGTTATTTGACTAAAATTATTGATATCATAAGAGTTAGCGCACGGTTGATGCATATGGCCCAATGCGGGGGTGCCGTCAACCGTATCGCAATAGTCGCAATGCGGTCGTAAAAAGGAGTGTTCATGAGATCTGCTCGCGAGGCATCGTCATCGTCTGACGGCACGCAGCGTGTGAGCCTGAAAGACATCGCAGATGAATTAGGCATCTCGCAGACCGCGGTATCCTTCGCCATCAATGATCGGCCCGGTGTCTCCGAGCAGACCAGGCGGCGGGTCAAACAGGCCGCGGCGCGACTCGGTTGGACGCCGGTCTACGCCGCACAAGCACTGGGATCCTCGAAGACCATGACCATAGGCTTCGCCCCCGCACGATCCACGCAGGGGCTCACGGATGAAACCTTCATGCTGCACTTCATGGCGGGTGTGCACGCCTCGCTCAGCCCCAAAGGCTATGGTTTGCTGTACCGCCCATGCCGATTCCTGAACGAGGAGATGAGCGTATACAAGGATTGGGCGTCGCGCAAGCGCGTGGATGGCGTTATCCTCGTCGATTTGCGAGCCGATGATCCACGCCCGGAATTGTTGAAGAATCTGGGTGTGCGCGCAGTGCTTGCCGGAGGACCCGACCCGAACAATTATGTGCCGTCACTGTCCATCGATGATTCACGCACGATGGGAACCGTGCTCGAACATTTGTCGTCATTGGGACACCGCCGAATCGCCTATCTTTCCGGCGATCCGAACCTGGATTATTCACAGGGGCGTGTCGCGGCGTTCCGCGCATTTGCCAAACGGCGAAAGCTGGAATCCATCAACATCGAATTCACCGATTTTGTTGCGGAACAGGCCGCGATGCTCACGTTGGAGATGCTGCATTCACCGAAGCCGCCTACCGCGTTCATCTATGAAACGGAGATCCTCGCCGCGGCCAGTCTTCACGCCATGGCCGAAGATTATTCCGCTCGGCAGATGGAGGCGGGGGAGGGCCATGCGGAAGTCTATCCGAATGGGCTGCCCGCCATTGTCAGTTTTGAAGACAGTTTCATTTGTGAGGCGGCGTATCCGTCAATTACCGCCGCGCATCGTGATGCCAGCGAATACGGTGCCAAAGTGGCCAAACTGCTGCTCAAAGTGCTTGCCGGAGAGCAGGTGAGCGGCAACCGGCGAATCCTCACCCCGAAACTGGTGATTCGGGACAGCACCGCCAATCCCATGGATACCATGGCGTAGAACGGTCATTGCATCGGCTTGCAGACAATGACATGCGACCAGTACGGCGTTGGCCCCCGTATTCCACGGGGCCAACGCCGTTGAGAAAGAGGAAGAAAAAAAGGATATAGAGGCTTAGATGCTGTCGATTATTCAGCGTTCTTCACGGCCGTCGCAATGGATACAGCCGGGTCGAGGAACGGAATCAGCGTGGACTGGAAGGCATGGTACAGGTCGGACTTGCCCGGCCAGACCGTGCCGATCACGTGATTGTCACCGTCAAGCTGGTGGAACCATGATCCGCCTTCGTGGTCGATGACGTGCTCGTCGACGTAGCGGGCGAACGTGGCGTACCAGTTGGCGTATCGTGCCTCGCCGGTGGCGGCGTGCAGCGTGGCGGCGGTGTTCAACGATTCGGCGGCCGTCCAATGCATGCGGTCGGTGACCACCGGTGTGCCGTTCCAATCGGTCGTATAGACGAGCCCCTCCGCGCCGTCCGCGTTCCACGCATCGTCCACCGCCCGCGCGAACAGGTGCTCGGCGGCGTCAATGTAGGGCCGTGCGCCGTCTCGGTTGGCGAAGGAGCTCAGCGCCCACTGCACGATGAGGCGCGCCCATTCGATGCCATGTCCCGGCGTGGCGCCATACGGTTTGAACTGGTCGTCCTTCTTGTCGGCGTTGCATTCGAGGTCCAACGACCAGTCGGATTTGAAATGCTCGGGGATGCGCCATCCGTTGTGTTCCGCCCATTCGATGACGTGGTCGATGATGAGGCCGGCGCGGACGCGATAGGTGTTGTTCCCGGTGGCGTCGGCCACGGCCAGGAACGCCTCGGTGGTGTGCATGTTGGCGTTCAGGCCACGATAGGGGTCGAGTGCGGTGAATGCCGTGTCCCAGGTGTCGACGGCCAGACCGATCTTGTCGTCCCAGAAATGCTCGTCATATGTAGCGAGCGCCTCGTCGAGCAGTTCCTTGGCCCCGGGCCGTCCGGCCAGCAGGGCGGAGGATGCGGCGAGTATCACGAAGGCGTGCGCGTAGCAGATCTTGCCCGGCATGTGAGTGCCGTCCTCGAACACCTGCGGATACCAGCCGCCGTGCTCGTCGTCATGCAGGATGCCGGTCAATCCCTTGAGCGCCGCGTCGGCCAGCTCGCCCGCGCCCGGGTATCCGAGCATGGCACCAATCGAATACACATGGGCCATACGGCTGGTGATCCACGTTTCGACGCCGTGGGAGGGGTCGAGGGTGCCGTCGTCGTTCAGCCAGCCGGAGCCGCCGTTCGGCGCGGGGAAGCCTTTGCCAAATTTCAGCAGCTCGTAGGTTTCGGAAGCCATGAAAATGCGGTTGGCTTCGGTGCCGAGCGTATAACGTGGGTTATTGGTCATAATGATTGTTCCTTTCCTTAACAAGAGCATGCGGTGGGTGCGCAATGAGCATTCAGCGGGCACATCTTAGTGCTTCACACGAATGTTGAAATAGTCCATGACCAGTTCGCAAAACATCATATTCGACCAGCTGAACCATTCGCGCGTGTACTTGGTCGGATCGTCCACGTCGATGCCTTCGTGCATGAGATGTGTACCGGCGTCGGTGGCTACAAGACGGTCGAGGATATGCGCCTTGAAGTCCTTGCTGTCGCTGGTCATCGCTTCGATAGACAGCGCGATCGGCCACACATAGCGCGGCGGGGTGTGCGGTGAGCCGATGCCCTTGAGATACTCGCCCTCGTAGTAGTACGGGTTTTCGTCGCTGAGCAGCGTACGTCGGGTTGCCAGATATGTCGGATCGTCCGGTGCACAGTATCCCAAGTAAGGGGCCGCCATCAAGGAGGGCACATTGCTGTCGTCCATGATATTGGCATGGCCCAGGCCATCGGTTTCGAACGCGTAGATCGTCTCGCCGTCACGGTTCGTCGTCTTGCCGTGGGATTCGATGCCGACGGTGATGGTGCGGCGCAGCTCGCCGGCGCGTGCGGCGATATCGGCATCATCCAGAATCTCACCGCCGGAGATGCGTTCCAGATAGCCCATCACCACGGCGGCGAACATGTTCGAGGGCACCAAATAGTGGTAGGTGCAGGCGTCGTCGCTGGGGCGGAAGCCGGACCAGGTCATGCCGGTGTACGCCACCGGCGATCCCTTGCCGTCATTGCTCAGCGATTCGGTGGGGATGTCCGTGTCGCGGATGAAGAAATACGGGGAGCGTTCATGATGCTGTTCGGTCTCGAATACGTCAAGAATCTTCTTGACGCCGGCGATGAATTCGGCATCGAAGTGATCGGTGTTGCCGGTGTTCGCATACAGCATCCAAGCCAGTTGGATGGGGTAGCACAGCGAATCCACCTCGTACTTGCGCTCCCAAAGCCAAGGGCTGGAGAAGTCGGACTGATCGTCCTTGTCCCAGGAGGCACCGTTCGGTTCTTCGTTGAAGGCATTCGCATACGGGTCGATGGTGATGTAGCGGAACTGTTGCCGCACCAGACCGGCGATCATGTTTGCGAGATCGTCGTCTTCGGCGGTAAGAGCCAGATACGGGCGCAATTGCGCGGTCGAATCACGCAGCCACATGGCCGGGATATCGCCGGTGAGCAGAAATGTGGTGCCGTCGTCATGCTGTTTGACCGTGGTGGTCAGGGTGTTGGCAAAGCAGGCGTTGAAGTTCTCGGCCCAGGCGGCGTGTTCGGTGCCACATAGGTCCGTGATACGCTGCATGAAATCCGAGACCGACTTCGGTATCGCGGTGGTCGTCATAAATTCAACTTCTTTGTTCGAGGGATATACATATCAAGGGAACAGCATTACTTTAAACCGCTTTAGTTGAAGACACGCGAAAGGATGTGAAGAGCGTGGCCGTGAGTACACCATATGAAAAACCGGTGAGATTTCCTGTTCGGAGAATCTCACCGGTTGCGGTCAGCTCATCCGTGAAGTCACGCGAATGGCGGATAAGGGGATGGACGGATTACTTGCCGATTTCAGCCAGGTAGTCGGGCATCTCGGCCGGATACTGCGGCCAGGCGCCGGCCTGTGTGCAGACGTAGGCGGCGGTGTTGACGGCCTTGCGGTGTGCTTCTGCCAGCGTGTCGTCCAGCAGGATGCGAGCGGTGAACGTGCCGGAGAAGGAGTCGCCTGCGCCGACGGTATCGTTCACCTCGACGTGTGGGGTGTCCAGCGTGGAGACCTCGCCTTTGCGGGAGATGATGGTGGAGTAGGCGGAGCCGGCGGTCAGAATCACGTAGTCGAGGCCGAATTCCTCGATGAACCAGCGGGAGGCGTCTTCACCGGAGGTGCCGCGAATGTCGAACATGTCGCGCAGCAGCAGGAGTTCCTCATCGTTGATCTTGAAGACGGTGGCCGCCTTGAGGAGTTCCTCGATAAGTTCCTTGGAGTAGTGGTCGCCGCGCAGGTTGATGTCGAAGAACTTCATCGCGCCCGGCTTGGTGTGTTTGAGCAGCTCCGTGATGGTGGCGTGCGATTCGGGGGAGCGCAGGGCCAAGGTGCCGAAGCAGACGGCGTCGGCCTTGGAGACCACGTCGATGAGCTGGCGGGTGTACAGGATGTGATCCCAAGCCACGCCCTTGACGATGGTGTACTCCGGGATGCCGTTCTTCAGCGCGACTTCGACGGTGGAGGTCGGCCAGGCGTTGCGCTGGATGACGGTGTTGATGCCGGCCTCGTTGGCCTTGGCAATCAGTTCGTCGCCGAGTTCATCCTCGCCGACCGCGCTGATGGCCCAGCCTTCGGTGCCGTTCTTCATCGCGTGGTAGGCGAAGTTGACGGGGGCGCCACCGGCTCGTTTGCCGCCCGGCAGCATATCCCACAGCAGTTCGCCAAGGCTCAGAACGATCGGGGTAGTCATGGTTGGTTCCTTTCCTTATGGTTTCTCTGATTGCTGATTTCGTATGGAAATCTCTGGTTGGCGCTTCGGTCAGGAAACGTCGAAGAACACCGAGGGGTGTTCCAAAAACTGGGTGACCGCCACAGCCGCGGCTCCGCAGACAGTGGAGTCAATCGGTAGGGTGGAGAGTGTTATGGAGGTGAAATCGTTGATTTCGGGGATGGCTCGTTCGGTCACCGTGGCACGAACCGTGTCCAGCAGCAGATGGCCCGCCTCGGATACGATGTCGCCGATGATGATGTGTTCGGGATTGAAAGCGTTAAAGATGGTGATGCAGCCGTAGCCGATATACCGCGCCACTTCGCGAACCATGGACTGGGCCGCGGCGTTGCCTTCGTTGGCTTTGGCGAACAGGGCGCGGGCGGCTTCGGCATGGGTCATGTCTGAGGCGTCCGGGATAACCGAGCCGTCCTCGATAAGCATGTCATGGATGGCCGGGGCAGAGCAGTAACGTTCCAGGCAGCCGACGTTGCCACAATCGCAGGGCTTGCCGTTGACATCAACGGAGATATGGCCGATTTCGGTGGCTGCGCCTTGCGCGCCGTTGACGAGGTGGCCATTGTCGATGACGCCAAGTCCCACGCCTTCGCCGACCAGATAGTAGGCGAGGTAATCGTTGGTGTGGAATGCGGGGTCGAACAGGTAGTGGGCCAGCGCGCCGGCGCGGGCATCCTGCTCGATGAAGACGGGCACTCGGAATGCGGCGGAAAATTCGTTGATGAAGTTGATTTTGCGCCAGCCCTGCATGCTGGACACCACGGCGGTGCGGCCTACGTTACGCAGATAGGGGCCGGGCACCGCCATGCCGATGGCCACGATGGACGGGTCGTTGTCGAGCAGTTGTTCGACGCGCTGGTGGATGGTGACGATGGTGTCGTTGATGGTGTGGTCGTACACCGGGGGCAGGTTTTCGATGCTGAGCGCATTGCCGCACAGGTCGAACACGCCGATTTGCACGAGGGAACGGGCGAACTTGACGCCGATGACGCGGAAGCGAGCGGTGTCAAGTTTCAGCCCGATGGAACGGCGATTCTTGGAGCCTTCCAGGGTGCCGGTCTCTTCAATCATGCCGGCTTCGATAAGCCGTGCGGTGATCTTGGTGATGGCGGGCGGCGTGAGTTCCAAGGCCTTGGCGATTTGTGCGCGGGAGCTGATGCCGTTGTGGTAGAGATGCTTGACGATGCGGGATCGATTGGATTCGGAAACGCTGGCCTGAGAAGTGGCGCGTGCGGTATAGTATGCCATGTCATTCTCCTTTGTCCTGCGTCGTTGCCTGGGTAACGTCCGCTCGTCTTTGAATCTGAACTTGATTAATATATTAACGTAGTTAATCAATTCGCGCAATCAACTTATGTTTCGTCGTGTCGCGTATGAGGCGCATGGCTTTCTGTAATTTGTTAAGATAGTTGTCAATGCATGAATGCATACTGATTCCAAGCATATTGTTCGACGAAGAACGGGGAATAGGCAATGACTGATAACACCGTGAACAATTTCAGAATTGGTGTTGATGTAGGCGGCACCAAAATCGAGGCGGCGCTTGTCGATGCGACGGGCGCGGTGTTGAACTCCGCCAGAATCCCTGCGCGTCATGGTAACGCTGCGGTGGTCGAGGACATTGTAGCGGTCGCGCGGCAGGCCGCGGGAACTCGCTTTGACGAGGTCTCGGCAATCGGCATCGGCACGCCGGGCACGGTCAACTCCGCCACCGGACACGTGGGCAACATCGTGAATCTTGATGTGGTTGCTCTGGATATGGGCCCCGAAGTCTCCAAACTGGCAGGCGTGCCGGTGCATGTGGAAAACGATGTCAACGCTGCCGCAGTGGGTGCTGCAGTGCTGTTGGGAGGTGCGGATGGCTTGGACGGCACCATCGCGTTCCTGAATTTCGGTACCGGACTGGCTGCGGGCATCGTGCAGAACGGGGTGCTGCTGCATGGATACAGTGGGGCCGCAGGCGAAATCGGTCATATTCCGGTTGAGCCGCATCGTTTGAAGTGCCCCTGCGGCCAGTACGGGTGTCTGGAAACCGTGTGCTCGGGGGCTGCGGTAGGCAGGCTATGGCCGAACGCCGACCCGCCGATGCCCGACCTGATTCGTCGCGCGAAAAAGCGGGAGGCCGAGGCCGTCGATGTGCTGGACATGGTAGTGCGCGCCATCGGCGACACTATACAGATTCTGGCCCAATCCGTTGATCCGCGGCTGATTATCTTGGGCGGCGGCATGGCCAAGACCGGCGAACCGTTGGTTGAGGTGATCACGGCTGAGCTGCGCCGGCGCGAATCGCAATGCCGATTCCTCGAAACGCTGGACCTGCCGGCCCGGCTGCGTCTGGCACCCGTCGGCCAACCGGTCGGAGCCATCGGTGCCGCCATGGCGGCGTAGCACTGGCATAGTGCCGGGGCATGGAAGATGAGGCGTCGGATTTGTCTCCGAGGCCCCATCTTCCACGCAGTCCTATATCGCTTTATATCGTGCTGTGCCGCGCTTGGTCTTGCGCGTTTCGTTGCCGGTGTGACCGGCTTTTATTTGGTCAAGTGTTGGAAGACCGCGGCGATGGCCTCGCCCTGCACGGTGATGTCGGGTCCGCATTCGCAGCGCCGGATTACCGTGTGTTTGTGGAAGGACGAGGATGTGGCGGCATCCAGATATCTCTGGGCCGCGTCAACGAACGTCTCGTTGATGATGTTCGGCTGCCCATAGACGCATACGTCTGCCATATCCAAAAGGCCCACAGGCATGGACAGGGCCTGGCCGAGATAGCGGCCCGCCCGAGCGAGGATATTCTGATGCTGCTCCACGTCTGCCGCGCTGAGCTGCTTCTTCAATGCGGTTCCGGAAATCATCGTCTCCAGGCAGCCGCGCTTGCCGCAAGGGCATAGCGGCCCATCAAGATCGATGGAAATATGGCCGATTTCGCCGGCTGCATGCAGTTCGCCGATTACCGGCGTGTCCGAGAGCAGAATCGCCGAGCCGATGCCTCTTTCGATGCATACGAAGAGCATATTCGGCCCGCCTTGGCCGAAGAAACGTTCGGTGAGCATGGCTGCGGTGGCGTCGTTGCTGACGTTTACTTCAAGTCCAAAATGCTCGGCGATCGGTGTGGACAGGTCGAGATTGTTCCAGCCGCGCATCGTGGAGGAGCGGACCACGCCGTTGTCTACCACGCCGGGGGAGGAGACTCCGATGCCGATGACATCGCCGTCGGACATGCCCAGCATCTTCTCGATAAGTTCGATGATCACATCCACGGAAACGAATGAGCCGGTGTTCAGGGTCACTTCGGCGTGGCGTAGCGGCTGTCCGAGCAGATTGGTGACTGCACCGTGCAGCAGGTGCTCCTGCGTCAGGTCGATGCTGATGATGCGCAGCCGATCGGTATCGATGCTCAGCAGTGTGCCTCGTTTGCCTTTGCCGCCGCTGGGTGCCTGACCGGTCTCGCGCAGCAATCCTTCCTCCAGCATCTGACCGACCACATCGGAAACGGCCGCGCGGCTCAATCCGGTGCGTCGGCCGAGCTCGGCGCGCGAATACTGGTTGGTGGGGAACAACAACCTGAAGATGAGTTGGCGGTTCTTACGGCGCACATCGGCGGGGGAGGCCTTGGCCTCATGGTCGTCGGTCGTTGTGTTGAGACCGAGATATGGCATGTTTCCTCCTGCCTGATGGCGAGCGAATGGACGGTGATTGTTGTTCCGTACACAGTTTAGACGGTGAAGCACAATTTCGTCGTTGAAATTGTTATGAAACTTCACCAATAAATTCCAGTGTACCTGTGCGAAGCGTCAGGAAACACCGTGAGTGTTCACAAGGTCCAAAATTGTTAGTATCATTAACAAATAGCGAATCGCCAATCGGCACTATGCCGAACGGTGGTTGGAACGCCGCACATCACCCGGACGTGACAAGGATGTTGCCATTATCCGCAAGACGGGCGGCAGTACAGCGACTCGCATCGGGCGGGCCGCACGGAACTGGAGGAAACCGATGCCGGAAATCATCATTGTCAAGAACGAAGCCGAGGCCGGCGAAATCTACGGCCGTTGCGTGGCGGACCTGATCAAAGCAAAGCCGGACGCCGTGCTGGGCCTGGCCACTGGTTCCAGCCCGCTGGCCGCCTATCAGGCGCTCGCCAAGATTGTCAAGGACGAGGCCATTGACGTTTCGGGCGTGCGTGGTTTCGCGCTTGACGAATACATCGGACTGCCGCTGACCCATCCTGAGTCCTATCATGCGACCATCCATCGTACCGTGGTCGAGCCGCTCGGCCTGGACCCAGCCAAGGTCCATGTGCCCGGCGACGTACTCAACGGCACTCCGCTCGAAGACGGCGACAAAGTCGCGCTGGCCGGCCCGGCCTATGATCGTGCCATCGAAGCCGCTGGCGGCATCGACGTGCAGATTCTCGGCATCGGCACCGACGGCCACGTCGGCTTCAACGAGCCCGGTTCCTCGTTGGCCTCCGGCACTCGTGTCAAGACCTTGGCCGAACAGACCCGCATCGACAACGCGCGCTTCTTCGACAACGACATCAACCAAGTGCCCACCCACTGCATCACGCAGGGTATTGGCACGATCATGAAGGCCCGTCACCTCGTGCTGCTGGCGTTCGGTGCCGGCAAGGCCGAAGCCATCGAGGAGACGGTGGAAGGCGGCTTGTCCGCGTTCTGCCCGGCCTCCGCGCTGCAGATGCACCCGCACGCCACCATCATCGTGGACGAGGAGGCCGCCTCCCGCCTGCGCCACAAGGATTACTACCGCTACGCCTACACCCACAAGCCGGCCTGGCAGGGCATCTGATCCGATCCGTTCGCCCCATTGCTGAGCTTTCGAGCCTGCAAGCGGTCCATCGGGCCGCCTGCAGGCTCGTCTTGAGCGCAAGACGAGCGGACGGGAAACCATGTGGAGGAGTTGAACATGTCTGATAGGGAAGAGATCGTTTCCCGCGTGACCACGGCGTTGAATGGCAGGCCGTCCCCGGTGGCCATCCGCAATGCGCGCAAGGTGGATGCGCGCGGCGAACAGCGTGGATATTGGGTCGTCTCCGACGCCTCGGGCGTCATCGTGGCCTCGGGCACGGGGGAGGAGACCTTCGAGCACTACTGCCGCACGGTGGGGCTCGACCCGGCCGATCGCAACGCGGTCATCGACGCCGAAGGCCGTATTCTGACCCCCGGCTACGTGGACATCCACGCGCACGGCGCATGGGAGAAGAGCTTCGATGACGGGTCGGATGGCATCGACGTGGCACGGGCCGGCCACGCCGTGCACGGCACCACACGTCAGGTGCTCTCGCTGATCACCAATCCGGTGGATGTGATTTGCCGGAACATCCGCACCGTCCGCGCCAAGATGGAGTCCGGCCGCCCCGACATCCTCGGCTGCCATCTGGAAGGCCCGTTCCTGGCTCTGGCCCGTAAGGGCGCGCATGACCCGGAATGTCTCAAGGACCCGGTGCCCGACATCGTCGATAAGATGCTCGAGGCTTCGGGCGCGTCAAGCGGCAAGCCGGGGTGTATCCGTCAGATCACCATCGCGCCCGAACTGCCGCACGGCATCGGCGCCATCCGCCAGTTCGCCGCGGCGGGCGTGGTGCCGGCCGTGGGTCACTGCGACGCCGACTACGAGACCGCCAAAGCCGGCTTCGACGCGGGCGCGGGCATCATGACCCACATGTTCAACGCGATGAACGGCCTGCATCACCGCGAACCCGGTCCGATCCCGGCCGCGGTGGAGGATCCGCGCGTCACCATCGAGCTCATCAACGACGGATTCCACGTGCAGAATCCGATGGTCAGGCTCTCCTTCCGGTTCGCGCCTCACCGCACGGCCTTCGTGACCGATGCGATGGCCGCCACCGACTGCCCGGACGGCGCCTACAAGTTGGGCGCGCTGGATGTGAACGTGGTCGACGGGCATGCGCGCCTGGTCTCCAACGGCGCCATCGCCGGCTCCACCCTGCTACTGGAAGTCGCCGTGCGCCGTGCGGTGTGCGAACTGGGCTTCAGCCCGGTGGACGCGGTCGAGGCGGCCACTCTGACGCCGGCCAAGGCGTTCGGCTTCGACCGGCCGAACCCGGTCACCGGGGCGCCGATCGGCCTCATCGCCCCCGGCTTCGCCGCCGATTTCAACCTTGCGGACCCGGCCGACTGGACGGTCGAACAGGTGTGGTGCGCGGGCCGCAAGCTCAAGTAGCAGTAGGCCGACCGGTTGACGAATGGAAACCATTCGTCTACAAGCATGTTCAAATGGTGAGATGATAGTATGTTCATCTCACCATTTGAACGTTATTCACGTCGTAATACAAGAATCCGTAATACTGCTCGATACCGCATAAAACCGGCCATGGTCGCCACAAGCGAAACATAAGTCGATGGCTGTGGAAACGCAGGGGTAACACATCCGCACCATAGTCAGGCGGTAGTCCACGCCCGCAGTGATGACGTGGAAACGAGTTATGAGAGAGAGGATTCCTGTTGAATTCCAAGAAGATTCTGGCCGCCGCCGTCTCCGTGGCCGCCATCGCATCCCTGGCCGCCTGCGGCGGTGTGAAGGATGACACCACCGCTGCAGGCGATTCCGGCAACGCCATCACCATCGGCACCACCGATAAGATCACCAGCCTGGATCCCGCCGGCTCCTACGACAACGGCTCCTACGCTGTGCAGATCCAGGTGTTCCCGTTCCTGTACGCCCAGGACTACAACACCTCCGAGCTGAGCCCGGACATCGCCGCCGATGACGGTACCTGGAACGATGACGGCACCGAATTCACCGTCAAGCTCAAGGACGGCCTGAAGTTTGCCAACGGCAACGACCTGACCGCTTCCGACGTCAAGTTCTCCTACGACCGCATCAAGAAGATCAACGACCCGAACGGCCCGAGCTCTCTGCTCGCCAACGTCGAATCCGTGACCGCTAAGGACGACACCACCGTGGTGTTCAAGGATTCCGTGCCTTTCGACGTGACTCTGAAGCAGGTCATGTCCAGCCCCGCCGGCCCGATCGTCGATGAGGACACCTTCGACGCCGACAAGCTCACCGACGCCGACACCATCGTCTCCAAGAAGGCCTTCGCCGGCCCGTACACGCTGACCGCCTTCAAGATCAATGAGTCCGCCGCCTACGCTAAGAACGACTCCTACAAGGGCCTGACCCCGGCCAAGAACTCCGCCGTGCAGGTCAAGTACTTCGCCGACGCCTCCAACCTGAAGATGGCCGTCCAGCAGGGCCAGGTCGACGTGGCCTACCGCTCCCTGAGCCCGACCGACATCGAGGACCTCTCCAAGGACTCCAAGGTCAAGGTCGTCAAGGGCCCGGGCGGTGAGGAGCGCTTCATCGCCTTCAACTTCAAGATTCAGCCCTACGGCGAATCCCAGCCCGACGCCGACGCCAACAAGGCCAAGGCCGTGCGCCAGGCCGTCGCCAACCTCATCGACCGCGAAGAGCTCTCCACCAAGGTCTACAAGGGCACCTACACCCCGATGTACTCCTTCATTCCGGACGGCCTGGTCGGTCACGATGACACGCTGAAGTCCGCCTACGGCGACGGCAACGGCAAACCGAGCACCGAGAAGGCCAAGAAGGTCCTCGCCGACGCCGGCGTCACCACTCCGGTCGACCTCAAGCTCCAGTACAACAGCGACCACTATGGCTCCGCCTCCGCCGACGAGTACGCGGCCTTGAAGTCCCAGCTTGAGGAAGGCGGCCTGTTCAAGGTCGACCTGCAGTCCACCGAATGGACCCAGTACTCCAAGGACCGCGTTGTCACCGACGATTCCGACGGTGTGTACCCGGTCTACCAGCTCGGCTGGTTCCCGGACTACTCCGACCCGGACAACTACCTGTCCCCGTTCTTCCGCGACGGCAACTTCGTGAACAACGGCTACTCCAACAAGGAAGTCAACGACCTGATCGTCAAGCAGGCCGGCGAGAAGGATGCCACCGCCCGTGAGAACATCCTCAAGCAGATCCAGAAGCTCGAGACCGAAGACCTCTCCACCATCCCGCTGCTGCAGGGTGCCCAGGTCGCCGTCACCGGCACTTCCGTGAAGGGTGTCACCCTCGACGCTTCCTTCCGCTTCCGCTACGCCTCCATTACCAAGGGCTGATCCAGCATGAGCTCCCCCTCTTTGAGGGGGGGGAGCTGTCTGCCGACGGCAGACTGAGGGGAGTCCAACTCGTATGACTCCCTTCAGTCGGCTTCGCCGCCAGCTCCCCTCGGAGAGGGGAGCCTTTATTGCTTTATATACCGATTACCAACACCAAGGAGCATCGCGTGTCAGACAGCGCCGCAGCGACCTCCAGCACCACTCCGGCGAAAGCCAAGACGAAGAAGAACCGACTGTCAGGTAGTTTCTTCCGCTTCGTGCTGACGAGGTTCCTTCTCATTATCCCCACCGTTTTCATTCTGGTCACCATCGTGTTCTTCGTGATGCGCGCCACCGGCGACCCGATTTCCGCCGCCCTGGGCGGCCGCCTGACACCCGCCGAACTCCAGCAGCGCATCCACGCGGCCGGCTATGACCGCCCGCTGATCGTGCAATACGTCGACTATCTTGGCGGCCTGCTGCACGGCGACCTCGGCACGACGCTGACCGATAACCAGCCGGTGATCAGCATCCTTACGCACTACGGCGCCGCCACATTCGAACTGGCCTTCCTCGCCCTGATTGTGGCGCTGATCGTCGGCATCGGCCTGGGTCGACTCGCCGCCCGCAAGCGCGACCGTGCCGCCGACGCCGGCATCCGCACCTTTGCCATCCTGTGCTACGCCACCCCGGTGTTCTTCCTCGGCCTCGTGCTGAAGCTCATCTTCGCCGTCTGGCTCAACATCCTGCCAGCCTCCGGCCGCTCCGACCTGAACTCCGAAATGCAGTTCACCCGTCTGGTATCGCCGACCGGCTTCTACATCATCGATGCCATCCAGCTCGGCGACATGAACGTGCTCGTCGACGTGCTGCGCCACGCCGTGCTGCCGGCCGTCGCCCTAGGCCTCCTGACCGCCGGCGTGTTCATCCGTCTGGTGCGCACCAACGTCATCTCCACCTACAATTCCGGCTACGTCGAAGCCGCCCGCTCGCGCGGCGTCTCCGAAAAGCGCCTGCTCAACAAGCACGCCTGGCGACCGGCCCTGATCCCGATCATCACCGTCATGGGCATGCAGATCGCCCTGATGCTCGCCGGCGCGGTCCTAACCGAAACCACCTTCGAATGGAAGGGCCTGGGCTTCATGCTGTCCCAGTACCTGAAGGCCCGTGACTTCGTGGCCGTGCAGGGCATCGTGATCCTTATCGCCATCATCGTGGCCGTCGTCAACTTCCTCGTCGACGTCATCGCCGCGCTTATCGACCCGAGAGTGAGGTACTGAGATGACCACCACATCCCAAGACAAGATCACCGTTCCCGGTGACGACCGCCTCACCAAGCTCAACGTCAGCACCAAGACGCCGTTCTGGACCAAGATTCCGATCATCAAGGAACTGCGCGTGGCGGTCGGCTGGCAGAAGGGCATGCTGATCACCGGCCTCGCGATCACCACGTTCTTCCTGCTCGTGGCCCTCTTCGCCCCACTGATCGCCCCCTACGGCCACGCCCAGATCAAGGCTGCCGACGGCACGTCCTTCCCGGCGCAGGCCGCGCCCTCCGCCGAACACATCTGGGGCACCACCGCCGCCGGATTCGATGTGTTCTCCCGTGTGGTGTGGGGCGCCAGAACCGCCGTCATCGCCATCGTCGTGGCCGTGCTGCTCTCCATCTTCGCCGGCGTGCTGCTCGGTCTGGTGTCCGGCTACTACGGTGGCTGGGTGGACCGCATCCTGGTGATGATCGCCGACGCCATCTACTCCTTCCCCTCGCTGCTGCTCGCCATTTTGATGGCCATCATGATCTCCCACGGCCAGTCCGGCCTGTGGAGCGGCATCCTGGCCTCCGGCATCTCCATCACCGTGGTGTACATCCCGCAGTATTTCCGCACAATTCGCGCCGAAGTGATCCGCATCAAGGAATCCGCGTATGTCGAGTCCGCGCGCGTGGTCGGCGCCTCCACCTGGCGCATCATGACCAAGCACCTGTTCAAGAACTCCACCCGCACGCTGCCGGTGATCCTGACGCTGAACTCGTCCGAAGCCATCCTGACCCTCGCCGGCCTGGGCTTCCTCGGCTTCGGCATCGAGCCGACCGCCGCCGCCGAATGGGGCTACGACCTGAACCGTTCGGTTTCCGACGTGACCGCCGGCATCTGGTGGACCGCCGTGTTCCCGGGCATCGCCATCGTGCTCATCGTGCTCGGCATCACGCTCGTGGGCGAATCGCTCAACGATCTGGCCGACCCGCGTCTGCGCGCCCGCAAGTCCGCCGGCGAAGTGGTCGGATCGATCGAAGACACGTCCGTCGACCCAAACGAGAAACCGTCCGCACGCAACGAGGTGATCGCCGAACTCGACGCGAACGTCGACCCGCCGGCCACCGTCACCGACCATGACCCGACCATCGTCGCCTCCGAATGGACCGGCGAGGGCAAGCCGGAAGGCAAGGAGTGAGAGATGAGCGAAGACAACAAGAATCTCGCCGATATCAAGGACCTGTCCGTCTCCTTCATGACCGACGCCGGCTCCATCAAGGCCGTCGAGGACGTGAACTTCACCATTCCGCGCAAGACCGTGGTCGGCGTGGTCGGCGAATCCGGTTCCGGCAAGTCCGTGACCGCGCGCTCCATCATCAAGCTGCTGCCGGAGACGGCCACCACCTCCGGTGCCGTCTACCTGTCCAAGCGCGATGGCTCCGATTCGCTGGACGTGCTCTCCCTGAGCGGCGAACAGCTGCGCGAAGTGCGTGGTTCCGAGGCCGCGATGGTGTTCCAGGAACCCAATTCGGTGCTGAACCCGGTGTACACCATCGGCTGGCAGATTGAAGAGGGCCTGCGCGCCCACGGCATGAAGGACAAGAAGGAACTGCGCGCCAAGGCCATCGACATCCTGAAGAAGGTCGGCATCCCGGATGCCGAAACCCGCGTGGACTACTACCCGCACCAGTTCTCCGGCGGCCAGAAACAGCGTATCGTCATCGCCATGGCGTTGGTGCTGAACCCCGGCCTGATTCTGGCCGACGAGCCCACCACAGCCCTCGACGTGACCGTGCAGGCCGAAATTCTCGACCTGCTGCGCCTCGCCCGTGACGAGTTCGATGCCTCCGTGCTCATCATCACCCACAACATGGGCGTGATCGCGGACATCGCCGACCAGGTGGTCGTCATGTACCGCGGCCACGTGGTCGAGCAGGGCGACGTGGAGCAGATCTTCTACCATCCGAAGGACGACTACACCAAGCGACTGCTGGGTGCCGTGCCGCGCATCGGTCAGAAGCTGGTCGTGCGCGACCGCGAGGGCAAGCCGATCGAGCGCAAGGCCGATTGGCGCGAACAGCCGATCGCCGTTGAGGCCAAGAACCTGACCATCACGTACCCGGGCCATCTCATGCAGCCCGACTTCAAGGCCGTGGACGGCGCGAACTTCACCATCCACCGCTCCGAAGTGCTGGGCCTGGTGGGCGAGTCCGGTTCCGGCAAGTCCACCACCGGCCGTGCCATCGCCGGCCTGCAGAAGGTGTCCGGCGGCTCCCTGAACGTGCTTGGCATCGAGATGAACGGCGTCAAGGAGCGTGACTTCAAGCCCAAGCGCGCGGACATTGGTTTCGTGTTCCAGGATCCGGGCTCCTCGTTCAACCCGCTGATGACCATCGCGGAGAATGTGGCCGAGCCGCTGCTCGTGCACCACAAGTACGGTTCCGTGGCCGAGGCCAAGAACTATGTGGGCGACCTGCTGGAGATGGTCCAGCTGCCGCGCGCCTACATGAACCGTTTCCCGCATGAGCTGTCCGGCGGCCAGCGCCAGAGGGCGTCTTTGGCGCGTGGTTTGGCGTTGAAGCCGTCGCTGCTGATCGCCGATGAGCCGACTTCTGCATTGGACGTGTCGGTGCAGGCCAAGGTGTTGGAGCTGTTCAAGCGACTGCAGGCGGAAATCGGCTTCGCGTGCCTGTTCATCACCCATGATTTGGCGGTGGTCGATATGCTCGCCGACCGCATCATGGTGATGCATAAGGGCCAGATCGTGGAGCACGGCGATGCCGACCAGATTATGCAGCACCCGGAGAACCCGTACACCAAGAAGCTGCTGGCCTCCCTGCCCGTGCCCGACCCGCGCGAACAGCAGCAGCACCGCGCCCACCTCCACGAGCTCCTAGCCCAAGAGGTGTAATCGCATAGCATTGGAGCTCCCTCGTCAGAGGGAGCTAACTTTATATCCGCTAGTACTGCTGCCCATCGAACTGGAACAGGGCGTGGGCGTCGCCGTGCTTTTTGTTCTCGATGTAAGTATGGAACAGCTCCAGCCGCTCGCTCGTGCTTGCCGCCAATGGCGTGGGCAGATCATCCAGATCGAACCAGCCGACGCTGAGGCTTTCCTCGTCGCCCACGAACGGCTCGGCATTGCCGCCGGGCTTCAGGGCGCACAGGAACGAATGATCCATGTACATGGTGTTGTCGCCATTGGCGTAGGTCAGCACCTTGTTTGACGAGGTGACGGCCACCAAATCGGTGACGATGGCATCGATGCCCGTCTCCTCCTTAATCTCGCGCACCACCGTGTCCGCCGGCTGTTCGCCCGGCTCATTGATGCCGTAGACCATCGCCCATTCGCCCGTGTCCGAACGACGGCCCAACAGCAGTTGACCATGTTCGTTCAGTACACAACCGGTCACGCCATTGAGCCATAGCAGATCATGGCCGATCTTCTTACGCAATTCCAACACAAATTCCGGAGTAGGCACATTGCCTCCTTAGTAGAAAAAAGGAGCTCCCTCTGATGAGGGAGCTTAAGGGTTACTTGGCTTGGGCAGCCTGCTTTATATGGTGCGCTTCGCGCATGATTTCATTTTCCTCGCGCTTGTCAGCGTTCGGCGTCGCCTACAATCAGTCCACCGGACTGATTGCTTTACGGCTCCGCATCCACGCTTCGACGTCGTCGATCTGCTTCGGGATGCCGGCGGAAATCCATTCGGGGCCGTTCTCGGTCATGAGCACGTCGTCCTCGATACGGATGCCGATGCCGCGGTATTCCGGCGGAATCAGCAGATCATCCTCGCGGAAGTACAGGCCGGGCTCGATCGTGAAGATCATGCCCGGACGAATCGGCGCGCCCTGATAGGACTCGAAACGAGCCTGCGCGCAATCGTGCACATCAAGACCCAAGTGGTGGGCCACGCCGCAGGCGAGCCAACGGCGGTGCTGCTGGCCTTGCGGAGACAGCGACTCCTCGACGCTCACCGGCAGCAGACCCCAATCGTGCAGACGTTCGGCAATCACGCGCATGCAGGCGTGGTGGATGTCGGAGTAGGTGGCACCCGGCTTGGCGGCTTCGAAACCGGCCTGCTGCGAGTCGAGCACGGCCTGGTACAGACGCTTCTGGAAGTCGGTGAACTTGCCGTTGGTCGGGAAGGTACGGGTGATGTCGGCCGTGTACAGGGAATCGACCTCAACGCCGGCGTCCACCAGCAGCATGTCGCCGGTCTTCACCACACCGGTGTTGCGCATCCAGTGCAGAATCGGGGCGTGGGGGCCGGAGGCCACGATGGAGTCGTAGCCGACGGCGTTGCCCAGCTCACGGGATACAGCGTTGAACGCGCCTTCGAGGATACGCTCGGAACGCGGCTTGTCGAGCGCGGCCGGCAGCGAGGAGAGCAGACGGTCGAAGCCATGCTTGGTGGCGTCCACGGCCTTGCGCATTTCGTTGATTTCGTAGCCGTCCTTGACCATGCGTGCCTCGGCGGCGAACTCGTGCAGCTTGTCGTCGGATGCGGAGTTCTTGTCCGGATCGGCGAAACCGTTGGCCTCGCGGATGGACTCGACCATCGAAGTGATTTCGGGGTCGGTCTCGCTGACCACGCGCACACGCACGGCACCGGCCTCGGCACCCACGTCCTTGGACAGGGCGTCAGCCAGCTGGGCGATGTCGTGGGTTTCGATGCCGGTCATCGCCTGCATCTCCTGGAGGCCAGCACGCGGGCCAACCCAGTATTCGCCGTAGTGGGCGGACATGAAGAAGTCCTCGGTGGAATTGTCGGCGCGCGGCGCCACAAACAGTTCCGGGGTGTGGGTCTTGCCGGCGGCAGCTTCGGGGGAGTCGGGGTCGACCGGGTTCAGGACCAGCACGGCACCAGCTTCATAATCGGAACCCAGGCCGGTGTAGTAGGCGAACGTGGTGTCCGGGCGGAACATGTAATCGCAATCATTGTTGCGCACCTTCGGCTGGCCGGCCGGAATGACCAGACGTTCGCCCGGGAAGGCCTTGCCCAGCGCCTCAAGGCGGGCTGGCGTGAACTTGGAGGATTCGAGAGGCTTGATCTCCGGATCGTCGTCGGCCCAGCCGGACTTCATGAACTCCTTGAATGCGGCCGACTGCGGGCGCAGCGAGCGGTTGTTCACGCGGTCGCTCATCGACTGGTTCGCGCCCGGCGCCGTAGCGCGCTCTTCGGCCTCATATTCCTTGTCCTTGGCGGTGATCACTTCACCCATTGCCACTCTCCTGTATGTAGTTGTTGTCGAATCATCGATTCCCACTTCATACTAGTCGGCTTTATGCGATGTGCCACGATTGACGGCTGACGGTAAAACCAAGTACGGAATTTGGACGGTCTTCTGGACATGCCCATATGGCGAGTGCATCGGGCTGGAATGCGGGCCCGTTTATTGTTCTCGGCAGGGAAGGAAAGGGGCATGGGATTGGGCTGGAGCTTGTCGATTGATATTGACATATTTTGCGGGCTGAATCCATGTGAACCCATGCGATGAAGGTTTATCGCGTCGCGGGACTCACTGCTATGCGGAGGTCTCCATCTGGGGCACCCCGGCTTTGATCAGTTTTACCCGCAGCGGAGTGCGTTCGATGACGTCGGCGTATGTGAAATGGACGATTTCGGTGGCACCGGCTCGTTTCAGTCCCTCGTCGCGTGCGCGTTCCTTGGCCACCACCTCCTGAATGCTGCGGTTATCGGTCATGGCTGGGTCCACGTATTTTTGTGTGCCGTCGTATTCGGCCACTATCACGCGCCCGTCATCGAGCTTCCATACGAAATCAACGCGGTGCTCGGTATTCGTCTGTGGGTCGGTCACCGTTACCTGAATACGCGGCGTGAGGAAGCGATCTTCGATGATGGTGCCTCGCGCGAGGGATTCTCCGCCATTCTCGCTCCTTTCGTTTGCATAGCGCAGCAGGCGGAATACTCGGGCATAATCGATTCTCCATTGAACGCAGTCGGCGGCTATCTCTTCCTTGGTTATTCCCCTGGCAAGGGCCGAGTCAAAGATCGGCAACGCAAACCGAAAATCAAGGTCTATGGCGGCCTCGACCAAGGTTCTAGCCGGTGATATCAGGGATAGGCCGGAGGCCTCGTGATGTGTCTTCGGATTGTTCATATCGGGCATATAGACATGTCGTAAGCGCTGATGCCATTGACGAGATCCATGATCGGAAGTCACGATGGTTATGCAGCCATCATGCAAATGCCATTGATGTTCGAATCCATAGGCACTTACTGCCACCAAGCCGCCAAAAACCCACTGAGGATGCTCTTGCGCAAGAGCGCGGGCCATATGCAACGTTCGCTCCGGCGGCGTCAAACCATCCCAGTATGCGGTATTTGCATAAAGACTGGGAATGCCGTCATACACTTTCAACAACTCACCACTCTGGGCACGGCGGCGTAGAGCGGTCTGTTCCGCTTCATTTCTTGAATAGACGCATCTCAGCTCATTCTGCGCGGCTGATATGAGCGAGGCCACTGCTTTGTGTGTCTTCATGACGTCGAGCGTAGCCGGAACGAAGCAGCGTAAGTATGAATTTCAGCCATTGTGGTTCTAGCCTCGGAGCTTGGCTGTTTTGGAGTGAGATATTCCCGATAATTTCAAGGTATTAGGCCACTAATTCGGAATAGTGGATAACATACAAAACTTATCCACCATCAGTAATGTCATTCGAACAACGTGCTTTGGGGATTCGAACAAGATATCATCGGCGAAGGCGGATGTAGCTGGTAGAGGGCGGCGAATTGACGGTTAACAGTGCTTATGCTTTGTACGCCGTCGGTGCTGATTCAGATATTGGCTGGCTTCTGTCTGAGTGTGGAATCTAGCGTCGGCGTGAGTCCAATGGTTGTATCGTGGCCGACGATTTGCTGCGATTTATTGGCGGCATAGATCCAGGGCTTGGACGGCTGCCGACGGTGAGAGCAGTCATAACAGTGAATGAGCCTCTGCGAGTTCAAAAGATGATGTAGCGGACGTTTGTGAGAGTCGTTTCTGGGGCAAGACATGGTCGATTGACGACGTTGAAATTTCTCAACGACGGCAGAATGGCATGCCTTGGCGAGGAGACGACACTGAGAGGCGATGGAGTCGGGATTAATCCAGGTTTTGGCCAGCTACCGACTCGCAAGAGCATTATAGCGTCGGTGTACCGCCAGAAGCTGGCACTGTACCGACGCTGAATAGCATCAGCGTCGCCGGACATACAAGTTTTGGATTGCAGCCGACTGAGAATGGGATGCCGACGGCAAGAGCCGCATTGCAACTATATGAGACGGCTTCACTGTGTGCGCTGCAGGAAAAGGCCGCCCGCGCGGCGGCGACATATGAGACGGTTTCACTGTGCGCGCACGATAAACCACCCCGGCGGCTAGGATAGAGGGAATTGAGGGAGTGTGACTCCACGCGTGAAGGCGAGAATCCCGAACCATGCAGGGCAAACCTGTGCGAGGGGAGCTTCCTGCGCATGCGGAAGCGGAATATATGCGGGCATGCGTAGACATGGCGAGAATGGCACGAACACGTAAGTGGCATACGCACTCCGAACGGTTCAACAGCAACACGAGCAGAGGTCAGAAGAGGATATGTCATTCGAGCATCCGAATCGGAACAACGAGAGCATGCGGGACGTCGAACTGGACATCATGAGCCGCCCGCCGGAGCATAACACCACCAATCTGGATCTCGACCGGATGAACCTGATGCTCGACATCCTGGGCCACCCGGAGCAGTCGTTCCGCGTGATTCATATCACCGGCACCAACGGCAAAGGCTCCACCGCACGCATGGCCGAGGCCATCTGCCGCGCCTACGGTATGCGCACCGGCCTGTACACTTCGCCGCATCTGGAGAAGATCAACGAGCGTATCGCCATCGACGGCCAGCAGCTGTCCGACGACGATTTCATCGACATCTGGGACCAGACCAAGGATCTCGTGGCCCTGGTGGACGCCAAGATGGAGGAGCAAGGCAAGCCGAAGATGAGCTTCTTCGAGGTGCTCACCGCCATGGCCATCTGGAAGTTCGCCGACACGCCCGTGGACGTGGCCATCGTCGAGGTCGGCATGGGAGGCCTGTGGGACGCCACCAACGTGCTCAACGCGGATGCGGCCATTATCGGTCCGGTGGACATGGACCACATGCAGTGGCTGGGCGACACCGTCGAACAGATCGCCACCGAGAAGGCCGGCATCATCAAGCCGAACTGCACCGCCATCATCGGCCCGCAGCCGCATGAGGAAGCCGTCATGCCGATTCTCACCGAAGCCGCCGAACGCAACCACGCCACGCTCGTGCGCGACGGCTACGAAATGACCGTGTCTGACCGCATGGCCGCAGTCGGCGGCCAGGTCGCCACCCTGACCACGCCCAACGGCACTTACGAGGGCGTGCCGATCGCCAAGTTCGGCGAGCATCAGGCCCATAACGCGCTTGCCGCGCTCGTCGCCGCCGAAGTGGTGATTCCGGTCAATGGCCCGCTGGACGGCGACTTGGTGGCCGAGGCGTTGAGCTCGGTCAAGATTCCCGGCCGCATCGAACAGATCCGCACCTCGCCGACCATCATTCTGGATGGCGGACACAACGTGAATGCCGCCGAAGCCCTACGCAAGGCCATCGAGGAAAGCTACGACTTCAAGCAGCTGGTCGGTGTGGTCGCCATGATGCGCGACAAGCAGGTCGAGGAATATCTGGGTGTTCTGGAGCCGATCCTGAGCTCCGTGGTGGTCACCGAGAACTCGTGGCGCGAGCGTGTGATGCCGGCCGATGAGCTCGAGAAGATTGCCGTGGACGTGTTCGGCCGTGACCGTGTGATCAAGGAAGCGAACCTGCCCGACGCGATTCAGGCTGCCGTCAACATGGTCGATGCCGAGGACGAGTTGGGCGTGGGCTACGGCCACGGCGTGCTCATCTGCGGCAGCTTCGTCACCGCCGGCGACGCACGCCTGATGCTTGAGGAACACGCCAGCCCCACGATGAGGCAGGCTATGGCCGTTCATCAGCCGGCGGTTGGCCCGGACGGTTCGGATCGGCCGGCAGACAAGGCCGAGGATGAGGCCGCCGACAACCTCGAGGATTCGGTAAGCCCGGACGACTTCGACGTGTTCGACGTCCTCGGCCTCGGTAAGGAACAGGCCAGTGACGCCGGTAACGCCGGCACCGGCACGGCCAGTGCCGACACAGGCACCGACGATTCCGCCGACGCCCGGTAACCCGAATCCAAGGCATATCGGATACCCGGACACACGGAAAACAGTCTCACGCCATGTATCTCAAGGAACTCACCCTCCGCGGATTCAAATCCTTCGCCTCCGCCACCACGCTGCGCTTCGAGCCCGGCATCACGGCGGTCGTCGGCCCCAACGGTTCGGGCAAGTCGAACATCGTCGACGCCCTGACCTGGGTGATGGGTGAGCAAGGTGCCAAAAACCTTCGCGGCACTTCGATGGAGGACGTGATTTTCGCGGGCACGTCCTCCCGCCCGCCATTGGGCCGTGCACAGGTGAGCCTGACCATCGATAATTCCGATCACACGCTCGATATCGATTACACGGAAGTCACCATATCCCGCACCATCTTCCGCAACGGCGGCTCCGAATACGCGATCAACGGCTCGCAATGCCGTCTGCTCGACATTCAGGAACTCCTCTCCGATACCGGTCTTGGCCAGCAGATGCACGTGATTGTGGGTCAGGGACGATTGGATGCGATTCTGAAGGCCGACCCGTCCGGCCACCGTGCGTTCATCGAAGAGGCCGCCGGCATCCTGAAGCACCGCAAGCGCAAGGAACGCGCGTTGCGCAAGTTGGCCAATACCGAAACGAACCTGAGTCGACTTGACGATTTGCTGGGGGAGATTCACCGCCAGCTCGGCCCCCTCGGACGCCAGGCACGCATCTCCCGGCGCGCCGACGCGATTCAGATATCCGTACGCGACGCCCAAGCACGCCTGTATGCCGAAGACGCCCAACGCTCGATGAGCCGCCGCGACACGGTACGTCAAGAGCTTGGCGATGTGCGTAACCAGCTGGCCGTCGCCCAGCGTGAACTCGCCCAAGTCAAAGTACGCATCGAACAGGTCGAGGCGTTGAGCTCTGAATCCAGTCCGGCCATCGCCAAGGCCAACCAATACTGGCATGAATTCTCGCAGACCCGTGAACGACTGAACGCTCTCGCCCAGTTGGCCGAAGAGCGTAGCCGGTCACTCACCGGCCAGATCGTCACCAATTTCGGTGAGGATCCCGGCATACTCGTCAAACGAGCCGAGGAACTGGAGTCTCAGGCCGCGGCACAGACTAAGGCCGTGGCCGATGCGCGCATCGCACTTGACAAGGCCACCGAGGAACGCGCCGACGACGAGAAGAAGCTTGCTTCAGTCCGTCAGACCTTGACGGAACTGCGCAAAACCGCACAGGAGCGCGATGCACAAATCGCTCGATTGCGCGAACTCATCGCCCGCGAGGAATCCGCCGTGCAACTGGCGACCAGCCGCGCCAAGGATTACGCCTCCCAACGTGACTCGCTGACTTCCCAGCGCGACGATGCCCAGCAACAGCTGGACGCATTGCGCAGCGAAGCGGACTCCATTGCCGACGATGACGGTGCCGCATTGGACGCCGCACGTGCGACGCTCGCCGAATGCCGCGAACGACTGAACGAACTCGCCGATAAGCAGCGCGAGATACAGTCCAAGATCATCTCGCTCAAAGCCAAGGCCGATGCGCTTGCCGACACGCTAGGCAGCCGCAATGCTTCCGGATCGTTGGAGCGTGATACGGACGTGGCCTCGCTTGGCCGACTCACCGACTTCATCCATGTGGCCGAAGGCTGGGAAGATGCCGTGGCCCACGCGCTCGACCAGTATGCCAGCGCCATCGTGGTGCCCGAGGCAGGCAACATGTTGCACGCCCTCGAACGCGCTCGGGAAGATAAGCTCGGCAAAGCCGTGGTGCTGACCGCGAGCATTGCCGGCGATCCCGCCACAGAGCCAGGCACGGAGCCGGAGGAGAGTAGCGCCGAGAACACGGCGGCCGCCCCGCGATCGGGCAGCGCGCTGGCAGCACTCGTCACCGCGAACCCGGATGCAGAGAACCAGGCGCAGGCCGAAGCTGTCGTGCACACCGTGCGTCTCCTGCTGGCTGATGTAGCCATGGCCGGCACCGCCGACGAAGCACAGCACATCGTGGCATCCGGCGAAGCCATGCGGGCCGTCACCAAGAACGGCGAGACCTTCACACACGGCGTGGCGGCGGTCGGCGGCTCTTCCATCTCTCAATCGGACCTGTCTTTGGCCGCACGCCGAGACAAGGCATTGGCACAGGTCAAACAGTTGGCCGCCCAAGACGGCGGAATGGCTGAGCAAGTGGCCGAGGCCAAAGCCAAACGCGATGAAGCGGCCCGACTCGTCGACCAGGAATCCGCCAAACGCACCGAAGCCCGGCTCAAAGCCCAACAGGCGGAGAAATCTCTGAAATCCGCCACGGATCGCATCGCATCGTTCACCCGTCAGCTCGACCAGCTGGATAGGAAAATCACCGAGACGCAAGAGAATCGCAACGAGCATCAGCGCAAGCTCGACGATCTCAATCGCGCTTTGGCATCGGCCCGGCAATCCACCGCCGAACATGTCGATTTCGACGAACTTGATGAACGTGAACGCACGCTGGAGCGCGAACTGAACCTGACTCGCGAGCATGAGGTCGCCGCGAAAATCGCGTGGACCGAGGCAAGCCGCAAAGGGGAGTCCCTGAGCCGACAGGCCGGGCTGCTGCGGGACAACGCCAAAGAAGCCGCCGAACGACGCGCCCGCATCGAGGCGTTGAACGATCGCAGACGCGAGCAGGCCGCACACCTGCAAGGCGTGGCCGATGACGCGCGAGCAGTGGCCGCCATGGTGGAGCATACGCTGCATGACGTGGCCGCCAAACGAGACGAGCTGCAGGCCGCCGCCTCCAGCCATGACGAGGAACTCAAGGCCCTGCGCGCGCAGCGCAACCAGATCGAGCCCAAGGTCACCGATCTGACCGGGCGCGAACATGCCTTGGATGTAAACCGCGAACGGTTGGCCGCCGAATCCGGGCAGCTCATGCAAAAAGTGTCCGACGAACTCGGTCTCACTTTGGAGGAATTGGTTAGTGGTTACGGCCCCGAACAGCCGGTGCCCGTGCTGGATGATGAGGGCAACCCTGTGCCGTTGGATGAGACGGAAGCTGAGGCTGGGACCGAAGAGGGAGAAACCGGGGGAGAGACCGGCACCAACGGCGATTCCGCCCTCTTTAAGACCGTGCCGTATAACCGTCAGGAGCAGAAGAAGCGTCTCGATAAGGCTCGCCGCGATCTGGCCGCACTCGGTAAGATCAACCCTTTGGCCACCGAGGAATTCGAAGCGCTTGAGGAGCGGAACAAGTATCTCAATGATCAGCGCAACGATGTGGTCAAATCACGTGACGATTTGATGCAGCTCATCAAGGATCTCGATTCCACGATGGTCCAGGTGTTCAAATCCGCGTTCGACGATACCGCCGAGGCATTCGAGCAGATGTTCGCCACGCTGTTCCCAGGCGGCACCGGACGATTGCGCCTGGAAAACCCGGAAGACATGCTCACCACCGGCGTACTGGTCGAGGCCAGCCCGGCCGGCAAGCGCGTCAAACAGCTGAGCCTCCTGTCCGGCGGCGAACGTTCGCTGACCGCGCTGGCGCTGCTGTTCGCGATTTTCACCGCCCGCCCCAGCCCGTTCTATGTGATGGACGAGGTCGAGGCCGCGTTGGACGACGTGAACCTGACCCGTTTGATTAATGCGTTCAATGAGCTACGCGCCCATGCGCAGCTCATCATCATTACGCACCAGCAACGCACCATGTCGATTGCCGACGCGCTTTACGGCGTAACCATGAGAGCCGACGGCGTAACAGCCGTGGTGAGTCAAAAACTCGAACGATAAACGAATGGTTCCCGCTGGCAGGAACTGGTACCACAGGTGACAGAGGGCGGTCCATATCGAAAGACCGCCCTCAGTCTCGCTTCGTTCGACAGCTCCCGCCAGCGGGAGCGGGGCGGTATTAGCGCAATGCCTTGCGCACGCCCTGTACAGTCTGCAGCGTCTTGTAGAAGACCTTCTTGATGGGTACGTCGCGGGCGGGGGCCACCGGGGTGATTTCCTCGGTGAACTTGCACTTGAACTCGTTAAGGCCTTTGAGAGACGGCGCGAAATCGGAGCCAATGCCCATGAGATCGTATTCAGTAATACCCTGCGAGCCTAGGATGCAGCATTCGGAATACAGCAGCTTGTCGGTCACATGCAGACGCATAACCTCGTTGCGCATGCCGGCATAGTAGCGCACCGCATGCGTGCCGTTCACGGTGACAATCGACCATGCCACCACACGGTCTTCAATACGTGCGGCGAACACACGGCAATGATCGGCACCCAACGCGCCGATCATATCGGAATAGTCGCTCATCGGAGCAGGCGTGAATCCATCGCGCTGGCCGGTCTCGACCATCACATCGTAATATTCGGAGAAATCGGCCAGCGCCTTATCCGTCTCATCGGCAACCTCGGCCGGGCACTCGCGCAGAGACTTGCGCACGTCACGGCGTCCACGACGCTTCATCCGAGCCAGAATCTCATCATCGCCACCGGTGACGTCGATGACCACGGTCTGGTCGTACGGCACTGTGGACAGCACCTTCTCCGTACCATCGGCGAACCAGGTGTCGATACGCAGGAACGCGATGTTCTTGTCGGCCTTCTTGACGGTGTCCACGATGGCGTCGACGACCTCGCGCTCCTCATCTTCGGTGGGCTTGGCAGCCCACGCCGGCCCATGCATCGAGCGCAGATAATGATAACCGTGCGTCTCAAAATCGATAAAGGAGATCACGGCGACCAATTCACCATCACGCTTGATCAGATAATCGCCCCATGGTGTGCGTCCGTCGATATCCGCCTGAAAACCAGACCAAACCTTGGTCTGTTCGATGGGCAACGTGATGCCGGCCTTCTCGGCTTCGGCTTCCAGTGTGGCTCCGTCAACTTTCTCCAACGTGATCATTACGATTCAGCTATCCTTTTTCGTTCGTATCCGTATGTCGTGTTTCTGGTTTGGTCGTATTGCGCGTGATCTGATGTGGGCCAATCGGGATCCGATCAGGATCTGATTGGCCGGAATCCCGTCACAAGCCAAACATGCGTTCGACGACGTGATCGTCGCCGTCGAACGGCACATGCTTGTGATGGTCCTTGATCCAACGCTCGTTGCCCTTGCCGATGATCAGCAGGATGTTGAATCGGTCGGCGTGCGCACGGGCATCGTAAATGGCGTTGGTGATGGCCGTCGGACGGTCGGAAATCACCGTGGAGGCCACATCCTTGTTCGTGATGTAGCCTTGCATTTCCATGCAGATGTCGATGAACGGCTCGGTGTCCGTATCTTCGGCGGTGAAAATGAAGTTCGCGATACGGTTCTCGGCAGCCTCGACGATTTCCTTACGACGATCGTAGGCCTTGTTGCCGGCCGATCCGGTCACCAGCGTGATACGCGGGTTTTCCTCGCCCCAACGCTCGTAGACGAAGTCAAGCAGCGCGGTGACGGATGCGTAGTTGTGCGCATAATCGACGATGGCGAGCGTGTTCGACTGCGGATCGCGGAACTGTTCCATACGGCCGGCGATACGTACGGATTCGATGGCGTGCAGTGCGTCGGCGTCATCGAGCGATACGCCAGCCGCATGGGCGATGGCGATGGCCGCCGCCGCATTGAGGTAGTTGAAGTCGCCATCGATGGACAGATGGTAGTCGCCAAGGGCCTGATCTCCGTCGGCGATGTGGAAGGAGGCGTGCTCCGGGTCGGCGGGCCAGGCGACGACGTCCGCACTGGTGCCGGCATTATTCGCGTCATGCAGGGCGAAGGTGGTTGCGCCGATGCCGGCTGCCTCCGCGTCCTCCCGCAACAGATCGGCGTGCAGACTGTCCGCGCCGAGTACCAGCGACTTCGCGTTGACGATGATCTGGCGCTTGCAATACAGGTAATCCTCGAACGTGGGGTGTTCGATCGGGCTGATGTGGTCGGGGGAGATGTTCAGGAACGCGGCCACATCGAAAGTCAGGCCATAGACGCGGTCCACCTTGTACGCTTGGGAGGAGACCTCCATCACCAGATACTCCATGCCGTTATCGGCCGCCTCGCGCATCATGCGGAAGGCGTCCATCGATTCGGGCGTGGTCAGATCGGACTCGACGTAGGTGTGGCCGTCAAGGCAATTATCGACCGAGGAGAACAATGCGGCCTTGCCACCGGAGACGGCGTTGATAAGCGCCTGCGTGAAGTACGAGGTGGTCGTCTTGCCCTTGGTGCCGGTGACGCCGATGACCGTGAGCTCGTTCTGCGGATATCCGTAGAACGCGGCGGACAGCAGGCTCATCGCCTTGCGTGCGTCGTTGACGATCAGGCCGGGGGTGGCGGTTGCGGCTGAGTACTCGGTTTCGGCCACGTATGCGGCCAGGCCGGCTTCGTCGATGCCGTTCAGATACTCGGCCTTGAATCGGCCCTTGCAGCACAGCAGGGTGCCCGGCGTGACCTTGCGGGTGTCGTAGGTGATGCCGGCGAACGGTTCATCCGACGAAGCGATACGGGCCGGGTCATCGGTCCAGACATCCCCTTGGATGATTTCACGCAGCAGATGGTGTTCCTTGAGCAGGTCAGCGGCCGAAGCCAAAGTCAAAGCCATAATTGTTTCTCCCTATTATCTAGCCGATACGCCATTCTACAGGTGGGGTGCAGCGTGTTGTGGCTCACACGTCATCGACCACGATATGGGCACATGATTTGATTAGAATGGTGAACCGTGACGACAAGCGAAGCAACTACGCAATCCGGGCAGTCAGCCGGATCGGGCGAGTCCATGGCAGCCAAGCGCGCCAGATTCGAGCAGCTCGCCATGCCCGCCGTCAATGCACTGTACCGGCAGGCGATGAGGCTGACCAACAATCCCGATGACGCGCAGGATCTGGTCCAGGACACCTTCGAACGCGGGTTCAAGGCCTTCGACTCATTCCAGCCGGGCTCCAACTTCGAGGCGTGGATGACCACCATCGAGCGCAATGCCTACTTCAACCAGTATGCCAAGGCCAAGCGGCGCCCGCAGCGTGCCAACGACTCCACCGGCGAATACGACGATTGGGACATTTACGATGCCGCCGAACATACGTCGGACGGGCTCAAGTCCGCTGAAGAGGAATATTTGGACGCCTTCGCGCCCGAGGAAATCATGGCCGCGCTCGCCAAACTCTCGCCGGAACGCCGGCAGGTGTTCATCGACGCCGCCATCGACGGCAAGTCCTACCAACAGGTGGCCGATGAGCAGGGCGTGAAAATCGGCACGGTGATGAGCCGCCTGAATCGCGCCCGCACGCAACTCAAGCGTGAGCTCGCCTCGTATGCGAAAGAGCGCGGGTATGCGACTGGTTCGTCGGCTGGTTCACCATCCGCGAAGTTGAGCGAAAACGTTGGTCGAATCGCCGATTCCGGCCATAATGAAAGTAGTGAACAAACTGTTGGTAGCAATGGCGACACGCAAGCCGTAGTGAGACATAGTCATGCGACTCACGCCCACACGCCACAACGGTCAAGCAAGCTTTCGGGAAAGGAGATCTGATGAACGATCAGCCGGTAGAGCGTACTCGCCATATCTCCATAACCCGTACGGCGGCCGATGGCACGGTAAGCCAGACCGAAGTGCATATCACGGCGGTGCATCATCGTTCAGTGGATACCGGCTCGGCCGCTGCGTCGGTCCAGACAGACGTGCATATCGTTACGGAGGGCGACTGTTTTGACCCCCGTACCTGCTGCGACGAGCGTGAACAGGCGTTGATTGCCGCATTGCGTGCCTACTTGCGCCCGGATGTGGCACCCGAATGTCTGATGGCCCGGCTCAAGGCCACGCTTGATCACTGCTGCGGCGAAGATAAGTAACGACATATACAACAAGGCCCGTCTGATGTATCACCAGACGGGCCTTGAGCGTTCTATAAGAAACGCGAAGAATCAGGCGTTAGGACGCTTGCCGTGGTTGGCGGCCTTCTTACGACGATCCTTGCGCTTACGTCCGCGCATGCCCATGATGGACTCCTTTGCTGCAGTAAAAAAATAAGCCTTCGGAATTATGCCACATAAGTACGACGTGATGCAACACGGGTGTCCATGTGGCGATGTTCGTCAGGCTTGGTTATTCGGTTTTTCAGATTTGTTCGGCGTGGAAGGTGACCACGGTGGTGTAGTCGTCGCCCGGCTCGAGCACAACCAGATCCTTGCCGGTGCGGAAGGCGTCGGCGTAGGCGGTCATCGGTTCGACGGCCACGCCGGCCTGACGAGCCTTCTCGCCGATTTCGTTGCCGGTGCACACCTGCCAGGAGTTGATGGTCTTGTCGCCGGTCAGTGTGACCTTGATGCCGTCGGGGCGGGTGAACACGGCGGAAGTGCTGCCATCTTCACCGCGGTTGGTGATATCGGTCCAGGCATCGTCGAAGCCACGTCCCTCCAGCGTTGGGTTATCGCGCAGGTCGAAGATGCCGGAAACCGGCTCTTCGCCGGTGGGTAGCAGGTGTTCGTCTACGGTCACGTGAGTATCGCAGTGCAGCTCAAGACGGCAGGACTCGTTGTCGGCGGTAATGGCCTGACCGGTGGCGTGCTTGCCGTTGGCCAGCCACGGGTGGATGCCAAATGCCCACGGGGCCTTCACGCTGTCGTTGTTGTGCACGGTGAAGGTTTCCGTGAGACCGTTCTCGTCAAGTGCATAAGTGGCGGTGATAGTGATATCAAACGGGTAGCCGACGATGTCGGGGGAGCGCCAGGAGAGCGTCACATGTGATTCCTGCAAATCAACGAGCTCCCACATGTAGCGGTAGGCGTAGCCGTGCAGGGAGGATTGGCGGTCGAACTCGTCGATCGGCATCTGGTAGTCTTCGCCATCGAAAGAATACTGACCATTGGTCACGCGGTTCGGGTACGGTGCCAGCACCCAGCCGTTGCAGCAGGGGATGACCTTGTTCGGGTCGAAGGGGACGATGAGGTCTTCGCCGCGCCACTTCAGCTCGCGCAGGCTGGCACCCATTTCGGTGACGACGGCACCCCATTCGCCGGCCGAGATGACATATTGGTTACCAGTGCGAGGCTTCAAAGCCATAGTGCACACTCCTTGGTGAAACAGATTGTTACCGCTCACAATCGTATCGCACAAGTCCCAAGACGCGGCGGCACATAAGGATAAATAATTGGCTCCCCTCTGGCGGGGAGCCAACGTAACGGAACTACTTCTGGGCTACTTCGTAGCGGACCACAGTGGTGTAGTCGCCGTTGGGGGCGAGCGTCACCAAGTGGTCACCAGTGCGGAAGGCATTGGCCGGGGCGGTCATCGGTTCGACGGCGATACCATACGGATGCTCGGAGAACGGCGCGCCAGTGGCGGTGTAGCACTGCCAAGCATTGATCGTCTCATCGCCAATGAGCTTCACTTCAATACCGTCCGGGCGGGTGAATGTGGTGGTGGTCGTACCATCGGCGGCACGCTCCACGTCGACCCAGGCATCATCAAAGGCGCGGCCTTCGAGCGTCGGGCCATCGTTCAGGTCGTAGATGCCGGTAACCGGTTCGGTGCCGGTGGGAATCAGCGCCTCGTTCACCGTCACATGACTGTCGGCCTTAATCTGCAGGTGGCAGGCGGCGGAGTCGGCATCGCGTTCGGCGACAGTCGCGCCCTGCTTGCCGTTGGCCAGCCACGGATGCAGGCCGAGAGCCCACGGTGCAGGCTCGTCGCCATCATTGCGGGCATTGACGGTCACGGTCATGCCGTTGTCGCCGAGTTCGTAGGTGACGGTCACGGTCACATCGAACGGGTATCCGTCCAGGTTGGGGAAGCGCAGCGAAAGCGTCACGGCGCTATCGGTCAACGATTCAAGCTTCCACATGTAGTGGTAGGCGTATCCGTGGTTCGCATTGTTGCGCGGTGCGGGATGATATTCGTTAACCGGCGCGCAGTAATGCTTGCCATCGAAATCGTATTCGCCGTTTTCGATGCGATTCGGCCACGGGGCCAGCACATAGCCGTTACAGGTGGGGGTCAGGTCGTTGACGCCGAACGGGCAGAAAATTTCCTTGCCTTGATAATCGAATCGGCGAATCTTGGCACCGAGTTCGCAGATGACGGCGGAATAATCGCCATAGTGAATCGAATACTGATTTCCGTTGCGTGGTGTTTTACTCGTCATGGAATCACTCCCGTAGTGAGGTTGGTGAGCCGGTAGCTCCTGCTATCGCTGGCTCCAGTCTAGCGCGTCTCCTCTATCGAGGCGGGGATTGGCGATAGCCGGCATATAATAAACAATTCGTACAGACACGGTAGCAATACGTGGAGTGACGAGTCTCACACCATCATGCGAGAAGCACGTGGATTCCTTGGAAACCGGTGATTCGTGGGAGACACGGAATAGTTGTGACGGCAGATTCCTGTAATCCCTGCCTTACACTGGAAAACACTATTGACGTTCAGGAGGTTCCGATGACCAAAAGCGTTGTGCTCGCTGATCCGCGAGGCTTCTGCGCGGGTGTGGACCGTGCGATTCTTACCGTACAGACCATTCTCAAAGCCGCGGAGGCTTCCGGAAAGCGGACGCGCGAGGATGGGCTGCCCCCGGTATATGTGCGCCGGCAGATCGTGCACAACAAGCATGTGGTCGAGGACTTGGCCGGGCAAGGCGCGGTGTTCGTCCAGGAATTGGCGGAGATTCCGGATGCTGCTGCCCAAGCGGGTATTCCGGTGGTGTTTTCCGCCCATGGTGTATCTCCGGTAGTGAAGGCGGAAGCCGAACGTCGTGGCATGCATGTGGTGGATGCCACCTGCCCTCTGGTGGGTAAGGTGCACCGTGAGGTGCTGCGTTTCGTGCGCGAGGGGTATGAAATCGTCTATATCGGGCACAAGGGCCACGATGAAGCGGTCGGCGTGGTGGGGGAGAGTCCCGAACATGTGTACTTGATCGAGCATGAATCGGATGTCGATTCGTTGAATTTTGCGCCCGACACCAAGCTGGTGCTGCTCTCGCAGACTACGTTGAGCGTGGATGAGACCGCCGGCACCATTGCCGCGCTGAAGGCCAAGTTCCCGTGGATCCAAGAGCCGCCGAGTTCGGATATCTGCTATGCCACATCGAATCGTCAGGCTGCGGTCAAACTGGTGGCCCAGCAGTCCGATTGCGTGGTGATTGTCGGATCGGCCAACTCCTCGAATTCCGTGCGACTGATGGAGGTGGCGCAGGAGGGCTTGGGGAAGCGCGGCAAAGCGTATCGCGTGGATGATGCCAGCGAGCTTGATCCGGCGTGGTTCGTCGGACTGGAGTCCGTGGGGGTCTCCTCAGGTGCCTCCGTGCCGGACGAACTGGTGTCCGGTGTGATTGACGCTCTGCAAAACTTGGGTTTCACCGGTATGAAGTCCGTCGAAACCATCAAAGAAAACATGCACTTCGTGCTGCCGGCGGAGTTGCGCAGGAAGAAGTAGTCGTCCTTGGCTCCCCTCACCGAGGGAAGCCAAGAACGGTCACCACGTGCCGATTGGTGCGGCAACGGCGTTCAAGACCTTGAGCAGGTCCTGCGGGTTCACGCCTACGGACAGTCCGCGTTTGCCGCCGGAGACCAGAATCTGGTCGAATTGCAGGGCACTTTCATCCAACACAGTCTTATGACGTGTCTTCTGGCCTAACGGCGAGATGCCACCTACCACATAGCCGGATTCACGCATCGCCACCTTGGGATCGGCCATAGAGGCCTTCTTGGCACCTACGGCTGCGGCCAATGCCTTCAGGTCCATATGTCCGCTGACTGGTACCACGCCTACCACACGCTCCGAACCGGTGTCCGCCATTAGGGTTTTGAACACCTGATGCTCGTCGAAGCCGAGCTTGGTGGCCGCTTCCACGCCGTAGCCGTCATCCATATGGTCGTTGGAGTGCTCGTATTCGTATACGTGGAATTCCACGCCCGCCTTCTCCAGTTGGACTGTCGCCGGAGTGGAACCCGCGCCCTTATCATGCTTGCTTTTCTTTGCCATGATTACCGTTCTACTACGAAGAGACCCCCGCACAAGGCGGGGGTCTCACAGCTTAGTTCTCAAACGAACCGTAGCGGCCTAGACCGCAGTGGTTCACTCGGAGATCTCAGCGAAGTACAGCAGGGTACGGATCATGTTGGAGGTGAAGCCGTACTCGTTGTCGTAGAAGGACACGGTGCGAGCCAGGGTCACGCCGTCAATGGTGTTGACGTCGGTCTGGGTCGGGTCGAACACGCCACCGTGGGTGTCGCCGAGGATGTCGGAGGAGACGATGCCCTCATCGTTGTAGCCGTAGTAATCGGTGTCGGAGAAGGCAGCCTTGAAGGCTTCGTTGATCTCGTCGGCGGTGGTCTCGGTGTTCAGAACGGTGGTCAGCTCGGTGACGGAGCCGTCCGGAACCTGGACGCGCTGGGCATGGCCCTGCAGCTTGCCGTTCACGGACGGAACGACCTTGCCGATGGCCTTGGCAGCGCCGGTGGAGTGGGCGATGGTGTTGATGGCGGCGGCGCGCAGGTTGCGGCCGGTCTTGGTGCCACGCGGGCCATCGAGCAGCATCTGGGTGCCGGTGTAGGCGTGGATGGTGGTCATGAAGCCGGCCTTGATGCCGAACTTCTCGTCCAGCAGCTTGACCATGGCGGCCATGGAGTTGGTGGTGCAGGAGCCGGCGGAGACGATCACGTCGGAAGCCTTGAGGATGTCGTGGTTCACGCCGAACACAACGGTCGGGGTGGTGTCATCCTTGGCCGGGGCGGAGATCAGGACCTTCTTGGCGCCGGCGTTGATGTGAGCCTGGGACTTCTCAGCGGAGGTGTAGAAGCCGGTGCACTCGAGCACGTACTCGACACCGTCGTTCTTGACCCACGGAATGTTGTTGGCGTCCTTCTCGGCGTAGACCTTGTATTCCTTGCCGTCGACGATGATGGAGTCTTCGGTGGCCTTGACGTCAACCGGAGTGCCATCGTCATGACGGAAGGTGCCGTGGGTGCTGTCGTACTTCAGCAGGTAAGCCAGGGTAGCCGGGGTGGTCAGATCGTTGATGGCGGCAACTTCAATGTCACCAGCCTGGCCGCCGCGAGCCTGCAGCTCGAAGATGCGACGGAAGGCGAGACGACCAATGCGACCGAAGCCGTTGATACCAATCTTAACTGTCATGTAATTCTCCCTTGTAGGGTGGCCTTGGCGCGCTTTGGCACACCGGGCCATTGTTTACCAACAGTTGCTACTGTAATGCCGACTCTGTACACATGGCAACGTTTCAGCGTGCGTTTTGGGCAAAAATGCCGTATTTTCTGTGAGCGCTCACAATTCGGATTGCCCGCAACCGACATGTGATTTTCCTCTCCTTTGGAGGAATGTCTTGAATCATCACGAGCAAGCGCACGATACACGAGTCAGCGAACCAGCAGCTTGGACACTGCGGTGTCCAGCTCGCCGATATCGCCGCCAAATTCGTGAAATCGGCTCACCTGAGGCAATGCCACCTCGATGGGGAAAGTGACGATCAGTGTGCCGTGTTCCACGCTGATGGCCGCGTCCACGCCGTCGCGGAACTCGTTGCTGACGCCTTGCACCACCGTACTGGTCAGCGTGCCGTTCTTGAGCTCGTATTTCAGCCCCGGTTCGTTCACGCCAAGCGAAACATCGGAGTGGGAGAACGCCGACACCATACGGCCGTCCTCGGGCACCGGATGCGCGGGGAACGAAAGCCTGCCATCGGTGATGGCCGTGACGATGAGCCCGTCACCATACAGGTACCCGCTTGCCCCATGCCGGGCCAATAATGCCATCAGTTGAATGCCGGAAATCGTATGGTCAATGCGGCCGCCCAAACCGCCATAGACATGGAATTCGCGGCAACCCGCCGACCAACCGACCTTCAGCGCGGAAAGCATGTCCGGGTCGTCCTTCAACGCGGGCAGCGCGATGGTGCGCACATCAGTGCGAGGCGGCCGGCCCTCCAGCGAATCGAAATCGCCCACCACCACATCGGGCACGATGCCCAACTCGCGCGTATGGTCGAGCCCGCCATCGGCCGCCACCACATACGCGCCGGCCGGCACCACGGGCGTGCCCGCATAGTATTCGCCCGCACCAAAAATCACGCATACCTGAGCCATGATGCCCACTGTAGCCGGTATCCACCCATCGACACACGGGCCGCGAATGTCCGGGCGTGTGGTAAGATTCCTATTTGGCTTGAGAAATCAAGAAAGCGGGGCAACCCCACCTGGAAGCCTTTCAAGGCCTCGGGTTCAAGGCAAACAGCCTAGCGATTGCGATATACAACGCGCAATCAGGAATGACGCAAAGAACTGATATGCGTCTGCAGAAGCTGAGCGCATATTGGCGCTGGCTTTGGCTTGCCATGAACCCAAAGCATTGAACAGGACTCCAGCAAAGGGCCTCGCCACGGAATTAAAGTAGAGGATTGGAGTCATCATCAGCGACGAACCACGTATTAACGACGAGATTCGCGTCCCGCAGGTACGCCTGATCGGCCCGAAGGGCGAGCAGGTGGGCGTCATCGCGACTTCCGTCGCGCTGAACCTGGCCAAGGAGGCAAACCTCGATCTCGTCGAGGTGGCCCCGAACGCGAAGCCTCCGGTCGCCAAGCTCATTGATTACGGCAAGTTCAAGTACAACGAGAAGATCAAGGCTCGTGAGGCTCGCCGCAACCAGAGCACCGCGGAAATCAAGGAGATTCGTTTCCGCCTGAAGATCGACGACCACGATTTCGACGTGAAGAAGGGCCATGTGACCCGTTTCCTTAACGGAGGCGACAAGGTCAAGGTCACCATCATGTTGCGCGGTCGTGAGATCTCCCGCCCGATTGGTGGCGTGGAACTGCTGCAGCGTTTGGCCGACGATGTCGAGGAATACGGCACCGTCGAGTCCAAGCCGAAGCAGGAGGGCCGCAACATCATCATGACCCTTGCGCCGAAGGGCAAGAAGGTCCACACCCAGTCCGAGCAGCGTCGTCGTGGCGCCGAGTCCCGCGCCGAGCGTCAGGCTCGCCAGGCGGCTCGTCTCGCGGCCAAGCAGGAGTCTCAGGCACAGGCCGCGGCCGACGCGCAGTCCGCGATTTCTCAGAAGACTTCCGACAAGAAGCAAACCAGCAAGGAGGGCAGCAATGCCGAAGATGAAAACTAATTCCGCCGCTTCCAAGCGCGCCAAGATCACCGGCACCGGCAAGGTGAAGCATGTCGGTTCCGCCATGCGCCACAACCTCGAGCACAAGTCCGCTCGCAAGCGCCGTGAACTGTCCGCCGACGATGTGCTGCGCGGCGGCCAGGCCAAGAAGCTGCACCAGCTTCTGCAGAAGTGAGCATAGGGCTTACCCGGAAATAATAAGACTTTAGAAAGCTGAGGAATAGATTATGGCACGTGTCAAGCGCGCAGTGAACGCCCACAAGAAGCGTCGCGTTGTTCTCGAGAGGGCTTCCGGCTACCGTGGCCAGCGCTCCCGCCTGTACCGCAAGGCCAAGGAACAGCTGCTGCACTCCTTTAACTACAACTTCCGCGACCGCAAGGCTCGCAAGGGCGATTTCCGCAAGCTGTGGATCCAGCGCATCAACGCTGCCGTCCGCGCTGAGGGCATCACCTACAACCGCTTCATCCAGGGCCTGCGTCTCGCCGGCATCGAGCTGGATCGTCGCGCTCTGGCTGAGATCGCCGTCTCCGACCCGAACACCTTCAAGACCATCGTGGACGCCGCCAAGGCCGCCCTGCCTGAGGACGTCAACGCTCCGGTTGAGGCCTGATTGCTTGAAGTCGTGACTTCACACTAGAAACCCCGCTTCCGAGCGGGGTTTCCTATTATCAGTCCCCTCTGACGAGGGGGCTCCCGCGCAGCGGGTGGGGGAGAGAACAAACTCATGACCAACGGATTCACCAGACTCACCGAGCAGTTCCTCGTCCACATCGGTGTGGAGCGAGGACTCGCCACGGCCACCGTCACCGCCTACGAATCCGACATCGCCAAATACATTGATTGGCTCGAAACCCGCGGCATCTACGAACCGGACGCCATAACCAAACAAGACGTCGAAGACTACATCGCCGCCCTTGACCAGGCGGGGGAGTCCGCCCGCTCCAAAGCCCGAAGACTGGCCTCGATCCACGAATTCCATCGCTTCGCGCTCGGTCAGCACGCGGTGACTGCCGACGTTTCTGCCGCAGTCAAGGCACCCAAAGGTGCCAGCACCCTGCCTGACGTACTCACCGTGGACGAGGTAACCCGTCTGCTCGACACGGCGGCAGTCGGCGGATCAACCGATCCGGTGGTATTGCGGGACAAGGCCCTGCTCGAATTCATTTACGCCACCGGCTGCCGCGTCTCGGAAGCCACCGGCGCGAATCTGGACGACATCGACCTGGACGAGCACATCGCGCGACTCATGGGCAAGGGCTCCAAGCAGCGGCTTGTGCCATTGGGCAGCTACGCATGCCGGGCCATCACCGCATACCTCAATGCGGGGCGTGGCGAGCTGGAACGGCGCTCCAGCGCCAAGATTCCCGAGAGACGCGCACTGTTTCTCAACAAACGTGGCAAGCGCATCTCGCGGCAATCGGTATGGGAAATCGTCAAAGCAACCGGGGAACGGGCCGGCATCACCAAACCACTCCATCCGCACACCCTGCGCCATTCCTTCGCCACGCACCTGATTCAAGGTGGCGCGGACGTGCGCACCGTGCAGGAACTGCTTGGGCACGCCAGCGTGACCACCACGCAGATCTACACGCATGTAAGTCCGGAAACCCTGATCGAAACGTATCTCAACGCCCATCCTCGGGCGCGATGACCGATGTCTGGCGAGGTGATGAGACGGGTTGTCCGCGATATGTCGAAGCAACGTGTTTGCGGCGATATTGGCGAACGGATAAGAGTACGCTGGTCAGGTGAGATCAGGATTCGACGGAGGTCCAGGCATGGCAGATCGGCGTGGCGGCCACGGGCAAGACGGCGCATTCCGTCAAGGCACGCTGCCCATGGACGAAGCGTATGTCGTTACACCACCCCGGAACATGGATATTGATAAGGTAGACGGTATGCCTACCGATTTGCTTGGACGTGAATACGAAACCTTCCCCGCACCCGAACCGCTGCAACAGCACGGTCCGGCGCGCGTCATTGCCATGTGCAACCAGAAGGGCGGCGTAGGTAAGACCACCAGCTCCATCAATATCGCCGGTGCGTTGGCCCAGTATGGCCGCCGCGTGCTTATCGTCGATTTCGATCCGCAGGGCGCCGCCACTGTGGGACTGGGCGTCAACGCGAATACCGTGGAGAACACGATTTACACCGCGCTGTTCGATATTTCCGTGGATCCACATGATGTGGTGCAGCACACCGCATTCGAGAACATCGATGTGATTCCGGCGAACATCGATTTGTCCGCCGCCGAGGTCCAACTGGTCACCGAAGTGGGCCGAGAGCAGATCTTGAACAGCGTGCTGCGCAAGCTCAAGTCGGAATACGATCTCATCATCGTCGACTGCCAGCCATCGCTCGGCCTGCTCACCGTGAACGCGCTTGCCGCAGCTGATGGCGTGATCATTCCCGTGGCCGCCGAATTCTTCGCCTTGCGCGGTGTGGCCCTGCTGATGCAGTCCATCGAAAAAGTGCAGTCCCGCATCAATCCCGCATTGGAAGTGGACGGCGTGCTCATCACCATGTACACCAAGACACTGCACTGCGAAGAGGTCTGCCAGCGCATTTACGAGGCGTTCAGCGAAAAGGTGTTCCACACGTTCATCTCCCGCTCCATCAAACTGCCCGATTCCACGGTTGCCGCCGCGCCCGTGGTGGTCTATGCACCTGAGCACAAGACATCAAAGGAATACCGTGAGGTGGCACGTGAGCTCATTGCTCGCGGCATCGTGGCGTAACGATTGTTTCGATAAACGATGAATGAGACTTCCCTTTCTCGGCTCCCCTCTCTGAGGGAAGCTGGCTCGCGTAGCGAGGCTGAGGGGAACTCCGCGGAAGCCGAAATCAGCACGGAGGAATCCGCCACCTCCGGCTTCCAAGTCAACCTCGAAGTCTATTCCGGTCCGTTCGATGCCTTGCTCGGCATGATCGCCAACAACAAACTCGAGCTGACCGAAGTTTCCCTCTCCTCGATCACCGAGGAATTCCTGACATACGTGCGTGGGCTCGATTTCACGAAAAACATGGATGAGGCCAGCGCCTTTCTCGATATCGCCTCTATTCTGGTCGAGGCCAAAAGCGTGGCGATTCTGCCCGGCGGCGAAGACAGCCAGCACGACGAGCAAAGCCTTGAAGCACTGCGCGAACGCGATCTGCTGTTCGCCCGACTCCTCCAATACCGCGCCTACAAGCAGGCCGCAGGTGACTTCCGGGCGCGTATCGCCGCCAACTCCGGCCGATTCCCGCACCCGGCGGCCATGGACGAGGCCGTTGCCGCCATGCTGCCTGAGCTGGTATGGACGCTGACCCCGCTCGAACTTGCCCAACTGGCCGCCCAGGTCATCGCCAACGCGCCCGCCTCCGAAGTATCGATTCACCAGCTGCACGTGCCGCTGGTCGATCTGCGGGCCCAATCTCTGGTGGTGCGCGACCGGCTGATCGCGGCACTGGAATTCAAGGGAGACCAGTCGATGTCGTTCAGCGAATTGACCCGGGACTGCACTTCTCGTATTGAGGTGGTGGCTCGGTTCATGGCCGTGCTCGTGTTCTTCAAACAAGGTGTGCTGCAGTATCAGCAAGATGGTCCGTTTGCCGAACTGCATCTGAGGTGGGTGCCCGGCGTGGACGAAACGATGAGCGACGTGAACATTTCCGAAGGCGATTTTGCGTAAGGACGGCGACTGGTGACTGAGCGGATTGACGCAACGAATGCAACCGAACACATGGCGGATACGGAATCGACGGCTGGATCCGCAAAGGCCGCGGTGAGGGGAGTGGAGGAGGCGCGTCCCCAATACGTGGATTTCACGGTAGACGTTTTTCCCGGCGGGCTGCCCGCATGTCTGGAAGCGATTCTGATGGTCTCCGACCAGCCGCAGACCGCCACCGAGCTGGCCCGTATTGTGGCATTGGACCGCAACACAGTCGAAGGGGCATTGCAAGCCCTGCACGATGACTATGAGGGCGATGAATCCCGTGGCATCCGCCCGCGCGGCTTCGAACTGCGCCGCACCGCTCGTGGCTGGCAGTTCGCCAGTCGAGCCGCGTTCGAGCCGGTCGTCTCATTATTCGTCACCGACGGCCAGACTGCGAGACTCAGTCAGGCCGCACTGGAGGCGCTTGCCATCGTGGCCTATCGCCAGCCCGTCACCCGAGCCCAAGTGGCCGCGATCCGCGGTGTCAACTCCGATGGCGTGATTCGCTCGCTCACGGTACGCGGCCTTATCAAGGAAGGCGGCGTGGACCCCGAATCCCGCGCGGCCCTTTTGGTCACCTCCGAGTTCTTCCTCGACCAAATGGGCCTGAAGAGTCTCGACGAACTACCCTCCCTAGCGCCGTTCCTCCCGCCCGTCGCCGAAATGACACAGTCGAAATCGGAAGACACGGACGTGATTTCGTAGCGATTGGGGCCCGCTACCTGACCGATATTCGTGCGCTAGACCATCCAATATGTGATTTATGGTCATTGTGACTATAAGTAGTGCTATGCTCTCAATGCAGGGAGAACAACCGGTATGGAAAGAGGCATGGCATGGGATTCGGCAATGTGTCCGAGCGCCGCAGCGCACCGCCACAGGTCGGCGTGTCAGTGGTGATTCTGGCACTCGGCCCGAAAGGCGATACCGGCAACAGTGCCGCCGATTCCGGCAACGCCGCGAACTCGGCCCATTCCCGTCTCTGGTTGCCCTTGGTCAAGCGCGTCCGTCAGCCGTTCCTGGGCTGCTGGGCATTGCCCGGCGGCGACCTGCGCTCCGACCGGTCGTTGGAACAGTCTGCCTACGCGGCCCTCGAATCGACCACAGACCTGCACCCGCGATACCTCGAACAGCTGTACACCTTTGGAGGCCCGACCCGGTCTCATGGCGGATTACCCATGGTATCCGTCGTGTACTGGGCGCTCGTCGGCCAGACCGAGGCCGCGGGCTTCGAGGATGGTGACAACGTACGATGGTTCCCCGAAGACGAACTGCCTGAGCTGGCGTTCGACCATCGCCAGATCATCGACTACGCGCTGCTCCGCCTGCGCTCCAAAATCGAATACTCCGACGTGGCCACCCGACTGCTCGGCCCCACGTTCACCTTGCGCCAACTGCACGGCGTCTATGAGGCGATTGGCGGCGAAACCCTCGACTTGGCGAACTTCCGCCGCAAAATGCTTGCCTCGGGCGATCTTGAAGACACCGGGGAGAAGGTGCGCGAAGGCCGCCAACGACCGGCCACCGTCTACCGCTACATCCCCAAACGACTTGTCGAGAACGGTACGCCCCACGAATCCGATGGCGACGACATCGTGGAACTGTCCAGACAAGGCGAGCGTGAAGACGCTCTCGACGCGCTGATCCCATCCGCGCGCATCTGATTTTTCCCTCCGACCCGCTTCGGGCCGGCATCACAGACGTATATAGGAAAGGAACCGCTATGACCGCACTATCCACTGCGCCGTCCGTTGACGAGATCATCGCCAAGCTGGGCGCGCAAAGCACCTGCGATGCAGGACTGACCCAGGACCCATGGCACTTCGACACCACCACACCCAGCTACGGTCCCGGTGCCTCGATGCTCGACCGTCTGCCCGCCAACGCGCCGCGCCAGCAGGTGCTGCCGGACGAATACCGCAAGGCCTCCGACGAGGAACTGCAGCAGCGCATCACCGACGCCAAGCAGCGTCTTGGCTCCAAACTGTTGATTCTGGGCCACTTCTACCAGCGTGACGAGATCATCAAGCACGCCGATTTCGTGGGCGACTCCTTCCAGCTGGCCAAGAACGCCACCGAACGCCCGGACGCCGACCACATCGTGTTCTGCGGCGTGCACTTCATGGCCGAAACCGCCGACATCCTCTCCACGCCCGAACAGAGCGTGACCCTGCCCAACCTGTCCGCAGGCTGCTCGATGGCCGATATGGCCAACATCGACCAGGTCCAGGAATGCTGGGACCAGCTCGGCGAGATCTGCGGCACCCAGCCGGACTCCGATGGCTTGCAGCAGATCATCCCGGTCACCTACATGAACTCATCCGCCGCGCTGAAGGCGTTCTGCGGACGCAACGGCGGCATCGTATGCACCTCGTCCAATGCGCACGCCGTGCTGGAATGGGCGTTCGCCCGCGGCAAGCGCGTGCTGTTCTTCCCGGACCAGCATCTAGGCCGCAATACCGCCCGCGCGATGGGCATTCCGCTGAGCGAGATGCCGCTGTGGGATCCGTTCAAGGCACAGGGCGGCGCCGCCGATCCGGCCGACTACGCCCGCGCCAAGATGATTCTGTGGAAGGGCTTCTGCTCCGTGCACCAGCGCTTCACCGTCGAACAGGTCGAACGCGCCCGCAAGGCATACCCGGGCGTCAAGGTGATCGTGCACCCCGAGTGCTCGATGCAGGTGGTCGACGCCGCCGACGGCACTGGCTCCACCGCGTACATCGTCAAGGAGATCGCCAACGCACCCGCCGGATCCGCCATCGCCGTGGGCACCGAAATCAACCTGGTGAACCGTCTGGCCGCGCAGTACCCGGACAAGACCGTGTTCTGCCTGGACCCCGTGGTCTGCCCCTGCTCCACGATGTACCGCATCCACCCGGCTTACCTGGCTTGGGCTTTGGAGAACCTCGAAGCCGGCAACGTGGTCAATCGCATCACCGTGGACGAAGACACCGCCCGCGAAGCCAAGGTGGCACTGGAGCGCATGCTGCGCGTTCACCCGTGACATGCTTCTAGCTCCCCTCCCTGAGGGGAGCTGTCACCGTAGGTGACTGAGGGGGGCAGATGACGCAAAAACAGAGGAAAGCAACACAATGAGCAACACTGAAATCGTCGTCGTGGGCGCAGGCGTCGCCGGACTGTCCGCGGCACTGGCCGTGGCCGGCACCGGACGCGACGTGACCTTGGTGACCAAGGCCGAACTGGTGGAATCGAACACCTATCATGCGCAGGGCGGCATCGCTGCGGCCATCTTCTCCGACGACGACCCGAAGCTGCACGCCGCCGACACCATGGCCGCGGGCCACGGCCTGTGCGACCCGAAGGCCGTGGACATCCTCACCCGCGAGGGTGCGGAGCGCGTCCGCGAGTTCGCCGCGGCCGGCGTCCACTTCGACCGCGACGCGCAGGGACACATGCTGCGCGGCCTGGAAGCGGCTCATTCGCGCGCCCGCGTGGTGCATGCCGGGGGAGATGCCACCGGCAAAGTGCTCGAACTGGACGTCTCCGCCATGGTGCGCAAGAACCCGCGCATCCACATCATCGAGAACGCATTCCTCAAAGACCTCATCGTGCGGGACGGCCACATCGCCGGCGTCCGCCTGCTGATCGACGGGCAGGACAAGGATCTGGCCGCCGACCGGGTGATCTTGGCCGCCGGTGGAGCAGGCCGTATGTACCCGTACACCACCAATCCGCCGGTCGCCACCGCGGACGGCCTCGCCGCCGCATGGCGTGCGGGCGCCCAGGTCGCGGATCTGGAGTTCTACCAGTTCCATCCCACCGCCATGGCCGTGGGCGAGCACTTCCTCGTCTCCGAAGCCGTGCGCGGCGAAGGCGCGGTGCTGCTGGACGAACACGGCCACCGGTACATGAAGGACATCGATCCGCGCGCCGAACTCGCACCGCGCGACGTCGTGGCCCGCGAGAACTTCCGCGTGATGCAGGCGCAAGGCGGCAAGCCCGTGATGCTCGACGTGTCGCCGATGACCCGCGAGAACCCCGACCTGGCCAGCTTCCTGGCCCACCGATTCCCGACCATCGACGCCTATACGCGTTCGCTTGGCTTCGACTGGAGCAAGGAGCCGATCCCGGTGGCACCCGCCGCGCACTACTACATGGGAGGCATTCGCACCGATCTGAACGCCCGGACCTCCATCCCCGGCCTGTACGCGGCCGGCGAATGCGCCCGCACCGGTGTCATGGGCTCCAACCGCCTTGCCTCCAACTCGCTGCTCGAAGGACTTGTCTACGGACGCCGCGCCGGTCTTGCCGCCGTCGCGGACGGTGACGACGCGGTCTGGGCACCCGAACCGTTCCTGAACTCCGCCACCGGTGCCGTGTTCGACCATGCGCCGATCGCGTTGGCCGCTCCTGCCGCTACGGCTGCTGCTGACGATACCGCCGCCGACAAGGTGTGGGACCGTACCCGCATCCAGAACACCATGTGGCATGGCGTCGGCGTGCTGCGCGACGAGGCCGGACTGAAAACCGCCATCGCCGAACTCGGCCAAGGCCTCGCCGCCGCAAACGCCCAGGCTGATGTAAACGCCGATGGTGCTGCAAGCAGCGTTGAGGCTTTGGAGAACCGCAACATGCTCACCGTAGGCTATGTGGCCGCCACCGCCGCGCTCGCCCGCACCGAGTCGAGAGGCGCCCACGCCCGCACCGACTACAGCGAGCCAGTCGACAACTGGGCCCACTCCGTCGCCTACATCAAGGACTGACCCATGCTCACATCACACATCATCCGCGTCGCCGTCGAAGCGGCGCTCGCCGAAGACGCGCCCTACGGCGACATCACCTGCGAGACCACCATCCCCGCGGACGAAACCGGCTCGGCCCACCTCACCGCGCGCGAAAACGGCGTGATGAGCGGCATCGACGTGTTCGCCGCAGCCTTCGCCGCGCAGAACCCGGCCGTCACCGTCACCGCCGCCATCAAGGACGGCGAACGATTCCAGCGTGGCCAGGTACTCGTCACCGTGGAAGGTCCGGTACGCGACCTGCTCACCGCCGAGCGCATCGCCCTCAACTTCACCCAGCGCATGAGCGGCATCGCCACCATGACCGCCGCTTTCGTGGACGCGGTGAACGCCATCTACGGCGACGATTATGACGGACCCGTCACCCGGCCGCGCCGCTACGAGCGCACCCGCATCGTCGATACGCGCAAAACCACGCCCGGCCTGCGCCCGTTCGAAAAATACGCCGTGGTCTGCGGCGGCGGCCACAACCATCGCTACGGACTGTCCGACGCGGTCATGATGAAGGACAACCATCTGGCGGCGCTCGCCGCGCGCGGCATCGACCTGGCCGGCGCGATCCGCCACGTGCGCGAACAGGTGGGCCACACCACGCATATCGAAGTGGAAGTCGACCGCCTTGACCAGATTCCCGCCGTGCTCGCCGGCGGAGCGGACACCATCATGCTGGACAATTTCTCGCTCGACGACACCCGTCGCGGCGTGGAGCTCATCGACGGCAAGGCCATCGTGGAAGCCAGCGGCAACATGAGCCTGGAGCGAGTGCCAGCCGTGGCCGCCACCGGCGTGGACGTGATCTCCGTGGGCGCGCTCACCCACTCCGTGCGTAGCATCGACCTCGGATTGGATTGGAACTAGTCATGGCCGATACCCCCAACACGTCCAGCGAAGCCGGCGAACTGTACCTGGACGCCGCCGCCACCGAACCAGTGAGCCCGGCAGTCATCGAGGCCATGACCCCGTTCCTGACTGAGGCCTACGCCAATCCGGCCAGTGTGCACCAGCCTGGCAAAACCGCGGCCCGCGCGCTGGACGCGGCTCGCGCATCATTTGCCGCGGCATTGGGCGCCCGGCCGGACGATGTGATCTTCACCTCAGGCGGCACCGAATCGGACAATCTGGCCATCAAAGGCATTGCCATGGCCCGCATGCGCAAGCTGGGCCTGCGGCCGGTCTACGGACTCGACGAAACCGATGGCAAACAACTGGCAAGCAGCCGCCCGCGCATTATCATTTCCGCTATCGAGCACCCGGCCGTGGCCCAATCGGCGGCATGGCTGCACGAATGGTTCGGTTTCGAAGTCGTGCGCATTCCCGTGGATGCGCAAGCACATCTCGATCTCGACGCACTTGAACGCGAGCTCGACGGCGAGGCCAGCGAACGTACCACGATGGTCTCCACCATACTTGCCAACAACGAGGTCGGCACCGTGGAACCCGTGGAGGAACTGGTCCGCATCGCCCACGCGCACGGCGTGCCCATCCATGTGGACGCCGTACAGGCCGCCGGCCAGATTCCGATTCGTTTTCGTGACTGGGATGTGGACGCTCTGTCCGTATCCGGACACAAATTCGGCACGCCCAAAGGTCTGGGCGCACTGCTGGTACGCGGCCGCACGCCCATCGAACCGGTGCTGTCCGGCGGCGGGCAGGAACGCGGCCTGCGCTCCGGCACACAGAACGTGGCCGGTGCCGTGGCGCTCGCCATCGGACTCAATGAATCGAATGCGCGCATGCAGGCGCAGTACCGTGAATTGGTCGCGTCCCGAGACATGCTCATCGATGCGGTTCGCCGGGTCGTGCCCCGCGCCGACCTGACCGGTGACCCCGTGCGCCGTCTGCCCGGTCACGCCTCCTTCGTCTTTCCCGGCGTCACTGGCGAGGCGCTGCTGGTCGATCTGGACGCGCGCGGCATCGCTGCCTCATCCGGCTCGGCCTGCGCCATCGGGCGCCACGAGATTCCTGCCACGTTGCTGGCGATGGGCCTCGAACCGTCCGTCGCCAAATCGGCATTGCGCATGACGTTCCGCAGGCCATTGGCCCGCGAGCAGATCGAACGGGTCAGCCTGGCCCTCGAAGAGTCCTATGCCGGCCTGACCCGGCGTTGACCCGGCACCGTCGGTCCGGCCCGGACGATCCGCGGGGGAGCGCTCGCCGCGTGGTCAAGCCGTGCAAGTATCATCGTGACGGTTTGTGTGCAGGTATACATAACACCTCAGAGTAGATACTCAAGTACTCGAGAACGCAAGTACCGAACGATTACGCAAAAGAATCAGCATTAAGAGAGGTTTCGATGGCGGTTCGTGGAGATATCCGTAATGTGGCGATTGTGGCTCACGTCGATCACGGCAAGACCACCCTGGTCAATGCCATGCTTCAGCAGTCGCACGTGTTTTCCGAGCGTGAGGAAGTGCCGGATCGTGTGATGGATTCCAACGATCTGGAACGCGAGAAGGGCATCACCATCCTCGCCAAGAACACGGCCGTGGAATACACCGGTCCGCTGGCCGCCAAGTACGGCCACCCGGAGGGCATCACCCTCAACATCATCGATACCCCCGGCCACGCCGACTTCGGTGGCGAGGTCGAGCGCGGCATCTCCATGGTCGACGGCGTCGTGCTGCTCGTGGACGCCTCCGAAGGCCCGCTGCCGCAGACCCGATTCGTGCTGCGCAAGGCCCTGGAGGCCAAGCTGCCGGTCATCTTGTGCGTGAACAAGGTCGACCGCCCCGACGCCCGTATCGAAGAGGTCGTCGGCGAAACCTCCGACCTGCTGCTCGGCCTGGCCGACGACGTGCAGCACGAGGGCATCGACCTGAACCTCGACCAGCTGCTGGAGATGCCGGTCATCTACTGCGCCGCCAAGGCCGGCTACGCCTCCGTGAACCAGCCCGCCGACGGTGGCCTGCCGGACAACGACAACCTCGAGCCGCTGTTCGAGGCCATCATCTCCACCATCCCGGCCCCCGAATACGAGGAAGGCGCCCCGCTGCAGGCTCACGTGGCCAACATCGATTCCTCCGACTTCCTCGGCCGACTCGGTTTGGTCCGTATCTACAACGGCACCCTTGAGAAGGGCAAGACCTACGGCCTGTCCCGTGTGGATGGCTCCCTCGAGAACTTCCGCGTCTCCGAACTGCTGCGCACGCAGGGCCTCGAGCGCACCCCGGTCGAGTCCGCGGGCCCCGGTGACATCGTGGCCGTTGCCGGCGTTAACGACATCATGATCGGCGAGACCATCGTCGACCCCAACGACCCGAAGCCGCTGCCGCTCATCCACGTGGACGATCCGGCCATCTCCATGACCTTCGGCACCAACGACTCCCCGCTGGCCGGCACCGAGGGCAAGGACCACAAGCTCACCGCCCGCATGATCAAGGATCGCCTCGACCGCGAGCTCATCGGCAACGTCTCCATCAAGGTGTTGCCCACCGACCGCCCCGACGCCTGGGAAGTCCAGGGCCGTGGCGAGCTGGCGCTGGCCGTGCTCGCCGAGCAGATGCGTCGCGAAGGCTACGAGCTGACCGTCGGCCGTCCGCAGGTGGTCACCAAGAAGATCGACGGCGTGGTCAACGAGCCGATGGAAAACACCACCATCGACGTGCCGGAAGAGTACATGGGCACCGTCACCCAGCTCATGGCCGACCGTAAGGGACGCATGGATGGCATGACCAACCACGGCTCCGGCTGGGTTCGTCTGCAGTTCACCGTGCCGTCCCGTGGTCTGATCGGCTTCCGCACTGCTCTGCTGTCCGCCACTCGCGGCACCGGCATTTCCTCCTCCATCTCCGCTGGCTATGCTCCGTGGGCTGGTGCCATCACCATTCGTCAGAACGGTTCCATGGTTTCCGATCGCAAGGGTATCGCCACCCCATACGCCATGCAGCGTCTGCAGGCCCGTGGCAACTTCTTCGTCGAACCGCAGTCCCCGGTGTACGAGGGCCAGGTCGTGGGCGTGAACAACAAGCCCGACGAGCTGGACGTGAACATCACGCTGGCCAAGCACATGACCAACATGCGTTCCTCCACCGCTGACGTGCTCGAAACCCTGACCCCGCCGATCAAGATGAGCCTTGAGGAGTCCCTGGACTTCGCCAACGAGGACGAATGCGTGGAGGTCACCCCGGAGTCCATCCGCGTGCGCAAGATCATCCTCGGCCGTGAGGACTGGTACAAGTGGCGCGCCAAGCAGCGCCGCCAGAACGCCGCCCAGCAGGGTAAGTGATCTGGTGCGACTGTAGCCGACCATTCTCTCTGGCTCCCCTCTCTGAGGGGAGCCAAGTTTATTCCTCGCCAAGTCATATCCCCACCTATACTGAAACGCATGACTGTGAAGAGCACTGCTGAATTGCGTCCGTGGTCGTATCGCCAGAACGCGCTGGTCAAATCGTTGATCACGATTGCGGCGGGCGTGGCTTCCGCCTTTGTGGGCACGTTCGCCCACCGTATGGGTGCAGAACTGAGTATTCCGTATGGTCTGGTGCTGGCATTTCTGCTGATCGGCCTATCGACATGGTGCGCCCGCTCGCGCATGGGCGCGGTCGGACTGGCCCTGCACCTCATCGCCTCCTCGCTGACCGCGTGGGGCATGGCCTTGACCACCACCTACGGCAAGGCGCTCATCGTCGCCGGATTCCAAGGCGACATGCCGTTCTTCTCCCAGCATGCCGGCTACATCTGGCTGTACGGCCTGATACTGGTCCAAGTCGTCCTGCTCATTCTTCCCGCCCGCTGGTTCGTTATTCCCACTCATTCTGAATCGCGCGCGTAACTATATATGGCGGCACATTTCCGCGAATGCGTCGCGTATCGGCGGGCGTAGGGGATTACGGCCGCTACCATAGAACCTTATGGCACGCATGAAACTGTTTTACTTGGGCCCGGAAGGCACCTTCACCCATCAGGCGGCAATGACGGCCGCCGACCAGTTCGCCACACTCGGCGACTTCGACCTCACCGCCCTGCCCGACGTGCCCGCGATCATGCAGGCCGTACAGTCGCGCCAAGGCTGGGGCGTCATCGCATGGGAAAACAACGTCGAAGGCTATGTGGTCCCGAATCTCGACGCGCTGATCGACGCCCCCGACGCGGCCGGCTTCGCCCGGATCAGTGTGGACGTGGCCTTCAACGCCTTCACCGTGCGCGGCCACAGCATCTGTGACTGCACCGGCAACCCCGTCAGCGCCCACCCGCACGGCCTGGCCCAATGCACCCGGTTCATCGCCGAACACCATTTGCAGCCCGAACCAGCATCCTCCAACGCCGCCGCCTGCCGCGACCTGAAGCCCGGCCGCGTGGCGCTCGGCCCCAGCATCTGCGGCGAACTCTACGATCTCGACACCCTCGCCGAACATGTGCAGGATTTCGATGGCGCGCACACCGAATTCCTTGTCATCGCCCCGCGTGATGTGGTCCAGGAATTCAACGCCCGCGCCCACCGCAATGACGCCGGCGACTTCGAAACCATCATCACCTTCATCCCGCTGGTCACCGGCCCCGGCGTGCTCGCCGACCTGCTGGACGTCCTGCGTGATGCGGGGCTGAACATGACCAGCTTCATCTCGCGCCCGATCAAAGGCCACGACGGAACCTACAGCTTCATCGCCACCCTTGACGCTGCCCCCTGGGAGCCAAGATTCCGCACCGCACTGGAAGAGATCGCCGGACACGGCGACTGGGCAAAAACCCTGGCCGTCTACCCACGCCGCGAACGCCCGAACCCGCCGGTCGACGCCTGGATGCTGCCCGAGGGCGGCGTCCACATCACCAATCGCGCGTCGGAAGGCTGGCAGTACGCCGAGGGAGCAAGGAAGGAACTGCTGTGGTAGACACAGTCGGAATCGTCGGACTCGGATTGATTGGCGGCTCGCTCGCACGCCGCCTGACCGAGCGCGGCGTACGCGTCATCGCGTGGAACCATCGCTCGCACCCCTACGCCCAGGCCGAAGCCGATGGCATTTTCTGCAAGAGCACGCTCTCCGAACTCATGGATGCCGAGCCGGATGTGGTCGTGCTGTGCAATCCGCTCAAGGCGATGCCCTCAATCCTCGCCGCCCTAGCCCCGCTTATGGGCGACCATCCGAACACCACGCTCACCGACGTGGGCTCAGTCAAGGGCATGGTCCGCGATCAGGTCAAGGCTGCCGCGCTGGGGAAGTGCTACGTCGGCGCCCATCCGATGGCCGGCAACGAACTGTCCGGCTGGCAGGCCGCCGACCCGCATCTGTACGACGGTGCCCTATGGGCCATCACCGTGGACGAGTCCACGGACTACCGCCGCTTCCTCGACGTCGCCGCGATGATCACCAAGGACGTCGGCAACCGCGTCATCGTCGTGGACGACGAAACGCATGACAAGGCCGCGGCGATGATCTCCCACATGCCGCATGTGGTGTCCACCGCGCTGATCAACGAACTGGTCGCCAACCCGGACCGCAACATCGCCGCCGCGCTGGCTGCCGGCTGCTGGAGGGACATGACCCGCGTGTCCCTGACCGACCCGGACCGCACGCGCGCGATGGTCGAGGAAGACTCGCTGAACGTCGAAGTGCTGCTGCGCCGCATGGCGGCACGTCTGACCGATATGGCCGACCAACTGCACGCTGGTGCCGACGGCGAGCAGGATGTGATGGGATTCTTCGCCGAAGGCGACCCCTTCCGCCGGTACAAGGCCGCCGTGACGCGAGCCGGCATCACCGCTGCACAAGCTGGTACGGCCACCGCGCAGCAAGCCGGCACAACTGCCGCCGGATTCCCGGAACGCGAGCTCGCCGTCCCCGAAGCCGGCTGGCAGCAGACCTTGCTGTTCTCCGCACGCCGGGGAGAAGCCATCACCGGTTTCATCCATCCGCGTCAGGCCATCGTCCAACTGCGCCCCGCCATGTAACTGCGCCCCGCCATGTAGCCCGTGTGCAGGTTCCCCTCGCCGCCCGTCACGAAGAAGGCTGCGCGAGGGGGATGAAGTTCCCGTTTGTTTTTCGTGAGAAGACCGTGTGGCTCCGCTGTTCGAAAGACCCAAAGGAGTAAGGTAGTCTGTACCGTTTTTCGGGAAACGCATCGAAGTTGATGTGGCAGATGGTTAAGGGGATGATGACGTATGACGTTACCAAGGCAGATTCCGGCCGGTGCCCGCGTGGTGGTGCGCATCACCGACGGCATTGACCCGGTCGACCACCGTATGAAGTTCCGCGACTATGTGGGGCATGTGGTTTCCTGGGATGGATACACGTTGGAGATGGTGCGTGACGCCGCCGCCAATGGTTCGCGCCCGGCCCAGAACGTGACCATCCATCAGGAACAGATTGCCACATTGAAACCCGTGCCGGAGCGGCGCAACACGCCACCCCGGCCGTAACCCAAGGCCATAAAGAATTCGGAGGAGAACGAGAGTGTCATCTACGCAGTTCGACGGCGATATCGACTCCTTCGTCTCCTATCTGAAGTCCAACCGCGGCCTGTCAGCGAATACGCTCAAAGCGTATCGCGCGGATCTCACGGCATGCCTGCACCTGTTCGAGCTGCGCGGCGTGACCGATCTGAACGAGATCACGCTGGATGATCTGCGCAGCTGGATGGCGGTGGAATCGCGCGATCACGCCCGCAGCAGCATGGCCCGCAAAACCGTGGCCGTGCGCGGGTTCTTCGCGTGGGCCTATGAGCATGGGGTGACCACCACCGACCCGGCCGCCACACTGATGACTCCCTCGATTCCCAGCACGCTGCCCGCGGTGCTCACCGAATCCCAGGCCGAGCAATTATTGGATGTCGCTGAACATGCCGTTGCAACAAACCAGTACAAGGACGATGGGGGAGCGGCAGCCGCGTCCGGCAGCGGCAGCGGCAAGGCAGCTGGCAAGGCAGCTGATAAGTCGGCCGATACCGTAAACCGCAGTGAGGCACCCGCCTGTGCAGACAAGCGCGGCAACGCCCGAGTCACCGCCGAATCGCAGCGCAACGCCGCGATTCTCGAACTGCTGTATGCCACCGGCATCCGTGTCGCCGAACTGGTGTCGATGGATATCGCCGACATCGACTTCTCCAATCGCACCATCAAAGTCACCGGCAAAGGCAACAAGCAACGCGTGGTGCCGTTCGGACTACCCGCCCAGCGTGCGCTGGAGACTTGGCTGGAACAGGGGCGGCCGGTACTGGCCCGTACGGCAACGGATGCAGTCAAGTCCCGTGCTGCCAACGCCCTGTTCCTCGGCGCACGAGGCGGCCGTATCGACCAACGCATAGCCCGTGACATCGTGCACAGAGCGGCCCGAGAGGCCGGCGTGCCGGACATCAGCCCCCATGCGTTGCGTCATTCCGCCGCCACGCACATACTGGACGGCGGTGCCGATTTGAGGGAGGTGCAGGAGATGCTCGGGCATTCCTCCTTGAAAACTACACAACGCTATACGCACGTCTCCATCGAGCAGCTCAAGAACCGTTACGGACAGGCCTTTCCGCGGGCATGACCACTATGTGGACATTGGTTAACAAACTCAGCAAAGACTGAACTTAGCCGGCAAGAACCCCTGAATTTTACATGGGTGTAACAAAAAATACACTGCTTGTCTCCCAAGTGCGCAAAAATGACAGGTAATCAGCAACGGGGTTGGATTGTTCGAGACATCGTGAGATGCAAGTCTCACGGTGACGGGGAATCCAGCCCCGTTCGCATGAGGCGGGGCTGAGACGTCCTGCAACCTAATGAATAGGAGAAATCATATGAAGAAGAAAGCTCTTGCTTTCGCTGCCATGGCTTGCTCCGTGGCCATGCTGCTGAGCGCCTGCGGCGGCTCCAACAGCAACGCTGCCTCCGGTAACACCGCTGGCTCCAACATCATCACTGCGTACAACTCCGAACCGCAGAACCCGCTGGTCCCGGGCAACACCAACGAAACCGGCGGCGGCAAGCCGGTCGGTCTGCTGTTCTCCCAACTGGTCTCCTTCGACAAGGATGGCAAGGCTTCCAACGAAGTGGCTGAGTCCATCACCCCGAACGCTGACGCCACCCAGTACACCATCAAGCTGAAGTCCGGCTGGAAGTTCACCGACGGCACTCCGGTAACCGCTGAGTCCTTCACCAAGGCCTGGTCCTACGTGGCCAACGCCAAGAACGCCCAGAAGTGCTCCTCCTTCTTCTCCGCCATCGCCGGCTATGACGATCTGCAGAAGGATGGCCTCAAGGGTGACGAGCAGCTCTCCGGCCTCAAGGTCGTGGACGACACCACCTTCACCGTTGACCTGAACCAGTCCGACTCCGTGTTCCCGATTAAGGTCGGCTACCCGGCCTTTGCCCCGCTGCCGGAATCCTTCTACAAGGACCCGAAGGCCTTCGGCGAGGCTCCTGTGGGCAACGGCCCGTACAAGTTCTCCAAGTGGGACCACAACAAGGAAATCGCCCTCGTCAAGAACCCTGACTACAAGGGCAACGAGGACGTCAAGAACGACGGCGTGACCTTCAAGGTCTACACCGACGACTCCGCCGCCTACCGCGACATTCAGGCCGGCAACCTCGACGTGATGGAATCCGTCCCGGCCGCCTTCACCAAGACCTTCAAGACCGACAAGAAGGTCCAGGCTTACTCCGAGGCCGGCTCCGTCATCCAGACCTTCACCATCCCGTCCTCCCTTGACCACTTCAAGAACGACGAGGAAGGCCAGCTGCGTCGTCAGGCCATCTCCATGGCCATCAACCGTGACCAGCTCATCGACAAGGTGCTCAACGGCAACGCCACCGCCGCCACCGAGTTCACCTCCCCGAAGACCCCGGGCTACTCCGACTCCCTCAAGGGTGCCGACAACCTGAAGTTCAACGCCTCCAAGGCCAAGGAACTGTGGGCCAAGGCTGACGCCATCTCCAAGTACGACGGCCAGCTCACCTTCTCCTACAACGCCGATGGTGGTGCCAAGCCGATTTACGACGCCGTCGTGAACCAGCTCAAGAACAACTTGGGCATCGACGCGGCCACCAACCCGATCCCGACCTTCCAGGAATTCCGTGACGCGATCACCAACCGTCAGATGAAGGGCGCCTTCCGTACCGGCTGGCAGCCTGACTACCCGTCCGCCGAGAACTACCTGTGGCAGCTGTACTCCACCGCTGCTGCTGATGGCAACGGCTCCAACGATGGTGACTACAAGAACCCGGCCTTCGATGACCTGTGCAAGCAGGCTGCTGCCGCTTCCAGCACTGATGACGCCAACAAGCTGTACCAGCAGGCTGAGGAAATCCTCCTCAACGACCTTCCGGCCATCCCGCTGTACTACTCCAACGCCTCCGGTGTGGCTTCCCTCAACGTGAAGTCCGGCTACGCCTTCGATTGGCAGAACCTCCCGACCTACACCGAGATGTCCAAGAAGTGAGTCTGACTCACTGAACGGATACCGTTAGGTAGTTCGGAAATAAAGGGCGAGGATCGCAAGATCCCCGCCCTTTTTGTTGTGTGAGGGGTGCTTGCTCACGCCATCGGGAACCAAGTTAAAGTATCCACTATCCGACCGCAACCATGGACATATCCACCAACATTGCCCAATCTCAAACCTTGCGTTAACGCAAATTTACATATCACAGTCCGGGCATGCGGTAAACTGTCGGAGTATTTATCGACCGGCGGGGGCGTACTATACCCTTTCTGGCCGGTCTAGGAAATAAGGAGCAACCGTATGGGTAAGTATCTTCTGCGACGCATTCTGCAGATGATCCCCGTGGTTCTCGGTACGACTCTTCTGGTCTATGCCCTTGTCTTCGCCCTGCCGGGCGACCCCGTCAAGGCCATGTTCGGAGACAAGCCCGTCAATGAGGCCGTCGCAGCCCAGATCCGCGCAGAATACCATCTCGACCAGCCGTTCATCGTTCAGTACTTCATCTACCTGAAGAATGCACTGACCCTGAACTTCGGCGATACATTCGCCGGGCAGCCTGTTCTCGACGAAATCGCCCGCGCCTTCCCGGTCACCATCCGGCTCGGCCTGATGGCGTTCGTGTTCGAGGCGATCTTCGGCGTGGTCTTCGGCATCATCTCGGGCCTCAAGAAGGGCAAGTGGTACGACACCGTCATCCTGATCGTCTCCCTGCTGCTTATTTCCGTGCCGACCTTCGTCACCGGCTTCGTCATGCAATATGTCTTTGGTATTCAGTGGACGATACTGCCGGTGACGGCAGGCGCAGACCCGGGCTTCATCGACCTGCTCATGCCGGCCATGGTGCTCGGATCGGTGTCGATGGCCTACATCATTCGATTGACTCGCTCCGAAATCTCCTCCAACATCGCCGAGGATTACGTGCGCACCGCACGTGCCAAAGGTATGTCGAACGGTCAGGTCATGCTGCGCCACGTACTGCGCAACTCCCTGATTCCGGTCGTCACCTACCTTGGTCAGGACATCGGCGCCCTGATGGGTGGTGCCATGATCACCGAGCAGATCTTCAACATCCACGGCATCGGCTTCCTCACCTACCAGTCCATTCTGAAGGGCGAGGCTAACCTGGTGGTGTCCATCGTCACGTTGCTCATGCTGATCTTCGTGGTGTGCAACCTCGTCGTCGACCTGCTGTACGCGGCCCTCGATCCGCGTATCCGTTACGCGTGAGCCGAGAGGAGTGAGCGATAATGGCAAACGAAACCACTGAGAACGAACTCAACGAGACCGGCGAACCGGGAACCGAATACTTCATGGAAACCCTGCCTGGTCAAGACCGCTACGTGGCTCCAATCGAGGAGACCCCGCTGCAGGACATCGATTCCGTCGACGAATCTGCTCCGGCCACCAGCATGTGGGCCGACGCATGGCGCACCCTGCGCCGCAACCCGCTGTTCATCATCTCCGGGCTGCTGATTCTCTTCATCATCGTGGTGGCCATCGCCCCCGGGCTGTTCACCAAGCAGGACCCGAACGCTTGCGATCTGGGCAACTCCCTGAGCCCCTCCACCGCCGGCCACCCCTTCGGCTTCGACCTGCAAGGCTGCGACGTGTACACCCGCGTGATCTACGGCACGCGCACCTCGCTGTCCGTCGGCGTGCTCTCCACGCTGCTGGTCGTGATCGTCGGCACCCTGATCGGCGCCGTCGCCGGCTTCTTCGGCGGTTGGGTCGACGCGGTGCTGAGCCGCATCACCGACATCTTCTTCGCGCTGCCCATGCTGCTCGGCGCCATCGTGGTGCTCCAGATGTTCAAGACCTCCAAGTCCATATGGAAGATCGTGCTGGTGCTTACGCTCTTCGGCTGGGTCGGCGTATGCCGCATCGCCCGCAGCGCCGTGCTGGAATCGAAGAACCTCGAATTCAACACCGCCTCCACGGCCCTCGGCTCCACGCCGGCCAGAAACCTGTTCCGCCACATCCTGCCGAACTCCCTGGCCCCGATCATCGTCATCGCCACCACCTCGCTGGCCTCCTACATCGTGGCGGAAGCGACGCTGAGCTTCCTCGGCGTCGGCCTGCCCACCACCACGGTGAGCTGGGGGGGCGACATCTCCAGCGCGCAGACCAACCTGCAGACCGATCCGATGGTGCTGTTCTACCCGTCCGCCGCACTGGCCATCACCGTGCTTGCGTTCATCATGATGGGCGACGCCGTCAAGGACGCCCTCGACCCGAAGAGCCGAACGGCCTGAGCAAGGGGAGTGGAGAAAGACAATGACTGACAATACCAACGCCACGATGCTGGCCATGCAGAAAGAACATGGCCCGCTGCTGGAAGTCCGGAACCTGGCCATCGACTTCACCACCGACACCGGCAAGCCGGTGCATGCGGTGCGAGACGCCAACTTCACCGTCTATCCCGGCCAGTGGGTGGCCATCGTGGGTGAATCCGGATCCGGCAAATCCACCTCCGCCATGGCTGTGCTGGGTCTGCTGCCCGGCACCGGTCACGTGGTCAACGGCTCCATCAAGCTCGACGGCGAGGAAATCGCCGGCGCCAAGCAGAGCGAGTTCGACAAGCTGCGCGGCACCAAGATGGGTCTCGTGCCTCAGGACCCGATGAGCAACCTCAACCCGGTGTGGCGTATCGGCTCCCAGGTCAAGGAAGCACTGAAGGCCAACAACATGGACGTGGCCCACGAGAAGCGCTCCGCCCTCGCCAAGGCTCTGGCCGGCGACGAGGTCGAAGTCAAGGGCAACGACGACGAGACCTTCCTCGGCGCCAAGGAACTGCCTGAGCTCATGACCGAGGCCAAGAAGGCTTTGACCGAAGCCGGCGTATCCGGCGAGGCCTTCGACAAGGCCGTCGCCCGCTTCACCAACGAATGGGTTCCGGGCTCCGAAACCCGTTGGCGCGTGGCCGACGACCTCATCAAGGCCGGCGTGGCCGACGAGCAGGCTTGGTACCTCGCCAAGAAGTACGTCACCGGCTCCACAATGGATGACCGTATCGCGGGTCTGCTGTCCGAGGCCGGTCTGCCCGACGCCGCTACCCGTGCCCGTCAGTTCCCGCACGAGTTCTCCGGTGGTATGCGCCAGCGTGCGCTCATCGCCATCGGTCTGGCCTGCCGCCCTGACCTGCTGATCGCCGACGAGCCGACCTCCGCCCTCGACGTGACCGTGCAGAAGAAGATCCTCGACCATCTGCACATGCTCACTGACTCGCTGGGCACCGCCGTGCTGTTCATCACCCACGATCTGGGTCTTGCCGCCGAGCGCGCCCAGCACATCGTCGTGATGTACAAGGGTCAGGTCGTCGAATCCGGTCCGTCCCTCGAGGTGCTGCAGCACCCGCAGCACCCGTACACCAAGCGACTCGTGGCCGCCGCCCCGTCGCTGGCCTCCCAGCGCATCATCTCCGCCAAGGAGCGCGGTGAGAACGCGGACGCCCTGCTCGATCACCACATCGCCGGCGAAAGCACGCTTGAGAAGAGCGAGCACATCATCACCGTCGACCACTTGACCAAGGAATTCAAGCTGCCCCGCAAGAAGGAGATGTTCAAGGCCGTCGACGACGTGTCCTTCTCCGTCAAGCGTGGCACCACCCTGGCCATCGTGGGCGAATCCGGTTCCGGCAAGTCCACCGTGGCGAACATGGTGCTGCACCTCCTGGATCCCACTTCCGGCAAGGTGTTCTACGAAGGCCGCGACACCTCCACGTTCAAGGCCAAGGATCTGCTCGGTTTCCGCCGCCACGTGCAGCCGGTGTTCCAGAACCCCTACGGTTCGCTCGACCCGATGTACTCCATCTTCCGTTCCATCGAGGAGCCGCTGCGCATCCACAAGATCGGCGATTCCAAGTGGCGAGCCAACCGTGTCAAGGAACTGCTGGACATGGTCGAGATGCCGGCTTCCGTGATGGGCCGTTACCCGAACGAGCTTTCCGGCGGCCAGCGTCAGCGCATCGCCATCGCGCGAGCCATGGCTCTGGATCCGGACGTGATTGTGTGCGATGAGGCCGTGTCCGCCTTGGACGTGTTGGTGCAGGATCAGGTGCTGCGCCTGCTCAACGACCTGCAGGCCGAAAAGGGCCTGAGCTACCTGTTCATCACCCACGATCTGGCCGTAGTCCGCCAGATCGCCGACGAGGTTGTGGTGATGCAGCACGGCAAGCTCGTGGAGCACGCCACCACCGACGAGGTCTTCGAGCACCCGCAGAAGCAGTACACCCGAGACCTGCTCGACGCCATCCCCGGCGGCAAGCTCCAACTCGGTCTGGACTGATAATCTGCGTTTGAGCGCATTGTATTGGGTTCTTTCCATCCGTGGAAAGAACCCAATATTCGTATGTGCAGGTTTGCATGATGGTTCGCGTGGGACGAAAACGCAAAAATTGGTGTTTTCCCGATGTTGTCCCACAATTTGTGGGACAACATCAACATCAATCGATGGACATGAGTGTTGTCCCACAGCAGATTTCTCACGAAGCCCGGAATTACGCCATTCTTAGTGTGGTTGATAATTACTCATGCTGTGGGGCGTGGGACGACCCGCGAAAATCGTCGATTTTCGGATGTTGTCCCACGGAATATGTCATACCTCGTATGTGATCGTGAGTGGGGCGTGATCGGACCAGCGTTTGTCATACGTGGGAGCCTTGTCGATGACGAATCCGCGTGCGGTCTCCGCCAACTCGGGCGTGGCGAACTGGTAGTCGATTCTCCAGCCGACATTGTTGTCGAAAGCGCGCCCTCGCTGGCTCCACCAGGTGTATGGCCCCTGAATGTCGCCGGCCAACGAACGCATCACATCCACGAACTCGTATTCGTCCAGCCATTTGTCCACGTAGGCACGTTCTTCGGGCAGAAATCCGGCGTGCTTCTCATTGGCCTTGGCGTTCTTGATATCAAGCGGCGTGTGCGCGATGTTGAAATCGCCGCAGAGCACGGCCTGTTTGCCGCCATGCGCAGCCTCGTCCCGCAACGCGCCCATGCGCTTCAGCATCGTGTCCAGAAAACGGTACTTCTGTTCCATTTTGGTCGGATAATCGGTGTTGCCAGCATGCACATATACGGATGCCACGGTGATCGCGTAGCCCTCAGGCGTTTTGACATCGGTTTCGATCCAACGCCCTGAATCCACATCCTCGCTCAGACCTGGCAGACCATATCGCTTGTCAAGCACTTCCAAGTCGGTGAGCAGTCCGACTCCCGCGCGGCCTTTCACCCGGCAGACCTCGTTCATGGCATGGAGGTTGGCCGGTGCCTCGATCTTGCCGGCGGTGGCGTATTCGAAACCAAATTCATCGAAAATAGAATCGACATCGTCTTGAGGCGCGCGAACCTCCTGTATGCACCAGACATCCGGCGCATGCTTGCCGGCCCAATCCTCGATGCCCTTGCGTTTGGCCGCACGAATGCCGTTGACGTTAGACGTGGTAATGGTGATGGTCATGCGGCCATACTATTTTGGCCTCCCTACGAATCGAACCGGACACCGGCGGCCGCGATGCTCAGCTTTCTCTAAGCCTGAGTGCTAGTGTTAGCAAGGTTGCAACTGTTATACGAAACGAGGAATCATGGGACTGTTCGGATTCGGCAAGAAGAAGAGCAAGAAGGAAGCCGAGCCGGCCGTTGAGCCTGTCGATGAAGACAAGGTGGCCGCCGAAGCCGCAAACGCCGCAGCAAAGGCGGAAAGCGCTGAAACCGTATTGGCGGAGCCATCCAGCGAATACCAGGGCCGCGGAGAAGAGCGAGGTCCGTGGGACGTCAACGATGAGGACGTGCCCGATTATGACGATTATCTGGATCTCGGTGCCTACTACCTGCCCTTCCTCCAGGGCATCCAGCTGCGTATCAAGGCCAACCGCGCCACCCAGCAAGTGCTTGGCTCCACCATCACCTTCGGCTCCTCCAGCCTGGAGATCGAAGCCTTTGCCGCACCCAAGACCCTGGGACTGTGGGACGACGTTCGCGGTGACCTGCTTGAAGCCAACAAGGCCTCTTCTGAAGTGGACGGTGTGTTCGGCACCGAGCTGAAGCTGCCGGTCAATGTCAAGGGCGGCAAGACCGTGAACACGCGCATCGTTGGTGTGGACGGCCCTCGCTGGATGCTGCGTGGCATCTTCTCCGGCAAGGCTGCTATCGATCCGGACAGCCCGGAGACCGAGGCGCTGAACAAGTTCTTCGCCGGCATCGTCGTCGAGCGTGGCGAGGAGCCTTTGGCTCCGCGCGATCTGATCCCGATGCATCCGCCGGTCGCCCCCGCCGAGCGCAAGGCCGCGGCCGAAGCCGGCGAGCAGAACGGCAAGGAACACTTCAAGGACATTCCGGACAACAAGCCGAAGGGTCCGCTGAGCCAGGACCAGCAGACCGAAGTGAAGACCACGCTGTCTCGCGGCCCGATGTTCTCCGAAGTTCGCTGATCTATAGGAAGAGACTTGGCAGACAACAAACGCACCGGTTTGTCCGCGCTGGCCGACGCCGGCAATGACGGCGAGGACTTCTCCGTCATTGATGCCATCGGCGGCCCTCGCGGCGTCATCGAATCCATGCTGCCCGGCGTGGTGTTCGTCGTACTGTTCGTGGCCACGAGCAATCTGAATCTCACCATTGCGGTTTCGGCCGTGCTGGCGGTATCGCAGGTTATTGTGCGACTGATTCAGCGCCAGTCGGTAATGGGCGCGGTCTCTGGTCTGGTGGCGGTAGGCATCTGCCTGATTTGGGCATGGCAGACTCATGAGGCCCGCAACTACTATGTCTTCGGGTTCATCACCAACGCCGTCTATGCCGTCGCGCTCACCGTCTCATTGGCTCTGCGCGTGCCCGGTCTGGGCCTGGCCGTCGAATTCGTGCGCAGCCTGCCCACCGAACATTTCAGGGTGTGGCTCCATGACTGGATGGACGACAAGGCTTTGAAACGCGCCTATATGATTGTCACCGGCCTTTGGGTCGGTCTGTTCCTGCTGCGGCTGGTGGTGCAGGTGCCGCTGTATCTGACCAACCATGTGGCTGCACTCGGCGTGACCCGCCTGCTCATGGGCATTCCGTTCTGGGCATTGGCGATTTGGGTGAGTTACCTCATTATTGCCACGCCGATGCACCGGCATAAGGTCGCGGCTAAGAAGACACAGACTGAAGTCGCTGTTGATGCCGAACTCGAACCGAGCGTAATCGGAAAGGACGATGATGCAAGCTGAAGTTCGTATCGAACGATACGCCGACCAAGGCCGCTGCGTGGCCCATATCGACGGTCGTGTGGTGTTCGTCCGCTTCGCCTTGCCCGACGAACTCGTGCGAGTCGAGCTTGACGAGCCCCACGACCGGGACGACCGGTTCTGGACCGGCGAAGTCGTCGAGGTTCTCGAGCCGTCTGAAGACCGAATCACCCCGGCATGGCCACTTGCCGGTCCCTTGGCGATGGGCGGGGGAGTGGGCGGCGCGGATCTCGTGCACGTCTCTTTGCCCGGCCAGCTCAAGTGGAAGGCCATCACCGTCTCCGAACAGATGAGCCGACTCGGTCATATCGACGTGGCCGTTCCCATCGAGCGCATGCCCGGCGACAAGGAAGCCGGCGGCCTCAATTGGCGTACCCGCATCGAAATGATTGCCGACGACAACGGCATGCCATCCATGCGCCGGCGCGGCACACACAACCGCGTGGCCATCGACACCATGCCGCTTGCCACGCGCACGCTGCTGGACGTCGCCAAGCGCGAACACGTGTGGGAGGGTGGCTTTGAACCCGGCTCCCAGATTCGTCTTTCCGTGCCCGAACCGCGCGGCGAGATCGTCGATACCGCGGCAGCAGACGACAATTACGCCGTACTTGTGGACGGCGAACTGCGCGCCGGCTCCCAGCTGCTCACCGAACAGGTGACCATCAACGGCACGACCTTCGACTATCAGGTTGACGCCAACGGTTTCTGGCAAGTGCATCGCCAAGCGCCGATCGCCCTCGGTACGCACGTGATCAACCTGGTCAACGGGCAGCTGCAGTCAGCGGCGGACGCCGTAATCTGGGATCTGTATTCCGGTTCCGGCCTGTTCACCCTGCCGCTGGCCACAATGACCGGTGAACGCACCCGCATGCTCAGCGTTGAAGGCGCGCGTGTGGCCGTCAAGAACGCTCAGCGCAACCTGCGCGCCATGAACCTGAACGATGTGGACGCCCGCGCGGGTGACGTCTCGCGCACGCTGGACCATGTGCCGGCGCATCTGGCCAAACCGAATGTCGTAGTGCTTGATCCGCCGCGTGCCGGTGCTCGTGCCAAGGTCTGCCGCCAGATTGCCGCGGCCGGCGCATCCAATGTGGTCTACATCGCCTGTGATCCCACCAGCCTCGCACGCGACACCGCGATACTCATCGGCGAAGGCTACGAACTCAAAGACATCCGTGCCTTCGATATCTACCCGATGACCCACCATGTTGAGACGGTGGCACTGTTTACCCGCTGACAGGTGAGCATATGACACGACGAATTCTCGGATTGCTGGCCTGCATGGCGGCTGTGTTGTCCCTAGCTGCCTGCACGCCGGCCGGTAGGGCGGTCGGCGATACCCAAGACAGCATGCCGGAAGTCGCCCACGATTCCACACATCCCGCGGATGTCACAGTCGGCTTTGTGGGCTCGACTGATACCGCCGCAGACAAGTCCGCCATCAATGCGCTGTCTGATGACAAACTCAATGTCTACTATGCCTCGCTCGAAACATCCGCGAGCTCGGCAAACGCAACTGATGGCGTATCCGGTGAAACCGAATCTTCTGACGCCGGCAATACCAACGAAAACGGTGCCGATAGTACGGATGCTCATACTGGCGTCGACAAGAATGCGGCCACTGCACAGCAGGGTGTTGCCGATTTCGTGGCTCGCGCGGTCAAAATCGTGATTATCAGCGGCATCGACGTTACCGACGCCAACCGGGAGAGCTGGAACCAGACGTTGACCAATGCGCGTGAAGCCGGTATTCCAGTCGCTTTCATTGATCCAAAGCATGCGCCCGAAGATGAACTGCTGTACGCCGTCATCCTTCACCTCAACACCGGCAGTGCCGATTCTGGCGAAACTGCCGATACCAAGCCAATGGCTATTACTGACGCCGTGCTCACCATCACGCGCGACGAACCCCACGAACGCGAGATCAAAGTCACCGTCTCCTGAGCCGAATCAGCCCCTTGAAGCTGAGAAAACACCCTGAATCATCCCTGAGCCTTAGTGGATTGCGAAACAAGACGCGGTAGGCTAGGGAATATGAGTGCAACAACAGCCGTGGAAATGCCTGAAATCGGAGCAACCGGTCTTACCCCCAAAGAAGTGGCGCAACGTATCGAAAGCGGCCAGTCGAACGCGGTGAAAACCTCCACGTCCCGTTCGGTGCGGGACATCGTACGGGCCAACGTGTTCACGTTGTTCAACGGCATCATCTGCGCCGCCATGGCGCTGGTGCTCGTCACCGGTTCCTGGAAGGACGCGGTGTTCGGTTTCGTCATCATCATCAACACGGGCATCGGCATCGTCACCGAACTCAGGGCCAAGCGCACGTTGGATAAGCTTTCCATCCTTGTGGCCTCCGAATTCCTCGTGCATCGTGATGGCAAGGATGTCGAGGTATCTCATAACGAAATCGTGCTTGACGACTTGTTATGGATTCGTGCCGGCGAACAGGTGCCGGCCGACGGGCAGATCATCCAGACCTGGGGACTGGAACTCGACGAATCCATGCTCACCGGCGAATCTCGTACCGTGCGCCACAAGGTGGGGGAGCAGGTGTATTCCGGTGCCACCGCGGTCTCCGGCATGGCATTGGTCAAGGTCAATGCGGTCGGCAGCCATTCCTACGCCGCCACGCTCACCGCGCAGGCCAAGGTATACAAGAAAACCGTGTCCGACCTGAACAAGGGCATCAACACGATTCTGAAATTCATGACGTTCCTGGTGGTACCGCTGTGCATTCTGCTGATTCTTTCGCAGATTCATACGGTCGGCGGTTGGGGCACGGCACTCTCCACCGGCGAATGGCGGCAAGCCGTGGTTTCCGCGGTCGCCGGCGTAGTAGGCATGATTCCCGAAGGCTTGGTGCTGCTGACTTCGCTGAACTTCGCGGTGGCCGCCATGCGTCTCGCCCGTCACAATACGCTGGTGCAGGAGCTTGAATCCGTGGAGACACTGGCTCGCGTGGACGCGCTGAACCTCGATAAAACCGGCACGATCACCGATGGCGGTATCGCCTTCAACCGGCTCGTGATGCTCGACGCCGCCGCCGATGCGGCCTGCGAACGGCAGGCCGTGCAGGCCCTGTACGATTGCTGCGACGAGGAACAACCCAACGGCACCGGGCAGGCCGTGCTCGCCGGGCTCAAGGCCCAAGGCCATGGCCCCGGACAGGTCGCATCCCGTGTGCCGTTCTCCTCATCGCGTAAATGGAGCGCGGTGCGCCGCCCGGACGCCGGATCGTCGGCGGCCACGGGCCGTGAGGGGAACGAGACATGGTACATGGGGGCGCCCGAAGTCATCGTCGCCGCGCTCGACGGCGATTACTCCGATGTGCTGCGGCAGGTCAACGACTACGCCGACGACGGGAACCGCGTATTGCTGATCGCCCGATACGACGGTCCCGACGATCCGCTTCACACCGGCCGTTCCCCGCAGACGGCCTCGTCCGCCAAGCCCGGTGAATCCGACGGGCCTCGGCTGGAGGCGCAGGCCAGGCCGGTGGCGCTTGTGCTGTGCTCGGAAAGGATCCGCCCGGATGCCGCGCGGACGCTGGCCTGGTTCCGCGAACAGGGAGTGCGTTGCCGTGTGATCTCCGGCGACAATCCGGTGACGGTCGGCGCCATCGCCCGCAAGGTCAGGCTCACCGGCGACCGCGAGCCTGTGGCGATGGACGCCCGCACGTTGCCCGAGGACGTGGACGAGTTGGCTCGCGTGCTTGAGAACGTCGATGTGCTGGGACGTGTGCTGCCCGCCCAGAAGCGGGCCATCGTGCAGGCGTTGCACACGCAGAACCACGTGGTGGCCATGACCGGCGACGGCGTCAACGACGCGCTCGCCATCAAGGAGGCCGATCTCGGCATCGCCATGGGCAACGCGGCGCCCGCCACCAAGGCCGTGGCCCAGGTGGTGCTGGTGGATTCGAAGTTCTCGCACCTGCCGGACGTCGTGGCGCGGGGCCGTCAGGTCATGGCCAATATGGAGCGCGTGGCCAGCCTGTTCCTCGTCAAAACCGTGTACTCCGCGCTGATCTCGCTCGGCGTAGTGCTGACGCAAATCCCATACCCATACCTGCCGCGCCATATCACGTATATCGGCGCCCTTACCATCGGCATGCCCGCGTTCATTCTGGCGCTCGCGCCGAACACGCGCCGCTATATTCCGGGATTCCTTAAGCGTGTGGTCGCGTTCGCGTTGCCGGGAGGCATCGCCACTGCGCTGTCGGTGCTGCTGGCCGCTTGGGTGCTGCCGCCGGTCATGGGCTGGAACGTGACCGGCGATGCCGCGGACCTGTCCGCCCTGCGCGCCACCAGCGCCATCATCCTGTTCGCGATGGGCGTGTTCGTGCTGGCCCGCGTGGCCAGACCACTCAACGGTTGGCGTGGCGTGCTGGTGGCGGTGTTCGCGGCGGCGGGCGTGATCGGCGCGTTCGTCCCGTTCGTGGCGAACTTCTTCGCCCTGATTCTGCCGACCGGTGCCACGATGGTGGCCACGCTGATCGCGTTGGCCGGTTCCGCGCTGATCTTCGCGCTGTGCCTGTGGCTGGCGCCGCTCGTGCGCGGACTGACGGGCAAGCTCTCGCGTCGGCATTGAGACGGCGGCGCGATTGTCTCATACTTCAAGCCGACACGCCAGAGCCTCGGTAACGTGCCCGTACCATGTGTAGCGGATAATCAGCGGCATCATAAGCCGATTCATGATTTCGGAGGAAGCATGTCCTTACGCGACGACCAGCTGGCTACCCTCAAGGCAGCCGGCAAGGACTTCGATTACTACAACATCGCCAATCTCGACGGCATCGATCATCTGCCGTACTCGCTGAAGGTACTGGTCGAGAATCTGGTGCGCAACATCGACGGTGCCAACATCACCGACGAGCACGTCAAGACCCTGCTCGACTGGGATCCGAACGCCGAACCCAGCCACGAAATCCAGTTCACGCCGTCCCGCGTGATCATGCAGGACTTCACCGGCGTGCCCTGCATCGTGGACCTCGCCACCATGCGTGACGCGGTCAAGGACCTCGGCGGCGACCCGGAGGTCATCAACCCGCAGGTCCAGTCCGATATGGTCATCGACCACTCTGTGCAGATCGACAAGTACGGCATCGCCGACGCGGTCCAGCAAAACATGGACATCGAATACCAGCGCAACGGTGAACGCTACCAGTTCCTGCGCTGGGGTCAGCAGGCATTCAAGAACTTCCGCGTGGTGCCACCGGGAACCGGCATTATCCACCAGGTCAACATCGAATACTTGGCCAAGGTGGTCATGAGCAAGGCCGAGGCCAACGGCAACACGCTCGCCTACCTCGACTCCTGCGTGGGCACCGACTCGCACACCACCACCGAAAACGGTCTGGGCGTGCTCGGCTGGGGCGTCGGCGGCATTGAAGCCGAGGCCGCCATGCTCGGCCAGCCGATCTCCATGCTCGTGCCGCGCGTGGTCGGCTTCAAGCTCACCGGCTCCATCCCGGAGGGCGTTACCGCCACCGATGTGGTCCTGACCATCACCGACATGCTCCGCAAGCACGGCGTGGTCGGTAAGTTCGTGGAATTCTACGGCGAAGGCATCGCCTCCGTGCCGCTGGCCAACCGCGCCACCATCGGCAACATGGGCCCCGAGTTCGGCTCCACCTGCGGCATCTTCCCGATTGACAATGTCACGCTCGACTACCTGCGCCTGACCGGCCGCTCCGAAGAGCAGGTCGCGTTGGTCGAAGCCTACGCCAAGGCCAACAAGCTGTGGGGCGACGCTTCCGACCCGGATTACGTGGAACCGCAGTACTCCGAATACGAGGAACTCGACCTCGGTACCGTGGTGCCGTCCATCGCTGGCCCGAAGCGCCCGCAGGACCGCATTCTGCTGTCCGAAGCCAAGAGCATGTTCGAGAAGACCGCCCCCGCCTACGAGACCGAGAAGACCGTCAAGGATCCGGTGGCCGTGTCCACCGACTTCCGTGGCGATTTCGACATCGAAAACGGCGACGTGGCCATCGCCTCGATCACCTCATGCACCAACACCTCCAACCCGTCCGTGATGATCGCCGCCGGCCTGATCGCCCGTAACGCACATGCCAGGGGCCTTAAGCCCAAGCCCTGGGTCAAGACCTCGCTGGCTCCCGGCTCGCAGGTCGTGGCCGACTACCTGAAGGCCGCGGGGCTGCAGGACGACCTCGATACACTCGGCTACCAGCTCGTCGGCTTCGGCTGTGCCACCTGCATCGGCAACTCCGGCCCGCTGCTGCCCGAGATTTCCGAGGCGATCAACGCCAACGACCTGACCGTCACCGCCGTGCTTTCCGGCAACCGCAACTTCGAAGGCCGCATCAGCCCGGACGTCAAGATGAACTACCTGGCCTCCCCGCCGCTGGTCATCGCCTACGCGCTCGCCGGCACGATGGACTTCGACTTCGAGACCCAGCCGCTCGGCACCGACGCGGACGGCAACGACGTGTACTTGAAGGACATCTGGCCCACCAATGCCGAGGTCGCCGCCGTGGTCGACGGCAGCGTGAGCCGCGAGATGTTCCTCAAGGACTACGCCTCCGTGTTCGACGGCGACCACCGCTGGAAGGGCCTCGACGTGCCGGAAGGCGAGCTGTTCGCGTGGAACGACAAGTCCACCTATGTGCGCAAGCAGACCTTCTTCGACGGCATGAAGGCCACGCCGGACCCGGTCGCCGATATCCACGGCGCCCGTGTGCTGGCCCTCCTGGGCGACTCGGTCACCACCGACCACATCTCCCCGGCAGGCGCGTTCAAGGCCTCCAGCCCGGCCGGCAAGTACCTGACCGAGCGCGGCGTGGAGCCGAAGAACTTCAACTCTTACGGTTCTCGCCGAGGCAACCACGAGATCATGGTGCGCGGTACGTTCGGCAACATCCGTCTGCGCAACCAGCTGCTCGCCTCCGTGGGCGAGGAGGTGACGCCTGGCGGCTTCACCTACGACTTCCTCGCCAAGAAGCCGACCACGATCTTCGAAGCCTCCCGCGACTACATCGACAACAAGGTGCCGCTCGTGGTGCTCGCCGGCAAGGAATACGGCACCGGCTCCTCGCGCGACTGGGCCGCCAAGGGCACGGTGATGCTCGGCGTCAAGGCCGTGATCACCGAAAGCTTCGAGCGCATCCACCGCTCCAACCTGATCGGCATGGGCGTGCTGCCGCTGCAGTTCCCGGCAGGCGAATCCTATGAGTCCCTGGGCCTCAACGGCACCGAGACCTACGATATCGCCGGCGTCGAGAAGCTCAACGAGGGCGTGACCCCCAAGACGGTCCACGTCACCGCCACCCACGAGGACGGCTCCAAGACCGAGTTCGACGCGGTGGTCCGCATCGACACGCCCGGTGAGGCCGACTACTACCGTAACGGCGGCATCCTCCAGTACGTGCTGCGCAACCTCATGAAGTAACCACCTTCTTGGCTCCCCTCTCTTGAGGGGAGCTGTCAGCGAAGCTGACTGAGGGGAGCAAGGCCGGTATCCGCCAACGGATACCGGCCTTTTCCACGCATGCCAAGATGCTATACTGTATAGCATCTTCGAAATGGAGGTTGCCATGACCATGGTCCAAATGAACGTTCGCATTGATGCGAAACTGAAGAACGAGGTCGAAGAAGTCCTCAAGGGCAAAGGCGTATCGGTGAGTGACGTAATCCGGTCGCTGTGGTTGTACATCGCCGACCGCAAGGAAGTGCCGGCATTGGAAACGACCGCCGAAGAGCAAGCCCGCGAGGAGGAAAAGCGGCGCAAGCTGAAACTGATTCGAGAAGGTGCCGGATACGTGCACAAGGAACTGGTCAAGGCCGGACTGATCTCAGAAGACACCGACCTCATGGAAGGCCTTACCTACAAGCAGTTCCGCGACAAAATGTACGACGAGCAACTTGATGCGTATTACAACATGAAGAGGGCCGATTGATGACCGACGTTTCCATGCAGCGTATTTTGCTCGATACCAACGTACTGTTGGACTATTTGCTCCATCGTGATGATCACGCCAAGATGGCGGAAGCGGTTATGGAACTTGGCGCGAAGAACAACGTTACGTTGTTGTGCGCGTCATTGTCGCTGAAGGATATCGCATACCTATCATCATCGGCGATTCGTAGGGAATTCAAACCGAATGAATCGGAAGTGGAGAATTTCACTCGCGGCTTTCTGTCGTCACGGGTGCCATGGCGTTGTATCGAGCAGGTGAAGGAGATGTGTGACATCGTCGCTGTCGATGAGTCGACATGTGATAGGGCTTTTTCCCTGCAAAAACGGCATCGGGATTTTGAAGATGATCTGATCATCGTTGCCGCGCAACAATCCGGTGCCAACTGTGTGGTCACATCGGATGCCGAATTAATCAGTCATTTTCCCGAATATTGCAAAACACCGGCTGAAATCGTGGCGGCACTGGAATAAATGAGCGGTTGGCTTCCCTCACGGAGGGGAGCCACCAATGATGTGCCGGCTTACTGTAGACTACTGCGCCTGTAAGCGGAACTGCTTCCAGATGTCGCTGAGCTTCTGACCGTTGCGCGTGCGCTTCCACACGTCCAGACCACCGCCGCGACGTCCTCCGGCGGCGGCACGGGCCGCGGCGGTCGGAGTCGGATATTCGGAGCCGTCATCCAGACGGAGACGACCGTTTTCGGTGACCGTGGCGAACCAGCGCTCGCCCTTGCGCGGCCGCTCCCACACCAGGCGCTCGCCCGGCACCAGCAGACCCGCGTCAATCACCTGCCGGATCGTGACGCGCCGCGAACTATGAGACGGCCGTGGAGAAGTCTTCGACAACTCATCGACATTCTGCTTGGTCAGATCACGGGCGTCCTTGTCATACCGGATGCCCCAGTATTCCACGATGAGTCGGACCGACTCTTCCTGCCGCGCTTCCAGCAGGGCAGGTGTGCAGTCAGCGAAATCCTTCAACTGATTGGTCAGCGGGAAACGGCGCGAATCCGCGCGCAACAGCATGCGGTCGCGACGTGCCGGATATTCACTCAACCTGTCCAACTGATCCTCAGGGCCCTGCACCAGCGCCATATTGCCGAGTCGGTACATCCAGAAATCATGCTGATCCTGCGGCCAGTCCGCAAACGATTTCGACCGTTCGATATCCAACGGCATAATCGGCAGCGCACTGAACCGGCGTGGTCGATCCAACTGCATGCCGGCCTTCTGCTCGTTGGCGCGAATCAGCAGCAGACGGACCAAATCGCCGTCACCCTGCATCTCGCCATGCAAACGGACCAATGCGCCTTCACGGTCGCCGTCCGAGACATGCAACCCGTTCACGCGCTGGACCAAATAGCCCTTGTCAAGATCACGGATGGCGGCGTTCGCATAACCGCGCCGCTCCAACGCTCCAGTGCGATTCAGCGTACGGATGCCCGTCACCTGTTCCAATGCGGTCAGAATTTCCAACAGCCGACGCTCGTCATGGGCACCCAACGATTCCAGCGTGGCCGTGGTTCTGTCGGTACGCGAGGCACGAACCACGAACGGCGACAAATCGGCGTCGCCCAGCCCGCGATACGAATTGACCAACGCCCACATGGCCACGGGCTTCCACTCGTGGCTGCGGTAATCGTCCAATCCCTCAAGCCGGCTACGCACCTCGGCGGGCAGTACGGTATCGCTGGGGCGCGCGATGATCCGCCATGCCATCGCGTAGGGTGCCAGTACCTGGTTGATGAACGTGGGCACCGTGCCTTTGTCGATGTACGGTTGCAGCACGTCGGCCAGGAAATCCTCGATGAGCTTGTCGGTGGCTGGCTTGTGCGTGAGCACGAGATGCAGATAGGCGAAGAATTCCTCACAGTCATGCGGATCGTCGCCGATCGGGTCAATGATGTCATCCCAACGGGCTGCGTACACGTCAAGTTCGGCGGTCGACAGGCTGGCCGTGGCGCGCGCCTTGAACACGTCGGACGGGGTGAGCGGCAGGCCGCGCATGTTCATCACGTCGAAGATGCGATGCGCGCCGTCGAGATCGTCGGTGGTCACGATGACGAGCGTCACCTCGTTGACCAGATACTGCGCGAATTGCTGGCGTTCGGATGCCGACCAATTGGAGATCTCGTCGTACGTCTTGCGGATGTTGGCGACGATGTTGCGTTGCGCAGCGGTCGCCAGATCGTCGTCGTTCATGTCGAACACGGATTCGAGGTTGTCCTCCTGCACGTGTTCGCGGAAGAACGCCGCGTCGCGCTCGCGCAACGTGAGGCGAGGCTCGGTGACGATGCCGCGCAGCTTGTCGCCGGGCTCCACCAGCAGCGCGTCGAGTTGGCGCATGAGGTCCGGGTCTCGCTCCAGATCGCGCAACACGGCGATGATGATCGACAGGGATACCAGCCGCTGCTGCCCGTCGATCACGTCATAACGGTTGTCGCCCTCGCGTACCAGAATCAGCGAGCCGAGGAAATACGGGGTACCGGGTGACTTGCAGGCGTCGTCCAAGTCGCTTACCAGTTGCAGGATGTTCTCGGCCTTCCATATGTAGGCCCGCTGGAATGAGGGGATTGTGAACCGGAAATCCGGGGTGAACACTTTCCCGAGTGGTAGTTCCTTCGCGCTGATTGCCATGTCAATCCCTTCGTCGCCGGCCTCTGGACGGTATGCCGACGTGCCGACTGTGCTCAAGCCTACCAGTGTTCGCCCGACGGCGGGCACATCACGCCGGCTCGGGCACCGACCCCTCATACAAATAGAACGAAGACGGGTTTTCTCCCGGCACGGATGCGGGCAGTGACTGCTCGCACACCTGCGTCAGGCCGCGATGTACATAGAATCCGACATCGCACGTGGTATCCGTGAATAGGAAGTACTGACGTATGCCGGCTGCGCGGAATGCGCTCATCATCGTCTCGAACATGCGCCGGCCCAGACCGTGACCGCGCGCCGCCGGATCAAGTACGAACAGCACCACTTCAGCCGAATACTCATGGCCAATGTCCGCCGCCTGCTTACGCAGTTGCCTATCGACATGAAGAGTCCCGAGAATCTCGCTCGCAGCTGCCATGCCGTCGTGGGCAAACGCCAGTTGCAATAGCTTGCGCAACGAATGACGCCGGTGCATGTTCAGCGGGCTGCGATGGTCGAGCTCGTCGATACGCCCCACAATCAATGCGACGGGTTTATCTTCCAGCTCCGCGACAAAGGCCGTGGTCACACGTGCCAGACAGTTCTCCCAATCGGCCTCGGCTGCCAGCAAGCCGGTCCGCTCATCATATTCGGCGTACCAAGTGCGACGCACCAGGTCGATCAGCGCCGGATAATCGTCTTTACGTAACGTTCGAATAATCGCTTCACTCATGTTCTCCATTATGACTGATATGGCTCGATAACCGGACGTGTTACAGTCGCGCCGGCAAATCGGCCCGCTCCACCAGCCTCGCCATCTGTACGCGGCCCATATTGAGCTTGTCCGCCGCGGAGGAGAGATGCGCCTTGGCCGTACGTTCCGAGATAAACATACGGGAGGCGATTTCGGCGTTGGGCTATGTGCTGCAAGACGATTCGCCGATTACGGTGCATGCCACGCGCATGGTGGAAACGCCCGTTACGCTTTGCGATGAGCAGAACGAGCCGATCGATCCTATTCATGGAATGTTCAGCTTTGTTCCTCTAAGATTGGTATTGGAACAAACGCTAAAGGAGCGATTATGACATTCGGTCAGCAGCCCCAGAACAACGGGCAATACAACACGCCTGATTACAACGCCGCCCAACAGTCTGGATATGGCCAGCAATACGCACAGTCCGGTTACGGCCAGAACTACTATGCCCAGCCGCAGGGCGCCCCCACCTACCAGTACGCGGCGCAGGATGCGGCCGGTGCCGGCGCGGGTGCCGCCACCATCAACACGACGATGACCTACAACTACGAGGAGGCCCGCCGCGTCTCCGTAGCCAAGGTGTACGGCGAGATGACCATCGGCATCCTCGTCACCGCCGTGGTCGCCGTACTCGGCCAGATCACCGGAGCCTACTACAGCTTCCTCATGGCCACCGGCATGGTGGGCCTCATCGGCCTGTGCGTGGTGCAGATTGCCCTGGCCGTGGTGCTCGGCATGCGCGTCACCAAGATGAAGTCGGCCACTGCGCGCGTCATGTTCTATGTGTACGCCGCATTGATGGGCTTCACCTTGAGCTCGATCTTCATGGTCTACGACCTCGGCTCGATCGGCGTGGCACTCGGTGTCACCGCAGCGTTCTTCTTCGCGCTGACCATGTTCGGCATGACTACCAAGTTCGACATGCTCAAGGCCGGCCCGATCCTGATGATCGGCCTGATCGTGCTCATCGTCTCGCAGATCGTGCTCGCCTTCGTGCAGGTCGACGGCATGACCAAGATCGTCTGCGCAATCGGCCTGATCCTGTTCGCCGGCATGGCCATCTACGACGCGCAGTCCACGCGCGCGCTGCTGACCGAATACGAGGCCCAGGGCCCGGAAATGGTCAAGAAGATCTCCATCCTGTGTGCCCTGAACCTGTACCTCGACTTCGTGAACATGTTCCTGTACATCCTGCAGCTGCTCGGCAACAGGGACTAGCCTCGCCAGCCGATTGGTGGGCGGCATGTAGCCTGCTCGTCAAACGTCACAGCCCGACCACATTGTGGCCGGGCTTTTTCATGTCTGTCACATTCGCACGTTAGGCTGTCTCCCCGTGAAAAGACAAGAACTCGTAGGCATACTGAGCCTGTTGTTGACCGCGCTGATCTGGGGTTTTGCGTTCGTGGCGCAGGTCCAGGGCATGGATTTGATGTCGCCGATGTTCTTCAACGCCACGCGCTTCACGCTGGGAGCACTGTCTTTGGTGCCGATTCTGCTGTGGCAGCGTGGCCGGGGGAGCGCGGATAAGGGCGATACAGCCGGGGTCGATGTCGTTGGGACCGAGGCATCCAGGGCCGTCTCCACAGATGCCGCATCGAACGGTGCATCCGACGTCGTTACCATCACCGGTGCCAAGCTGAATGCGAACAAACCCGATTCGGCCGTGGCGCGATTGCTCGCCAACCCGGTGGTCATTTCCGTGATCTGCGGCATCGTGCTGTTCACCGCCAGCACCTTGCAGCAGTATGGCATTCTGTACGGCAAATCGGCCGGCCGCGCGGGATTCCTGACCGCCATGTACATCGTGATGGTGCCGTTGCTGGCCTGCGTGTTCCTGCGCCGGCGCATCGGCATGCTGGTGTTCGTGGCCGTGGCGCTGTCCATCGCCGGCTTCTATCTGCTGTGCATCACCGATGGTTTCGGTTCGATCGGCCTGGCGGATATCCTGCTCGTGTTCACGGCCGTGCTGTTCGCCGTGCATATTCTGGTGATCGATACTTTGGGCGGCACCATGGACGCCATCAAGCTTTCATTCGGCCAGTTCTGCACCACCGCCGTGCTGAGCTGGGCGGGTTCGTTGATTGAAGGCTCGGTCGACTGGGCCGGCGCTGCCCATTCCTGGATTCCGATTCTGTACGCCGGCATCGGCTCGGTGGGCATCGCGTACACCTTGCAGGTGGTCGGCCAGCAATGGGTGCCACCGACGCGAGCCAGCCTGCTGATGAGCCTCGAATCGTTCTTCTCGGCGGTAGGCGGTGCGTTGCTTCTCGGTGAAGTGATGACCCCGCGCGGCTACCTCGGTTGTGCACTCATCTTCCTCGGCACCCTGCTGGCCCAAGCGCCGGCCAGGCTGCCGAAGTGGCTGCAACGGTGAATGGAATCGGCCGCAGGCCGATTCCATAGCACCTCAGTCCGAGGTCTTAGGCGCTTCACCCACTTGCGGCGCGCCGTTGATGTCGCGGTGGATGTTCTGCATTTGCACTTCGACGTTCTGCAGCGAACGGGCGCAGTCGAGCAGTGTCTGTGAATGCTCGCTGAGCTTGTTGTCCGGCAAATCGGTCTTGTAGCGCAGCGCATGCTCCAGCGACGCCCAATAATCCATGGCGATGGTACGGAACTGCACCTCCACCGGCGTGTAATGCGCGCCCGAGGAGAGAAACACGGGCACCGCGTAGATTACGTGCAATGAACGATACCCGTTCTGTTTCGGGTTCTTGATGTAGTCCTTGACGCGCAGCACCTGAATATCGGACTGCGACGACAGATAGTTGGACACGGAATACACGTCGTCGCGGTAATTACAGATCACGCGGATGCCGGCCACATCGAACAGATTGTCCTTAATCGAATTGACACTGATTGGCAGATTCTTGCGCTCCAGCTTGCCAATGATCGAACTCACCGACTTCAAACGGCGTTCCATATGATGTATAGGGTCATGGCTGAACCGCACCTGGAACTCGTCGTCGAGAATCTCCAGCTTGGTGCTGATCTCGTACATCGCGCCTTCATACACCTGCATGAGGTCAACGAATTTAACGACCTGTTCGGGAGTAAAGGTGCCTCCCGGAAGATCCAACGCTTTGAGACGGGCTTGCAGATCGGAGGTTTTGAGTCGGCTATGTCGGTCAAGTATCACGTCCACCAATATACTCGGTGGATTCCAGCCAATCTGGATGTTAGCGGGGAATCTTTCCAAGAACCCATAATTTGACATCGTGACAACCAATGGCATACGTGACCGGAGCATGACGAACCCCGCCGATAGAATCGGTCGTTATGAATGAAGACATGATGACCGAGGCGGAGCGTGCCTCGATTGCAGCCGATGGAACCGATAGCTTGCTGGGGGAGCGTGGAAAGGGCGTATTCCATATCCACACGCTCGGCTGCCAGATGAACGTGCACGATTCCGAGCGCATCACCGGCGTGCTGGAGGCCAATGGCTACGTGCCTGCAACCGAGGACCAGATCAATGACAATGACCTCGATCTGCTGGTGCTCAATACCTGTGCGGTACGCGAGAACGCAGCCGAACGCATGTATGGCACCATTGGCCGATTCAATCGCGTCAAACTGGTTCGGCCGAACCTGCAGATCGCCGTTGGCGGCTGCATGGCCCAGCTTGACCGCAAGAAGATCGCGGATACTGCGCCATGGGTTTCCGCGGTGTTCGGTACCAAGAACATCGAAGATCTGCCCAAGCTGTTGGATCAGAATCGTGCGACCGGCAAGGCGCAGGTCCAGGTCACTGAACAATTGCGGCAGTTCCCGAGCCAGCTTCCCGCCGCCCGCGCCTCCCGCATCAGCTCGTGGGTGGCGATTTCCGTGGGCTGCAATAACACCTGCACGTTCTGCATCGTGCCCACCACGCGAGGCAAGGAAAAGGACCGCCGCCCCGGTGACATTCTTGATGAGATCCGCCAATGCGTGGCCGGCGGCGCCAAGGAAGTCACGCTCCTCGGCCAGAACGTGAACTCGTTCGGCTACGGCATCGGCGATCGATACGCTTTCAGCAAGCTGTTGCGTGCCTGTGGCACCATCGACGGTCTCGAACGCGTGCGCTTCACTTCGCCGCACCCGGCCGCCTTCACCGATGATGTGATTGCAGCCATGGCCGAAACGCCGAATATCATGCATCAACTGCACTTCCCGCTGCAGTCCGGCTCCGATCGGATTCTACGCGCGATGCGCCGCTCCTACAGGTCCGCCAAGTTCCTCGATATCTTGGGCCGCATCCGCGAGGCCATGCCCGACGCACAGATTTCCACCGATATCATCGTCGGATTCCCCGGTGAAACCGAGGAGGACTTCCAGCAGACCATGGATGTGGTGCGCCAGGCGCGCTTCTCCTCGGCGTTCACGTTCATCTACTCGCCACGCCCCGGCACGCCGGCCGCCGCAATGGAACAGATTCCGCGCGACGTGGTGCAGGACCGGTTCGACCGTCTGGTGGCGTTGCAGGAGCAGATCACCGAAGAGAACCTCGCCACATTCGAGGGCCGCGACGTCGAAGTGATGATCACCGGCAAACTCGGCAAGAAGGACACCGACACCCACCGTGTCACCGGCCGTGAGAAAACCGGCGTGCTGGTGCACATCGGCGTGCCTGAAGGCGAACCGGTACCTGAAATCGGCGATTTCGTCACGGTCACCGTCACACACGCTGGCCGCCATAATCTGCTTGCCGACCCCGATGTGGCCGCTGGACAGACCTATTCCGTGCGGCACTGAGGGGGCGTATATGACGCAACGAGTCGTCTCCATCGTCGGTCCCACCGCGTCAGGCAAGACGGGGTTGGGCATCGCCATCGCCCGGCGTCTGGCCGAAGCGGGGGAGCGGGCCGAAATCGTGAACGCGGACGCCTATCAGATGTACCGTGGCATGGATATCGGCACCGCCAAACCCACCGCCGAAGAACAGGCGGTCGTGTCGCACCATCTCATCGACATCATCGACCCCGAAGACACGATGAGCGTGGCCCGATTCCAGCAGCTTGCGCGCGAGACCATCGCCGACCTGCAATCACGTGGCATCCGGCCGATTCTCGTCGGCGGCTCCGGCTTGTACGCCAGAGCGGCCATCGATGACATCACCTTCCCCGGCACCGATCCCGACGTGCGCACACGTCTTGAGGAACGCGAGAAAACCGAGGGTGCCGGTGCTTTGTTCGACGAGCTGCGGGCCAAAGACCCCGAGGCCGCCGCGCGCATGGACCCGCGCAATCCACGCCGCACCATCCGTGCGCTGGAAGTCATCGAGCTTACCGGTAAACCGTATTCGGCCAGTCTGCCGCGCTACCGGTACGTGATTCCGTCCGTGCAGATCGGACTCGACCTGGACCGCCCGGATTTGGACCATCGCATCGATTTGCGCACCAAGCAGATGTATGACGATGGGTTCATCGAAGAAGTCGAACGGCTGCGCCCGCATCTGGGTGCCACCGCCGTACGCGCGCTCGGCTATCAGCAGATCATCGACCTGCTGGACGGCATCTGGGATGTGAACGACGCCTTCGCGGACATCGCACAGAAAACCAAGCGACTCGCCCGCAAACAGATGGGATGGTTCGGCCGTGACCCGCGCATCCACTGGCTGCAGGCCCTGAACCCGAAACTGGTCGACAACGCGATGGCCATTATCGCGCACGCCGACGCCGGCGACTACGACTCGATCGACGCCCGAGCCGACGAATACACCCAGCATCATCTGGGGGATATCACGGCGTAGGAATCAGCCAAAGGTCGATGCAATCACCCGCAATCAGTGTGCAGGCCCCTGATTCCAGCCGGCGATCAAGAACACGCGCGTCGGATTCGCCGGGCGTAGTATCGCGTCGAACATCGTCTCCAGTGCAGACGTGTCGCCCCGATATGCCGAGTGCTTGGCGGCGCGATACTCTTCGCGCGTCACTGAGCCCCAGTCGAGATCCCAGCCGGCGTCATGCGCCAAGCGTGAACCGAATATACGCAGCACCATCGCATTGCCGCCACGGAACGGATGCAGATAACCGAGCTCATCATAAATAGAAGCAAACGCGTGAACGAACACGTCGCGATCCAACGCATGCAGGTTGCGCTTGTCCGCCAACTCCATCGCGATGTTGTGCGCGCCGGTCTCAATGAGCCCAGCCGGGAAGAACGCCTCAGGATTCGCGGCCCGAGCCCGGTCGTTCGTCACCTCGCGTGTGGTGTTTGAGGTACGCAACTTGCCCGCATCCTCAAACACGCCTTCGAACAGCCCCTTATGAATGGCGGTCAACTCATCCAAGTCGCCAGACGGATTCCATCGACGTTCCGCCAACAACACGGTACGTGCGAACACCGCATCCGCCCGATCCGTGGCATGATCATCCAGACTGCCGACAGCCAGACGATCCTTTCCGGCAGGGTCGGCGGCGGCGCGCAGACGCATGGCGGTCTGTTCGTCCGCCACGTCGATGAGATGGGTCATGGGCTTCAAGCCGCGTTCGTAGGCAACCGCGGCGCGCATCGTTGCCTCGCCCGGCGTCATCGCTTCCAGTGCGCAGTTCTTGAGTGCAAATGCGACTGCGCTCGCACGCTCTGCGGGTGTCATGCAACCCATGATAAGGCATATTCGCGCTCCAGCGGGGAATCGACTCGGACGAACCTCGACGAACCGCGGCGAATCGGCTGTCGGGATTCGTCAATCGACCATATCGTCACGGTGTCGTCACCAACCATGCACCCCCGTACTAGTAGAATCAGACCCGATATGGCACGAACAGCATCCTCCAACAGCACCAAACCCCGTAAATCCAAAGACAACGGGTCTACCCATGATGGCGAAACCAAGGTCCAGCCCGAGCTTGACCTCGAACCTGAGCCGTTGTGGAAGAAGATCCTGCTCGCGATTCCGCGCGCGTTCGGCTCCGGCGTACGCGCCGTCACCGGCGTCGGCGAATACGACCCAGCCTACCGTCGTGACGGTTTGTGCTTCCTGCTGCTCGTGCTCGCCGTACTGTTCTGCGCGTCCGAATGGTTCCGTGTCAGCGGTCCATTCGGCCAGCTGCTTCACGCCATCGCGGCCGGTGTGCTTGGTCTGATGAGCGTCGTGCTGCCGGTGTTGCTCGCCGCCGTGGCCTTCCGACTCATGCGCAATTCCGGTAAAGGGTCCAATAACCCGCGTGTGGTCACCGGTTGGGTGCTGCTCATGTGGTCGATTTGTTCGATCATCGACGTGGCGATCGCCGCCGACCACACCGGATTCGACATCACGATTCTGCAATCCGCCGGCGGCCTGTTCGGCTTCTTCCTCGGCTCACCGCTCGCCTGGGGCCTTTCCAACGTGTTCGCCATCATCATTTTCGTGGTCGTCGGCCTGTTCTCCTTGCTGATGATTACCGGCACCCACGTCACCGATTTGCCGGAGGATGCGCGCAAAATCGCAGCTAAAATCCAACGCAAACCGTATGTGCCGATGGGCCAGGAGGCCGACGGAAGCGCCAGCCAGTTCCCCAACGAGGTCCGTGTGGGAGATACCACACTCGCCTTTGCCGACGGTGTTCCCTCGCATGACGGCAACGACGACGGCAACGACAACGATCAGGCCGGCGATGCACGGCCCAGCCTGTTCGCACGACTGTTCGGCCGCAAATCCAAGACCGAAGACGACAAAACCCTTGACAAGTATGCTGCCGACGATCCGTTCGACCGTGCCGCCAGCCAGCATGGTGCCACCGCCGAAACCCCGGTGGTCGATCCGATGACCGGCGAGATTACCGGTGCGCGAACCATTGCATCGTCTTCGTACGACGGTCGTCCGCACCTATCCAGCCCTGCGCCTGCTGCCGATGCGGATGATGGCGACGCTTCCCGAACCCGCGTCATCACCAGTGGCCAGACCATCGCCACGCCCGGTGGGGGAGCGGTAGACGATCCGTGGGCACCCAGTGCCGCCCAGGCCGGTACTGTCGCGCTCGCAGGGGCAGCCGGGGCGATGGGAGCGGCCGGGGCCGCCGGTGCCGCGGCCGCGGCAGCCGCGACCGGAGCCTACGCAGGCGCCGATGCGGATGGCAGCGGAGTCGGCCAGGGCGTGCCCAATACGGACGGACAGCCGAATGCCGCCGCCGGCAACGGTACAGACGACGACGCCAATAGGCCGTATCAGTTGCCCGACCTGAACCTGCTGACCAAAGGTCAGCCCCATGCGATGCGCACCCCGGCCAACGATCGCGTGATCCGGGCACTGACTTCCACCTTCGAACAGTTCAACGTGGACGCCAAAGTCGTCGGCTTCCTGCGTGGCCCTTCGGTCACCCAATATGAGGTCGAGCTTGGCCCCGGCGTCAAGGTGGAGAAAGTCACCAACCTGCAGCGCAACATCGCCTACGCGGTGGCCAGTTCGGATGTGCGCATCCTTTCACCGATTCCCGGCAAGTCCGCTATCGGCATCGAAATCCCGAACGAGGATCGCGAAATCGTGCACTTGGGCGACGTATTGCGCTCCGACAAGGCCGTGGGCGACCCGAACCCGATGCTCTCCGGCATCGGCAAGGACGTCGAAGGCCACTTCGTGACCGCCGACCTGACCAAGATGCCGCACCTGCTGGTGGCAGGTGCCACCGGTTCCGGTAAGTCGAGTTTTATCAACTCGATGCTCACTTCGATCATCATGCGTGCCACGCCCGAACAGGTGCGTCTGATCATGGTGGATCCCAAGCGCGTGGAACTGTCCGCCTACGCAGGCATCCCGCACCTGCTGACCCCGATCATCACCGATCCGAAGAAAGCCGCACAGGCCCTCGAATGGGTGGTCAAGGAGATGGATGCACGCTACTCCGACCTCGAATTCTTCGGATTCCGCCACGTCAAGGACTTCAACGAGGCCGTGCGCGCCGGCAAGGTACATGCGCCCGCCGGCTCCCAGCGCAAGGTGGCCCCCTATCCGTACATCCTCGTGGTGGTCGACGAGATGGCCGACCTTATGATGGTGGCCAAGAACGATGTGGAAAGCTCCATCCAGCGCATCACCCAGCTGGCACGAGCCGCCGGTGTGCATCTGGTGCTCGCCACCCAGCGTCCGTCCGTGGACGTGGTCACCGGTCTGATCAAAGCCAACATTCCATCCCGACTGGCGTTCGCCACCTCGTCCGCCACCGATTCGCGAGTCATTCTCGACACGGTCGGTGCCGAGACCCTGATTGGCCAGGGCGATGCGCTGTTCCTGCCGATGGGTTCCGCCAAGCCGATTCGTGTGCAGGGCTCGTGGGTGTCCGAATCCGAGATTCGCAAGGCCGTGGAGTTCGTACGCACCCAGCGCAAGCCGAAGTACCGCGAAGACATCGAACAGATGGCCAAGGAAGCCGAAAAGAAAGACAGCATGGAGCCGGACGAGGAGATCGGCGACGACATGGACGTGCTGCTGCAGGCCGCCGAACTCGTGGTCACCAGCCAGTTCGGCTCCACTTCGATGCTGCAGCGCAAACTCAGGGTCGGCTTCGCCAAGGCGGGCCGATTGATGGATCTGCTGGAGTCGCGCGGCGTGGTCGGGCCGTCCGAAGGCTCGAAGGCCCGCGAAGTGCTCGTCCAGCCGCAGGACCTGCCGCAGGTGCTCGCGTTCATCCGGGGTGAGACCAGTTCGCTTGAAGCCGCCGTCCCGCGGCAATCCGGGGTCGACGAGCAGGCCTGCTCATAGGCGCCCCAGCGGACGCGCCGGGTTGTTGCATATGCAACAGTTGTATGTGCAACGTGTTATACTGGAATTTCGTGACAATGTAGCCAAGCGCCGAAGTGAATTCGACTGACCCAGAATTCACCCGGGCATGGGAGTATGGCGCAAGCACGCCGCCGGGCCTGGCCATCCGGTCGTTGCACAACGCCATCAACCGGTATCTTGCCGTCACCAGACCTCGGGAGGCCGAGGGGTTGAGCGGCGTCAACATCGACATCATCCGGTATCTTGCGTGCAACGTCGACCATGGCGTGTTCCCGCAGGACGTGGAGCGCCGGTTCGGCATCACCCGATCGACGTCATGCAGGGTCCTGGGACTCATGGAACGCAAGGGGCTGATCGCGCGCGAACCGGTGCCGCGGGACGCGCGGCTGAAAAGAATCGTCCTCACCGCGCAGGCGAGGACGATCGACGGTGCGTTGCGCGGCAACGCGATCGCCATGGAGAAGGCGTTGCCGCGCGGACTGGGCGACGATGAGATCCGGGGATTCATGCGCACGTTCGACGTGATGCAGACGAACCTAATCAGGACCGGGGCGATCGGGGACGAACACCGGTATTCCAGTCGGGCGCTGCACGACGATGCGGAAGAAGCGCGGAACAACAAGACAGGAAAGGAAGAATCATGAGCGAAACAAACGTCGACGCCACCACGCCGGCACGGCCGGAGCCGCGGCCGAAACGCCGGCGGCATCTCATACGCACCCTTGGCGGGTCGTTGCGCGAATACCGCAAACCCAGCATCATGGCACCGGTGTTCGTGACGGTGGAAAGCATTCTGGAGATCCTGATTCCGACGATCGTGGCCTCATTGATCGACCGGGGCATCAGCGGCGCAAGCATGCCGGCCATCCTCAAGTTCGGACTGATGCTGTTCATCTGCTCCCTGTGCTCGCTGACCTGCGGGTTCCTCGCCGGAAGATATGCGGCCATCGCTGCCGCCGGCTTCGCCAAGAACCTGCGCAAGGACCAGTTCGACAAGGTGCAGGCGTTCGGTTTCACCAATATCGACCGCTTCTCGACCGGTTCGATCATCACCAGGCTCACCACGGACGTGACCAACCTGCAGAACGCATACGGCATGATGATCCGCATGGGATTCCGGGCCCCGATCATGGTGGTCGCGGCATGGATATTCTCCTTCCGCATCAGCCCATCCATCTCCATGGTGTTCCTCGCGTGCGTCCCGGTCCTCGCCATCGGACTGTGCGGATTGATCGTCATCGTGCATCCGGTGTTCGAACGGGTCTTCCATACCTACGACGTGCTCAACAATGTGGTCGACGAGAACCTGCAGGGCATCCGCGTGGTGAAGTCCTACAACCGCGAATCGCATGAAATCGGCAAGTTCGACCGAATCTCCGGCCTGATCTTCAAGGATTTCATGAAGGCGGAACGCATCATGAGCCTCAACGGCCCGCTGATGATGGTCTGCGTGTACGCATCCATGCTGCTGATCTCGTGGATGGGCGCACGGCAGATCGTCGCCTCCGGCAACAACGCGGCGCTGGGTCTGACCACCGGCGACCTGACGGCGCTCGTCACCTACGCCATGCAGATCCTCATGTCGATGATGATGTTGTCCATGGTCTTCGTCATGTTCATCATCTCGCAGGCATCCGCGGAACGCATCTGCCAGGTGCTGAACGAGGAAAGCACCGTCACCGATCCCGCCAGGCCGATAATGACGGTCGCCGACGGTTCGGTCGACTTCGAACATGTATCCTTCCGCTACGGCGAGAAATCGGAGAAACCGGTGCTGGACGACATCGATCTCACCATCCGTTCCGGCATGACCGTCGGCATCGTCGGCGGCACCGGTTCCGCGAAATCAAGCCTGGTGCAGCTCGTGCCGCGCCTATACGACGTGACCGAGGGGTCGCTCAAGGTCGGCGGCGTCGACGTGCGCGACTACGGTCTCAAGGTCCTGCGAGACCAGGTGGCCATGGTGCTGCAGAAGAACGTGCTGTTCGCCGGCACCATCGCCGACAACCTGCGCTGGGGCAATCCCGACGCCACCGACGAGGACATCCGCCACGCATGCCGGCTCGCCCAGGCGGACGGCTTCATCCGCGAACTGCCCGACGGCTACGACACCTACATCGAACAAGGCGGCACCAACGTGTCCGGCGGTCAGCGCCAGCGCCTGTGCATCGCCCGCGCTCTGCTGAAGAAGCCGAGGATCCTCATCCTCGACGACTCCACGTCCGCGGTCGACACCAAAACCGACAAACTGATCCGCGAGGCCCTGCGCCACGAGATCCCGCACACCACGAAGATCATCATCGCGCAGCGGATCGCATCCGTACAGGATTCCGACATGATCCTCGTCATGGACGCCGGACGCATCGCCGCCGCCGGCACGCACGACGAACTGCTCGAAACCTGTGATGAATACCGGTCCATCTATGAATCGCAGACCAGGAACCAGGCGCAGCCTGAAGGACTGCAGTAAGAGGGGAATGACAATGACGGAAAAAACCAACGAACACACCGTGCAAGGCGGGCCCGGCGCCAAGCCGCCGATGAGCCAGGCCGCACCCGGCACCACCACACGCATCTTCGGCTACATCCTGCAATACCGGTGGCGGGTCGTCATCGTCGTGCTGTGCATCCTCATAGGAGCGGCGGCCCAGGCGGGTTCGGCGCTGTTCCTGCAATCGCTGGTCGACGGCTACATTCTTCCGCTCGTCGGCCAGCGCAACCCCGACTGGGGGCCGCTGACCCGCGCCCTGACCCTGATGGGATGCCTGTACGCGGCCGGCATCTTCACCGCATGGCTGTGGCAGTGGCTGATCATCACCGTCGAACAGGGCACGTTGAAGCAGATCCGCGACGACATGTTCGCCCACCAGCAGACCCTGCCGATCCGATACTTCGACACCAACGAGCACGGCGACATCATGAGCCGCTACACCAACGACACCGACACCCTGCGGCAGGCCATCAGCCAGTCGTTCCCCCAGATGTTCTCGTCGATCATATCCGCGCTCGCGGCCGTCGCCTCCATGCTGTGGCTGTCCGTGCCGCTCACCGTCTTCGTGCTGGCCTTCACCGCGCTGCTGTTCGTGGTGGTGCGCAAGGTCGTCTCCCGTTCCGGCCGCTACTTCGTCAGGCAACAGATCGAGATGGGCGACGTCAACGCGTTCGTGGAGGAGTCCGTCAACGGCCAGAAGGTCATCAAGGTCTTCAACCACGAGCAGGCCACGCAGCGAACCTTCGACGAGAAGAACGAGCGACTGTTCGAAGCCTCCGCCGAAGCGAACACCTGGGGCAATGTGACCATGCCGGTGGTGGGCAACATGGGATACATGCTGTATATCCTGCTGGCCATCGTCGGTGGGGCCATGGCGCTTTGCGGCGTCGGCAACTTCGGGCTTTCCGGATTCGGCACGCTCACCCTCGGCTCGCTGATCTCCCTGCTGACCCTGTCGCGGTCCTTCATCAACCCGCTTGGCCAGGTCTCCATGCAGTTCAACATGGTGATGATGGCGCTCGCCGGCGCCTCCCGCATCTTCCAACTGATGGATGAGAAGCCGGAGGATGACGGCGGCTCCGTGACGCTTGTCAACGTCGAACTCGGCGATGACGGGCGCACCATGACCGAAGTGGACCATGAGACCGGCCACTGGGCATGGAAGCGCGAGGAGGGTGATGACGGCACCCGTTCCCTGAAGGCGGCGAATGCGTTGAGCCCGCGTGCCGCCGACGTGGCGCGCAAGGCCCGCGAGCGGGCCATCACCTCGCCCGATGGCCGTCTGACCCTGCTGCAGGGCGACGTGCGATTCGTTGATGTGACGTTCGGCTACAACCCGGGCAAGCCCGTGCTCCACGACATCACCTGGTATGCCGAACCAGGCCAGAAAATCGCCCTCGTCGGTGCGACCGGTGCCGGTAAAACCACGGTGACCAACCTGATCAACCGCTTCTACGACGTTCAGGAAGGCATGATCCTGTACGACGGCATCTCCGTCAGGGGCATCCGCAAACCCGACCTGCGCCGCTCCCTCGGCGTCGTCCTGCAGGATGTGAACCTGTTCACCGGCACCGTGATGGACAACATCCGCTACGGCAGGCTCGATGCCACCGACGAGGAGTGCATCGCCGCCGCCAAGCTGACCAATGCGGACGGCTTCATCCGCATGCTGCCCAACGGCTACCGGACGGTGCTTGAAGGCGACGGTTCCGGCCTGTCCCAAGGCCAGCGCCAGCTGATCTCCATCGCCCGTGCCGCCGTGGCCGATCCGCCGGCGATGATCCTCGACGAGGCGACCTCCTCCATCGATACCCGCACCGAGGAAGTGGTGCAGGCCGGCATGGACAATCTCATGCGGGGGCGCACCGTGTTCGTGATCGCGCATCGATTGTCCACCGTGCGCAACTCCGATGTGATCATGGTGCTGGACCATGGGCGCATCATCGAACGCGGCTCGCATGACGAGCTCATCGCGCTCAAGGGCGAGTACTACCAGCTCTACACGGGCGCCGTGGAGCTGGAATAGGGCATACCGGGCAAAGTCATCTGAAACGGGTAACGTGAGCATCATGGTTAAGAACACAATGGATAAGCAGTCATCGTCCGGGTCGTCGCTGTTCGACGGGTGGAACGCGCCGCCGAACCTGGTCACGTATTCGCGCATAGTGCTGGTGGTGATCTTCCTGGTGCTCGACATTCTCGCCGGGGCCTGGGGCGCCGACGACCTTACCCTGCGTTGGGTCGCCGCGGTACTGTTCATCATCGCCGCGTCCACCGATAAGATCGACGGTTGGATGGCCCGCAAATACAATCAGGTCACCGAGATGGGCAAGCTGATGGATCCGATCGCGGACAAGCTGCTCACTTGCGGCGCAATGATTGTATGCTCCGCGTTCGGCGAGCTCGGCTGGTGGGTAACCATCCTGTTCCTGATTCGCGAAATCGGTATCACCGTTATGCGTTTCTTCGTCATGGAGCGTCCGGGCGGCAAAGTCATCGCCGCCGCATGGCCCGGCAAGCTCAAGACCGTATTCCAGTGCGTGGGTCTGTCCATGCTGCTGCTGCCGTTCTGGTCTCTGGGTAACGGACAAGCCACGCCGTTCTGGATGACCGCTTACTACTTCCTAACCTACGCCATCATCTACGTGGCATTGGTCCTGTGCCTCTACTCGGGTGCTGTATACCTATATAACACGTTCGTCGCCCCGAAAAGGAAGTGACGGATATTCCAATGCAGGAATTGTGCGACAGTCTCGCGGCCGGCATCCTCAAGATCTGCGAGGCGAACAATACGAAAATCGCCTGCGCTGAATCCCTGACCGGTGGCCTGCTTGCCGATGCGTTCGTGCGTATTCCTGGTGCCTCCAACGTGTTGTTGGGCTCCGCTGTCACCTACGACATCAATGCCAAGGCCTCGATCCTGCACGTGGACAAGGCCCTATTGGGTCGAGAAGGCGCCGTACACCCAGAAGTCGCCCGGCAGATGGCCATCGGTACCGCTCGCCTATACAGCCAGCCGGAATACGGCGACCGAATCATCGGCCTTTCCACCACCGGCGTGGCCGGCCCCGGTCCGGACGGTGACAAGCCGGCCGGACTGGTGTATGTGGGCCTGCGCATCCCCGCAAGCCTCACCACGAACCATGCCGAAGTGCTCAAAGCCGTCGAACTCCATCTTGATGGCATGCGCGAAGAGGTTCGTCGCCTCGCCGTATTCCACGTTCTGCAAAACTTGAGTCTATTCACAGCAAGTTTTAAGGAATAAAACCGCGGGACCGTCGTGTTGTACATAGTGGAAACACTGAACCGACCTTGGAAGGGGCGATGGCGATGGAAACGATGACCCGAGTGAACGAACAGATGGATGTGGCCGCCAAGAAGCCGATGGCTGTGCAGCCGGGTGCCGCCCGTATGCGTGAACTGACTCCGGCCCAGCGCCGTGCGGTGATGTTCGCCCAGCAGCAGGTGCTCAAGGCGCAGGCCGCCAAGAAGGCCAAGGATCAGCGTCAAGCCGTTCGTGAACGTATGTGGGATGAGGATTCGCCGTCGTACAAGCCGACTGCCGCTGCCGAGCCCGTGGTGGTTGAGGAGGAGCCTCGCGAGGTTTCGCTGCGTGGTGCTATCGGTCATGTGCTGCGCGAACTGCGCACACGCGATCGCCGTACGTTGCGTGAGGTCTCCGAGAAGGCAGGCGTTTCGCTGGGCTACCTTTCCGAAGTCGAACGTGGGCAGAAGGAAGCCAGCTCCGAACTGCTGAGCTCCATCGCCGATGCGCTCGGAGTCTCCACTTCGTGCATGCTGCGCATGGTGGCTGATTATCTCGACTCGGTCGAGGGCTGATCGGTTGGCGGTGTGAAGCCGTGTCCCGTAATCTATGTCTAGCTGTGAACCCGTATCGCTTGTGGCGATGCGGGTTTTTGCTGTCCTGCGGGTGGTGGCACACTGGCGTGTATGCGTGAACGGGAATTCTGGGAATTACTTGAAGAGGTGTTCGGTCGGACCTACGGTCGTTCGCTGTCGCGTGATCAACGGATGCCCAAACTGGCGAATATGACTGTGGTCGAGGCGTTGGACGCGGGGGAGGAGCCACGCGTGGTCTGGAATGTGCTCTGCGACCAGATGGAGGTTCCGGACTCCAAGCGTTGGGGCCGCGATCATAACGCGCCGCCCATGCCCGCCGTCTGACACTGCGGGATTACGGAGTCACTGAATCGTGAAATTGGCGATTTCGGCGTGTTGCACGCCAAATTCGAACAGATGTTCGTGTGTGTGGTTATAGTTATCCACAGTGACAAGAAGCCGCATACGTGTGCACAGGGTGCTTGCCATCCGCCATAAGCCTTACCGCAGTAGGGCTTAAGGAGGTCAGGCGGCCGAGCTTGGGCAAGCTGGGACCACAATGGTTGGTTTGGATTGCCTCACATGGCATGTCCGTCATACGGTGGAGGCATCCGATTCGCGCACGACTTCGACAAGGAGAAGATCATGGCACTTGAGACCAAGCCGGCCAAGGACCCGGCAGCCGAGGACAAGCACGAGCTCGATCCCAAGCGCAAGGCGGCGCTGGACACCGCGCTGGCGCAGGTCGAGAAGAGCTTTGGCAAAGGTTCCGCAATGCGACTGGGCGACCAGCCCGAGCAGAACGTCGAGGTGATTCCCACCGGTTCGTTGGCCCTCGATATGGCGCTCGGCATCGGCGGCCTGCCCAAGGGCCGCATCGTGGAGATCTACGGCCCCGAATCATCCGGTAAGACCACGCTCGCATTGCATGTGGTGGCCAATGCCCAGAAGAAGGGCGGGGTGGCGGCCTACATCGATGCCGAACACGCGCTCGACCCGGCCTACGCCCGCAAGCTCGGCGTGGACACCGACTCACTCATCGTCTCCCAGCCGGATAACGGCGAGCAGGCCCTCGAAATCGCCGATATGCTGATTCGCTCCGGTGCACTTGACGTCATCGTCATCGACTCGGTCGCCGCCCTAGTGCCGAAGGCCGAAATCGAAGGCGAAATGGGAGACAGCCATGTTGGTTTGCAGGCCCGGCTCATGAGTCAGGCGCTGCGCAAGATGACCGGCGCGTTGGCTCAGGCCGGCACCACCGCCATCTTCATCAACCAGCTGCGTGAGAAGATCGGCGTGTTCTTCGGCAACCCTGAAACCACCACCGGTGGTAAAGCTCTGAAGTTCTACGCCTCCGTGCGTCTCGACATCCGCCGCATCCAGACCTTGAAGAACGGCGACGAAGCGGTGGGCAACCGCACGCGCGTCAAGGTGGTCAAGAACAAGATGGCCCCGCCTTTCAAGTCCGCCGAATTCGACATGCTCTACGGTGAAGGCATTTCCCGTGAGGGCTCGGTGATCGACATGGCCCAGCAGGTTGGCGTGGTCAAGAAGTCCGGTTCGTGGTTCACCTATGAGGGTGATCAGCTCGGTCAGGGACGAGAGAAGGTCCGTCAGTTCCTTAAGGACAACCCGGCCATCACCGAGGAGATTGAGAACAAGGTCAAGGCCGAGTTCGGTCTGATCGGTTCCGCCGATCAGTTCGCGGAAGATGGCGAAGCCGCAGCAGCGGCCGCCGTCAGCGAGGCCGCTGCGGCCGACGTGGCCAAGGACAGCAAGGCCGCAGCGGCGCCTGCTGCCAAAACGACCCGTGCCAAGGCCGGCACAGCTAAGGCCTGAACATGATTAGTGCCGAAGCATTCTTGCGGCGCAATCCTGTTGCGTCGCAAAACATGCCCATTGCCGAGAAGCGTGTTCAGTCGAAACCGTCGGGACGTTTTTCTCGACGGGGGAGAGGCGCTGCCGTTGTCGAAGATCCCAATGATTTGGACGCTTGCCGCGAGGCTGCATTGCGTTTGCTGGACGCGGCCCCGCGTGCATCCGGTGCGTTACGCGAACGATTGCTTGCCAAAGGGTACGGCGAGGCGATCGTGGACGAGGTCATCGAACGGCTGATTCGCGTGCAACTGATTGACGACCGCGCTTATGCCGAATCGGCCGTACGCTATTGTGCCGGTCGCATGATGGGCCGTCGTGGTGCGGTCCTGGAACTTGCTCGCAAAGGCGTGGACCGCAAACTGGCTGAACAGGTGTGTGGCGAAGCTGAGCAAAATGGCATCTTTGAAGATGCCGCATGGGAATTGGGCCGCCAGATAGCCCGCAAAACCCATGGCCTCGATCATCAGGTCCGTCAGCGTCGGTTTTGGTCCGCAGGCGGCCGCAAAGGACACAGCCCCGAAACCCTCCGCCGAGTCGCCGCCGAATTGTTGGCGTAGCCAAGAAAAAAATGAGACCTCTCATACCCCGGGTTCTGTCGTGCCGTGCGCGAACGCGCAGCACGGATGGCCATCCATCTCGACCTGACGTTACCGCCAGGCTCTAGCAGCCTACCCGATGACACGGGCGAGCAGCCCTTACCGCCATCTGCTTGGCCTTGCTCCCGATGAGGCTTGCCATGCGACCTACTGTTACCAGAGGTCCGGTGGTCTCTTACACCGCCGTTTCACCCTTACCCGTCGAGGACGGGCGGTCTGTTCTCTGTTGCGCTATCTCTCAGGTCACCCTGGGCGGACGTTATCCGCCATCGTGCTCTATGGAGCCCGGAAGTTCCTCAGCCGATCCCAATGAAGATCACGGCCGCGGCCATCAAGAGGTCTCAAGCTTGCAATTATACATAAGGTGCGGAAAAGGCGGCATCCCGCCCTGCGGTGAGGCCATGACGTTGCCCGGTTATCCTGTTTTCTCCATAGTTGGGCGATTCGTGAACGACGCGCCGAATATCGGATGGGGCGTGTCGGGCGTGTCGTATGGAGACGAATCAAATCTGTAAGAGCTTGGTATGTGCGAGAAAGAGCAAGAAAACGCTGCCTATCCATTGCAGTATTTACCATGACGAACAAACGAGCCAGCCTGATAAACCGGTATCAAATCTTCTTATAGGAGACTGCTGCCAAAACCCCAGTATATACATCGTTTCATTGCAGAGAAAAGCCCGGGAATAAACATATATTCTCTGGGCGAGTTTCCGGCCGTTCACCCATTGTTCGTCTACAATGAAACATACCCGGTCGGTGATGATGCCGTTCGGAACACATATAGCGGGTTACACCGCTTGAGTTAGAGGAGGTCAACATGGAAATCGTCGTTACCGGACGCCACACGCAGGTCAAGCAAAGGTTCCGTGATGTGGTCGAGACCAAGATGAATCGTGTGACCGCTATCGCCCCAGATGCGCAGCGCGCGCAGATTGTGCTGACCCATGAGGGCAACCCGCGTCAGGCCGATACCGCCAAGCGCGTGGAAATCACCGTTATCGCCGGACGTACCGTGGTGCGTGCGGAGGCTTCCAGCACCGATGAATTCAGCGCGCTGGACATGGCGCTGGATAAGTTGACGCTGCGTCTGCGTCGTACTCGTGACCGTCGCAAGGATCACCGTCGTGGTTACGCAAACCCGGTCCCGGTGGATCTGGGTGTTATCGCCCCGGAGCCCGAGCCGGAGGTGTCGGAGGAAGAGCCGAACAACAGCCCGCAGGCTGCGGTCGCCTCCGATCTTGGCCCTGGCGAATCCGTGGAGGTCCAGGTTGGGGATACACCGATTGTCATCCGTCGCAAGCTGCACATCGCCGAGCCTATGAGCATCGACGAGGCGCTGTACGAGATGGAACTGATCGGACACGATTTCTTCCTGTTCGTGAACAAGGAGACCGGACGCCCGTCCGTCGTCTATCACCGTCACGGTTGGAGCTACGGCGTGTTCGAAATCGACACTCCGGAGAATGTCAAGAAAGCCTGAGGGTAAGGGCTGCTGACATGATCAGCTGATACCGCATGGACCGCTTCCAATATGGAAGCGGTCCATTTTTTCGTAAGAAGGTCGAAAAATTCGATTGCTGACGGTGCGAGGCGCTATTCTGGTACGCGGACACCACCACTTATCAGTCAAGGGAGAACCCAGTGGTCGATATTGTTGACAAAGCCCTGCGAATGGGTGAAGGCCACCAGCTCAAGAAGCTGGAGAACGTGGCCAAGGCCGTGAACGCTCTGGAGGATGAGATCTCCGCCCTCTCTGACGAGGATCTGAAGGCCCAAACCCCGAAGTTCAAGCAGGAAATCGAAAACGGCAAGAGCCTGGACGAGATCATGCCCGAGGCGTTCGCCACCGTGCGCGAGGTCTCCAAGCGCACCCTTGGCCAGCGTCACTTCGACGTGCAGCTCATGGGCGGTGCCGCCCTACACTGGGGCAACATCGCCGAAATGAAGACCGGTGAAGGCAAGACCCTGGTCGCCACCCTGCCCACCTATCTGAACGCCCTCGAAGGCAAGGGCGTGCACGTGGTCACCGTCAACGACTACCTCGCCAGCTACCAGAGCGAGCTGATGGGCCGTATCTACCGTTTCCTCGGCATGAACGTCGGCTGCATCATCACCGAGCAGAAGCCGCCGGAGCGCCGCAAGCAGTACAACGCCGACATCACCTATGGTACCAACAACGAGTTCGGCTTCGACTACCTGCGTGACAACATGGCCTGGGAGAAGGCCGACCTCGTGCAGCGTGGTCACCACTACGCCATCGTCGATGAGGTCGATTCCATCCTCATCGATGAGGCCCGTACCCCGCTTATCATCTCCGGCCCGGCCGAAGGCGACGTGACCCGCTGGTACCGTCAGTTCGCCAAACTGGTGCTGAAGCTCACCCGCGACGAGGACTACGACGTCGACGAGAAGAAGAAGGTCGTCGGCATCCTGGACCCGGGCATCACCAAGGTCGAGGACTTCCTCGGCATCGACAACCTGTACGAGCCGGCCAACACCGCCCTGATCGGCTACCTCAACAACGCCATCAAGGCCAAGGAACTGTTCCTGCGTGACAAGGACTACGTCGTCACCCAAGGCGAGGTGCTCATCGTCGACGAGCACACCGGCCGTATCCTGCCGGGCCGCCGCTACAACGAGGGCCTGCACCAGGCCATCGAAGCCAAGGAAGGCGTGGAGGTCAAGGCCGAGAACCAGACCTTCGCCACCATCACCTTGCAGAACTACTTCCGTATGTACGACAAGCTCGCGGGCATGACCGGCACCGCGGAAACCGAAGCCGCCGAATTCATGAACACCTACAAGCTGGGCGTGCTGCCGATCAAGACCAACAAGCCGATGATCCGCAAGGATCAGGACGATCTCATCTACCGCACCAAGAAGGAGAAGCTGGCCGCCATCGTCAAGGACGTGGCCAAGCGTCACGCCAAGGGCCAGCCGGTGCTGCTCGGCACCGCCTCCGTGGAAAGCTCCGAAGTGGTCTCCGCCCTGCTCGACGTGGCGAAGATCCCACACCAGGTCCTGAACGCCAAGCAGCACGAGAAGGAAGCCGCCGTGGTCGCCGTCGCCGGCCGCAAGGGCGCCGTCACCGTGGCCACCAACATGGCCGGCCGTGGCACCGACATCATGCTCGGCGGCAACGTCGAGTTCCTTGCCGACGCCAAACTGAAGTCCGAGGGCTACTCTCCGGAGGACACCCCGGAGGAGTACGAGAAGCGTTGGCCGGGCACCCTGAACGAGATCAAGGCCCAGGTCAAGGACGAGCATGAGGAGGTCAAGGAGCTGGGCGGCCTGTATGTGCTCGGCACCGAACGCCACGAGTCCCGTCGAATCGACAACCAGTTGCGCGGTCGTTCCGGCCGCCAGGGCGACCCGGGTGAATCCCGCTTCTACCTGTCGCTGGAAGATGACCTGATGCGTCTGTTCAACACCCAGCTGGTGGCCCAGGTCATGGCCAGGGGCATGGAGGAAGGCCAGCCGATCGAGGCCAAGTCCGTCACCAAGGGCGTGCGCACCGCGCAGAAGGCCGTCGAATCCCGTAACTATGAGATTCGCAAGAACGTGTTGAAGTATGACGACGTGATGAACAAGCAGCGCACGGTCATCTACTCCGAGCGTCAGGCCGTGCTCAAGGGCGAAGACATCCACAAGGACATCCTGCGTTTCATTTCCGACACCGTCGAGTCCTACATCAAGGGTGCCAACAAGGGATCCGAGAAACCGAAGGACTGGGATTGGGAGGGCCTGTTCAAGGCGCTCAACACCGTGATTCCCACCAAGGTCGACGAAGACGAGGTCAGGAAGATCGTCGGCGGCCTCAAGGGTGCGAAGGCCGTCGAGGCCGTGCGCGACCTGATCGTCGAGGACGCCAGGCAGCAGTACGGCGAAATGGAGGAGACCATCGGCGAGACCGGCTTGCGCGATCTCGAACGCCGCGTGGTGCTCGCCGTGCTCGACCGCAAGTGGCGCGAGCACCTTTACGAGATGGATTACCTCAAGGACGGCATCGGCCTGCGTGGCATGGGCCAGCGCGACCCGCTGGTCGAATACCAGCGCGAAGGCTACCAGATGTACAACTCCATGATCGAGGCCATCAAGGAGGAGACCGTCCAGCTGCTGTTCCACATCGACATCAAGCAGGTCGCCACCACCGACGATGCCGTTGACGAGGTCGAGGAGACCGCCGAAAGCGCCGACACCATCGCCGTGGCCTCCGGCCCCGACGAGAACGGCGAATCCGTGGTCGAGGCCGCCGAGGGCGAAGTCGAAGAAGAGGACGAGGATGCGGACGCCAAGCAGGCGATTGCCGAATCCGCAGCCGCCTCCGAGGCCGGCGAGTCCACGCTGCCTGTTGCCGGCCCGGCTCCGGTCAGCCACGCCGAAGGCAAGGTCCCGGTTTCCAAGCGTCCGAAGAGCGAAGAGCTCAAGACGCCATGGGCCGACGGCCGCACCTTCCCTGGCACCGGCAAGAACGCCCCGTGCCCGTGCGGTTCCGGCCGCAAGTACAAGATGTGCCACGGCCAGAACGAAGCGTGACGGTGACGATGAATCGGCATTGACCATCCGATGGTTCGACGACCGAACGGATATACGCCGGGGCCGGCGCCCAATGATATGGGTGCCGGCCCCGGCGTTATTCACGATCGGTATGATGGTCCTGCATTATCTGGCGGCGTCCGCCAACAGTATCCCGGCGATTGCATCGGCGAGTCTCGCGTGGCCTTCCGGATTCATGTGCAGTTTATCGAGATCGCTGGGTTCGGCGACCGTCGCGGCGTCGAGGAACAGCCACCCATTACGTTCGGCGGCCTTGCAGTACCAGCGAGACAGTTCGTGCGAACGTTCGACGGCGCTCTGCGCGAAACTGGCATAGGGAACTCCGGGTTTGATGTGGATGGGGGAGACGAGAAGGATTCTCGGCGCCGGCCCGCAACCCGCATAGTCGTAATCGCGAATCGCGCGGGCGACCATTTCGGCGCCTGCCGCGACGATGCGCGATGATGCGTTGAACATCTCTTTGAGGTCATTGGTACCCAGCATCACAATCGCGTAATCGAGCGGACAGTGCGATTGCAATACGATCGGAAGCGCCTCCATACCGGAACGATGCGGCTCCAAAGGGTTGTCGAACACGGAGGTGCGACCGCTCATACCCTCTTCGATGACGTGCCATCCATCCCCCAACAGCGAGGCCAGACGCCCCGGCCATCGCACGTCGAGAGGGTGCCTGGTTCCGGGATCCGCGGGATCGGTGCCGAAGGTGTTGGAGTCGCCGAAACATAATACGTTCTTCATAGATGAATCCTTCTTGAAGACGGGCAGCAACGCACACATCATACATCGATCGGCGCCAAGCGTTTCCGACGTTTGCCGTAGCCCGCCCGGGCGCACACGGTGCGAGGTGCCGGCCGATGGATGTTCGTGATACGGACGGGAACACATGAGGGAGCGCCGAGCCGTTACAATTGGCGGCACAATGACAATGACACGGGCGCCCGGAAGCGTCGAGGAGGGCATCATGGCCGATATCACATGGAAGTCGATTCTCACCAAGCTGGTCGGGGGAGACCATCTCACAGCCGGAGAATCGGAGTGGTTTGTGGACGATCTGATGCAGGGCAACGCGGACCCCGCCGCCGTCGGTGCCGCGCTCGCCATGCAGGAGCAGCTGGGTCTGACCGCCGAGGAGGTTCGCGGTGCCGCCAAAGCCATGGTTCGCCATGCCGTGCCGCTGCACGTGTCCGGTGAGATCACCGACATCGTGGGCACCGGCGGAGACGGATTCGCCACCGTGAACCTGTCCACCATGGGTTCCGTGGCCGCTGCAGCCGCCGGCGTGACAATCGTCAAGCACGGCAACCGCGCGGCGTCTTCGAAGTGCGGTGCCGCCGACGTGCTCGAGGACCTCGGACTGCCGTTGGATCTGAAGCCCGAGGTGGTCGCGGAAGTCGGCGACGAGGTGGGTATTACCTTCGCATTCGCCCGCACCTTCCACCCGGCCATGCGTTTCGTGGGCCCGATCCGCTCCGCGTTGGGCATCCCGTGCGTGTTCAACGTTTTGGGGCCGCTGACCAATCCGGCCAATCCCGCACATGTGGCCGTCGGATGCGCCGACCGGTCGATGAGTCCGATCATGGCCGCCGTGTATGCCAGTCGCGGCCAGTCAGGTCTGGTCTACACCTCGCATGAGGGTATGGATGAGCTCGCTCCCACCGGCCCGGTGAGCGTATGGGAGATTCGTGACGGCAGGGTCGACGAATCCGAGTTCGACCCCACCGTGGATCTGGGTTTGGAAGCCATCACCGTCGGGCAACTCAAAGGTGGGACGCCGGATACGAACGCCAACGCATTCAGGGAATTCCTGGCCGCCAAGGACGTTCCTTCCCGCACCACCGCGCTTCTGAACGCCGCCTCCGCGATCGTGGCCGACGGCCATCTGGTCGGTGCCGGCACTCTGGCGTCGCGCTTCGCCGACGCATACCGGTTGGCCGAGGAGGCCGTCGACTCGGGCAAAGCCGAGGCGCTGTTCAACAAGTGGATCGAAACCGCCCAGTCCAAGCGTTAGACCCGCGCGCCGTCGTCGTAGTATCCGCCCCGGTCCCCTGGGCGGTCTTTGCGGTTGAGGATTTTGGCCACCAATCCGCCCAGACCCAAAATGACGCCCAGCCCGAAGAGAATATTGAGCAGCGCGCCTAAGAGAGGAATCGCGTTCAAACCGGGAACGAATATCATCACCGTTTCGCCTGCGAGACCGATGATGAGCAACGCCATCAGCAGTACCGTAGATGCTTTGACCGGACCAAGATCAGGGTTCGGGGGAGTGAAGCCGCCATCATCATAGGCGTCCATCACATTATCGGTATCCAGCCAGCTGGAGCCGGTGAAATCACGGGGGCCTGACTGCTTGCCTTTTTTGCCGCCACGGCTCGGGCGAGCATCATCGGTGAACGAGCCGATATCCAAGTCATCTACGGAAAGCAGTGCTTCCTTCTCGCGTTTCTTGGCCTGCTTCTCGAACTTTTTGGCCTGCCTGGAGGAAGCCACGTCGTGCAGGTCGGCCTGATGTTCGGCTTCGAATGCGGCCCACGCCGAATCCAGATCGTTCGTGCCATGCGACCCGTCGTCGCCGTCTCCGGGCGTCCGGGGCGAAATGCCGTAATCCTGTCCGTTGCCCGGCGTGGGGGTTGGCCGCTTTCCGTCGGCATTGCTATTCTGGTTCTCAGTCATAACTGTCACTCTAATCAGGCGACCAGCCAATGGCTAGTTCGTCTGCGGGAGGAATGCCAAGTGCTCTACTGGTTCTTCGTCAAAGGTCTCGGCCCTATTGCTCGTCATCGTTTGAGCCCTGCTGTCAGCGGACTGAATAACGTGCCTCGAGAGGGTGGCGCGATTATCGCAGCCAACCATCTGGCGGTGATCGATGATGCTTTGATTCCGATTACCTGCCCGCGCATGGTGCACTTCATGGGCAAAGCCGAATACTTCGAGGGCAAGGGATTGAAGGGCAAGTTCAAGAAGTGGTGGTTCACGTCCGTGGGCGTGTTCCCGGTTGATCGTTCCGGTGGCAGCAAGTCGCTTGGCGCACTCGAGCACGCACGCGAGATTATCGAGGATGGGCACCTGTTCGGTATCCACATTGAAGGCACGCGCAGCCCGGACGGTCGACTGTACAAGGGACACACCGGTGCCGCACGACTTGCGCTCGAGACCGGTTGCCCGATTGTGCCGACCGCCATCATCGGCTCGGACAAGCTGCAGCCGATTGGCACGTCGATTCCCAAGAAGGGCAAGACCAAGGTGCTGTATGGCAAGCCGATTGAGGTTGCCAAAAAGCCGGTCGATGAGATTACACATGATGATTTGCGCTCGCTGACCGATCGTGTTTCCGCCGCAATCCAGAAAATGAGCGGTCAGGAATTCGTGAACGAATACGCCCAGAAGGTCAAGGCCGAGCTCAAGGCCCAGCAGGCCGCCGAAGAGGCCGAATAATGTGTGTTGGCTCCCCTCGCTGAGGGGAGCCAGTCGATTACTCTCACACGATGGTGAGGGTGATGACGGTGGGGTTGCCGTTGGCGTCGCGCAGGCGAATCTTGCCGCCGTTGGAGAGGTCCGTATCGCCGCTTTTCACGGTACGTACCGTGCCGAACAGGCCACCGAGCACCTTGTCGGTTTTCACCTTGAACCCGAGACCCTCAAGCGTCTTGGTCACGGCGCTTTCCTGTTTGCCGACAAGGCCGGACGGTATCGTCGCCATCTCCGGACCCTTGGAAATCACCACGTCCACGCTATCTCCCCACTTCAGCTGGGCTCCGGCTTCCTGAGACGCGGAAATGACTTGACCAGCCTCGACCTTGTCATCGTACTGTTCGGTGACATTGGCCGTGAGCTTCAACTCGCCGAGCGCGGCTTGCATCTCATACTGGGTCTTACCGACGATGTCAGGCATGGTCACCGGCATCGGTCCCTTGCTCAAAGTAATCGTCACCTCATCGTTGTGATTGGCCGTGGTACCGGGATCAGGGGAAATCGTCAACGCCACACCCTGCGGCGTGTCCATCGAATACTCATCCTTCGACTCGTCATGCTTGACATTATCGAAGCCAGCTTTCTTGAGCGCGTTCAACGGATTCTTGCCATTGGCCGAATTCGCGTCGAGAATATCCTTCGGAATGGTGGCCATCCGCACGCCCTTGGACACCACCACCGTAAGCTCCTGATTGGCTCGCTTGCTTATGTGGCTGTTCACAACGGCCTTGGTCTTGTTCACGGAAGAAGAGATGATCTTGCCTTCCGCCACGTCGTCGCTGTATTCCTTGTACGTCTTGTAGGGGATGCCAAGAGCCTTCAACGTGCTTTCATACGTGGCCCAATCCGCGCTGGTCAGCGAGCATTCGGTGCCTGCATTCGCATCGCAGGTCACGTCATCCGGCTTGGGCACACTCCAATAGCTGCCCGGTCCTGCAAACCACCACCAGCCGGCGGTTCCGCCGATTGCAGCCAGTACCAGCACGATCACCAGTACGATGATGAGCGGTTTTTTGCTGCGCTGCTTCTTTGGCCCGGTGCCGTTGGAAGCGACGTCCGGCTCATCGGAAAGGGCAGGCGCTCGGGTGAAGGCATCGCCGGCCTGAGGCAGCACTTGTGTCTCGCTGCCGGACTGTGCCATGATTCGCGTCTTATGAGGAGCCGAAGCATCGGCTGGCGTCGACGAATCAAGTGCCGTGGTGGGGGCGACCGGAGGAGCCGGAGGATTGACGTCTGCGGCGCCACCGGTATCGGCGGTATTGCTTGCGACATCATCGGCCAAAAACGCCGGTACGGACGGCTCGAACGTTGCTGCACCGGCAGGTACGCCGGTCAGCGGGGCCTGCTCGGCGATATTGCCTACCAGCGCTGCAGCGGTGGCATCGGTATGATCACCTCCGATGGGTTCGGCATGCAAACGGTATTGCCACGCCTCCAGCGGCAATTTGGCGGCCAACTGGCTCAATTCCTCAGCTGCTGCCGCGCCATCGGTGGGGCGGGCATCCACCTGGCGCGCGGTCAGATGGGCGATGAACGCCGCCACGGACGGATCAATGCCCTGACAGACCGTGGCCACGGACGGCACGTCCTCATGAACATGCTTGAAGACAAGCGTCACCGGATTATCAGAATCGAACGGCACTTTGCCGGTCAGCATCTCCCATGCCATGATGCCCACGGAATACAGGTCGCCTTGCGCGGTGGCCTGATTGTTCTCGATCATTTCGGGAGCCAGATAAGCGGCGGTGCCCAATAGCATGCCGGTGGAGCTCAATGTGGCTTGGCTGGCGGCCTTGGCCAGACCGAAATCAGTGATCTGCACATGGCCGCGATCATTGATCAAAATGTTCTCGGGCTTGATGTCACGGTGGACCACGCCGGCGCGATGCGCGGAAGCCAGACCATCCAGCGTTTCCGCGACCACGCGCAGTGTCTCACGCACGGAGAATGTACCTTGGGCGTTCATCTCATGCCGCAGATTGACGCCATGCACATATTCCATGACCAGAAAATCAAGTCCATTGAACTCGCCGGTGTCATACACCTGAACGATGTGCGGGTTGGCGATGGACGCGGCCGAATTGGCTTCGCGGCGGAACCGTTCGACGAACTGCTCCCGATGCGGGCCTTTGGCGAGTTGTGTGTGCATGACCTTAATCGCCACGGTGCGCCCCAGACGCTCATCGATGGCCTCATACACGGTGGCCATACCACCCTCGGCGATATTGCGCACGATGCGGTAGCGTCCCTCAATCATCTGTGCGGGCTCGTTCTCACTCATGTTGTATCGTACGGTTCCTTTAATCACGACTAAACATGTTCAGTGTACATGGCCCCGGTTACGCGGCCGGAGCATCAGCGCATAGCTTTCACGGGTTTTCACCGGTGTTCATGGTCTCATGGTCCGGCGGCTCGCATTGTGGACTATCGCAAGGATTCGGGGACGAATCGCGCACAAGCTTCGGTCAGACGGCGTTGCGCTTCGGAATTCAGCTCAAGACCGGCAATCGCCTTACGGGACTCACCCCATAGGGCAGCGATGCGCTCGCGGGATCGATCAAGAGCACCGGTCGACGTGAACAGTTCAATGGTGCGGGCCACCTGGTTGTCATTGCGACAATCTTCTTCGAAGATGGCAATCAGATCGGCCTTATCCGCCGTATCTGCCGCAGACAGAGCATCAGCCAACAGCACTGTGCGTTTGCCTTCTCGGATGTCTCCGCCAACTGGTTTTCCGGTATTGCGGCTTGATCCGACGACATCCAACAGGTCATCCGCCAGTTGGAACGCCAGTCCGAGCGGCCGGCCGACGGCCAACGCGCAATGCCTGGCCTGATCCGGGCTCTCTCCTGCGGCCAGCAGTGCAAGCAGCAGTGGAGCTATGGTGGTGTAACTGGCTGTCTTCCAGCGGAATACGTTCAATGAGGCGTTCGCCAGAGCTTCGGGATTAGACAGTGGGGTCATCTCGACGGCCAAGTCCAGTACCTGGCCGATTTCCACCTCACGCTGCATGGTAAGAAACGCCTCGTTCAGGGCATCGGTGTTGGGAAGACGGCTGGCGGATCGGCGTGTGATTTCAATGCAGGCAGTGGCCAGAATGTCGCCGAGCATCAGGCCCAAGCCACGGCCTATGGCACCGCTGTGTACGGCCTGTTCCAAGGCACGATGTGCGGAAGGCCTGCCCCGGCGCAGATCGGATTCGTCAATGATGTCGTCATGCACCAGTGCGGCCGTCTGAAACACTTCAATGGCGCAGGCCAGGTCGATCATGGCGTCACGCCGATCAGGCGTCACGTCGCCGGCAAGAATATCGAAGGCGTCCAATGCGAGCAGCGCACGCAGTCGTTTGCCTCCTTGGCTGGAGGAGGCGGCTTGGTCCACAACCTGTTCCATCACCGGTTTCAGGGCGTCGGCAACCTCGTCGGTGGCGGGGGCGGCAGTCAGTTCCCGCACCAACTGAATGATGCGTGGCTCGATGATTTCGCGGTTGTTAGCAGTTGTGCACATGCCTAATAACTTATCCACAGGGTTTGAAGAACACAAGAACGTTGGGAATCAAGGGTTTTGAAGCTAGAACCACAATGGTCGTTTCTTCCTGCGTCATACGGCGTTTTCAGCCATAGTGGGCACACATCCCCTCGGCGCATGAGCTATCCGGCTCGGCGCGCACCACAACACCAATAGATTGCACACCATTAGTCAAGGAGGACATGATGAACAACAACACGCCGCACAAGCCGCGTAAGAGCCGACACGCCAAACGGCACGCCGCCGAGCAGACGGAGCCCTTTGGCTTTGACGAGTTGGAGACGAGATCACAGGAATTTCGCAATGATCGCCGACTTCGAGGCGCGCAACAGGCTAATGCCGACTGGGTGGCCGAACCATTGGACGAATGGCTGTCTTGTCTCGATGCCGGGAACACCGACCTAGGCCGAGAGACGATGGCCGCGTTTGCGGTGGGCATGCGCGAGACCTTATCGATTCGTGATGCGCTGATTCTCTCGTTGGTTATTGATGAAAGCCGTTGCCCCAAGTCATGGCTCATGGAATTCGCGGCGCGACCACATCTGGCACGTACGAGAACACGAATGGGCGAGCTGCTGACCTGCGCATTCGAGGATGAAGGCATGATGCCGGATAAGGAGCGTTGCCATGCCGGCATCGGTATGTTGCTCGATATCGCGGAAGCCTCACCGGTGCCGTACTGCATACAGCCATTGGCCGTGATCGCTTACACCTTATGGTGGCTGGGCGATCCACGAGCAATGGTGTTCGCCTTGCGATGCCTGCTGCTCGATGAGGATTGTTCGCTGGCGGCGATGATATTCTCAGCCGCCGATCGAGGCGTGGCGCCGGCATGGTGCTCGGGCTGAGTGAACAGAAACGGCGGATCTCCGAGGTTTTACGCGCGATGCGCGGAAGGAAAGCGTGTGGTGATCGGCAACACGTCGGGCAACGATGTGGGAATAATCGTCCGTGGAGGGTGGTTTACTCACATAGTTGACGATTTGCCCTTGCCAGAAGTGGGCCCATGTGGTATATGCGCTTCACGGCGAGAGATCAGAAGGAGCAGTTTTGGCCACGAAGGAAACGACGGCAACCAAGCAGACAGCCGAGTCCAGCGAGGAGACCGAGAAGAAGGCCAGCTCTACGACCACCGCACGCAAGACTTCCGCCAAGAAGTCCAAGTCCGCAGAGCCCTCGGAAAAGACCACGCGCAAGTCCGCCGCGAAGAAAACCGCGAAGAAGGCCAAGGACGATGAACTCGTCAAAGACGAGGACACTCAGGTCGATGACGGGCTTGATGACGATGCCGAGGTCAACGACGACGATTTGGACGTTGACGATCTCGACGAGGATCTTGACGACGTTGACGAAGACGATGCCGACGACGATGTGGAAGACGACGAGGACGAGGAAGAAGCCAAGTCCACGGCACCCGAGCAGCCCAAGGAAAAAGGTGCCTACGTGGTCTCCGACACGGATGATGAGGAAGAAAACATCATCCCTTCGGGCAATCCGAAGCGTCGTGTGATTGCGGCCGGCGCAACCGCCGACCCGGTCAAGGACTACCTGAAGCAGATCGGCCGCGTGAGCCTGCTGAACGCCGAGCAGGAAGTCGACCTGTCCGAGCGCATCGAGGCCGGCCTGTACGCCCAGCACCTGCTCGACACCGAAAGCGAAGGCATGGAGTTCAAGCGCAAGCGTGAACTCAAGTGGGCCGCCGCCGACGGCAAGAAGGCTAAGGACCATCTGCTGGAAGCCAACCTACGACTTGTGGTCTCGCTCGCCAAGCGCTACACGGGTCGCGGCATGCTCTTCCTTGATTTGATCCAGGAAGGCAACCTTGGTCTGATTCGTGCCGTCGAGAAGTTCGACTGGAAGAAGGGCTTCAAGTTCTCCACCTACGCCACGTGGTGGATTCGTCAGGCCATCACCCGTGCCATGGCCGATCAAGCCCGCACCATTCGCGTGCCTGTGCACATGGTTGAAGTGATCAACAAGCTGTCCCGTGTACAGCGCCAGATGCTGCAGGATCTGGGGCGTGAACCTACGCCGGACGAGCTGGCCCGCGAGCTGGACATGCCGGTTGAGAAGGTGCAGGAAGTGCAGAAGTACGGGCGCGAGCCGATTTCCCTGCACACCCCGCTTGGCGAGGATGGCGATTCCGAGTTCGGTGACCTCATTGAGGATACCGACGCCATCGCTCCGTCCGACGCCGTGGCCTTCTCCCTGCTGCAGGAACAGTTCAAGCAGGTGCTGGAAACCCTGTCTCCGCGTGAGGCCGGCGTCATCAAGATGCGCTATGGCCTGGAAGACGGCCAGCCGAAGACGCTGGACGACATCGGCCGTGTGTATGGCGTGACCCGTGAACGAATCCGTCAGATCGAGTCCAAGACCATGTCCAAGCTGCGCCACCCGTCCCGTTCGCAGACCCTGCGCGACTTCCTGGATCAATGACGGTCGGCCCGCTTAGTAGGCCGACCGCGCGAGGAGTTTGACAGCCCAGTGGGCTGTCAGACGACGGAGCCATCCGTTGAAGGCTCCCCTGAAGAGGGGAGCCAAATTATTAGAAAATAGGACTGTATGCCCAAAGAAGAATACGGCGCCAAGGACCTAGCTGTTCTTGAGGGCTTGGATGCGGTACGCAAGCGTCCGGGCATGTACATCGGCACCACCGACTCGCAGGGGCTTATGCACTGCTTGTGGGAGATCATCGACAACTCCGTGGATGAGGCCTTGGCCGGCTTCTGCAACGATATCGTAGTCACCTTGCACACCGACGGTTCCGTGGAAGTTGCGGACAATGGCCGAGGCATTCCGGTGGATAAGGAACCGAAAACCGGCCTGTCCGGCGTGGAGGTCGTACTGACCAAACTGCACGCCGGTGCCAAGTTCGGCAATTCGTCTTATAACGCCGTCGGTGGCCTGCACGGCGTGGGCTCCTCCGTGGTCAATGCCCTGAGCTCCCGACTGGACGTCGAAGTGGATCGTGACGGCAAGACGCACCACATGACCTTCCACCAAGGTCACCCTGGCGTATACACGGATGCCGACCCGGCCAATCCGTCTCCCGATTCCCCGTTCAAGCGCACTCGCAAGAACCGACCCACCGAGCTGGAAATCATCGGCAAGGTATCTCCCAAAACCACTGGTACCCGTATTCGCTACTGGTATGATCCGGAGATCTTCAACAAAACCGCCGAGTTCTCATACGAACAGCTCATCGACCGCGTGCGTCAGACCAGCTTCCTGGTGCCCGGCCTCAAAATCACCATCATCGACGAAAACGTACCCGAAACGGCGGCGACTGACACCGTCGAGGCCGCTGATACCGCCACAGTCGAACCCGTGCAAGAGCAGGTGCCGGCTTTGGACGTCTCGTCCAACGATGCCGAACTCTTCGACGACTCCACCGAAGCCCAAGTCGACAGTACCGGGAACCTGACCGAGGAGAATTTCTCACTGACGGCCAGCGACCAGGTCGTCGACGGCGCGTTCGGCGAACAGCCCGCGCACCCGCGCGTCGTGGAATTCCTGCACACCGGCGGCGTCAAGGACTTCGTCGACTTCCTGTCCAAAGGCGAGCCGATCTCCGACATCTGGCGCATCCAAGGCGAGGGCACCTATAAGGAGGAGACCCAGGCCGTGGGTGGGGGTGGCGAACTGCACGCCCAGGAAATCGAACGCACCTGCGGCTTGGACATCGCCCTGCGATGGGTCAACGGCTATGACACCACAATCATGAGCTTCGTGAACATCGTGGAGACGCCCGGCGGCGGTACTCACGTGGACGGTTTCATGAACGCCATCACCAAGCAGATTCGCAAGGCGGTGGAAGACAACGCCCGCAAGCTCAAGGTGAACATGAAGGACTCCGCCATGAAGGTGGAGCGCGACGATATCCAAGCCGGACTCGTGGCCGTGGTCACCGCACGCGTGGCCGAACCGCAGTTCCAAGGCCAGACCAAGGATGTACTCGGCACCGCGCAGGTCAAGCCGATCGTCACCCGGCTCACCGACAAGCAATTCGGTGAGATGATCACCGGCTCCAAGCGCGGGTACAAGGAACAATCCGGCCGCGTGCTGGAGAAAATCGTCGGCGAAATGCACGCACGCATCCAGTCGCGCAAGGCCAAGGAGGTCACGCGCCGCAAGAACGCGCTCGAATCCGCCTCGATGCCGGCCAAACTCTCCGACTGCCAGCCGGGCAATGACGACGTGGCCGAACTGTTCATCGTCGAGGGTGATTCCGCACTCGGTACCGCCAAGGCCGCACGCAACGCCGGTTTCCAGGCACTGCTGCCGATTCGAGGCAAGATCCTGAACGTGCAGAAGGCGTCGATCACGCAGATGCTCTCCAACAAGGAGTGCGCAGCCATCATCCAGGTGGTGGGTGCCGGCTCCGGCCAGAGCTTTGACATCGAACAGTCGCGCTACCACAAGATCATCATGATGACCGATGCCGATGTGGATGGTGCTCATATCCGTATCCTGTTGCTGACGCTGTTCTACCGATACATGCGTCCGCTCATCGAACACGGCTACGTGTATGCCGCAGTGCCGCCGCTGCACCGCATCGCGTTGACCGGCTCGCACAAGGGCGAATACATCTACACGTATTCCGATGACGAGCTGGCCGGCAAACTGGCCGACCTCGACAAGAAGCACATCGGATACAACGACGACATCCAGCGATACAAGGGTCTGGGCGAGATGGACGCCGACCAGCTGGCGGACACCACCATGGACCCGCGCACGCGCATGCTGCGCCGCATCCGTATGGAGGACGCCGCCCAGGCATCCGAGATTTTCAGCCTGCTGATGGGCGACGATGTGCCGCCGCGCAAGCAGTTCATTGTCGACAACGCCGACGATTTCGATCGCTCCAAGATCGATACCTGATCGAAGACGTCGCTGATAATGACATCGTGCTTACCGAGAATTTTCGTAATTGACGTTTGAGGTGAGCACGTTGTCATATGTTTTATGCGTGTTGCCCATGAGTTATTCGATAGACTGATGACATCGTTATCACAACCGGTGCCGCACTGTGAATGGGAGATGGAACATGGCCAGTCTGTTGCTTGCCGTCATCTATGTGGCGTTTGTCAGTCTGGGGTTGCCGGATTCGCTACTCGGGTCCGCATGGCCCACCATGAGCCAGAATCTGAACGTGCCGGTGGCGTGGGCTGGCGGCATCTCCGCAGTGATTTCCATGTTCACGATTGTTTCGGCGCTGCTTTCGGACCGAATGACATTGAAATTCGGGGCCGGTAAGGTCACCGCCGTTTCGGTGGCGTTGACTGCGGCGGCCTTGACCGGTTTCTCCATTGCCCCGAATTACTGGGTGCTGTTGGCCATCGCCATACCGTACGGCCTTGGCGCGGGCGGCGTGGATGCGGCGCTCAATAACTACGTAGCCATTCACTACGAAAGCCGGCATATGAGCTGGCTGCACTGCATGTGGGGCGTCGGCGCATCGGTCGGCCCCTATATCATGGGCTATGCGCTCTCTCAAGGCCAAGGCTGGCCGTGGGGCTATCGGTACATCGCGATTCTGCAGGTGATGCTGACCGTCATTCTGGTGCTGAGCCTGCCGCTGTGGAAGAAGCGTGGCGCAACTGCGGCCGGCGAATCGACCGACGGTGCCGCATCATCTGATGGCAATGCCGAGGGATCTGGTAATGCTGAAGGGGTGTCTGTTGCTGAACGCAAACCGCTCGGTGTGGCCGGCGTGCTCGCCGTTCGCGGTGCCAAGGAAATCCTTGTGATGTTCTTCTGCTACTGCGCCATCGAATCCACGGCGGGCCTGTGGGCCTCCAGCTATATGGTGATGCACGGTGGCATCGACAAGATCACCGCCGCCAGCTGGGCCAGTCTATTCTACGTAGGCATCACTGTGGGTCGTGCGCTTTCCGGCTTCCTGACCATGCGATTCAAGGACCCGGTCATGATTCGCCTCGGCCAAGTGCTGGTGCTCGCCGGCATACTCACCATGTTCGTGCCATTGCCTCACCACCTTGGCGTGGTCGTTGGGCTGGTGGTCATCGGCTTCGGGTGCGCGCCGATTTATCCGTGCGTCATCCACTCGACGCCGGCCTACTTCGGCGAAGACAAATCGCAGGCCATCGTCGGCGTGCAGATGGCCTGCGCCTATGTGGGCTCACTGCTCATGCCGCCACTGTTCGGCATCATCGCGCAATATGTGACAATCAGTCTCTACCCGTGGTATTTGCTGGTGCTCTTGGTGCTGATGGTGGCCATGCACGAGCGTCTTCGCACGTTGCGCGGCTGATCATATGCGGCGCAATTGGGCCTGCCGCCTACTATGCTTGGAGCCCATGGTGATGAGTGAAGAAGAACATGAACAGATGCCCGAGCCCGTACGGGAACGATTGGAAGCGCTGAAGGATGCGCCGGGTTCGGTAATCGTGGTCGGCTCGATGAACGCCGATTACACCGTGACCACTAAACGACTGCCCAAGCCAGGTGAAACCGTCAATGGTGGTGCCATGAAAGTGCTGCCGGGCGGCAAGGGCACGAATCAGGCGTCTGCCGCCGCTCGTCTCGGTGTCAATGTCCAGTTGCTGGGCGCGGTGGGCGAGGACTCCAACGCGGACTTCCTATTAGGCAAGCTGGATGAGGCCGGCGTCGACACCGCCGATATCCTGCACGTTGAAGGCCCCAGCGGCACCACGGTAATCACCGTGAGCGCTGAGGGCGAGAACACCATCGTCTATTCGCCGGGTTCCAATGCCAAGGCAAGTGCCGGCTATGTGCAATCACATCGCACGACCATCGCCGAATGCGCGGTATTGGGACTGTGTTTGGAGAGCCCGATTTCCACCGTTATCGCCGCCGCGCAGACCGCGCATGACGCTGGCGTGACCGTGCTGCTCAACGACTCGCCATTTATGGACGAGCTGCCTCACGAACTGGTGGAAGCCACGGATATTCTGCTGGTCAACCAGCATGAAGTGGCTCAACTGCTGGGTCTACCGGACGGCGATGTGGAATCACTCGACTGGTATGAGGTCGCCGGACGATTCACCGATTACGGATTCGACCGGGCGATAGTGACGCTTGGTGCGTCGGGGTCGGTGGTGATCGAGAACGGACGTTGGCATCGCGTATCCGCCGCGAAAGTCAATGCGGTGGACACCACCGGTTGCGGCGACTCGTTCATGGGGACCGTGTTGGCTGGCTTGGCCGCTGGTCATACGCTGCTGCAATCCGCGCAAATCGGCTCCTATGTCTCCGCCTATGCGGCCACCAAGCTTGGTGCCCAAAACGCCTACGGCACTGCCGAAGAAGTCATCGCCTACTTCAGCTGACCTATAATCGTACATATGTACGAAAGCCTGAGCCTGTTTTCCGAACCCACCAAGGTGTGGTTCGAGCATGCCTTCGGTCAGCCGACCGAGGCACAGGCTCAAGCATGGCCGGCAATCCATTCCGGCTGCAATGTCTTGGTCATCGCCCCTACCGGCTCCGGCAAAACATTGGCCGCGTTTCTCTCAGCCATCGACCGATTGATGACCGTGCCACGTACGCGGCGTGCCGGTGTGCGTGTGCTGTATATCTCGCCGTTAAAGGCGCTCGCGGTCGATGTGGCCAAGAACCTAGAACAGCCTTTGGAGGGCATTGCCGCACAATGCGAGGCGCAAGGGCTGCCCGTGCCGAAGATCGCGGTCGCCACTCGTTCAGGCGACACCACCGCACAGGAGCGGCGGCGCATAGCCTCCCATCCACCGGATATCCTCGTTACCACGCCAGAATCGTTGTACTTGTTGCTCACTTCGAAAGCAGGGCGGATTCTCGGCACTGTCGATACGGTGATCGTCGATGAGATTCATGCAGTAGCGGGCACCAAGCGCGGCGCACATTTGGCGGTAAGCCTTGAACGGCTGGAGAACCTTGTCGCAGCATCGCGCAAGCGAGATGCGATCGCAGCAGATGCTGATGAGGGCGGTGATGCCGCCGTTGATGCTGGCCGCGGCGATCGTCATATGCAGCGCATTGGTCTATCCGCTACGGTGAATCCGCCTGAAAAGGCGGCGCGATTCCTGGGCGGCGGGCAACCGGTTACCATCGTGAATCCCGGTGGGCGGCCTGCAATGGATTTGCGCATGATTGAGCCGTTGGAAAACATGCGTGATTTGCATTCCGTGAATGCCAAGCAGCGTGTCGGTGGCGTGGATGCTGAACGGTCCGCTCCGCATATCAGCGGTGTCACGCCGGCCATGCAGCGACTTGCCGAACGCAGGGGCATTGTGCCGGTGGATGATAGAGATGTTTCTTCCACTTCTGGGGACGATTCTGATGCGAGTGATGCGTTCGATTCCTCCGCGTTGGTTGGAGCGGCGGGCGACCGTACCTCCGGTTCCATTGGGCCCGTGGTGGAACGCAGCATTTTGGATGAGATTCTCGCGCACCGCACTACATTGGTGTTCGTCAATTCGCGTGGTGTGGCCGAAAAGCTCACCGCGCGCCTCAATGATCTCTATGCGCAGACCCGGCATGGCACCAATCCCGACACTGTGCGTGATTTGGGCTCTCCGGAAGGCCGCGAAGGGTTCTCCACACATTACGATGCTGTGGTCGGCTCCACCACCATGCTTGTCGGCTCACATGAGGGCGATGATGTCATCGCCATGGCTCATCATGGGTCGGTCTCCAAAGATCGCCGCAAAATGATTGAGGAACGGCTTAAGCGTGGTGAATTGCGCTGCGTGGTGGCCACCTCCAGTTTGGAGCTTGGCATTGATATGGGTTCGGTCGACTTGGTGATTCAAGTCGATACGCCATTGTCGGTCTCCTCCGGATTGCAGCGTGTAGGCCGTGCCGATCATCAGGTCGGTGGCGTCTCTCACGCATTGTTCTACCCGCTCACCCGTCAGCAGATTGTCACTGGGGCCGCAAGTCTGGAAGCCATGATTGCCGGCGATATAGAACCATTGGCCGTGCCGCGCAATCCGCTCGATATTCTTGCCCAGCAGACCGTGGCCGCTGCCGCGATGCACGATTTGAACGCTGATGACTGGTATGCCACGGTGCGCCGTGCTGCGCCGTTTGCCGAACTGCCACGTGACATGTTCGATGCGGCAATCGGCATGATGTCCGGCGAATACAACAGCGAGGAATTCTCGGCCTTCCGGCCGCGACTGGTATGGAATCAGGATAATGGCCTGATTTCCGCCCGTCCCGGTTCGCAGAAAGTGGCCGTTACCTCTGGCGGTACGATTCCCGATCGAGGGCTGTACACCGTGGTCCTGCCTGAGGCGGACGCCGGCAAAGGCCAGCGTCGCGTCGGCGAGTTGGATGAGGAGATGGTCTACGAATCGCGCGTGGGCGATGTCATTACGCTCGGCACCTCCACATGGCAGATTCAGGAGATCACCCGTGATCGTGTGGTCGTGACTCCGGCTCCGGGCCGCACCGCCCGTCTGCCGTTCTGGCACGGTGAAGGCGCTGGCCGTGACTACGGTTTCAGCCGTACCATAGCCCGCTTCACCCGAGAAATCGCCGCCGGATTAGACGTGAAGCGGACTGAGGGGAGGTCTGCCGCAGAAGATCCAGCTGTCCCAACCTTCATCCCAACAATCCTCACTCGCCTACACCGAGATGGCCTAGACCCCAATGCCATCACCAACCTGGCCCGCCTGTTCTCCGAGCAACAAGCCATCACCGGCACAGTTCCCAGCGACCAAACCCTCATCGTGGAACGGACCCGCGATGAAGACGGCGGATGGCGCATCGTGCTGTTAAGTCCCTTTGGCCGCCGCGTTCACGAACCGTGGTCCATGGCCATCAGCCGCAGACTGCGCCAACGCTACGGTTTCGATGGGCAGGTATATGCCGCCGATGACGGTATCGTCATTCAGCTACCGGACGGTGACGGACATATTCCTGTTCAAGACCTGTTCCTTTTCGACCCAGAAGACCTCAAAGCAGATGTAGAACGTCAAGTGGGCGAGTCCGTGCTATTCGCCGCACGATTCCGCGAATGCGCCACCCGATCACTGTTCATGCCGCGATCCGACCCGGGCCGTCGCGTGCCCCTATGGCAGCAGCGACTGCGCGCCGCACAGCTCCTGCAATCCGCACGCATGGCCAAGAACTTCCCGCTGCTGCTGGAAACCGCGCGCGAATGTTTGCAAGACGTATACGACATGCCTGCCCTGAACGAGGTGATGACCGGATTGCAAGCCGGCACCATTACCGTGAAGGACGTGGAGACCGAGCCGCCATCGCCTTTTGCCGAGAACATTCTCTTTGGCTTCGTCGGCGTGGTGATGTACCAGTATGACCAACCTCAGGCCGAGCGCAGCGCGCAACTGTTGTCTCTCGATCCGCACGTGCTCGAACGCTTGCTCGGCACCACCGACATGGCACAAGTGCTCAACCCGGACGTGATTCGCGAAGTCGAACAGGAACTGGGGGAGCACACTTTCTGGAATGAACTTGCCGACGATGATGTGACTGGTCGCGTGACCCGTTACGCCAAAACCCATGGTCCTTTCACCGCCGATCAGCTCATGGCCGATCTGCACCTCGATGCTACGGATGCCGTGCATACTTTGGATGTACTGGCTGCCAAAGGCGAGTTGCTGCAAGGCCACTTTGTAGATGATGACAAGCAAGGCCAACAGTGGCTCCATAAGGACGTATTCCGCCGCATTCGGTCTCGCTCATTGGCCAAGGCGCGTAAAGCAGTCAAGCCAGTAGAACCAGAGGTGTTCCAGATGTTTCTTATCGACCGACAAGGTATCGGGCCGGTCGGCGGCGAACGATATGAAGGTGCCGACGGGCTCATGCGCGTTATCGAGCAGCTGGAGGGCATAGCACTGCCCACTGCACTCTGGGAGTCGGCGGTATTCCCCGCACGAGTACGAGACTACCAACCTGCATTGCTGGATGAGTTGCTGACCAGCGGCGATGTGGTCTGGGTCGGCTCAAAAACCGGGGGAACCAGTGCGATGGACCCCGGTGAGGTTGCTTTCTATCCGGCGGATTCAATATTGCTCAGCGGTGTGGAACATGGTACGACATCGAACGCTTCAGACGCCACCATGCCGGAAGCGATTCTGGCCGCATTGGACTCAGGGGGAGCGTTCCATGCCCGTCAACTGGTGGATGCCGCCAAACGTGTGTGGAATGAGGCCGCGGAGCCGGACATCAATCCAAACACCGGTGAAATCATTCCGCAAGAGTGGAGCGAACAGCAGTTCAAGGATGCCTTGTGGAGCTTGGTCTGGCAAGGTAAGGTCACCAATTCCAGCTTCGCGCCGGTACGTGCATTACCGCAGGCGCAGCAAGCCCGCGTAAATCCACTACATCACGTCGTCGTGGGCGTGTCGCTCCGATTCACCGAGCCACTACGGATATGACGTTAGGAGGTTTGTGGTCTGCCGTAATCGGGCAAGCTGAAGGCGAAGACACTGACCAGACCGAACGGGCACTCGCACTGGTCGAGACGTTGCTGGACAGGTATGGCGTCATCGCGCAGCCGGTGATCGACAAGGAAAATATCCCGGGTGGCTACTCAGCGTTGTATCCGATATTGCAGCGCATGGAGGAGCATGGTCGACTGGTACGAGGCATGTTCGTCCGTGGTTTCGGCGCGGCCCAATTTGCCGAGCGCGACACCGTGGATGCGTTGCGTCATCCGTCAGAGCATCGCGGCCAGTCCGTGGTGGCATTGAGTGTGCTCGACCCCGCAAATCTCAGTGGCTCCGCCATCGCGTGGCCGGACGCGCCTGCCGGTGCGGGTAAACCGGCACGCCGTATCGGAGCCACGGTCGTGCTCAATGCGCAAGGTGCGCTACTATACGCGGCTGCCAAAGCCAAGCACTTGACGGCGTTCGATCAATCGGTCGGCCATGAACCCGCCGCCAATGATTCCGACGAACAAATGCGCAAGGCCGCCACAGAACTGGCCTACGCTCTCAAACGCAATGGCACCGGTTCCGTGACATTCAGCGACATCAATGGCGAACCCCTCAACGCCCGTCACCCCTTCGCCCGCATCCTCCACCAGTCCGGCTTCACCCCAGTTCCCCAAGGCATGCGGCTGTACTGATTGCTGCTCACCGAATGCGGTAGTTGGAGCCGCGTTGGGTCATGATGAGGCCGGCGTGGGTGAGCTTCTTATCCAGTGTGTAGAGGGCGTTCCTGAGGAGCCCTTGTTGCTCGAAGAATGGGCCACCGACGAGCTTGACCAATTCGCTGGTGTTGACAAACTGGCCATCAGCCTTGACCAGTGCTTCAAGCAAACTGTATTCCAGACGGGACAGTGAAATTGCGGTGTGTGTGGATGCGTAGTAGGCTTTGCGATTCGTGGTATCCAACGTGAGATTGCCACGAATGATCATGGTGGGGGAGTCGGTGGCAAGCGAGCCGACGTATGAGAGCAGTTCGCCATCGGAGAATGGTTTGCTCAGTACGGCATCCGGGTGTCGTACATTAGCTCGTGCGCTAGCGGCAGCATTGTCCGTGCACTGTTCGGCTTCGGCATCTGAGTTGTTTGCGTGTGAATCCGCGCTGAAGGAGCTGTAGGGCGTCTCTTCGATCGGGGCGTACTCGTCAGGCAGCGCTCGCCAGCGGCTGCCTTCGCCGATGGTTTTGCTGAGTGGCGTCGAAGTCAGCAGCAGAATCTTGACGGAGGCACGGGCATTGTGAAGGGATTCGATGAGTTGCTCGGTGGAGATGCCGAGCAGGGATTCATCGAGAATCACTGCGTCAAATAGCTCCTTGGTGACCGCGGCGAGCGCGATACTGCCGGTGCTTGCCAAGGACACCTCATGACGACAGGCAAGCAGCGCACCACGAATGGCGCGGGCCAACGGTTCATTGGATACGGCAACCAGTAGTCTCATCGCCACCTCCTTGATGCTTAGTGTAGGTCGGGTTTAGGGTCTCTTCTCTATGTGTTTGGCTCACTATCGTTCGCTCCTCGCCTACAAACACCCCACTGGGGGTGTTTGCTTTACGGCTCGGCCCATCAGAGGGAGCTTAATTGAGGTTACGCAATGAAGGCGATGGGGGAGGCGAGGTCCACTCCGGAACCGTCTCGGCGCATATCGGGCTTGGGAAGCTCGACCGGGGAGCCTGCGGATGTGGAAGCGTGCAACGGGTAGAGGCCCACCCAGGCAAGAATCAGCGTGTTCTGGCCCTTCAGGAAGCGCTGGGAACGCACGCCGCCGGTAGCACGACCCTTGGTGGGGTACATTTCCAGCGGAGTGACCTTCGCCGCGCCGTTTTCGGTGCCGGGCAGTGCATTGGAATCGCCGGCCACGGTGAGCACCACTGCACCGGATCCGGAAGTCAAGCCGTTCTCGCCCTCTTCATAGGTCCATGCCACCTTGCCGGCGGGAACCACGTTGAAGGCCGCCACACGGGCACCCTCGGCCAGCTTGATGCCGGCCATACCGCCCGCGGTACGACCCTGCGGGCGCACGTTCTTCGCCTCAAAGGTCAGTAGCGAGGAATCGGAGGAGATGAACACCAGACGGTCGTCATCCTCGGCCACGGCGGCGAATACCACTTCATCGCCATCTTTCAGATCAATGACGGGCCAGGAATCCATGGTGGTGGGTGCCTCACGATTCCAACGCTTGATGACACCGTTACGGGTACCGATAGCCAGCGACGGCAACGGCTTGGCCTCGGCGGCCCCGCCATCCTCGCTCTCATCCTTGGCACTGGCCTTGCCGGACGTCGGCTGCTCCATGGCAATCGCCGTAATCACACGCTCACCACGAATCGGATCGGTGGATTCGGTCATGCCGATCAGTTCGTCGGCCTGAACTCCTCCCTTCAGCGACAATGTGGCGGCAGCGGGCAAGGCAGGCAAATCAACCACATGCGCGAGCACTAGGCGGCCGGCCGACGTGACCAGCCCGTACGTGGCGCGCGTGGAAGTCTCGAAGATTGTGGTGATCTGATCGTCTCGCAGACGTTCATCGGATGCGGACCGTGCATTGAACACGTCCATCGCGCTTGGCGTGGTACGGGCAATCAAACCGGTAGCGCTCATCATCACCACGCACGGCTCGTCCTCGATCTTCAAGGCTCCGGTCAGCGCGGACTGTTCGCCGGTCTTCTTGGCTGCGGCTGCGGCTGCGGCCACATCGGCTTCGGCGGAGGAAATCGTGGTGGCGGCCTTCACCGCTTCGAGCGCGGACTTGGACACGCCCGAAGCCCCGGCACCCTGCGCCACGACCGGCGTCAACGTGCCATCCGGGTCGGCATCCAGCAGCACGGTACGGCGCGGCGAGCCCCACTTGGCGACCGCTTCGTCCATCTCGTCGGTGACCACCTGGTCGAGCGTCTCGGCGGAGGCCAGAATGCGGGTGAGCTCCTCGATACGCTTCTTCAGATCATCGCGTTCGGCCTCAAGCTCGATACGGTTCATCTTGGTCAGTCGGCGCAGACGCAGGTCGAGGATGTACTGAGCCTGGACCTCGTCCAAATCGAAAACGACCATCAAACGGCTCTTCGCGGCATCCGCATCATCCGAGGTGCGGATTACCTGAATCACCTCGTCGATGTCCAGCATGGCCAGCAGCAGGCCCTCGACCAGGTGCAGGCGTTCCAGCGCCTTCTTCTTGCGATATTCGCTGCGGCGGCGGATCACCGTACGGCGGTGGTCAACCCACACCTGAAGCATCTCCTTCAGGCCCATCGTGTGCGGGCGGCCCTCCACCAGCGCCACGTTGTTCATGGCGAAGTTGTCTTGCAACGGCGTGTGCTTGAACAGCTGCACCAGCACCGCATGCGGGTCGAAACCGGTCTTGATTTCGATGACGATACGCGTGCCGTTATGACGATCGGTCAGATCGAACGCGCCGGAAATCCCCTCCAGCTTGCGGTTCTTCACGCCGTCGGAAATACGTTCGATTACCTTCTCTGGGCCCACCATGTACGGCAGCTCGGTGACCACGATGGCCTGCTTGCGGGCCGTGACATGTTCGATATGCGTGGCGGCGCGCGTGGTGAGCGTACCACGGCCGTTGGCATAGGCCTCACGGATGCCGTCGCGGCCGATGATCGTGCCGCCGGTGGGCCAGTCGGGGCCGGGCACGTAACGCATCAGTTGTTCCAGGGTGGCGTCCGAATGCGCCATGAGGAACTTGGCGGCGTTTACCACCTCGCCCAGATTGTGGGTGGCCAGGTTCGTGGCCATGCCCACGGCGATGCCCGAGCCGCCGTTGACCAGCAGATTTGGGATGGCGGCCGGCAGCACGGTCGGTTCCTTGAGCTTGTTGTCATAGTTCGGCGTGAAGTCGACGGTGTCCTCATCGATATCCGCGTTCATGCCGAGGGCCGCCGGGCCAAGCCTGGCCTCGGTGTAACGGGAGGCCGCAGGGCCGTCATCCAGCGAGCCGAAGTTGCCGTGGCCGTCTACCAGCGGCAGACGCATCGCGAACGGCTGTGCCAAACGCACCATGGCCTCGTAGATCGCGGAATCACCGTGCGGGTGGAGCTTGCCCATCACCTCGCCCACCACGCGGGCGGACTTCATATACGGGCGGTCGGGAGTCAGGTTCATCTCGCCCATCTGGTAGACGATGCGGCGCTGCACCGGCTTCAAGCCATCGCGCGCATCGGGCAGTGCGCGTGCGTAAATCACCGAATACGCATACTCGAGGAAGGACTTGCTCATCTCCTCGTTCAGCGGCGTCTCGACGATATGCTCCTTGACCGTGCGCGGATCGTAGGTTTGCGCGGACGGTTTGCGGTGTGATGCCATGAAACTCCCTTTCGAACGCCCCCATATTAGCGGGAGGGCGCGAAACAGTGCGCAGAGAACGGTTCTCGATAACAACTGTGCGCTGGTTTCGATGCGCCAATCGCACATGTCTGCCGATAAAACGGCGTGATTCCAGTGTTTCAGTCGATGTGCGTTTGTTTGATTATGTGCGTTGGAGCGCACAGTTGTTATTGAGAACCGTTCTCTGCGCACTGAGCCAAGGGGAGGGGTGCTACTTGAATGGGCAACTATGAGTGTTGAGACGCCGGATATGGACGAGTTGCTGCGGCTGGTGCCCACTGTGGGCTATGGGGATGACGTCCCGGCCGATCGGCGTGGGGGAGCGCTGCACCTGTCCGCCGTGCTGCCCGCCTTATCCGCCGCCATCGGACATCCGACTCCCACCAAGGTCCACGCCGATCCCAAGGCCTGCCAGCGCGCGTTGGGACTGCCCGACGCCGAATCGGCCATCGTGGTGCTCGTGGACGGCCTCGGCTTCTGGAACCTCGCCATGCGCCTCGGCCACGCGCCCTATCTGCGTTCGCTGATGAACGAAAGCGCCAATCAGCGGCCCGTCGCCACCTGCGCTCCAAGCACCACTGTGGCGGCCATGGCCGCATTCGGTACCGGAACCTGCCCGGGACTGACCGCAATGGCGGGCTATACGCAGCTCGAACCCGCCAGCCATAAGCTCATCCAACTCATCCAGTTCAAAGACGCGCTGGCAACCAGACCAGCCAATCCGCACATTCCTGTGCCGCCCATGGTCGATCCGTTCGACCTGCAGCGCGAGGAGACGGTGTTCGAGAAACTTGCGGCTCAAGAGGTGCGCGTCACGAGCTCGGGGTTGCCCAAGTTCTCCAGATCACCATTGACCGAAGCCGCATTGCGAGGCACCGACTATCAAGGCAACGTCACCCCACGTGATCGTGTGCTGGCCGCCTCACGCGCCTCACGCACCCCCGGCCTGACCTACCTGTACATCCGTGACGCCGACAAAGTCGGCCACAATTACGGGTGGGATTCCGAACACTGGGTGGCCGCATTCGAACATATCGACGCCCAGCTCGCGCTCCTGAAACGCAGCGCACCCAAAGGCACGCTGATCGTCATCGTGGCCGACCACGGCATGGTGCAAACCGACATGGACCAGCGGATTGACATCGCCGTTGAACCGCAGCTCACCCGAGGCGTGTCACTGGTCGGGGGAGAGCCGCGCTCGCTGATGCTGTATGCCGAGCCGGATGAACGACCTGAGGATATAGCTTGCCGGTGGCGCGATTACCTGCAAGACCGAGCCTTGGTGCGGACCAGGGATGAGGCCATCGCGGACGGATTGTTTGGACCGGTCTGCGAGCGAGTCCGGCCGATGCTCGGCGATGTGGTCGTGCAGGCAACGGGAGCCGTGACCCTCGTCGATTCGCGTACGCAAGGAGACAAAGCCACTCACCTGCCGAGCGTGCATGGCTCCCAAACGGCATTGGAAATGGATATTCCCTGCCTGATCGATATGGCCTGATTCGGAAATTCAGTCTCCGAACAGAATCTCGTCCCAGCTTGGTACGGCCGAACGTCCTGATTTACGCTTGGCCGGTTTGGCTGGTGCCTCGTGTTTGGTGGCGGCGGATTCGGCCGCCCGCTCCTGCTCGGTGGCTACCAGCTGTGCATCGGGGCCACGCCGTATGGTCTTGTCCGAAATATTGTCAGAACCCTGCTCTGGTGCCGTGGCAGGCGATTGCTGCAATCCTGCGGCAGATGACGAAACAGAGCTGGCGGTCTGCGAAGAGACCGGACTGGGGGCCGTAGCGTCATGAGCCTGGTTCGTGGCCGGTGAGATGGACGTGGATAGGTCCACCGGGGGCATGGAACCTGTGGAAGTGACGGAGGGCCGGATTGCGGCAGGCCGTGCGGCCGGAATCGAAGGCGTAGGTGCAGCCCAAGCAGACACGGCGCGCTCGATACGCGCGGAACGTACGGAGTCGCCGGGCAGTTCAGGAATCGTCGGCTTGAGTTTGGAATCCGTGGCTGATTCCGGATTCTGTTCGCCGAGCAGTTTTCGAGCGGCATTGTTCAGGCTCATTACGGAATTGTCGTGCATATTCCACGTCCATTCGGCATGAATCTCACGGCCCGCGGAAGTGAATATCGCCACGATGCGCCAAGGCTCAAGTCCGCGTCGGGTGGATTTCCAGGTCACTGATTCCATGCCGATTCCCGCAGAGGCCAGCGTGCGTTCCACCAGTTCGCTGATGGTGCGCACCCTGCTGTCTTTGGGTGCCGCCACGGCAAGGAACTGTTCGATGGCATACTGTTTTTCGGTTTCCACAGCCATGGAGAAACGACGTACCAGCGTTTCGCTCAGATGATATTTCTCCGCGACACGGGCCGGATCGGCACCGGCGCGAATCAGCGACTGTATCTGGGAAATCGGCAAAGTGGACTGCTGATGCGGCTGGGGAGCCTGTCGCATCTCGCTTCTGACCTGCTTGGCCTCAAGAATCGCCCGTTCGAGCGTGTCGTCCACGCTCACAGCCATTTCCCCGCCGCCAATGGAGAATACGAGGTCCCCCGTCTTGCTCACGCGTACGAAACGGGCTTTTTCAAGCCGATCATCTGGCATATTCGCACCACTTTCCGTCGCAAAGACATTACTTCTTTTAAGTATGCCCCACGTGTCGAACTTTACGAGTATTTCAAATCGTGTATCCTATGGGCGAGTACGGCGCTGACCGTGCTATATATATCGACTTACGAACCAAAGACGACGAAAGGACCATGATGGCTCAGGATTATGATTCCCCCCGCAATAAGGATGAGGACGAGGAATCGCTGCAGGCGCTGGGGAAGTCCTCGCAGAACGCCTCGGGCGACATCGACGACGATGAGAACGCCATCGCCGAAGACTACGAACTGCCGGGCGCCGATTTGAGCAACGAGGATTCCTCGGTGACCGTCATCCCCATGCAGGGTGACGAGTTCGTCTGCTCGCAGTGCTTCCTGGTCAAGCATCGTAGCCAGCTCGCCTACACGGACGAGGATGGCCAGCCGGTGTGTGAGGAGTGCGCCGCCTGATGGCGTTCGACGAGACCTACAACGAGCCCGAATCCACCGAGGTCCTGGTCAAAAGCCTCGACCCCGAACACCCGGCCCTGCTCCGGTACGCGCATGCGGGCGATGCCGGCGCCGATCTCATCACCACCGTCGACGTGACCCTCAAGCCCTTCGAGCGGGCATTGGTGCCCACCGGCGTGGCCATCGCCCTGCCTGCGGGTTACGTGGCTTTGGTGCACCCGCGTTCGGGGCTGGCGGCCAAGCAGGGCGTCACCGTGCTCAACGCGCCTGGCACCGTTGATGCAGGCTACCGTGGCGAAATCAAGGTGCCGCTGATCAACCTCGATCCGAAGCACACCGCCGTCTTCCATCCGGGTGATCGCATCGCTCAATTGGTGATTCAGCGGTATGTTGAGGCCCGGTTCATCCCGGCCGAGACACTGCCCGGATCCGATCGCGCCGAACGTGGGTTCGGTTCGACGGGAGTGGCGTCCTGACCGGATTAGGCCGGTTGAATGACCAAGGTGATGACGGCAACAACGGTTGCGGAACCAATGATGGCGGACGGGTGCGTGCGCATGGCACTGGTTCGCGGTTACAATGAACTTCATGACGAGGGAGGTGACTGGCATGGCAGAGGTTGATGGCGAGCAGTACGCCGCCCGTAAACTGGGTTGTGAGATCAGCGCCGATCCGCTCAATCCGCTGGAACCAATCAAGAAAGTGTGCAAGTCCCACCATCCCGGTGAGGATTTGTCCATCCTCGACCGCGCGTACCGGCGCGCCGTCATCCAGCATTGCACGCAACGGCGCAAGTCGGGCGAACCATACATCATCCATCCGTTGGCCGTTTCCCAGATTCTCGCGGATCTGGGCATGGGGCCGATTGTGGTGGCGGCCGGTCTGCTGCATGACACGGTGGAGGACACCGACTACACGTTGGATCAATGCCGTGCCGAGTTCGGCGACACCGTGGCCGGTCTGGTCGATGGCGTCACCAAGCTCAGCCAGCTTGAAGTGGGCGACTCCGCCCAGGCTGAAACGATTCGCAAGCTGGTGGTGGCCATGAGCCGTGATGTGCGCACCCTGGTGGTCAAGCTGGCCGACCGTGTGCACAACGCCCGCACCTGGCGTTACGTGAAAACCACGTCGGCGCAGAGGAAGGCGCGCGAAACCCTCGACGTATACGCCCCTTTGGCCAATCGTCTCGGTATGAACGCCATCAAGACGGAGCTTGAGGAACTGAGCTTCAAAGTGCTCTATCCGAAGATCTATAACGAGATCGTTGTGTTGGTGGCCCGCCGGGCCGGTCAGCGCGACGTGTATCTGGCGCAGATTCTTGCGGAGATCAACGAGGATCTCGATGAGCAGAACATCAAGGCATACGTCACCGGCCGCCCGAAGGACTACTTCTCGATTTATCAGAAGATGATCGTGCGCGGGCATGATTTCGCGAACATCTACGATCTGGTCGGCGTGCGCATCATCGTCGATACCATTCAGGATTGCTATGCGGCGCTCGGTGCCGTGCATGCGCGGTGGAACCCGGTTCCCGGCCGGTTCAAGGACTACATCGCCATGCCGAAGCTCAACATGTACCAGTCGCTGCATACCACGGTGGTGGGTCCGGGCGGCAAACCGGTGGAAATCCAGATTCGCACCTGGGACATGCACCGCCGCGCCGAGTTCGGCATCGCCGCGCATTGGAAGTACAAGGAGAACGGTCAGGCCGGGCGCGCCTTGAGCTCTCCGGACAAGTCCGACCGCAAGCGTGACGAGAAGAACCAGGAGCTTTCCGAAGCCGACAATCTCAAATGGATTCAGCAACTTGCCGATTGGACCAGCGAAACCCCCGACTCCAATGAGTTTCTGGGGTCGCTCAAGGAGGATCTCGGCTCGTCCGAAGTCTACGTGTTCACGCCGAAAGGCAAGATCGTATCCCTGCCCGCTCATGCCACGCCCGTCGACTTCGCGTATGCCGTGCACACCGAAGTGGGTCATCGCACGATGGGCGCACGTGTCAACGGACGTCTGGTGCCGCTTGACACCACGCTCGACAATGGGGACACCGTCGAGATTCTGACGTCCAAGTCCGATACGGCCGGGCCTTCGCGCGACTGGCTGAGTTTCGTCAAGAGTCCGAAGGCGCGCAACAAGATTCGTCAATGGTTCTCCAAGGAACGCCGCACTGAGGCCATCGAGGAGGGTCGCGACGAGCTGACTCGGGCGATGCGCAAACGCAACCTGCCGGTCAACACGCTGTTGACCCCGGAAGCGTTGGTGGGTGTGGCCGACGATCTCAACTTCCCGAACGCGGACGCCGTGTTCGCGGCCATCGGGGACGGTCAGGTCTCCACACAGAACGTCATTTCGCATTTGGTCAAGGACGCGGGTGCCGACGAGGTCGATGAAGAGGTCGAGCAGGAGGTTCTGCCGCTCAAGCCCGTGGAGCGCAAGACTTCCAGCAGCTCCACCGGGGTATCCGTCAAGGGCGTGGGCGATGTGTGGATCAAACTCGCCCGTTGTTGCATGCCGGTGCCCGGTGATGACATCATCGGATTCATCACCCGCAACCAGGGTGTGTCCGTGCATCGCACCGATTGTCAGAATATGATCGACTTGAAGAGCAAGCAGCCCGAGCGTGTGGTCGAGGTCGAATGGACCAGCACCAAGGGTCTGTTCATGGTCAAGATTCAAGTCGAGGCATTGGATCGCCGCAACCTGCTGTCGGATGTGACGCGCGTGCTTTCCGATCATGGCGTGAATATCATCTCGGGTACGATCGCCACGGGTTCCGATCGAGTGGCCACCAGCCAGTTCAGCTTCGAGATGGCGGATCCGCAGCATCTCAACTCGCTGTTGGCTGCCGTGCGCAAGATTGACGGTGTGTTCGACGTATACCGCATCACCGGTGCCAAGGAATCCGCCGAACCCCGTCTGCGCAAGATGAAGTAGGGATGTGGGTGGCATACGGCGGGGCCCCGGTCCGAATCGTCGGATCGGGGCCCCGCCTTGTGGCACTTATGGCATGAAGGTGTGGGCGGTTTTTACCGCTTCACTTCGATGGAGAGGATTCCTGCGGGCTCGGTCGGACGGTCGGACGAATCGGTGTCCAGTGCTTCGAGCTTGTCGACGACCTTCTTGGAGGCGTCGTCGGCGACTTCGCCGAAGATGGTGTGATGGCCGTTGAGCCAAGGGGTCGGCACGGTGGTGATGAAGAACTGCGAGCCGTTGGTCCCGTGGATTTTGCCGTCCATGCCACGGCGGAGCCCGGCATTGGCCATGGCCAACAGGTACGGCTTGTCGAACTTTAGGCTCGGGTCGATCTCATCGTCGAATTCGTAGCCGGGTCCGCCGGTGCCGGTGCCCAGCGGGCAGCCGCCCTGGATCATGAAATCCTTGATGATGCGGTGGAAGGTCAGACCGTTGTAGAAGGGTTCATGGGAAGGCTGGCCGGTGTACGGGTCGGCCCATTCCTTCTCGCCGGTGGCGAGGCCCAGGAAGTTGGCCACGGTGTTCGGTGCCTTGTCGTCGAACAGGTTGATGGTGATGTCGCCTTCGGAGGTGCGCATGATGATGGTAGTCATGGTCTTAAGTGTCTCATGGGCTTGAGACCGGACAGTGGGTGCATGAGCTATGCTCCTTGTGGGACCTGCCCGGTTGTGAGGACTACTCTCGGGAGAGACATGATGTTCGGAGCGGTTATTTCCAGTTGAATGTGTAGCTTTGGTCCGGCTGTTCCTCGCCATGGGTGGTGACGGTCGGGATGTTGCCGTGCCAGGTGACGGTGAAGTTGCCCGAGCCTAATGATTTGCCGTCGTTGTGTAGATCCGTTTTGATTTCCGTGACGTTCTCGGAACCGATAACACCGGGATCGGTGTCCCAAGAGACTTTGACCGTGATGCTGCTTGGGCCGAAGAATATGGGCGAGCCGAGTTCGCTGATGGTCACTTCGCAGGTGCCGTCAGCGGATTTCGCGTTCACGATGCGATGCGACATATCCGTTTGCATCCATATGAGAGTGCAGCCTCCAGCCCAGATCAGCGCGATTGCGAGAATGATATGCTCAACGATGTGTGCCGCTTTATGTGAGTATCCTTCGGTCATAAATTCCCCACGCTCGTGTCATCATGCCATAGCCTTCAACCGGAACCTTTTCATCGGTCGTTGAAAAGATGGTTGGCGATATCGCCCCGACCGCCGAAGCCGGACGGCACGTCACCCAAAGAGTTCTTAGCGAAGTCGAACAATCCCATGGTCATGCCTCTTTACCTTTGGGAAACCAATATGATTACCGTATCAGTTGTCGGCGTCATCGCCGAGGCTTGCGATTTGCGGAAGTGGCCCATATCCATGCATCGCGTCATGAAACGGGACGCCGTCTCGCGCGTAATTCGTGCCTGTAGAATCTTTAAAGACCAAGTTTGGAGGGAGCGGGATCATGCCACGCAAGCTGATCATGTGCGGGGACCATCCGGTCCTTGCGTTCGAATACGATCCCGAGTCCGGTCGCGCGTGCTCCTCTGGCGAGGTCCTTGACCATGATCGTCTGCCCCTGGAATTCACCACGCATGGCAAGAGCGCGCTGTATGCCAAGAGGATCGACGAATGGTGGAGGTCCCGCGCCATCCCCTCCACCCGCGACGGCATCCGCCGCGTGCTCGAATCGCTTGGCGCGGCATCGACCGGCGAACTGCTCGACCTGACCTACGGTTTGAGCCTGTCGGACCAGTACTGGGTCAGACGCGAGGATGACCCGGCCGAATGGAAGGACGTCAACTTCTTCGACAATTCCTTCGACGAGGCGCTGGGCGAGATCCTGCTCACCTCGTACTCGTCGTCCCATGACATCAGCCTCAACGTCCCCGACGTGTCCACTGGCGGCGATCTTCCCAAACGCTGGACGATCGACAGGGCCACCGGCAGGAGGCTGCTCGTCAAGTCGGGCCGTACTGGCCAGGAGCCCATGAACGAGGTCATCGCCTCGAGGCTCTGCATGCGATTGGGCGTTCCGGCCGTCCGGTATTCCCTGGCACGCAACGGCAACCGTCTGGTGTCCACATGCGCGGACATGCTCTCCAATCATGAGGAGCTGGTCTCCGCCTGGCAGGTGCTCCAATCCGTCAAGGCCGTCAACGGCCTCAACTCGCATGACCAGTGGATCCGCGCCGCCGTCGGCTTCTGCGCAGACGAACGGGTGGTTCGTGACGCCACGGACGATTGGCTCGTGGTCGACTACCTCATGCGCAATACAGATAGGCATTACAGCAACTTCGGTCTGATCCGGAACATCGAGACCCTTGCGGTCCGTCCGGCCCCGATCTACGACACTGGCGCGAGCCTGTGGAGCGGCGAGCTCGATGTGGACGGCCGCGACTGGTTCGCCAAGCCGTTCTACACCGCGACCGGCAAGCCCTCGGCTCTGCGGCAGCTCAGACTGGTGGAGGATTGGAGCCGGTTCGACCTGGATGCTCTGTCGGACTGGCCCGACGAGGCGGCGCACGAGTTGTCGCGCATGCGCATGTTCGCGCCCGAACGCCTCGACGCCATCCGGGTACAGTTGGTAAAGCGTATCGGGATGCTCCGCAGAATCAGCGAAGGCGAGGTCCTTCGTGTTTCTGGCCCGATTCGCAATAAAACGGATTTGATGGACAGATTCGGCGAGACGTTGCGGAAGAACCTTGGACAACGGGACGGGGATGCCAGAAGCGTCGGAACCGGACCGGATGCGTTGAGCCGTCATCTGAACCGCTAGCGCAACGAGTCACTACTGGAATAATGGACTTTGCAACCGGAACACGAAAAGAGGAGCATGATGGCCAATCCCGAGCTGTCACGGCACATCCAGGCCCTTCCCGACGAGCTGAACGCCCTTGAAGGGGGACGGGAGATTTCCGAACACCTGCGGAGGGTCGACGCGCTGAAGGACCGGGCCCGCTCGCTGGAGCCGTTGGACGGTGTCGAGGACATGGCGTTGGCGGATTACGACCGCGACTGGCTGGTGCGCTACACCTACAACTCGAACGCCATTGAGGGATCCACGCTGACCCTGGAGGACACGTCGCTGGTGTTGGAGGGCGAGTTCGTCCCATCGGACTCGCCGGCCAGATACGTGTTCGCAGCGCGAGGGGTCGCTGACGGCATGGCCTACGTGCGCGAATATGCCAAGGAGGGGCGGAAGCTGAACGAGGAGCTGATCCGTCGTCTACACGAGGTGACCGCATTGGATCTCCAGCCGTTCGCCCGCGGCACGTTCCGTCCTTATGGCTATTTGGCGCGGATCACCGCCACCCGAGTCAAGACCGCGGACCCGCTGGAGATCCGCGACGATCTGCGATCCTTGATCGACGGGTTGGATGGCTGCGCAGCGCATCCGCTGCTCAGGGCCGCCGGTTTCCACGCGATGTTCGAGAACATCCATCCATTCATGGACGGCAACGGGCGGACCGGCCGCCAGCTGCTCAACTTCGTGCTGCTGCGGAACGGATACCGTCCCGTGGCCATCAAATACGATGCGGGTCGGTCATATGCGCGAGGCCTGGAGGCATGGCAGGTGGACGGCAAGCCGGATTCGTTCTGCTCCATTTTCCTAGACTGCGTGGAACAGGAGGAACAGACGCTCGTCGATCTGATCGAGCGGCTTCGCCATCTGAGATAGGTCGCAGGAACACTCGCATGCTTCTTTCGTGTGCGTCGGTAAGCCGCTGATATGCACAGAAGAATGAGATTATTCTTGGGTGCCTGTAGGTGCCTCGTGGAAAACGAGCGTAACCGGCAGGTTTCCCAAAAATCGAAAACCTTGGAATAAAGCAAAAAACAGTTGGCTACTATTATCATGCGAGGTGCGCATGATG